>RRZU012620354.1_pt1 | contig 10496 bp, 11 predicted proteins | sample 2165561 | NCBI WGS metagenome assembly RRZU01 (sample SAMN10456909, study PRJNA506462) | wastewater metagenome | isolation source: wastewater sludge | place: USA: Moscow, Idaho | reverse complement strand
TGGTTATTTGAGTAAATAATTATACAATAAATAGAGGGGTATCACAATTTTTTTTACAAAAACATATTTAAGTCAATAAAAACAGGTAATAATGTAACAAAATAAATAGAAAAAAAGGTGTGTAGTTTACACAACCTAATAAATCTAGGAGGATAATAATGGGAAGACATGGAACAATTGCAGGTCGTAAAGATGCTCAAGATAAAAGAAGAGCAGCAGCATTTACGAAAGTAGCAAGACTTATAACTGTTGCTGCGAGAGCAGGTGCTGATCCAGAATATAATATTTCACTAAAACATGCTATTGAAAAAGCAAAATCTATTAATATGCCCAATGATAATATATCACGGGCTGTTAAAAAAGGTTCTGGTGAATTAGGTGGTGAAACTTATGAAAATAGTAGTTTTGAAGGTTACGGAGCAGGTGGTGTGGCAGTTATAGTCGAAGTTTTAACTGATAATAGAAATAGAACAACTTCTACTGTGAAACATGCATTTGATAGAAATTCTGGAAACTTAGGTGTTCCTGGATGTGTTTCTTATATGTTTGAAAGAAAAGGAGTTATTATAATAGAAAAAACTAAATCTGTTGATGAAGATGTATTAATGGAAACAGCATTAGAAGCTGGAATGGATGATATGATTACATACGATGACAGTTTTGAAATATTGACAAGTACTGAATCATTTAATTCAGTTGCTGAAGCACTTAGAAAAGCTGGGTTTATACTTTTAGAAAGCGATATTGAATATGTTCCTTCTATCGAGGTAACTCCATCTGAAGAAGATTTAGCTAGTCTTAAAAAAATGATTGATATATTAGAAGATGATGACGATGTTCAAAAAGTTTATCATAATTGTGCTGTTAGTCTTGATGACTAATTTCTATTAATAAAAAAAAATGGCTGCAAAAAATTATTTTTTAAGCAGCCATTTTTATTATTAAGCAAGTATTCCTAACCAATAACCCAATATTCCAACTATAAATAATCCAAATATAATATACATTGCATTTACCTTCTTTTTTAACAAATTCATACACAAGAATGTTAATAACAATGCTAATGTCAATCGTTTCCTATTTTTATTTTAAAATCCTTTGAGTTTTTCTCCACCTAATAAGTGATAGTGTAAATGGAATACTTCCTGTCCACCATCACTATTAATATTAGTAACAACTCTATATCCATTTTTATCAATTCCAAGCTCTCTAGCTATTTTTGCAATAACCAGCTGACATTTTCCTAATAATAATAAATCATCTTCTGTTGCTTCATCAAGATTTCTTATTTCTTTTTTAGGTATAACTAATATATGTATTTTGGCTACTGGATTAATATCATTAAATGCTAAAAATTCATCATCTTCATATATTATTTTCGCAGGTATCTCTTTATCAATTATTTTCTTAAATATTGTTGACATATATTCCTCCTATTAATTAAATTATCTCTATTTTATTTACTCTTCTTAAGTGTCTGCCAGCTTCAAATTCAGTTTCAATAAAAGCATCTACACACACCTTTGCTAAATCCTCACCTATTATCCTTGCTCCTAAAGATATTATATTAGCATCATTATGTTGTCTAGCTAATCTTGCCATAAGTTCATTGCTGCATAGTGCTGCTCTTATTCCTTTAACTTTATTTGCTGCTATAGATATTCCAATTCCAGTCCCACATATTACAATACCTAAAGAATTTTTATTTTCTAATACAAGACTGGCCACTAATCCTGCTATATCAGGGTAATCTACAGATTCATGTGTATCCGTTCCAACATTTACTACTTCATTTCCTTTATCTTCAAGATATTTTACTAAACTTTTTTTCAAATCCACTCCAGCATGATCATTTCCTATTATTATTTTCATTTTTCCTCCTGATTATTTTTATATATTTATTTTTTATAAAAATATACATACTTATTAAAATGTATTATTGATAATATCTTCAAATATTTGTTTTTCTAATTCAAATGTAGAATCAGTTGAAATTAAATATTGATATGTCAGTAAGTTATTATCTTTCTCAATTAATACAACTTTATACTTTTCAATTGTTTTCTCTTTTTTATTATTTACTTTTACTTCGTATGTTCTAGTTGTTAACGAATCACCATAGTCAACTACTCCATTTGATACACCTTCAGATTTTGATAAATCATTTAGTTTTTTTTCAATTTCATCTTTTGAATTATACTTTTCTACATTTAAAGTGAAAGGAAAGCTAACTTTACTTTTCTTATCAACTAACTGAAATATTTTACCATCTTTTTTTGTAAATTCTAAAGTTTCAAACATATAGATGTTAAAGTTTTCTATTTTTTCTTCTTTTCTATTAGATGATAATATTTTATCTATTATTTTAACATATTTACTTTCACCTATATTTTTTATTTCTTTATCTCTTTTATTTCCACTAACTATATTAACTACACCAGAAATTATTTTTATTGGCAATTCTATAATTGAAATTGCTGCATTAACTCCTGCCCCTACTGCACCAACTGTAGCAACTGCCAAACAAGAATTAACAAAAATAACTACTCCAATCATTAGTAAACATATCTTAAACTTATACCTCATGGTCATATTTCCTCCTATTTTTATTTTATTTTTAATAATTCATATTTACCTATAATTTGACTTTTTTATTCTTTATATTCAATTAAAATTAATGATATATATATAATATATTATAACCATTTAAAAGATATACCTTTTAATCAATTGACTACCTTATTTATAACATATATAATCTATTTATAAAAGAAAAAAATAAATTTTTTAGGAGGCAAAAATGGGAATGAGCTTAACATATAAAATACTGGCTAATAACCTACTAAAAGGTGATTTAGTTCCTGGTAATGAAATTTGTGTTAAAGTTAATCAAACACTTACACAGGACTCTACTGGAACAATGGCATATTTGCAATTAAATGCAATGAACGTAGATTTAGTTAAGACAGATGTTTCAGTAGCATACATAGATCATAATATGTTACAAGCTAGCTTTGAAAATGCAGACGACCATGAATTTATAAAGACTTCTGCTGCAAAACATGGTGTTATTTTTTCAAAGCCAGGAAATGGTATTTGCCACAGACTACATTTAGAAAAATTTGGTAAACCTGGTAATATACTTATTGGATCAGATAGTCATACACCAACAGGTGGTGGTCTTGGAATGCTTGCAATTGGTGCTGGTGGATTAGATGTAGCTATTGGCATGGCAAGAGGTCTTTATTATTTGAAAGCTCCAAAAGTCTACAATGTAGAGTTAACAGGTAAACTAAAACCTTGGGTGGCTGCAAAAGATATTATTTTATATATATTACAGCAGTTGAGTGTTAAAGGAGGAGTTGGTTACGTTATGGAGTATACAGGTGATGGCATTAAGTCTTTACCTGTTGAAGACCGAGCTACTATAACTAATATGGGTGCAGAATTAGGGGCAACTACATCTATATTTCCAAGTGACAGTGTTACATTAGATTTTCTAACACGACAAGGTAGATCCTATGATTATGTAGAATTAGGTCCCGATGAAGATGCTACATATGATAATAAAATAATTGTTAATTTAGATGACTTAGTACCATTAGCTGCATTTCCTCATAGTCCAGATAATGTACATCCTATTCCTCAAGGAGAAGACTCGAAAATATTTGTTAACCAAATTGCAGTTGGATCATGTACTAACTCATCTTATTCTGATTTAATGAAATTAGCAAAAATATTAGATGGTAAGAAAATTCATCCAAATGTTGATTTTGTACTCTCACCTGGTTCAAGTGGTATTATGAAAATGCTTTCAGAAAATGGAGCACTTGCTAAGATAATCTCTTCCGGTGCAAGAATATTAGAAGCATCATGTGGTCCTTGTATAGGAATGGGACAAGCTCCAAAATCAAAAGGTGTTTCTTTAAGAACATTCAATAGAAACTTTCTAGGTAGATGTGGAACTATGGATGCTGAAGTATATTTAGTGAGTACTGAAACTGCTGCAGCTTCTGCATTAAATGGTTATTTAACTGATCCAAGAACACTAGGAGATGAGATTATTATTCCTGCACCTGATAAATTTGCAGCCTCTGAAAATTATTATATATACCCACTTTCAACTAAAAATGAAAGAGATCATATCGATGTTGTAATGGGACCAAATATAAAACCTTTCCCTATTGGTGATAAATTACCTAAGACAATAAATAAGAAAGTTATTTTAAAAACAAAAGATAATATAACAACTGATGATATATGTCCGTCAAATGCAAGTTTGTTACCTTTTAGATCTAATATTCCTAAACTTTCAGAACACTGTTTCCAAACAATTATTCCTGATTTCAAAAAACGTTCAGAAGATAATTTAGGTGGTATTATTGTAGGTGGTGAAAATTATGGTCAAGGTTCTAGTAGGGAACACGCTGCTCTACTACCACTTTATCTTGGCATTAAAGCTGTAATAGCAAAATCATTTGCTAGAATCCATAAAGCTAATCTTATTAATAGTGGTATTTTACCACTTGAGTTTGTCAATATTGATGATTATAACAATATAGATGAATATGATACAATTGAAATTAATGATGTATTAGATTCATTAGAAAAATCGGAATTTACAGTTAAAAATATTACTAAAGGTACAGAATTCAAAGTAAGATTCAGTGGCTCAAAACGTGAAATTAAAATATTACAATATGGTGGATATTTAAATTTTGCTATGAGTGATGAGTTTTAATCATAAAATTAGGAGGAAAACTAATGACAAATGTTACACTTATTCCTGGTGATGGGATTGGTCCAGAAATTGCAAATAGTTTAATTGATATTTTTAAAGCAGCTGATGTCGATATTAAATTTGATATTCAAAATGCTGGGATTGATATCTATAATGAAACTGGTTCTTTAATTCCAGATAGCTTATATGAAAGTATCGAGAAAAATAAAATCGCTATAAAAGGTCCTATAACAACTCCTATTGGAAAAGGGTTTAGGAGCATAAATGTTTACTTGAGAAAAAAATATGATTTATATTGTAATATTAGACCATCACAATCATTTAATGGTATCAAAACTAAATTTGATAATATCAATCTTGTAATATTTAGAGAAAATACAGAAGGTCTATATATAGGCGAAGAAAAATGGGAAGACGCTGAAGAAAGAGAGTCTGCTATAGCAATTAAAAGGATAACTAGAAAAGGTAGCTATAGAATATTAAAAAAAGCCTTTGATTACGCTAAGAAAAATAATTTAGATACTGTAACTGTTGTTCATAAAGCAAATATATTAAAAATTACTGATGGATTATTCCTTGAAGTTGCAAGAGAATTATCAAATTCATACCCAGATATTAAAGTTGAAGAAACTATAATAGATAACATGTGTATGCAATTAGTTACTCATCCAGAAAAATATAAAGTTATAGTAACAATGAACTTATATGGAGATATCTTATCTGATTTAGCTGCTGGTCTTGTTGGTGGTCTTGGAGTTGCTCCAGGAGCCAATATTGGTGATAATATGGCTATTTTTGAGGCAGTACATGGGTCTGCTCCAGCTATTGCTGGTCAAAATAAAGCTAACCCTATTGCACTTTTACTATCTGGTGTTGAGATGCTAAAATATTTAAATATGAATGATAAAGCTTTACAAATTCAAAATGCTATTAATAATGTTCTAAACGAAGGTATTGTATTAACTAGCGATTTAGGTGGAAGTTCTACAACTACTGAATTCACACAAAAAATTATTGAAAATCTATAAATTGAAAGAAGTGATGTTATGAAGGAAGAATTTCTAGATAGTTTAGCAACTTTGATAACTAAGAATAACTCCATTCCACTTGAATTATATGAACAACTAGATGTTAAGCGTGGTCTTCGTAATAAAAATGGAACTGGTGTTCTAGTTGGGCTCACAAAAATTGGTTCTGTTCATGGATATAAAATAGAAAATGGTATTAAAATTCCTGAAGAAGGTAGACTTTATTATAGAGATATAGAACTTTCAAAATTGATTTCTGTATTTAATTTAGAACGTAGATTTTCCTTTGAAAAAACAATGTTTTTAATTTTATTTGGTAAAATACCTACTAATTTTGAGTTGAATTTTTTTATTAATCTATTGAAAGAATTACACAGTTTACCTGATGAATTTATTGAAAATTTTATTCTTAGAAAACCAAGTAAAGATGTTATGAATCAACTTCAAAGAAATATTTTATGCTTATATACAATAGATGAAAATCCAGATAATACTGAACTTAAAAATCTTATAGATCAAGCATTAAATATAATTGCAAAATTTCCTAGTCTATTAGTTTATAGTTATCATGCATGTATGCATAAACATTTCAATAAAAGTTTGATAATACATCACCCAGTTGAGACATATAGTATGGCAGAAAATATTTTACATATGCTAAGAAATGATAGTACTTTTACAAAAATAGAAGCTGAAACATTGGATTTAATCCTTGTTGTACATGCAGAACATGGAGGAGGTAATAACTCAACTTTTACTTCACATGTTGTTTCTTCTACAGAAACCGATACTTATTCTACGATATCAGCATCTATAGGATCATTAAAGGGACCAAAACATGGTAGTGCTAACTATATGGTTGGAAAGATGATAGATAATATAAAAAACAATATTGATTATAAAGATGAAGTACAATTGAAAAACTATATTCGGAAACTATTTAAAAAAGAAGTTTTTGATAAAAAAGGCCTAGTTTATGGAATGGGTCATGCAATATACACTATATCTGATCCAAGAGCAGAGATATTGAAAAACAAAGCATATCAATTAGCATTAGAAAAAAATGCACTAGATGAGTATACTCTATATACTAATGTAGAGAAATTTACAAAAGAAATTTCTAAAGAGCTAAAAGGATCAGATTTTACAATTTGTGCAAATGTAGACTTGTATTCAGGGTTTGTTTATAAATTACTTGATATACCAAGCTCTATTTTTACTCCTTTGTTTGCACTTTCAAGAATTGCTAGCTGGAATGCTCATAGAATTGAACAGTTAACTAGTGAACGAAAAATAATTCGTCCTGCATACAAAGCCGTTGATAAAAATGGAAAATTAATATTATAGATTATAAATACCACCCAATAAATAAATTTATTGGGTGGTATTGCTACAATGAATTCTAATCTAAAAATTCTAATCTAATAAAAAATATTCACATATACTTTTCGCACACTTTTTATTATCAATATTATTAAAAATTATTGAAAACTCTTTGTCTTTAGTACTGTAAACTTTATCATAGTAGTTTTCTATAATGTCCTTTATAAGATTATCATAATCATCATTATTTAATTGCTCTATATAAGTATCAACTTCCTTAGTGCTTGCATATTTCCTTAATTTATTTATTGCTTCTTTCATTTCATCTTTAGAATTCTCTATCTTAACATATTCATCTTTAATAATTTTAACTCTATTTTCCATTGGTGTATTTATATAAATTTTTTGAGAATTTAACAAATTATCATACATATACTTAGGCATAACTATATTCCCTATTCTTCTACTTTCACCTTCGGTAAATACCAAATTTGTCTTTCTATTTAATAAACTTTCAAACACTAATGATTCAAATGTTTTCTGAGTATATCTTTCTCCTAATCCTATACCACCTAATAAAGAACCTCTATTGTTAGCACATGCTTCCAAATCTAATATGTCATAACCAATATTTTTAATTTCTTTTAAAATATTAGTTTTACCTGAACCTGTTTTACCATATAGTGATACAAATTTTATTGTTTTAAACATTTCAGGCAATTCGTTATTAATATACTGCCTGTACCCCTTATACCCGTCCTTTAATCTAACAAGTGGTAAAGAAAATTCCTTAAATAATGATGTTACTGCAGATGATCTCATTCCACCCCTAGCACAATAAACTACCATTAATGTATTTTTTTGAAAATGTTTTTCAAATTCTAAATATAAATTTAAAACTTTAGGCCCAACTATTTCCAAGGCTCTCCTTATAGCTGTTCTTTTACCTTTTTGTTTGTATAATATTCCTATTTCTTCTCTTTCATTGTCAGAAAAAACTGGGATATTTATGGCATTTGGTATATGAGATTCTTTATATTCTATAGGACTTCTAACATCTATATAAACTAAATTAAGTTTTTCATCTTTATTTTTAATTAAGTCTTCATATGTTTGAGAGATTATCATTTTTTCAATTCCCATTTACATCTAACAGGCGATGTTATCTTCTCTTCTTTTTTTAATTTATTAAAAACTTTGTCTACTTCTTTTTTGTCTAATTCTAGAGATTTTACAACATCTGAAGCAGATACTGGTTCTTTAGCTTCATTTAAAAATTTCAGTATTTTTTCATATGTATCCATAATTATCACTTCTCCTTATTTGTCTGATTCTATCATAATTTTATCACTTAATATCTATTATGTAAAGGGTATTTAAATAATAATATCTCTTGTATTATTTATATTTTAAACTGTAATATACATGACCGTATATTCTGAAAAATAGTATTGAATCTCAGAAATAATAAAACTTAAAATATCTAGTGTGTAAATATTATATTTCTTTACTTTTATATAAATATTTAAGAAATTTTTCCTACCCTTGATTTTAAACTCATCAATTACAAAATCATTCATATCATAATAAATACCCGAATTCTCATTTATTTCTTCACTTATTGAATAATTTGTATACTCCAAATATTCAGAAACAAATTCAAATGAATTTATTATTCTTTCAATTTCTGCTTCACTCCTAATTCTAATAGCAGTTTTTTCTCTAAGTGAATTAACAAATATATCTTTTTTATTATTATTAGCTAAAAATAATTTTTCTTTATCATAATTTTTTTTTTATTTTTCAATATATGACATATTTATCTTTTTTATTTCCCAAACTCTCCATATATTTATATTTTTTTTATCTGTTATAATATGAAAATTGTTTTTATCAGTTATATAGGTTAAAAATATATTTTCATTTTTTGGATAAACATAAATGCCAGTTGAATCACTACATTTTAAAGTATGCTCATATCTAATGTTATTTTCTGTTGGTCTCACCAACATAGTTCCTATAATATCTTTCTCTTGAACATTCCAAATTAATAATGGACTTTCAACTATATATTCTTCTAACTCTCTATAATCAAGGTTAATAATAATATTTTTATTACCAAAATTTTCTTTTCCTAGATTCTCATCATATTTATATAAAATAACTTTAAAAATTTTTGTCATGTACAAAGTATTTACAGTATTCCAATTTTGACCATTTATCATAAATACATTATACAATTCTTTAATTTTTTGATTATATCTTTTATCAATTTCTATTTTATATTCAACATCATAGTAATTTCCATTAACAATAATGCTTCCTTCTATAACTAACCCTTCAAATTCACTTAAATCTTTATATGTTTTTTGTATAAATAATCTTTTTACTATTTTCTCATCATTTTCTCCATTTTGAAAAAATTTACTAAAATCAATATCATTTAGATCATCATCATATAGTGGAAAAAAAATATCCTCAAATATAAAGTAGTCTTCTCTATTTATAACTAACGAATAAATACTAGTATTTCTATTTATTAATTTAACTGAATCAATCAATCTATTTTCAAAATATTCTATTCTCTCTTGGAATTCATTTATTATTTCATTATAAGTCAATAATACTACCTTTTTAAATGTTTCTCTGTCATTATTTGACATTCTTTTTAATTCATTGTTTATTACATTTTGTAAATACCCCATTTCCATTAATATTATCCCCCAAATTTTATACGTTTTATTAATTTTTCGTTTTCTCCTTTACCATCCAAGTAAACACTATAAAGTTCATTACCATCTTTTATATAAAGTGTATTTTTATATATCATAAATTTAGTATCTTTATAATTTTTAATATTCATATATAAGTATTTAATAGGTTTTGTTGTTTCAAAAGGATCGTATGGAACACTCATTACAAGTAATTTATTATTTTCTGAAATATGTACCAATGAGCTTAATTTACTATCATAATTTACTTTATCTAACATATAGTTTGAAATACTTTTTTTTATATATTCTTTCTCTTTATTTTCATAATCTTCTAGTTTGCTAGTATAATTTTCATTATCAGTTTCAATCAATGGATATTTATTCTCAATTTTATTCATAATTTTTTGTATCCTAGGTATATTACTTTTATGATAACCTTCATCATAAGTGTTAAATTCAGAATTATAATCTATACATCTTAATAATATAAATATTTCACTATCGGTAAAATTATTAATTAATAAGTGCTCATATTTTTCATTATTTTTACCATTTAAAAATTCTTTATTTATAACACTAATTATATTATTGATAAAATAATTATCACTAGTTATATTGGATATATCATAAGGATTTCCCATATTTATTTGTACAAGTATTTTAGTTAATATTATAAATTGTTCTTCTTTT
>RRZU012064950.1_pt1 | contig 10496 bp, 6 predicted proteins | sample 2165561 | NCBI WGS metagenome assembly RRZU01 (sample SAMN10456909, study PRJNA506462) | wastewater metagenome | isolation source: wastewater sludge | place: USA: Moscow, Idaho | reverse complement strand
TCATCTACTAAAGCTATACTACTAATCATATTGTCTTTTAGTAGTTGTATGCTATCTTCTGATTCAATATTGGTACTTGATAAATCTAAGATTGAATTGTATTTTGTTGATGCTTCAAAAGTTTTATCATTATCTTTATAAATAATTTCACCACGAGGAGTATTTAAATTCACACCTGACATAACATGCTTTGCCATAATATGAAATCTTGGTATATCTGGATTTGGTAACTCTGTTATACTATTTTCATAGTCCATAACATTTTTTATATACAAATCTAAGCTTTTTTCTATATCATTAATTATAGTTTTTACATCACCATCTTTAAGAAGAAGCTTACCCTCTTTGTCTATTCTATCCAGATACAAAAAAGTTGCAACTATTGAACTAACAGGACATTTCATTTCATTTTCCTTATAACATTTATTTATAAGGATAAATCTATCAAAAATCTATATTGATTAAACTTACTACTTTACACTCAAAATTAAAAAATATTTTTACAAAGAGCTTACAAATATTTTTTTAAGCTTTTCTGTATTTTGGATATCACTTCTTGTAATATAAGTTCCATAGCTATTAAATCTTTCTTTTATTTTTGTTTCACACTCTTCTATTTTACCTATAACAGTATTTAGAGTATTTACACTTTTTTGTTTTTTATTAGCTAAATCAATACTTTTTTTATCTAATTCATTTTTAATTTCTAAAAGTTGTTCATTATTCAATTTATCCAAATTTTGAAAATCAATATTTTTAAGAGATAAAACATGACTTTGTGTTTGTAATTTCCCATAATTAATTAGAAACAACTCTAAATATTCTTTTTGAGTATTGTTCTTTAAAAAATCAGGAATAAATGGTATTATTATTTCAGAATTATATACATTTTCTAATCCAAATTGAAATCTAGTTTCAAAAGGTATCAAAGAATTATTATCAAATGATTCTTTATAACCAGAAAACTCTTTTTCTTTAAAATCGGCATTTTTATATTTATTAGTAAAAGAGTTCATGAAACCTTTAAGTGATAACATAAAAATTGATTCTCTGATTGAAGTAATTTTAGTTAAAAACACAAAAGCTATTGGTATGAAAATAAGTACAAATGTAGATATTACAATAGGACTTAAAAAATTAAAATACGATAAACTTGTTAATAATAAAAATAAAGCATATAGCCAAAATAATACTTTTTTAATCATTTCTTTTGAAGTAATATTTTTATATAAATCACTAGTAGTTTGAACTTTTGAATTTAGAGAATCTTTTAAAAGAAAATTTAAAACTTTTTTTCTCATATTATTAACTGTAGAAAACTTATATTTTAATGCTCTCTTATTTAAAAGAGCATCAAAATCTTTTTCATTAAAAGTGTCACCAATTTTTGTATCTTTTGTATCAAGAAATTCAAAGAAATTATCAAAACGACTATTTACAATAATTTTAGTATCTAAAAAAATAGTCTCTTTTTTTGTTACTGATAATTCTTTTTCTAATTGAGTAGCTGTTTTAGACTTGTCCTTTAACTGTTCAATCATAGCGATTCTCTTTCATAGTTAATATTTTTATATATTTTGTATTGTACAGTAATTTGTAAAAAGTGTCAAGTACATAAATAAAATATTTTATCATTTATGTACTTGACAAAAAGTAATTAATTTAAGAAGCTTTATTTGTTTTTGTATCTATTATAAGCTCTTCCATAACAATTTGCTTTGGTAAAAAATTATAACAATAATAGCTACTGCTAAAAGTAATTTTAGAATTATCATAATCAATAATATCTCCAAATTTATTTTCTATCATATTAGTATCTTTCCCCCCGATAATGAATTTCATTCGTTTATCGAACATCAGCAGTTGTAAGTCTTTTTCTTTAAATAATTGTTTTGGAGCAGAATCATTTAACCAAGTATTTGACATTATTAAAGCAAAAGGTTTATTAAAAGATAAAGCTCTTTCAAAAATATTTCTTTTACCAGTAAAAGGAGGATTGCTAATTATCATATCCCATTTTTCATTTGGTTCATAATTGAAAAAATCTTCTCCTCTACTTATATGAGAATATATAACTTTAATACCTTTACCTAATTTACTTATCTGCTTCACAAATTCACTTTTTTCTGTATCAAAAGGACACCAAACAATTGTGTTGTTTGGTATATATTTTAAAATGGGAGAAACACCATAAGAAGGAGTATAGCATTCATCATTTTTACCTTTGGAATACAAAATATCTTTACTAATCATTATTTACATTCTCCTTGCCACATTTAAATTTATATTAGGAGTATTGTCTTTTTCATTGTTTAAAGATACTTCATTGTTTTCTTCTTGATTAATATTATTGTTAATCTCATTATCTTGTATGTCTTGTACAATTTTAGTATTTACATCTTGAAAAGCTTTAAATGTAAAGTCCTTCAAAACTTCCCTTTGTTCTTCAATAGTATATTTGTCAAAAAAATCTTTACCGAGATACAATGTTCCATCTTCTCTTTGAGCATGTCCTCTTAGAATATTTTCAATAGTTTCTGCTCTAAAGCTATACTCTTCAACTTTGTCTAAACTCTCTTGTTTCTTTACTAATAAATTTGATGTTTTTTCATGAAGTTTATCTTTTAATTGCAATAAATCTTCTGTTGATTTAGTTTCAAGATTATCAAGTAGCAAAGCATCTTCTTCTAAAGTGTTTGATATTAAGTTTGAATTTTCATCTTCATTAACATTTGTTCCAAAAAAATCTTCTAGTCCTGCTAAATCATCATCAATATTACTTATGTTATCTTCAAAAGTTAAATCATCATCTTTTTCTATAATGTTATTTCTTTGATTTAAAATATCAGATATCGAAAGTACAGAAACATTTGTTCCTAAAATTTCTTCATCTATTACATTTAAATTCTTTTTTTCATAATCTGCAATATCAAGATAATCTTTTTTATCTTCTTCAAGATTTTCAACCCAATTGTCTTTTTTAATAACTAGAGAATTAAATAGTAACTCTTCTTTATTTTTCACATTTGAAACAAAAGTATCAAGACCATTCTTGAAAATATTATCTATATCTTCTATTCTTGCATCATTTGGAATAAAATTATCCCATTCCAAAAGAATTGCATAATCTTTGTCTTCCTCTAAATCTTTTAAAGTTGCTCTATCTACATGCTTAAGAATAACACTATTTTCGCCTACTCTTTCTGCTATAGTAACTAAATCTTCAAAATATATATCCTCTTCTTTTTTCAAGCTAGTAGTAGAAAGATTACTGCTATCTCCTGTAATTTTAAAACTTTCATTTTTGCTAGTTGCATTTAAATCTCCAGATATATTTTCCATATTTTTAGGAATATTTGTATCTTGTTCTTGATGTGCAAAATTTGATTTTACCTCATCATTATTTTTATATTGAATTTTGTTTTTTAGTTTTTCTTTAATTTCATCTTCTTGATTTCTAAAGGCATTAATTAATTCATCAACACTATTAGCAACATTTTCATTTTCTTGAACTTCAACATTTTCATTTTCTTGTGGTTTATCATTAGTTTGTTCAACTTCTTCTAATCCATTGCTAGTTTGTTCAACTTCTTCTTTAATTAAATCTTTTTCCACGAGTAATCCTTTATTTTAATTTATACAAATATTTACATGTTTTTCATGCAACAAATATCTAAAACACCTAAAAACTTTGAATCTTTATAATTCTCTAAAACATAAGCTTTATCCATTTTTTTATCTTCAACTGTTTCGATTAATTTTTCAAACTCATAAGCAAATGTATCTAATTCATTTTTTGCCATTTCACCTCTCCCTACAAAATAAGGTTTAAGACTATTTGGTATATTTGGATAATACTCTCCATGTACTAAATGAGTGTAAGTTTTTTCATTTGATACAATAGAATCACTAGCATTACTTTTAGCTAAATAAAAGTTAGAATTCATAAATAAATGCGGTAAATGTGACATTACTTGAATAGTTATATCATCTACATTTTTAGACTCTAATAGCATGTGTACATCTTCTTTTCTATACAAAGATAACAAATATGCTTCAAAAGTAAACCCTAAAGTCTTACCTGCTCTCATTTCCCACATTTTCATGTCCATTTTAATATCATCGCATACTCCTAAAAATCTTTCAGATGTTTTAAATTGATGTGGCATTAATCCTAAAGTCGTATCAGACATCTTTTCAAAAACCTCATCATATAATGAAGAATTTGGAATATCTATTCCTTTTTGTTGATTTGATAGTTTTTTATATTTCATATACCCATAATTCATTATCATTAATTTAGCTAATCTTGTAGAAGCTTCAAAAACAGCTTTTCTTTTAACAAAATCTTGTGATAGTAAATTATATACATCAATTTTTAAATAACTAATTTGTTTCTCACTAGCAAAAGGTAAATTATTTTTCTCCATTAAATTGTTTATAAAAGTTTCAATCCACTTTTCAGTAATGTCTCTTTTGAATTCAAAAAAATCAAGAGGTGACTGTTTATATAAATCAAAGATTTTTTCTACAGATATTTCAATATCTTTTTTACTAATTAAAGAAAACAACTCATTTTTAATTAAATCCGATTTAAATTTCTTTTCCAGTTTATTATCAAAATTTATAAAATTATTAAAATAGTTTTGAATATTGTATTTATTTATAAATTCAACAAAAGTTTTATTGTACTCTTCTGTATAAGAACTATTATTTATTTTATCTTCACTATTTAATTTGCTTAGTTTTAAATTTAAAACCAAACTTTTAATAATATCTTGTTCAATTGATTTAACATCAAGATTATTATATTTTCCAATAAGGAATATTGAATTTTCTACATGCTTTAAAAGATTTTCAATAATAATACTTTTTTGTTGCTCATTAATTTCAGCCAATTCTACATAATCATTTAAATTAAAATAATTTAAATCTTGCATAGCTTTATAAAAATCAGTTTTTGAAATTTGAAATTTCCCAATATCAATTCCATCTTCATCTATAGCAACAAAAATTTCATCTTTTAGTACATCTTTTTCTCCCCTGATAGTAGTTTCAAGTTTTGTTATAAGCCTAGAACTTCTATCTATAACTTCTTTTAAAGTATTTCTTAAATCCATAGGCATATCTGAATTTACTTTATTTAAATAAATTTTATTAAGAATTTTTAATAAATGCTCTTTGTTCTCTACTTTTGAAGTATTAAAAGAAGATGGAAGATAATAGTTTTTCATTAATCCTATGTTTTCAGTTAATATCTTATCTTTTACTAAAGGTTTTATTGGATTATCTAAATCATATAAAGAGGTAAAGCTTTCCATAATATTAAATTCAATATTTTCTTTTTTTGCTATTTTTTGAATTAAATTTAAAATTTCTGGATAGTTATCTCTATATGCAACAAGTAATCCATGATTAGTTATAACTTCACTAAAAGTATTATATTCAATTTTAGAATCTTCATTAAAGAATTGAATATTAGGAAATACCTTAGCTTTCAATAACATATTTTCAGAACCAAATTGATTTCTAATATACTCACTCTTATCATCTATTGCTTTAAATAGTTTTTCACTATTTAATATAAAATCATCTAGTTCGTTGATATTTTTCTTTACAACTCTAAAAACAATATCAGTTCTGTAGTTATCTGCTGAATGATAATCAAACATAGTTTTTAAAGTGCTGTCCAATGGGAACACTTTATTATTTAAATTTAGCTCTTTTTGAATTTCTTTTATTGCATCACTTACATTTTTTGATTCAATATTTCTATGGAAAGTATGTTTCTTATATGTAGTTAAATTTGCTAATTCTTCTTTTAAAATTTGTTCTTCATATTTTTTACCTACAATAAACAATAATTTTTCTGGAACTCTTTCATCTGTATATCCTGTTAGTTCTTTGCTAACTTCAAAAATGAATCCATCTATATGTTCTGTTAAAAAATTTTTCATTGAAGTAGGAAATAATCCAAAAACCAACTGATTACCTTTTAATACTTCTATTGATTCTTTTGCTATTTGATTATCAGCATTATAAGGCGGATTTAAATAAACAGGAGTTGATGCAATTGCTCTAGTTAAAGTATGGTTAGAAAAAGTTTTTTTATAAGCATCTTTATATAGATTGAAATTTTTATTTGTCTCAACTTGATATCTAAAATCTAAAGTTTCTTTATCTAATCCAAGATTATCTAAACTTCTAAATTCAGTTCCTTGTAAAATCAATGGAAAACCACTTTTTGTAGCAGATTTCAATATACCATCACCACTACCTGCTTGAAAATCAATAATTGGTATATTTGGTATTTTTATATTTAAATCTTTTAATTTCTCAAAAGGATATTCTAATGAATATAAATCAACGAATACATCTACCATATCATTATAATTTTTTAAAATATATTCTTTTAGAGTTTTATAAATAACATCATCTAAAGTTTCAAGATAATGTCTTCTTGTCTCATTAGTTAAAGAATCAAAAACATCTGTAAAATGTCTTATGCTCCCTTTACCTTTTACTATATCTAGTATATATTTTAATTCTTTTAATTCTTTTTTATCTGCTTCTGATTCTTTTAGTTTGATAAATTTTTCTTCTAAATCTTTTCTAACTTTATCTTTAAAACTAGATACAATATCGGGTGCAAAATTGTTTTTCAATGTAGATTGCTCAATTAGAGAGAATACAATATCAAACATATTACTAGGAGTTTCATATACTTTAAGATTTTCTTTTTTTTCAGTTTCAGTTAATTTCTTTTGATTTTCAATTTCATTCAAAATATCCATTCTAATATTTAGCTTTGATATTTTTTCACCAATAATGTAATTGTCTCCATTTGTTTTTATTACAAAAACTTCTTTATCTGAATTATCTTCAATACTAAAATATTCTTTCAATGCTTTTTTAACTTCAACATTAGATATCAAAAAAAGTAAAGATTTTGAATAAGTACTTAAAGTTGATTTTATAAATTTATCACTATCTTTTATTTTCAAATCAATAGCATCATCAACAAAACCAATTTGCACATATTTACCAATATCTACTTTATCTGTAATTCCATCTTCTCCTTTAAATTCTAGTTCTACAGCATTGTTATTATTCATATTTATAAAAAATTCTGAAAAATTAACAAAATTAATTTTACTATTCATTTTCATACCTTTTTAATTTTCTAAATCTTTAATTATTTGGTCAATAGTTATAGAATTGTTTCTTAACTCATTTTTTGCTTTTAAATAATTAATAATTGATTTATTCTTTTCATATTTTAATTGATTTAGCAATTGAATGCTCTCTTCAATCGCTGATATCTCTTTTATTTTCTGGTCTCTTTCCATTATTACTTGATTCAATTCAGCTAATTTCATACTTGTGTTTTTTGTTTGTGTAGCCATTTGTTCCGCAACATTATATACACCAATAAATCCATTTACTGCTGTATAACAAGCACTTGCTAACGCATTGCTTGTTAATATAGCGATAAGTAAAATAACTTTTTTCATTTTGAATCTTTTATTACATTGATGGAGCTACACTTGTTTCAATAACAGTATTGCTTAGATTCATTTTTTGATTTGCATCATTTAATGCCTGTAAATCAACAACTTTATCATCAAAAGTAAAATCTTCTCCCAAGAAACTATTTAACTCTTCTAAATCTAATCCATCATTATTTAAACTTAATAAAATATTCGCTTCTTCGCTTAATGAAGCAGTTGAAGTAGATACCTCAACTTCATGAGTATTAAATGAAGTTGGAGTAGATTCGATTTGTACATTTTTATCTTCTAATAATTCACTTGTTACTTCATTAGATTCTTCTTCAAAAATATCAACTTTATCATTTACAATCTCTTCTTCTGTTTTTGTTAATGGTTCAACAGTAGTTACATTTTCACTTGTTACTGCTGTAGCACCATTTCTTAAAGCTTCCATTTCTGCTTTAGTTCTTCTAGTTCTTTTAGCTTTAACAGGTGTATCTTCTCCTGTTAATGGATTAAATTGAATTTGTGGCATTGAATCATAATCTATCTCACCATCTTTAGACTTTGACATTGGTAAAGATACATATTTAGAGCCTAAGACTTGTGAATAAACAGCATTTGATTCTGAATATCCAAAATTCCTACCTCCAACACCATCTAAGGCTTTAAAACTCTCTTTAGTTAAATCTTTAGGAATAACTAAAGCAGGTATATTAATAGGATTAATTATAGTTCCACTTGCAATTTCATAAGGAGTTGGTTTTTGTACATTTGCTTCCAAATTTTTTAACATTAATCTATCAGGAACAGTAAAACCATTTGCATCTGGCTTATAATTAATTTTTTTATTTGTCATATCCAAATCAATATAATTTCTAGCATTTATTTTCATTGCTTCAACATAAGGATTTTCAGAGTTATTAAGCAACACAGATAATGTAGTTTTTTCAATAGGTTTTAAAATATCTTTAACCATTTGTTCAACAATGTCTTTTATCTCTTGTTTATATCTACCCATATAATCTTTATCATCTTTTCTACTAAAATCAAAACTTTTTAAAGGAAAAGAAATTGATAAAGGTATATTGTTATTTTTATTTTGCATAGCATAAGCTAATAGTTTATTTTGATTTTCTGCATAGTTTTGTAATGTTTTAGAATTTTTTAAATCATCAATTTCTTCTAAAAGATTAAAAGTTTCAATGCCTTTTATTTTTGATAAATAACTTTCAACATTCATAGTTGATTCAGTACCGTCTCTCTTTATAAAAGCTAAAGCAATTTTTTCATTCAACTCTTTTGTAGATAAAGGTTTATTTAAATCTTTAAAAGTTTTAATTAAATTTTTTTTAGTCTCTAAAAAGAATTTTGCATCATCTTTGATTTTTGGATTTAAAAAAGAAACTATATTTGATAATTTATTTTGAAATTGTGTTAATAAACCATCATATACTTTTAATACTTTTAATTTATCACATTTTTCAATGTTTGTATGGTCAATATTCATTCTTAATGTACCATCAGTAAAAGGTATATAAAATTTCTTTTGATTTCCTTTTTCATCTTTTTGCCCTTCTAATATTTTATTTGCACTAATAAAAATATTTTTTAACATTCCCTTTAAATCTTCAACTCCTAATAAGTCAAAAATTTTAGATTGAGGAACAGAAGCAAAAACTTTTGGTAAAACATTAGTTTCATTAGAAAACTTATTTTTACTTGCTTGAAAATTTTTATTATGATTTGTAGAAACATAATTTAAATAATTTGTATCTACTGTAAATACAGTTTTTAAATCATCTAAATCAGCAAATTTACTTAAAGAAGCTTTTAATTGCACAGTTGCATAATCTACATTTCCTCTTTGAACATCACTAACACTAATATTCTTATATCTCCAATTATTAGCATCTGGAGTACCTTTTTGATATGCTAATGTTGCTTTTTGTTCTGGTGACAATTTATCAAATTCTTCTCTTTTGTAAACCATTCCATAAACTGTTGTTTTTACAGGAATAGATTCCTTATCGTTTTTATCATCTTCAATTGGTTTTATATTATGAAAAATATAACCGCTCTTAGTAGTTTTTGGTGTTCCATTTACATTTATTGCAAATTTATCATCTTTAGGTAAGTAAACTCCTGTTGCTTCTTCCAATAAAAGCTTAACTTCTTTGCCATCTTTTTTAAAAGTATCTACCCTAGTTTTTAGATTTTTTTCTAAAAGAGCTACTTTTTCAGCATCATTTGATTCTTTTGCTTTTTCAATAGCTTTTTCATTTGATTTCTCAATAAGGCTAGTAATGTTTTGGATAAAAACATCTTTTGGTAAACTATTTTTTTTCCCGTTTGTAGTATCAATTATATTTACAACACAAGGTTTACCATTAGACATTTTACCTACTAAAAACAAATCTCCTTTTTCATTTTGTTTTAGAATACCTTGAACTGCTGTTTTTGTTAAAATACCCATTTTAAGTCCTTTGTAATTATTTTATGTAAGAACAATATCCTATAAAGCTTTTATTTATTCTTGCTACTTTGTATTGAAATTTAAAAAAAACTTTTTTATGGACTTGACATAATTGTTACTTTTATGTACAATACATTTATAATTTTACACAAGGGAATAAAGAATGAGATTTAATACAACTGATTTAATTACTAAAAGAACAGTAAAAGATAGTTTTTTTGAAGAATGGAATGACTTGATATCTAAAATTTTATTTTGGACTATAATTTTTTCTCCTTATCTAGTAGTCTTAAATGATATTTACCAAAACAAATTAATGCACGATGCTAAATTTTGGATTAAAAGAGCAGGAATATATTTTGCTTTTATTGTTGTTACCTATTTTTTTATTGGAGTATTTTCACAAGCCAATGCACAATATTTAATAGCAATTAACTTATTCCTAATATATATAATGATGTTTGCAATTTTAAAAGCTCAATCAAAATATGGATATTTACTTAAAGCAAAATGCGATGAGTATAAAC
>RRZU011957331.1_pt1 | contig 10496 bp, 12 predicted proteins | sample 2165561 | NCBI WGS metagenome assembly RRZU01 (sample SAMN10456909, study PRJNA506462) | wastewater metagenome | isolation source: wastewater sludge | place: USA: Moscow, Idaho | reverse complement strand
TCTCCGATCTGGGCTATCTTGCCCCTTGTTTGTATAAGTAAATTATAACGCATTTATGCAGTAATGTATATTATATAATGTGTATTAATTGAGTTATTCGCGCCGTGTTATTGAAATCATCTTTCTAAACGGCGTGGTATGCTCAGCGTTATCGTATTTGCTCCATGTAATGTCTAATACCCCAAAATATAAAAAGGCTCTAATTAATGGATATTCAAAAGCACTACAAGCTTGATCTCGATAATTTAAGCAAAACATCAACCCCCAAGGTCTTACTTGGTACAGATGCTATGTGCACACCCGATGCAGAATATTCTTTTACGGCGTTAATCCTTGCTGTATATGACTCTCACAAAATGAACTATGTGGAAAGCATAGAGCTGCAGGCAAGCCCCTTAATCATCAATAAGGGTGATCCTATTGAATATGTTGATGGGACTATTTTCCTGAATATGCCTTTCAACGACCTAGTATCTACAGACATCAAAAACCCTGAAAAATTAGCTAGACTTTATGCGGCAAAACTTCAAGGTGAGCTAATCAATTTCCATGAAGAACTTTTTAACATCCAAGAACGTGCTTACCTCAGTAAAAACCTAAGTCAAATCAGATTAGAGCCACAATATTCCTACTGTGAAAATAATGCTTATCCTACTCTCACAGGAATTGACTGGATTACAGGTGAAATACACAAATTTTTATTCGCAAAGCTGTCTGAGTTGTCCCTTAACATCAATCCGGTGATGGATGAATCGATAGGGCAATAGGGCTACTAGGAAGCGTGTGTTGTTATAATTATTCACGGCGTGGCTTTGAGAGTCCTTTCTCTGATATGGATGCCTTAGTAAGACTAAGCAATACCGCAAAAAGAAACCGTGCAACTACTGCACGGTTTTTTATGGCTGTTGATTGCCCTTAAGTACATTCTTCACTATTCAGCTCAGCAAGAATACGAGAATACAATTCATAAAATTGCGGTGTAGATGCATGCTCAGTTTCAGCCTCAAGCCATCGATCTTTAATCACAGCTTTAATGTAATTCAGCGTTACCATTTCGTCCGTTAAAATGGCTTTTTCACCATCAATAAAGCGACCTTTAATCACGTTAGTTGCATAAAGGAAACTTAGGTGTGCCGATTGAAGAATTATGGCTTCACACTCAACCCAACGACCTTTAATAACATCACGCGCATACTCATACGCAAATTGAGCATAATCTTTATTTTGTGCAATCCCAGGCTCAGCAAGCGGGAAGCGTCCCAGAATTAAAGTTCTTGCGTAATCCAGTGAATATTTTCCGATTTTGGCAATCGCGCTTTCACCCAATACAAAACGGCCTTTAATAACTGTTGAAGCATACAAATAAGCACTGTAACTTCCCTGCGCGATGATTTCCTCCGCCTCGACCCAACGACCTTTGATGACATCTTTCGCATAGACAGCAGCCCAATATTCATCTTGAATAATCGCGCTTTCAGCTTCATCCCAACGTGCCCCCATGAACAAAGAGGCATACTTGCAGGCAAAACCTGCACTTTTCGAGATGGTCGCTTCACCGGCCTCAAAACGACCATTCAAAACATCAACAGCATAGATGAATGCAATCCATGCGATTTGGGCAATTGTTGCCTCGCCCAAGGCAAATGGCTCCTTAATAACATCACGCGAATACTCAAGGGCTAATTGCGGATCTGTAGCAATAGCGGCTTCACCCGCCTCAAAACGCCCATTAAGCACGCTCTTAGCGTATTTAAAGGCATATTGCGCACTGGTAGCCATTGCTGCCTCACCAGGCTCCCAACGTCCTTCAATAATCAAACGCGCATAGTGGTAAGAGAACTCCTCAGATTGAGCAATCGCAGCCTCTCCCTCCGGGAACGGTGCACCTAATTTTCCTACAGCGTAGCGAAACGCCGTGTATGGATCTGCAGCAAGCAAAGCCAGTTGCTCAGATGTGAGTGCTGCACCTTTAAGCGCACGATTAAGCAACTCGAATGCGACTAAATTGTTGGTCATTCTCAAAACTCCGCTTGGACTATTTTGCCCATTGTTTGTATATGTATATTATAACGCATTTGCAATGTAATGTATATTATATAATAAAGCCTTCAATTTACTTTTCCACGGCGTAATTTTTGCGAATCCTTTCTCTGAAAGGCGTGCTATTGCTTTTAAAGCCGTATGCGTTGATCTAGGGAGCGGGCAGGGCAGTAATTTGAGGCAGGCCATAAAAAACCGTGCATAGCACGGCGTTTATGTGTAAGGGTGGTTTGATCAAAACGCCTTATTTAAGCGCGAAATATTTCTCAATGTTCTGGCAGATAAGCTCTGCTGTTTCAGTGGCAAGCAAAACAATATTGAATCCCTCCTCACACTCAAACTTAAAGGCCTCACCAGTGCTTAAGTCCCAAGCATTGTATGCATCCTTTAATTCTAAAGAGGCATTGTCTACACTTACAGCTTGACCAATTAAGTCGTAAGTAACGGTTGTCATGATATGGCGCTTTAATTGATCCAAATCCGCAAATTCAGTTAAGTTGATATTAATATCACCCCAAACGGTAAAGCGCTCTAAATCAAGGTCTGAGTTGGCTTCTAAGCTGTACTCATAGCGGACTTGATTAAACGAATCTGAACCAATGCGATCAAGCACTGCCAAAACAGACAAACCGCCCACAACCTCACATAGATGCTCTAAGTTCAAGCGCTCAAGAACAACATGGATGGATTCGCTGCCACTTACCTGAATTGCGTCTTGAAGATTCATTTTTTATTACCAATAATTGTTTGTATGTGCTAATTATAACGCATTTAAACGGATTTGTATATTATATAATACACTTATCTTATGTAGCGCCGTGGGTGAAAATTAGCCCAGAAATAGCGCCATTAAATAACAGACAATAAAAAACCGCGCTTGTTGCGCGGCCTAGGAGCTTCAAACTATCAATTAGCAGGGTCATTACCCATAAAGGCAAACATCTGATTGCTATGGAATGAAGCCTGTAACTCAATAAAGTCCATATTGATTGTCGTAGTTTTAAACTGAGAAACATCCAACTGCACAAATGAATCAACATGCTCTGTTTCAACATTGTAAGCATCTAAGCTGTCTTTGAACAACTCCAATGCATTGCAGGTGTAGTATTCTTCACCTAATAGTGATTTATGAACCTCAACTGACGGTAACAGGGCAACATCACAAAGAAGCACATTAATGGTCGATTCCCCGTGCATACCTTCATACAGGCTATAATGCTTTTTCTTGTCAAACATACACTCTAAAACGAGATCGAAATTACTGCTGTATGAGTTACGAGTGGCGATGAACACACTGTTTTCTAGATGCTGATTTGATTTCGAAAGTGTGAGGCTATCAGTGAATTCATAGATGGCCTTTAAATCATCCTCACTGTCATCTAATTCAGGGTCAAAAACATTATTTTCAATATGAGCGTCCTTTTCGGCCTGACCGAGCACCTTCCAACCTTCAATAATCAGCCGCCCACCATCACAAAGCTCAAGACAAAGAGCCAAATCATCATCTTGGTCTGATTTGTCTAAAATGGTCACGAAGCCAAACAATCGCAACCAAGAGGCAATTTTATTACATAGCTCAGGGTTTGCATTGACTACACTGCGATCCTTGCAAGGCTCTTTAAATGGTTCAAGGTTTTCAGGGTAGTTAATTTCCACAATGACATCAATCAACTGAGGATTACCGCTTATTGTATTACTTGGCTCACGACTTAACTCAAGAAGTAAAAACTGCTTAGACATTACAATCTCCGATCTAGGCTATCTTGCCCTTTTGTTTGTATAAGTTAATTATAACGCACTTATTCAGTAATGTATATTATATAATTTATATTAGTGCGATTTGCACGCCGTGGTTTTCGGGAAGATCCTTTCTCTGAAAGGTAAGCTTTTGCTTTTAAAGTCGCATGCGCTGATCCTGGGGGAGAGGGAATATCCATTTACTGTAGGCAATAAAAAACCGCGCATAGCACGGTTTATTTCACGCAGGGCGGTTAATCTTCATTTTCATCGGTGTCTGGCATATCTACAACCTCCAAGGCATTACAAGCCGCTATCATTGTCGCGAGATCCGCGCCATCATGGTTTACCATTTCAAAATAATGATGACCAATTTGAAAAAAGAACATATAAAGGTCACTTGCTAAACACTCTTCGAATCGGAATGATTTCACGCCATCGCCACGGGTGTAATCACACGGCGGCAGAGTTTCAAACATATACCAGAAGCGAGATTTATTCACTTGCGTTGGTGTCCCGACCTTATACTGCTTTCTTAGACTTTCGCGCTCTTTCGCTCGAAACTCATCTTCGCTCACAATCTCAGCGTCTTTATATTCATCTGAGTCATTCATCGTCTTCAAAAGGCTCTCAAGTGAGTCACCCATATAAAAAGACTCGATGCCGCCATTTTCGTTTAAAACAAGGTTGGTGTAGGCACGATAAGCACCGCTTCTGCCCGAAGTATAAGCAAGAACAGGGCGCACAATTTCAGCGAAACTTGTTTGAGAATTGATCAGGTTTTGAGCCACTTGTAATGATGTCATGAATGTATCTCCGATATGGGCTATCTTGCCCTTTGTTTGTATGAGTTAATTATAACGCATTTATTCTTTAATGTATATTATATAATGCGTATTATTTTAGTTGTTCACGGCGGTATTTTTCAGAATCCTTTCTCTGAAAGGTCTGCTTTTGCTTTTAAGGTCGTATGCGTGGATTTAAAAGGGCGTACATGTGTCGAAATAGGCATGAAAAAACCCGCAAAAGGCGGGTTAATTTGGGTTTATAAGATGCTTTATTTGGGGTTTATGCATAAGCGGTTTGCTTTAGGTTCACACATGCATTATTGAGCATACGATTAACCGCGTTTGTATCGTAGTTCATCATTTTGCTTTGAATGATTTCTTGTTTAAAGCTTGTGTTGTCGCACATTTCATTAAGGGTATAAAACTCATTTTCAAACTCAATCACAACTTCGCTGTCCGTGCTTAGGTTTAAGATACCCAAACCCGTGGTTTCAACATTATGATCAAGGCCTGAACAAACCAAATACCCGCCTACTTCATCAAGTTGCACTGTTGCAAAGATGAAAACTGAAAGCTCTGTGCCGCTGCCAATTTTAAGATCAAGCGCCGAGTCAATCATGGTGGTAACATTGTCGCCATTTTGATTTAGGCTTGAAAGTTCAGTTGAAACAATAATTTTACTTTTGTTTAATTCGATTAAAGACAAAAGAGTATTTGAGTTAATTACTACTGGTGCTTTCATTGAATTTCTCCGACTGGGCTATTTTGCCCTTTTGTTTGTATGAGTTAATTATAACGCATTTTTAAATAAACGTCTATTAAATCATCTATTTATATTAATTTTTTCACCACATTGTTTAGGAATCCTTTCTCTGAAAGGTAAGCTTTTGCTTTTAAGGTCGCATGCGTAGATTAGCAAGGGAAAGCAGTTTTACCAGGCCTTAAAAAACCCGCGTTTGCGGGCTTTTTGCGACTGGATAAGCTTCGAGCTTGCAAAATACTTAACAAACAACTGCGTGGATGTCGCCCTGAATAAAATCATTATTATAAAGATCATAATCAAAGCCCACATTATGCTCACGTTTGAAATAATGGAAACCGCTATACTCTTGAGCTTGATCTACTGCCGCCTGATACGCGATATTTTTTGCAATCACTTTATCAGATGCGTAGCAGTAAAAATCGAAAGCATCTTTTTCTGGGCTATACGTAGCTTTAAGTTCGTTTTGTACAGCCTGTTGTTCCACTAGTTCAATCATATATTGCTTAACATTCATAACGTCTCTCCGACTGGGCTATCTTGCCCTTTGTTTGTATAAGATAATTATAACGCATTTATCCTTAAATGTATATTATATAATGCAAATTATTTGAGTTATTCACGGCGTAATTTTTGAGAATCCTTTCTCTGAAAGGTCAGCTTTTGCTTTTAAGGTCGTATGCGCAGATCTAAGAGGGCGCATATGTGGCGAAATAGGCATGAAAAAACCCGCTCTAAAGCGGGCTATGTATTTAATAGAGTGCGGTTAACGGCGCGTGATACTGAATACAGAGACCTTAATCGCCGTGTCATAGAATGCATTATCGAAAGAGGTCAAAAGCTCAATAGATAGCTCAGGGTGTAGCTCACCTAACTTTCGGCCATAGCCTTCTGGAATAATAGCAACCATCTCACCGTCATTCTTCATAAAGCGTAATGCATGTTCAATATGCAGCTTCCATCGACCTTCCGAGTATGGCGGGTTGATTAACACATAGTCATACTTAATGGCTTTTGATTCATTAGGATTTATTGTTAAGAAATCCTCATTGATGACCTTTTGCACCGATTTGGCCTCTAATACAGCGCATAAGCTGCTTGAAACCTCATAAGCATGAGTTTTTTCAGGTTGAATGAGGGCTAAAGAGCCATTACCCGCGCTTGGCTCCAATATCGTGAAGTCGCTATTGTTATCCAGTTTCAAATAGTCCGCGATAAAATCAACAATATTTGCGGGCGTAGGGTAAAACTGATTGGATTTAACATTTGGAACCCCATTTCGACACAAGTGGCTAAAAGCGTGCACAAGCTTCGTGAACAATGCTTCATTGTTAAGACGAATATCAATCAACTGCTCAATGCTATAACCAAGGTATTTAAGAGCTGTCGCATCACGGAAGCGGTCAATTGAATGCTTGCGCTGAAAAGAAGCCAAGAAATCAAAATTTTCCCCTAGCAAGTAATCAACCTGATAATTAAATTTTTTCATCTGAGATGAATTTGAACCTGATTTGCGATGTTCTTTATCTGGAATGGATGTAGGGTACTTCTGAGCTAACCAAAAATTAAGATCAAGTGCGACTTCATCATGTAGCCAAATATGCACATTGCCATTTTTAAAGCACTTCATCTTAAAAGCGCCGTTATCAAAGGTTTGGATCACACCATAGGGCATACGTTTAAATAAATCATATTCACGTTTTGGCGCTTCCTTCTCCTGAGATACTGCGATACAGCAACGTAAATCATGCATGATGGATGCATATTTATCATTTAGGTTGCATTCATCATCATTGAGCACATAACCGACATAGTTTTTAAAGATCAGCTTATTTCGAAAGCCTTTTGGTGAATTGGTCACATGATCAGGCGAGAGCGCCTGAAAAACCGAATCAACACGATTGATAAAGAACTCTTTAACCTGCCCATGCCAACCGTGAAGCGTGGAATGTACATTTTCTAAATTAAATTCAGGTAGAAAATCATTATTAGCGCTAAAGCTTTTTTTAAATTCTTCCTGATCCATTGTGCTTAAAAAGGTTTCAATCTTTGATTGGTTATAAACCTGCATCCAGTAATGCGATTTCAATAGGCCAATAGATTCATCAAGATCAAGTGAGCTTGCAAAATTGATATTTGCTTTACTTAATACAAAAATACCCATGAAAGAATCTTTAATGCTCGCAAGTTGCTCCGTTTGCTGAATCAATTTAGACTTTTCATTGTTAAATCCACCCACCAAAACTTCAATAAAGTTATGTGTACTTACTTCATTTTGATTAAACATTAGCAACTCCGTCTGGGCTATCTTGCCCCTTGTTTGTATAGGTTAATTATAACGCATTTAATTTTAAATGTATATTATATAATGCAACTTATTTGTGTTGCTTGCGCCGTGTTTTTCCCAGAATCCTTTCCCTGAAAGGTATGCTTTTGCTTTAAAGGTCGTATGCGCTGATTGAAAGCTCCTGGGGGAGGCATAAATCGACAGGCAATAAAAAACCCCTAATCGAAATTAAGGGTCTTGGTTAATGTGAACAGGGCTTTTATGCTAATTTTGTGAAACTATCCTGCGACCTCAACAAAGGTCTTCTCTAATATATGATCAAGGAAAGTTGAAATAAAATTATTGGTTACTTTCACATCAATAGCACCATTTTTGTATATCTTAACTGTCAAAGCTTCACCTATGCTCAGCTCAGCATGAACACCATTGCTATGCAAATGATTAATCATCTTCAAGTACTGCTCTAAAGGATAGGATTCCATTTTTTTATAGAAAAACGGACTGATAATATTGCCTATTTCAGTAGACACATAGGCAAGCAGGGCAATGGCTTGGGCTTTTTCAGCAAAATCACCCTCACGCAGCTTGAACTTTTCAGTGCTTTCCAAGGCTCCATCACAAAGCTCATGTAGTTGCGATAATGCGTGCTGCGCCTGTTGTGAAATATCCTCCAAGTGATTGAGCTTGGACAGCTTGGATACAATATTTTCTACTGTAAAATCTCCAAATGCTTCGAAACTATTGCCGAAAAATGATTTATTACGACACACATAAGATTCAATAAAGTACGCCGTTCCATGAGAAACATTATCTGTTACTGCCTTTCTAAAAAACGACTGCCATACTTTAGATTTAAGAGTCCTCACAACCTTGTCATCATCACTTGGCTCTCGCGCCAAAGCCTGTAGACCAAAATGCCCATTACAGTTAAATTGATCAGCAACAGCCAAAAGTGACAGCTCCGACAAACCTGCAACGCTCTGACGAAGTTCAGAAAGTGACTTTAAATCGTTCTCAAACTTTACGTGCACCCATTCAGCTATAAGAGTTTTACCAACAAGCTCGCTTACATTTGCATTAGACATATAATCTCCGATAGGGGGTTATCCCCCTTGTTTGTATGTGCTAATTATAACGCTTTTATGAATAAATGTATATTATATAATTCAATTTATCTTCCATCATTCCCAGATTCAATACTGCCGAATATCGACATTCAAATCCTAAAATAAACTGTATTTTTTTATGTATGTATTATATAATACACATAAGTTAAAAGAGGGTTATCAGAATGACAGCATCATTAGAAAATGCGCTAATTATTCCATGCAAATTAAAAGAGAAGTTTGAAAAATTCTTACTGCCTAATGGTGAGTTGCAGGAATTAAATTTAAACCTAATCTTGCCGTTTACTGGTGTTCGTACCGAAGTAAATCTTTTGAATTTCTGGGGAATAAATATAAACCCAGTGATTAGCAAAATAGCGCCCCTAGCTTATGAGGCGGACAATGAGGAGATTACCCACATTGCCTACCACTTTGAAACAGAAAGCATCTCTTCCGTGGTGGTTGGCGCGTTAGCAATGGCAATTGGTGGGAATATCGAGTATTACCACTTCGACCATCATGGTGCATTTGATCACCACCACTTCTATGAATTCTTTGAGGCTAAGGATGGTATTGAAGCTTATTACGAGGTGGAAGATACCTCTAGTGATATAGACGATATATGTGATTTCTTATTTGGTAAATGGTATGAGGAACACTTAGAACAAAGCCTTGCATAGTCAAATTTAAACCACTCATTGCGAGTGGTTTTTTTTATGTGAACTATTATAACTATTATCGTTCTTATTATGCATCTTCAAAAGCTATTTCTAAACTGTCACTAAATGGAAAGTTACTCCAAACAGGGGATAAAAGGATTAAATATTTATACGAATCATCAACACCTGTAAACTTTTTCTTCTTAACAGCAGTTGTCTTCATTAGATTATTTGCTGCTTTAACAGCACCTTCATTAGTTATAGCTTTCAATACCCTAAATCCAGAATTAAGTGTTCTTCCTGAGTTAGATAGCAGCATTGCAACACCCCTAGCATCAGCTTTTGAAGTGTATATTTTTGCCCACGTAGCAAGCCCATGAAATAGGCATGAATCATTATCAATGTACGGGGTTAAATACTTGTCTTCTTCAATCCAGTAAACCACATACCCCAAGGTCTTGAAATCATCAGCACCACAATGCAAGGTCAATTCAGGCTCTAAATTTTCAGCCTCTTCATTTAAATACTCATCAACCATAGATTGAATAGATGGTTCATTAACTTGATAAGAAGACATTTTTAAACCCTTTAGTCTGTATGCAAACATATTAACGCAATACTAAGCAACAGTCTATTTTAACACCCTAAACGCCGTGGGTTTTTATAAGTAAATTATAAAGAATTTGTCCATCATGTATATATTTCATAATTCACTTTGTTGTTATGCTTACAGGCAAAAAAAAACCGCCCTCAATTACATTTAAGGACGGCTGAGCGGTTGCTCTAAGCTAAGGCGAACCTTAGCACGGAGAATATTATCAACTGCAATATTCAATTCAGGTTTTTAAAGAGACCTGCAACTCACATCATGTTCACCTTGGGTTGGGACTTATTGGCATTGCCCGTTCTGTATGGTTTTATTATAACGCATTTATTATCTAATGTATATTATATAATGCAGATTATTTGAATTATTCACGGCGGATTTTTCGAAATCCTTTCCCTGAAAGGTAAGCTCTTGGCTTTTAAGTCGTATGCGTTGATCAATATCCTGAAAGCGCAGGACTCAAACCCACACAAAAAACCACCCTGGGGTGGCTTGATGAGGTGTTGGGGATA
>RRZU012408365.1_pt1 | contig 10498 bp, 8 predicted proteins | sample 2165561 | NCBI WGS metagenome assembly RRZU01 (sample SAMN10456909, study PRJNA506462) | wastewater metagenome | isolation source: wastewater sludge | place: USA: Moscow, Idaho | reverse complement strand
GTTATGCAACGAAGTACATTCAAGGTTTTGTTTTACCTCAAAAAGAACAATTTGAAGGACGATAAAGCTCCCATCATGGGAAGAATAACGGTCAACAGTACCATCGCCCAGTTTAGCTGTAAGCTAAACATCAAGCCCGACCTGTGGGATATCAAAGGAAACAAGGCGGCAGGCAAAAGTAGCGAAGCACAGAAGATCAACCAAAAGCTGGACAACATCAAAACGCAAATCGGTAAGCAATATCAAAATATCTGTAACAAGGATAATTTTGTTTCTGCCGAGAAAGTCAAAAATGCTTATCTGGGATTTGGAGACGAATACCGCACCTTCTTTTCGATTGCCGATGAGTTTTACGAAAGTTATGCCAAGCGCGTAGGTAAAGATCGAACCGAAGGTTCTTATGAGCAACTAATTATCAATCGCAGACGAGTTGAAATGTTTCTTCGGGACAAGTATAACCTTTCTGATATTCCTATCAAAGAAATAGAGCCTCAATTTGTTGAAGATTATTACACTTACCTATTGGAAGAACGTAAGTTAGCAGGCAGTACTTTATTGACTGCCGTTACTAAATTGAAACAGATTATGCTGATAGCCCAGCGAAAAGGGTATATACACGTCAATCCATTTGCTAGTTTCCGATTCAAAGCACAGACTAGGGATAGAGGTTATTTGACCGAGGATGAGCTTCGTCGATTTATGACTGTGGAGCTCAGAAGATACAAGCAACGCCAGATTCGGGATATTTTCGTTTTTCAGGCATTTACAGGCTTGGCTTATGCAGATGTTAAGAAGCTGACCTTCGATGATATACAGACCTCTTTCGATGGTGAGCTGTGGTTAATCGCCAAGCGTAAGAAAACCAATGCTACATTTTATGTCAAATTATTGCCGATAGCCAAACAGCTGATTGAACAATATCGTCTTGTGGCTAAAAATAATTTCGTTTTTCCTGTACCAAGCCACAGCGATAACATGAACCGTTGTTTGCAACGTATAGCCAAGTTGTGCGGTGTGAATAAGCGAGTTACGTCGCACATGGCCCGCCACACAATGGCAACGACAGTGTGCCTCTCGCAAGGAGTGCCCATTGAAACAGTCTCTCAGATGCTCGGGCACAGCTGTATTACCACCACTCAAATCTATGCTAAAATTACCAATGACAAGATCAGTAAGGATATGGCGGTATTGACAGATAAAATCGGAGACAAGTATAAACTGGAGACCGATCGTCCTAAATCCGATTTCAGAAACATCAAACGAATCGCTAAAAAGCAAAAAGAAATGTTGCCCCGGAAAAAGAGAGAGAATAATCCGGTTAATCCATCGACTTATATCATCCCCAAATGGGCTAAGGAGGAATAGAATAAGCATCATAAAGGTCAGCTCATTCGTTTTGTTGCAGGAGAAAGTCGCTTCTTACAGCGTGAACTACCAAGCCCAAAGCCCTACGGATCGGAAACGAAAATCTCCATCCTGCGGATAGTATTTTCACTCCGAGGCTTGTCCGTCTCCCACTCTTGAAGCAAAAAGAGATTACCTGCAACGAAAACGACCGAGCCGACGATGACGCATATATTCAAAATAAACAAGCATCCCCGATTGATATCAGGAATGCTTGTTTTCATTTATGCGTGGGGCAACTTCAACTCTCTCACCTTAGAATCTGCATTTTTATATTTACCCTTTTTTCTCCCATTAGAAAGGTAATTCGGGTGATCTGTAATTAGCATACAATACTTGTTGCAGTTCCTTTTCAGGATAGAGAATCTTGCCTCCAAGCGTAATATAACCAATCAGCCGTTTATCACGCAGCGTTTGAAGTGTTCTGGGAGAGATATGTAAATATTCTATCATTTCCTCTCCACTTAGATAAATTTCGTCTGCCAAAGTTGGACGATGTTTCTCTCTTACATCTGCCACATCCTCAAAAGCTTGTTCTATCTGTCCGATCAGTTCTTTGAACTCTTCAGACTCGTAATTGATAAATTTATCCATCGCGTTACTGTTTAGCGGATTTTCTCCCTGCCTGAAGCAGATCATTAATATCTGACTCTTTGAAATAGACTTTGCCTCCTAACATCGAATAAGCTATCTTCCCGGTATTCCGCCAAGTCTGTAAGGTACGCTTGGATATTCCCAGCTTGTGACAGACATCTGCCGAGTCTATTCAGCCGTCACGCGGATTGGGACAATATAACTCCCTTAATGTGCTTACTTCTGATGTTAATCGACTTAATTGCCTTTTGAGCAAATTCCATGTTTGCAAATCAATACATACTATCTCCATTTTACTTTTCTTCGTTAAATGTGCTTGCCAGTGAACGTTTCAAGCCCTCATTGGCTGCACGGGTGATTAATTCTTTGTGTTGCGTCATATGGTCGGCAAGGATATTGGACAAGAGAATGGTTGGAGTAATTCCGGGGAGCATATATTTCAGCGAAACGACAAGCGTTTGGAGCTTTTCCTTCATCTGAACATCAATATACACAGGTGTATAATCCTTAATTTTTCGCATCGTCAGAAATCTTGCGGTATATTCTTCCTCGTCTTTCTTACGGGAAGGTTTTACTTTTGGTACTGTAGGAGAAGCTCATGAGGTATCGGGTATAAATTCAGATATATCTTTCTTATCTACTTTAGCCTCTTGATGTTCTCTATTGTCCTGAATTGCTATTTTACTTTTTTCTTCCATTGGGATTTATTTTAAAAAATTGAACAAAAAACGATTGACTGTATTAGTGTGCGGAATGCACATCGGCTCTTCATTGATCTCTGATACGGTTGGCTCTATGCATAATAAAGTTCTTTCGGAGAATAAGCGATAGACGACATGCATATCGGGGCTTCCGAAGTCAAATGCAAGTATAGCACATTGCCGACCCCTGCCCTGTAAGCATAACAGCCGACCCTAATAGATCAAGCCTATATAATATTGATTATCAGCGCTTATTATAAATATAATAACGGAGAGTAGTGTATATTGCTAATCTTTAGCAACATACTTATATCTATAAATGTTAGATATACAGCAGGTTACGATTATCTGTGTATTTGTGAGAAATGAGATAGAAAAAGTCGAATTAACAATTGTTAGCTATTTGTCTTGATTCGCCTTCATCTGTTCGATCAGCTCGTCTATACTATCCAGACCTACAACAGCCTCTCGTTTATTTCGGTTGCGACAGTTCATCAGTTGTTGCATAGTAATGTAGTGTGTGTGATTCCCATACCTTTCTTTATTACCTTCTGTGCGGAAAGAGATAAAGTCCCTATTGCTATCGGCTACGGCTATCCATGTGCCTTTGATATAGTCTGCCTCCATCAGTTGGTCGAAAAGATAGACCAGTGATTTTTGGTTTGCTACTTGCAGTGGTTCAGTAAGTTTTCCAGAGAATAGTTTTCTAAGGTCTACTGCCTTTACTCTATTGCGAAACACCTTTATCTCTTCTATACACTCTGCCAACAACCTATATTGTTCTTTGCCAAATTTGGGTTCATAGGAACGTTTGACAACTTTGGTTTGGCTTTTTCCCATTATAGGCTCTTCCTGCTGTGGTAGCTCTTTCGAATCTTCCTCTACTTGAATTGGCTGTTCTTCTTCCCTAAAATTTAAACAAAACTGTTCCAGACTGATCAGATCTACCAATGCTCCAAAGTAGGGTAAATCTATCTTTGCCAATTCTTCCGTATAGTTGGTCGGAGTAATTTTGCTTGCTAAAGGAATAAATGTTCTATACTGAAGATAGGCTTCCTTAGTGATGTCGTCGTAAAAGTTGGAGTACCAAAGATAATCTGCTCTACCATCCTGATAGTATCTAGGTACACTCATTAGCGGAGGATTGTTACGGATAATATCCAATATTTTAGCCTTGTAATGCTTGATATTCAATGAATCGGCTTTCATCCCAATTACCATGGTTTCCAATGTATCGTAATTAACCGCTACAAACTGATCTAAAATTTCCTGTACTGCCCTGAAACTTTCGGGAATATTCCCATCGTAATCTATATTGGTGTCAAAATCTTCCATAGTGGACTATTTTTTAATTCTATTATCCAATCCTAAGATAAATATTTCCTTGGTAATATTACTATTATCAGTAATATAAGTAACCAATACAACTCAATCTTCTCCATATAGCTAGCAACTAAAAGCAAGTTAGTGCAAAGAGATCTGCATAGACTTTCTGACCATGTAACTCTCAGAGATATAGCCTATATTTGTTTAAGTATCCATGTCGGATACACTAAAAATAGAGTAAAAATGATACGACAAATGAACATTCATTTTCCTAACTGCTCTCTCCACCCTTGAAGAGCAAAAGGCAATACACTCCCTGTATTGCTAAGTCCGGGCATTTTAGCCCTATGCCCAAACTTGTATATAAAGATTGCCGCCGAATCAAAAATAAAAGAGACTTCCGCCTCTTTATTTTTTTCGACTGACAATAGGAGCAAGGTAATCTTTCGGGTAACCCAAAAGTCGCTACGCATCCTTTTGAATTACTACCGAAAATACCTTGCCCTTGCAGGGGGCTGTGACCACGCTAAAGATAAATCCGGCGTACCTTGAATTTATCTTCCGCTTCAAAATCTGCTCCCGCCGGTCGCAGATTCTGAGGTCATTGAACAGCCCTTTTTTGTTGCTCCCGATGGTTGCAACGCCAGAGAGCTGTGTGGCAAGTCTGCACCTCATCTCCCGTTGGTCGCTTCCGTTACGGCTCGCCCAGATGCCAAAAGGTATCGGGAAGTATTCCATAACCATAAAAGGAATCGTTATGGAAAGTAAGAAAAAGGAGAATAAATTGGGAGCGGACGCTCTTCGTAGAGGTCGTCCGAAGAAAGAAAAAGTGAAACTCTCTACATCGATTAATTTAAAACTGACAGAAGACGATTTTAAAACCGTGAAAGAAAAAGCAGAAAAGTTGGGAATGAAAGCAACCCAATATGCGCGGGAGATGACACTGAAAGGAGGAATCAAATCACGTTTTACATTGGAAGAACTCGACCTCATGCGAAAGCTAGGTGGTATGAGTAATAATCTGAATCAGATAGCCAAACAGGCTAATAAATCGGGGTTTTCGCAAGTTGGTGTAGAGATAGTAAATATTGCACTTCAAATTAAACAATTAGTGGATGATCGCTAAAAACATCAAAGGAAAATCATTTAAAGGCTGTGTCAATTATGTGATGAATGACACAGCCGAACTCCTCGAAGCCGAAGGAGTCTGGGCGGATAATGCTAAAGATATAATCCGCAGCTTTGCCATGCAACGATCAGGCAGAAAGGAAATAAAGCAGCCTGTCGGACATATCCCTATATCATTCGCTCCCGAAGACAAAGAACGAATGACCAATGATTTTATGATTCAATTAGCGAAAGAATATATGCAGGAAATGGGTATTCAAAATACCCAATATATTATTGTCAGGCATCACAATACGGACAACGAACACCTGCATATTGTCTATAACCGCATCGATAATGACCTGAAATTAATATCAGTGAATAACGATTACAAACGGAATATTAAAACCTGTAAGAAACTAAAAGACAAATACAATTTGACTTACGGCAAAGGAAAGGAGAAAGTAAACCGGGAGAAATTGAACGATCCGGATAAGGCAAAATATTATATCCATGATGCAATTAAAGCTGTTTTACCCAACTGTAAGAATCCCGCAGACCTGCGGTTTGGTCTTAAAAAGTTCGGGATTGAACTCGAATACAAAGTTAAACGAACAACAAGAGAGATTGAAGGTGTATCGTTTCGCTACAATAATGTTGTGTTCAAAGGCTCCGAAATTGATAGGAAGTTTAGCTTTGGGAACTTACAAAAATCATTCAAGAAGAACATCTGCATACTGCAGGAACAGGCAATGAAAGCCCAAGAACAACAACCGACACAACAAGAAAAAAAACCTCCAAAAACACAACAGCAAGCAGAAACGAAACCTAAAACACCAACGATCGGAGGTATTAAACTGACAGCTGAGCAATGGAAAACACTGAAAGACGGCGGTTTTATATATCTGGAAAATATGATTAACAAAGGCACAGAAGCCCAATCTTCATCCTATGTTTTTCTCAATGATGAAAAAACAGTAGCTTTTTTCAGTAACAAAAATCCCAATGAATTTGTCAAATATGGCAGGTATGATATGCGTATTCGTGATAAAATACTCATTGAAAAAGGATATGTTACCAAAGCCAAGGTCAAATGGTGGGGTGGCATAGATTTTCAATATCCGTACCTATGGAAAGAAAATAAGTCCGATAAGGAATATAAAGAATCGTGGAGCGATCCGAGATCTCCGAAAGAGAATAAGGAAAATAAACAGCTAAAAGAGAATCAAAGTCAACAGCCAATCAGAAAAAGACCGAAACCGAAAATTGGATAGGTATATAGAAAAAAATCAGTATAAAAAACGAATATTAAAGGAAACGAAACTGGCGATATTAAACCAACAATTATTTGGAGTTCATAACTTAATGAATATAAATAAATTTATATATTTTTGAGTCCATTTTACAATCAAGATTATTTGTTTAATTACTTTACTATGAAAAATATCGTTTATATCATTCTTTTTTTATTTTCTCTCCCGATATATTCTCAAAAAAAAGTAGAGACCACCACCATAGGCTCTATTTTAAGTCTAATTGATGATGAAAATTTGACAATTAAAGAAAAGCTTGCTTTTGGTGATAAAGCAGCAATACTCCCTTATGCCGAATATACTAAAGTATTAAGAAAACTTATTCATTATGGAAAAAAAGAAAAGGATAAGTCTAGTCTGATAAGTACCTATTGTACTTTATCTAGCGTAGCTAGCCTGCATGAAAAGGATGTAGAAAAAGCGAAGGCATATCTAGACAGTGCTTACCAATATGTTGATGCCTCGATGGATAATAATATAAATGCCAACTTGTGCTGTTTGATAGGAAACTATTTTTTTTCTAAAACAGATGAGCCCAAGTCCTTTGATTTTTACAGAAAAGGCCTTGAATATTGTGCAAAAAGTGAAGGCACAGAAATCTCCAAATTAAAAATTTTATATAGAATATGTGTATTCTATAATCTGAAAGCAGATAAGGTCAGTCTGAAGAAATATATGGATGAAATGCTCCTGACAGCAAACTCAAATAAATCGAACGAGGCCTACTTTATCACATTTCCTATATGTGCTGCTTATTACAGAACATCATGTAACAGTGCGGAAGAAGACGATAAATATAAACTGTTTTTAGATTCTGTCCATTACTACGACAAAAGAATTGTCGATATTTACGAGTCCGAAGATAACACATTCAAGAAAAATTGGGCTGCTACAATGGCTAAATATTATATGAATTATGCGGAATCAACAATAATAAGTAAAAAGTCGGATTGGAAGATTGCCATACAAGCAATAGATAAAAGTGCGAGTATATTATCTCCAACTGATACCATGGCTTTGACTAGAAATAGTCAAGTCAAATCAAGAACATTTTTCAATATAAAACAATATGATCAGGCAATTGACGAAGGCTTAAAATCATTAGATATCTTAAAAGACTACTCAGGCGAAAAATATTCGGCATACTACGATACATATAGCGTTCTTGTTGACTCTTATATTGAACAAAAGAATTTTGAAAATGCATTGCGATATGAACGCCTAAAAAGCGATGTAATAAAGAAAATGAATGAGATAGATAAATATGAAGCAGTCAAGGATATAGAAACAAAATATGAAACGGCCGAAAAAGAACTAGAAATAAGTCATCTCAATGAAGAAAAACAAAAAACACGATTTAAGATATCATTGATACTATCAGTAGGTACCTTATTTATTCTATCATTATTCTTCGCTTTTTTATATAACCGGATGAAGCGTTTGCGGAAAGAAAAAGAGGCTATTCTTTTAACTGCAAAAATAAATGAAAAGGAACTTGAAAATCAGTCTATCTTAAAAGAATCCGAATTAAAGCAGATGCGTCATTATCTTGACGGATTAGAAGTCGAAAGAAACAGGTTGTCTAAGGATTTACATGACGTTGTGGCTAATAAGCTATATATTCTGGATCAAAATCTACAAAATATGGATAATATACCGAAATCTATTTTCAACCGGATAGAAGATTTGTATACCCAAACACGGAATATCTCTCACGATTTGATATCTCCTTCATTCCAATATACGACTTTGCCCGAAATCTTATTTAACTTTATAGAAGAAACAAAAGAAAGTACGTCTCTTCATTTTTATCTGAATATCAGTCCTGAAAATTATTTCGATAGTCTTGCAATGTCTGTTTCACATGAAATTTATCGCATAGTACAAGAATCTATTGGAAACATAATCAAACATTCTTTAGCTCAAAATGCATGGATCGATTTATCTTATAGTGATAATACGATTTATTTAGAAATAAAAGATGATGGAGAGGGCTTTGATATTCAAAAACGGACAAAAGGTATAGGATTACAAATCATACGGAACAGATGCAACAGTTTAAGTGGCAATTTGACAATAAGTTCTGAGATAGGAAAGGGTTGCTCAATAAAAATAACAATTCCAGCTACTCTACCAACCGCTGCCGAATTGCAATAGAAACCAGATGAGCGACATTTCTTGCATCTAACTTAATAAAAAGATTCTTCCGATGAGCCTCTATCGTATCTTCTGTTACGGATAGGTATATTGCTATTTCCTTAGAGCTATAACCTTCAACTATGTATTTCAACACGTTAAGTTCCGATTGTGTAGGCCGGCTGTTTTTTGTTTTATTCAATCTTTTACCCACAACGCTTCGTCTGCATAATTTCTCAAATCTCGGACATAAGAAGCTATTGTTACTCATCACGGAAACAATAGCTTCATTCAGGTATTTTCTGGATTCCTTTTTTAGAACTATACCATCGACCTTAAGCTTCAATAAATAGTTAATATTCCAGATTTCTTCATGCATTGTAACAACTATGATACGGGATTCCGGATGATCTTCACGTATGGACTCGATCAAGGCAAACCCAGACATTTCTTTAAATTCCAAGTCTAGTATATATAGATCAAATCGTTCTTTTTTAATTTCGTTCAGTATCTTCTCCGGTTCCGTAAAAGTTATTATATCCTCTATAATAAAACTTTCATGGAGTAGATTTCTTATACCATCAATTACCAATTCGTGATCGTCTGCAATTAATACCTTTCCTATTTTCATAAACAGTTTCCTATTTTGATGATATTTCTATTATTCACCCTCCCGCAATATGCACAAAATGACAAGTATCGATGCTTTTCCTTTTGGTAAATCAACTTTTGTTGACAGGTCTTTTGAGTCTTAAAAAGTATTTTCACTGTCAGATTATTCTTTCTTGATTTACTATCTAAACAACTTCTAAGTTTAACACTATGGCAGTAAAAAATCAAAAAGTGAATGTTGTTGTAATCAAAACCATTAAAAATATTGGTACAACAGTCGCCCTTGCTTTATTCTTTGGACCTTTGGGTATGTTTTTATGAATGTTATTCTTTACAAAAATATAATATTAAAGAAATATAAATACTACGGTTTTCCGTAATAATTCGAATTTATTAACAGTATACATTTGTTTTTAAAACACTATCTATCCAATACTCTCGATAAAAACTTGCGGGATAATAGATTTTTATATAGCTAATTTATTGAAATTTAATATAAAACCACAATCTATGAAATGCTTTAAAATTTTATTTTTCGTATTGTTAACATTTATGATTGTCAGTTGTAGCGATGACAGTGAAAAAACAAAGAGTTCTGAAAACCAAATTTTGAGTTTTAAGTTTGGAGAATTAGAGAAAGTGAATCCAACCGCCGATTTCGAATTTCTTATGCCCTTTGACACTGAAGTAACCAAATTGAAGCCAGAAATAGTAGTATCTGAAAAAGCAACAATTTCGCCAAAATCGGGTCAAGAACAGGATTTTACCAATCCCGTGATTTATACAGTTATGGCAGAGAATGGCACGACCCGGCAGTATAAGGTTTCAGTTGTACTAGGAGAAGCGCCTGATATAGAAGTAAAAGAGGTAGAGTCTTCTTATATCGAGCAAGGAAAAACGATAACATTGAGAGGAACCTTTGCTCAGCAAAAAGATTTAAATGAAGTTGCGTTGATTAAGAAAACGGCTGAATCCAAAGCTGCTAATTACAGTTCTGTAAAAGCAAATAGTGTGAAAGATACACAGGGGACAATATTTCTCGAAATTGTTTCCCTGTCGGAAGATTTTAAAACGATTGTTGTACGAGTACCTGATAATACGCCTCAAGGAGAATATATCTTACAGGTAAGTGTAGGTAATAAAGTGACTACTTACGAAAAGGCCATCACGATTCTCAACCCCAGCAGCGATGCAATCCTCGAGCAAGCCGAAGAAACAAAAGAGTACCTCATGGGAGAAAATGAAGTAGTCGAAGTGGTAGTGAAAAACTTGCCTCGCAATGAGTATTCTCAAGAGTCTCCTTTT
>RRZU010473323.1_pt1 | contig 10498 bp, 18 predicted proteins | sample 2165561 | NCBI WGS metagenome assembly RRZU01 (sample SAMN10456909, study PRJNA506462) | wastewater metagenome | isolation source: wastewater sludge | place: USA: Moscow, Idaho | reverse complement strand
TTTGATAAACTACAATGATAAACTTTAGTTAGCATTCTACAACGCCTAAGTCTTTATATTCTTCTACAATACAAATAGTACCTTGTGATCTGTTCTTAATATTTTCAAGAGCAAATTCGATAGTACTCTTAGCACCATTAGATGTAATACCACAACGACTGCAAGAAGCTAACCAACGATTAGAGGTTGTTCTATCGACAGAGAAAGGTAAATGTGAGTCATATACAGATCGAGTAACTTCGATAGTATGAATACTAAACTGTCCAAATACATGAGGAGCATGTTTCTTAGCTTCTTCTTTAGTATCTTTTAATCCAGCACATAGAGGAGTATATGAGAAACTATACCAACCTCCAGAATCAGGTTCATCGAAATAAGGAGCTTTTTGTTTTGAAAAATACGCTATGTATTTAGTTTGGTTTGTTACCTTCATTTTCAATATCCTTTTCAATATGAGAACGAATAAAAGAAGACAAATGATATTGAGGATCAAATGGAGTAGATTCTTGAATCACCTTACAAACAGCAAAATTTAATTCATCTTGTTGTTTAATAACTTGTTCAGCAAATTTAGCAGCTATGGTATCACTACCGTATATGTTTATAATCTCTTGAGCTCTTTCTTTTATATTCATTGATAGAACTCTATAAGAAATTGTTGAGTAGGATCAGACGTAATCTCCACTGGGAGATCATTTAGAAACTGTCGATAAGGATTTTCAGAACGTTCTTCGTCTGTTTCACAATCTTCGTCAAATTCATCACTAAAAGGTTTTAATAATTCTTCTAGTCTTGAGAAAGAAGTAGGGTGTGAAAAATCACCATCTACGTAATTAATCATACGTTCTGTACTAAGAGCATGGTTATAAACAATATCTTCAATTTCTTGAGGAAGACTTTTCATATCAATTGAATGAAAATATTCTTGAGTTAGTTTTTTAGTTTGGATTGTCATTTTCTTCAAACTCGATCATATTATAAATATTTTGAAATGCTATTAAGAGTTCAAAATAAACTGGGAATAAATTAGTTAACATTACATTACCTTATTTTAATTATATAACTGGTACATCTTTTTGATACATCAGGTATATAAATTCGAGAGGCTACCACACCTCTCTAGATATATCTTGTTCTCAAAGAACAAAAGTTTCATGTAAGACACGAAAATGGAATCTCTCCCTAAACAAACTTGCCTATTATCTGGTAAGCTTACTAGGCGGCATTGGCTTACACAGCTGTTATACCTAACCCCATATAACAGTTTTTTCTCTGGAGGGACTCTTCTCACCATAACGGTCTCCGAGAGTTAGAGGGTTTTCTTCTATTGGTTAACATAGAAGAAGGATGATGCCACTTCTGGCACCAACTGTTTTCCAACTTAGCCAGTCACAGTAACATTTGTAAAAATGTGAGTAGCGTTTGCTGGGAATTTTAGGACATTACGACCTTGACCGTCTTCACCCATAAAGACGAAGCCGACTTGAATTAAACCTTCTTTATTAAGATACATAACATTTTGGTATTCTTTGTAACCAAGTCGTTCAGGAGTATCTTTAAGAGGGGATAATTTCTTCATATTAAACTGATGATTATCCATAATGGTCTCCAAACTCATTAACAATATTTAAAGGTATTTGATGTAGTATAACACCCTGTTCACGGAGAACTTCTAGGTGGTTAATGATTCTGTATTCTTGGCAGTAGACAAATCGTTTAAGACCGACTGACAAGATAACTGGACCACAGCGAACACAAGGACTATGAGTAGAGTAACCAGTACCATTAACAACGCTAAGACCTTCTCTAGCAGCTTTGTAAACACAGTTTTGCAACCCACAAATAACATGCGAATGGGATACCAAGTTACCTGTATTTTCATCTATAAATTCACATTCATTTGAAGTTTTAGGTGCAGTACCATTTCTTCCAGGAATAGGTATTCCTTGTTGAGTTAGAATAATTTCACCAACTTTTAATCTTTGAGCTTTTGAAAGAACTGCGAAATTAAAACACATACGAAGATAAACAATATCTTCTTTTAGTTGAGATAACTCTACTTCCATTTGATTAGCAAGTTGTTCTAACTTAGATTCAAATTCTAAGTTCATTTATTTTCTTCCAAATAATTTAATATAATTCTAATAGAACCAGTTAACATTATATTACTCATATTAGAGAACGAAGGCTCTGATTGTTCATATCGTATCAACTTTTCTTTATCAATTATATTAAAGAATTTTTGAATATAATTGTATGTTTCTTCATTTGTTAAAGACTCATTCAATAATAATTCAGATCCTTCTAACTCTAAACCTATTAAATTTTCTTTAATACGTAGAACTACTATTTGACTAGAAAGAACTACACAAGCAGTTTTACACGCTTGATAGATAGGAGATGATTCTTCTTGTAAGTTCTTTAATTTATTAAGAACAAATACAAGTAGTATTCTATTGTTTAAAAGTTTTTCCATTTAATATCCACGACGAGGATTGTCCTTTTGTTTTTTACCTTTGGATCGTTTACTATTTAAACGACTACCTTTGGTATATTCATTATAATTATCGAAACTGCCTTGGCTATCTTGGATAGGCATAAAGGAGTCTTCTTCGAGAGATTGATTAAATAGTTGTAGTTCTTGTTCGAAACTGTCTGGAGAATAAGTATTCATATATTAAATTATAACAAAAATTTTCATGAATAAGGGAGCCTTTTGAGCTCCCTCACTGTACATATATTAGAAGTTAGTTTTAACAAACTTTCTAAGTGCAAACATCCGAGCATTTACTCGGTTTGGTTTATCGTCTTTATGACGGTGTACTTCAACACTAGAGGATTCAAGTACTTCTTTCAGAGATTCAACAACTTCTTCTGAAAGTTCTGAGTTACGTTGTGTAGCAGCTAAAGCTAATTTAACTTTAGTAGTTTCACGAATAGCTCGATAGTTTGGATCTTCGAGACGACGAATAGCTAAAGGAACATTAAAACCTAATGAGTCAGGAGCAGTGTGAGAATACACAACACGAAGATCAGCAATATTTCGAAGATCTTTTTCAGCTTTACTTACAAGAGCTTTCTCAGCTTCTGCAACTTGACTACGAGTGTATTCAACAGACTTCTGAACTTTCTTTGGTTTATTCACATGGGTTGTAATATACCAATCAATAGCTGCACGAACAATAGATTGTTTATTTACATTACCACTTAGTGGATTAAGGTATTTAAAAGCAGCAACAGTATCCAAAAGAATTGGATTGTGCTTAGAAATAGGAGTACCTTTTTTAGTACTAATTAGATCTTTTTGAATACGATCTAATACTTCTAAACGACCTAACTTACGTGAATAAGTGTCAGACTTATCACAGAAGGCTGTGTAGATTTTAACTGGAGAATTCGTTTCACCAGTAGAAACAAATGCAAATGTAATACCATTAAAACGTTTCTTATCATAAGAACGAAAGTGTGGTACACCAAAACGATTCAGCATGTGAGATACATGATAAATTGTTACACGTTCATTTGGCAAAAGATCTTTTTGAATTTCAACTAATAATGAACGAGACATATCTGTAACTCTTGCATTATTAATAGCTTGCTTACGACGTTGTTGTAGACGATTTGCAATTTGGATAGGATCTAAGGCTGCTAATGCTCGTTGAGCTTTTTCATCATTTGTCATATTAATGTCCAAAATGGTTTAACATAGCTTTATTATAGTCACCAAAAGAACCAGAATAAAGTTGTTCTTTATTTACAAAACTTACTAAACCAGTTTCTTTTTCAGAAGTACTTTGTTTAGTTGGATTATTAGTTGCGAAGTTAGCTTTGAAAGTGATGGTGAACATACCGTTCTCATCAAGTTTCATGAATGGATTGTAAGGATCTACATTCAATTCGTATCCTGTCTCTTCTAAGACTTCACGCTTAGCACACTGTATAAGTGTTTCACCGAAATCTAGTTTACCTCCTGGCAAACCAAAATCTGTATGATCATTCTTTCTTGTAACAGATAAGAAAAGACCATCTTTTTCCAGTAAAACACAAACAGCTGTTTTTGACTTTTGATCAGGGGATGTTGGATAAATTAAATTATTTTCTAAAGACATACCAATACCTATAGTTAAGGACATAGTCCTAATAGAGATAACTTTCTCATTACAACAGAAATATCTTCAGGGACTAAGATAGCGCAACCACCAGCATTAATAAACTGATTGATTGTTCTTTGATAATCGTCTAGTAGCAAAGTTCCAGGTTTAGCAAACTCTTGTTTAAGAGAAGCACCCTTCACAAAATTAAATTTAATATCAACTCCATTCTTTTGAATCCAACGTAATTTTTGAGTAGCAATCGTAGATTGAACCGTTGAATCAGAAGACAATGAAGATAAAATTTGAACATTAATACCCATACTTTTCCAGTGAGGTATTAGTGTTTCTTTTAAAATGTAAAAGAAAGGAAGTGGCTCTGCATTTGCAAAAGCTTGCTCTTTAATCATATTAGGAATCCATTGAGCCATTAGCTTTCTTTGAATCCCTAATACATCTGCAACTTCGTACATTTCTTTAACATTAGCCTGAGGATTAGAGTCAATTATTGCTTTTTTAAAGTTAACAATAACTTCATCCATATCAATATAAATTGTATGAATAGGAACTAAAATCTCTTCTAATGTTTTAGGGTAAAACTGAAGAAGACCTTTGATACTAATACCATTGTAATCTGTCAGTTTATTCTTATACATATAGATTAAAGACTCGTAAGGAACTTCAACTTGTGTGTTTAAATCATAAACATACATTTTAGCAGTAGCATTTTTAATCATTGCATTATGACAAAAATCAAAAGCTTCTGTGATGTTATTATAAGCGACACAAATTTCATTAATACCTTGTACTAATGTTCCGAACTTTGTACCAATCGTATTTGAAAGAGGCATTAAACACCTAAGATGATTGAGCGTACTTTACCGCCTTCATAACGGAAGGCATAGTTTTGTTGTAAATGTTTCATGAAAGCACCGTACAATGCTTTTTCATTACCTTCAAAATTTGTTTTGAAGTCTACATAAATACCAACCAATTCAGAATCAGTAAGAAGAGTTGGTTGATAAGACTGAAGAATAGCTAACTCAGCTTCCATCTTAGGACTTGGTCCAGCTATATCAGTTGTTTCGATGTTTTTGCTAACGTATTGTTTAATGATAGCTAAAACTTGCTCATCAGTTGGATTTAAAATTCCATACTGAGCCATAGAAAGACCTTTTAAGATACTTTCTTTAATGTCGTTGATCAATGTACCAAGCAATGCAGTACTGGTTTTATCACCAGACTTACGAGCTGTTAAGTGATCTTCTTTTAATTTTTCAAATAAAGGCATGGGAACTCCTGGAAGCCTATTTAAATATTTTAAATAACTTTCACTAAGACTTAACTCAGTTAATAGATAAGCAAAGAAAGCTTCACGTCCTTTTAAAAAGTAATTGTCTAAATTACCACGAGAGAGTCGTAGACAAAGCTCACTGTTAAAACAATATGAACTGCCTTTCAAATAAGGATGAGGTATAAGCTTATCTTTAAACTTTAAATAAAAATCAAATTGATTATAATCAAAAAGAAATTCAGTAAATTGTAGACGATACTGAGGAACTAATCGCTCATATATAAAATCATTTAGAAGTTGATCTAAAAGACTTTCGTCTACTTTTGTTTTTTGTTCCATTAATAACCGCCTTACGAAAGTTATCTGTATAAACAGTATTAAATTCTGGCTTAATAGCTAGAATATAAGATTTCTCAAGTTCTAAACTTTCTTCCTTGCTTAAACCATCTCTGAGAATATTAACAATCATATTGTCAGCATCCTCAAAGAATAGTTTATTTAAAGCGGGAACATGACTAGCACCAGATTTTGCATGTAAATATCTATCAGGCAATCCACTTCCTATGTAAATAGGAATACCATTGTGTAAAACTTCATAGATAATATAACTAACATTTTCTGACATAATAACCTTACTTAAAAAAGTGAGAGTATTCTTCTTCATGGTCATAAGGTACAAAGATATGAGAAGCAAAGAAAGCATCGTTACCAGTAACTAAATTCTTATCTTCACGAACACTCATACCACAAGCTTTGTCACCAATAACCCAAGATCCGAGGATAGGGCGATACCCATCATGTGTAGAGATATCTGTCCACTTCTGGAACATATAACCCCACTTATCGTAATCAGGAACATCGTGACTACCTTGTGCTAATTCATTAGTAACGACAGCACCATCTTGCTTATTAAAAGTATAGATGTTACTTCCTTCACGACCATGAATAGCTTTCTTAGCCCAACGACCATCTGGTACAAGGTTAGCTTGAGCATAAGACTCAAGAAGCAATGGATGTCCGATGTTTAAAGCCCATAGTTTTACTAACATAGCTTTATTACTTAACAACATTTTCCATGCTGGTTCTAACCAAGTTGTGTCTGAACCTTGGATAGCAGCACCAAATTGCTCATCCATCATCCATTCCCATGGGTATAATTTAAAACAGTTCTGAATATGCTGATTATCTAAATCAACAAAGATACCATTATCTGTTAAACCCATATCCTGCATTTTAATTTCTTTCACGTTCATACCAGCACGTAATGCCGTATCCATAACGTAAACTAAATTACCCCAATCTTCATGACGAAAACCACCAGAGGCTGCAAAATGAATTAATGTTCCAGGTTCGTATTGTTCCTTCCACGTTTCAATCATACGCTCATCAAGCATATTGTATTGTGTACGTAGAGGATTAGGGATACCTTCCGCTTGTTGAATATAATCCCATTGAGCAACAGAACACTCTAGAATACTAACAGGAGTATCTCCATTGTATTCCAACATCTTGATTTCATCTTGTCCATTATAGGCTAAATCAAAACGACCATAAAAGGATTTATCACCACGATTCCATGATTGTTCAATGAGAGCTTTACAGTTTTCAGTTAATGAAAAGTAATCTGGATAATCACCAGACTTAACCATAGTAGCTACCATGTCAATACTCATATCATGAAGTTCTTGAGTGGCATCTAATACTTTATCTATCTGTGCCTCTGAAAAACCATAACAAACACCTTCTTGCCAGTATGGTAAAGCATCTGGACCAGAAGCCAAGTTCCAATAATTCATTCCAATTGATTCGAGATTTTGTTGGAAGTTTGAGCGTTGGTGAAAATTGTTAAAACGTTTCATTGTATTACCTAAGAAATGTGAGTAGTTGATAATGATCTTAGAGGTTCTAATACAAACTTAACTAGAAACTCAAAATAACAAAAATCAATAAAAAATAAAACTATTACAAAACCCATTATCCATGACAATTGATCTTCATTAGTAAAAGGAGTTGCTATAATAGCTATTAAGATTATCAACAATACGTAGAAGAAAAACCCTGCCACATTAACCGCCTGAGCTTACTGCTCCACCAAAACCACCACGACTTACAGACGTGAAAGAACTAGAACGAGAAACAGGAGCACTTACTGCAGCTGGACGAGGAGTACTTACTGAAGGTACAGGAGAAGAAGGACGAGTAGCAGAAGTACCAGTCGATCCAGTAGATGAGTTACTACCTGTTACGATAGGAGCTGCACTTGCTGTGTTACGACGATCTTTCTCTTCTTCACGGTTATAAGGTTGAGAGTACGCATAATTTGTAGCGTTATTAGCACGTTGACTTGAATAGCTATTAGAAGCCATCTGAGTACGACTACTCATTGCATTAGCTGCAAGAGCTCCAATAGCTGCACCAGCTAAAGCACCCATCAGCATTTCACCACCAGAGAATCCAGACTCTTGAGCTACTTGTTGAGCTTGTTGAGGATTGGTTTCATAGAGGCGAGAGAGTTCAGACCACTGATCAAGAGTACCAGTATAGCCTTGAGCCTTAGCTTGGTTGTATGAATCTAACAAAGCATTCTGAGACATAGAGCCATCAGAATTTAAAATAACTTTATCAGAATCGTTTGGCACAGCAATTTGTTCAGGTTCAGTACTCTGACTACAAGCTGCTAATGCAAAGATTGGTACAAGTACCAAAGGGATGATACGATTTTTCATAAGAGATACTCTTATACATCAATGTTTGACCATTGGGCAATAATTGTAAGACCACATACAATAAATGCGATTCCAATGTATCCTGCTAAATCAATCTGTTGGCCTAAGAACTTATGAGCTAGAAAGGCAGTAGCTACTGCTCCTAATCCTGCCCATAAAACATAAAGGACACCAGCTTGCATATATTTTAAAGCAATAGCGCAGAATACAAAAGAACCAAAGTACAGTAAACCAGCAATCCCTTGGCTGACTTTATCTTCTAAACCATTAGCCTTTGCAGAGAAAATAGTTGAAGCTACATCTGTTACAATAGCTAATACTAACCAGATAACACCTGGGTTAATTTTAGAGATAAATTCCATGATAAGTACTCTCAGTATAACTGAACAAATATTGTAATGGTTTCAATGTGCAGCAGTATCGTTTACTAAGTGATACTGTTGCAATTGAGAGTTAGTTAATGGTAATTGAAAGAAATCAGGATTAAGAATTCTTCTTGAGTTCTTATGAATAGGTTGTTTATAATAAAATCTAACCTGATCAAAACTAGGAACAAAATAATGAATACCTTTAATCTTATGAATTAACTTTCTACTAGTTGTTACAATTCGAGTTGGATCTTGCCAACTTCTCCATGCAACTTTTTCAACAAAAGGAACAATAAAGTATAAAGGATGTTGATCAATAGTTCGTAAGATACCGTCCATGTCTACGAAATATTCACCAGATAAATTAGCTGAGCCTGGATAAGTATAACATTTCATCTCAGGGTCTTTCATAACATCACGGATCTCCTGATCCACTTGACGTTTAAAACCCTTACAGTGTTTGTAAGAGTCATGTGTTCTACATTTGTGAATCACATGTTTAAATGGTTTACCAACATACTTGCTAACGATACGATCAAAATATTGATGACCGTTACATTCAACTTTCCATCCTTTTCCTTCCGAGTAATCCCAAAAGCAAGACTCTTTAAAACGATAATGAATAGATTCTCTAATAGGCTCATTAACAAATTTATCAATCTTACTGAGAGTACCTGGTAAGTAATCTAGTTTTTCAGCTACTAAAGGTAGCAAATCTTCTTCGTATAGGTTCATTGTTTTCTCCTTAATGTATACTTACATCAGGAGAAGAACCTTTTCATAGTTAAAGCACATGATAGTACCTTTATTTTAGTTTAGGGACATTTTCAAACTTTTCGCCTTTAAATCCAAGACGAATAGCAATCTGTTCTAATTCGTGACGTTGAATTGTTTGACAACCAATACGAACACATGTAGCGTCGATTGTTATATCACGATAATAAGAATGAGCTTGTAAGCTAACACGACCTAATTCAATTCGATTTTTATCACCAGAAATCCAGTGATTCATACAAGTGTTCATTAAAGACTTAACATCTTGATTAGTTAAGAAATGGTCTGAATCATTTGAACGACGAACACGGCTTTGTAAAAACTTAAAGTGCTTATCAAGAAGATAAGCAGAAGGAACTGAAGCAAATGGATATTTACTTTTAGAAAGTTCAATTAGGCTTTCATAAGCTTCACTGAATACACCTAAAGCAAGTTTGAAGTTTTCAATAACTTCTTTTTCTTCTGGTGTAGTTGCTTCTAAAGTGTTATCTAAAGAAACCAAAGTCAAAGAAGGGTTGCTCTTATACGATGCTAAAATAGCATTGATTTGATTAAGAGACAATTTTGGAAATTCACAAATATTAATTGAGAAACCTTCTTTTGTCTTTTCAGAAACAAAGGCAACTTGTTCAGCAAGAGTTACTTTTGTAAAACCAGCTACATCTACATGTAAGACTTTACCGTCGGCTTCAAGAGTTTTGAACTTTAAGCTCATAATAATTCCAATAACAATAAGTTAGAATAAAAGGGAATACGAAACATTTTCTGGGATTTCAGGATTATCCTTATCTTCCCATAATGAATTGATGAACAGTCCAGTAACATTTTCAGTTACAAAAGAAAAACGACTCGGCACTTCTAAGCGCTTATTAAGCGGAAGAATACCATGAGTAGCATAAATGTAAACATTAGCTGCATTGTATTTTTCTTTTAAAATCTTAACAAGATCCTGTACTGAATTACCGTAATCAATAATGTCATCACAAATCATTACATTCTTACCTGTCAAATCGACATCATAAGTAAGAGATAATTCAATTTCATGAGAGATTGGATCACGTTCTTTTTGAGCTACTAAGTATGGAGTATCATAATTCTGAGAGATACTTTTAACTTTTTTATAAGCACCAAGATCAGGTGAAATAAAGTAGTCGATTGTGTCTGTGACTTCAAGAGGCACAGCTACAATATAAGAGTGCAAGTGACTTTGTTCAGCTAAGTTATTTAACAATACACTTGGAACAT
>RRZU011931160.1_pt1 | contig 10499 bp, 12 predicted proteins | sample 2165561 | NCBI WGS metagenome assembly RRZU01 (sample SAMN10456909, study PRJNA506462) | wastewater metagenome | isolation source: wastewater sludge | place: USA: Moscow, Idaho | reverse complement strand
TACTTAACCTAAAGATAATCAATAATTTTTTTCCGCTTATTGCGGGGCTTGCTAAAATATGACCACAAACACAAAGGAAATACAAAATGTGACATATCTTACATTTTTTGGATCATAGCAGAAAAAAAACATTTGAAAACTCTTTTTATATATTTTTTGTAAACAAGACAGGGAAATATCAAAGAAACAGCTCAAAATCGCTTAATTAAATTTTCAATATATTGTTTTTATTATATTTATTAATGAGCAATATTATTAACAAAAAAAAACATATTCTATTGCTTAAAATATATTTCGAAATTTTACTTAAAAAAAAGAAACACTTAAGCTATTGAAAGCAGATGAGTTATGAAAAATGACGTTATTTATAGTTTATTTCAAGATTTAAGGCTTTTTTTTCAGGAAGTTGCTTTACATTTACCGCAAAAAAAGTGGACCGTATTTCGGCCTGCTGCTGCAGGTAGGATTGCATTTCTACAGCCGAAGGATCTTCTGCCTTCATGCGCTCAACAAGGTTTACAAATTGATTTTCTAAAACTTCACATTTTTTTTCATTGTCAGAATAATTTAAATCACATGTGTTTTCATAAATTTCCCCATTGAAATTCAGATTAATCGCTTCTTGAGCAAAAACAGCTGAAGCAGCACACACAGATATCAAAATTATTGCGATATTTTTTAACATGACATCGCCCCTGTTTATTTTCTTTTATAATTTTTATAGCACAGCTGTTCAATCCGTTATTCTTCTTAATTATCAAAAAAATCAGGGATTGATAACTTAATCACATACTGCGCGATTTTAATTTTCAATTGATCATCCTGTGTGCAGGGACACCCATATTTTATTTTTCAGTGACATCCGCCCTTTAAGACAACAGCCTCTATGCATATGCCATTTATTATAAAAAACTTAAATTAATCATGAAGTATAATTAAACAAAATTAGCAGGATAGCCAAATTTACCCCCTCGGTATTGGCTATCAAGGCTAAAAGCCTATTTGCCAAAAAATTCCCTACAAAAGCATTTTATATGATGGTTTTTAACGGCTTCAGCAGTACGCCCTATGGCCAAGCCAATCAGAATAATAATTCTGCACGGATATTCTTTTGATAATTTTATTTTAATGGTCTGATTTTGAAAAATAACCTTTGCGGCGCATTATAATATGCTGCAGCTTTCCGTCCCGATTATATGCTGTTTCATATTTTCGGCCCGCTCTATAATATCTGAAAGCGCCAGGTTGCTCATATATTGACATTATCCGCCTGCAATATTAAAGCGCTTAAACTATAGAATAAAAGCGGTTTGAGCTAAACTAGACAAGTACAGGAAAACAACGTATAACTCCGTTTTTCTTCGTACAGGCAATGGCAGTGAAACTTGTATTAGCACCCATGGAAGGCTTAACCGATCCAATTATGCGCGATGTTCTCACATCGGTCGGGAGCTTTGACTGGTGTGTCACTGAGTTTATCCGGGTCACCAATTCCGTCCTGCCCGACCATGTCTATCACTCCTATTGCCCTGAATTGCTCAATGAGGGGAAAACGGCAGCAGGCACGCCTGTACATGTACAGTTTTTAGGAAATGATCCTGAAATGCTGGCAGCTAATGCGATTCGCGCGGTTGCCTTAGGCGCACCTGCAATTGATATGAATTTTGGCTGTCCTGCAAAAACAGTTAACCGTCACCGCGGCGGTTCCGTGCTGCTGGATGAACCTGAAGTTGTGTATGAATTAGTCAAAGCTGTCCGTGATGCTGTACCAAGCCATATTCCGGTATCGGCAAAAATGCGCTTAGGCTATATGGACCGCAATTTCACGATGGAAAATGCCCATGCCATTGAAGATGCTGGCGCAGCATGGGTTACTGTGCATGCCCGCACCAAAGCTGACGGCTATACTCCGCCCGCCTTTTGGGATCAGCTGCGCCCCATCCGCGAAGCATTAAAAATTAATGTGATTGCCAATGGTGAAATTTGGAATAATGCCGATGCCAAGCAGTGCCGGATTGAATCAGGCTGTGAAGATCTAATGATTGGACGCGGAGCTGTGACCACCCCGGACATTACCCAATGCATCCGCCAAAATACCAATGACGCGCTGATTACATGGAATGAGCTGATTCAGTTGCAGATCCGCTTTTTAAACGGCACATATAAAAAAGAAATGAATATGGTGGGCCGCTATAAGCAATGGCTGGGCATGATGTCTAAGCATTATCCTGAAGCCAAAGAGCTTTGGAATGAAGTGAAAAAAGTTAGGCCGCTCGAAGAAATTGTGCAGAAACTGCAAAGCCATCAATAAATACATGGATTAAGATCTAAAAGCCCTTTCTCAAAAGGGCTTTTTCATCTATAGCTGAATATCCAGATCAGATGCTCTAAGCAAATTCAGCCTGCAGCAAAAATTCAATTTCGTCCGCCGAAAATTCTTTCAAATAGGATGACGTCGGGTTTAAGACCAAAATTGCACCTTGCGTCATTTCCAATAAGTTTCTGGCAGGCATGCTCAGATAAGGTTCACCTGCATCTCAATCGGCACAAATCATTTCAGATGACAAAAAAATGGGATGGCCTGCTGCCAAGTTCTGCTTGCAGCATGCAGAGTTGAATGCGGCCATTCGCTTGCGCTAGGCCTAGACAGTAAATTTCTGAAAGCAGCAATTGCTTCAAAAATGCAGGCGCGTTTTCAGGATTTTCGGCAGCCTGGTGAAAAAGCGCGTCTAAACGCGGATTGCTCATCATATTGTTCTTGTTGAGTTGCTTTTATTTTGCAGAGCATCATAGCAAAAGCGTTCAAAAGTAGAATTGCTGTCAGCGGACTCAGCTGTTTACTATGTATGCATATTTTAAACCGTTTCATTTTTCTGCCTTAGGTTTTCCACATGGGTCCGATTGGTCTTCCATGACTTTTCCAGCACTGCTTTTTCAATCCGCAATTGAATCCGTTTCAGCGTCATCTCCGGAATCAGCTCTTCACGGAAACCTTTGACATAATCTGCCCATGCGGCGCCGCGGAATACATTCTCAGGCATAGAGCTCTTAAATTCACAGTCTGGCATAAACACCACAATCGAATGCATCCATGCCGGCTCAACAAGATCGCTCAAAAGGGTTTGCAAAACTTTTTGATGCTTATAGTTTTGATGCAATGGATTTTGAAACTTAAACGATTTTTTATAAATTTTCTGCGTCCACATTTTTTGACGCGCGCCGCCAAAGATCCAGCCCTTATAATTTTTGGTTTCAATGACAAAAATGCCGTAAGGGCTTAATAAAATATGGTCAATCTGCGTGGTTTGATTCTGCTCATCAGGCAAAGTGCAATCGTTCAATAAACTGTACTTTTCTTTATCCAAATACCGTTTGGCCTGTGTGCTGACGGCAAACTCGCCTATTTTTCCTTTCAGAAAAGGCGTAAATATTTTGAAGAGGCCAGCAGCAGAAAACAATAAAATCAGCCACCATAGCTGTGAAAACAGCGGGGAAAAAATTTGCACTATATCCATTCAATCCAGTTCATATTATAGTTTTAACAAAAATAACATAAACTTACTGAGTTCATAAAGTTTCTAATTTCAATAGAATATCCTTATTTTCCAGCCCGCCGGCAAAGCCCACCAATTTGCCATTCGCCCCCACTACACGGTGGCACGGCGCAATAATCGAAATTGGATTTTTACCGTTGGCTGCGCCGACTGCGCGCACCGCTTTAACATTGCCGAGCTGTTCAGCAATTTGCTTATAGCTGCGGGTTTCACCAAAAGGAATGGTCAGCAGCGCCTGCCAAACTTTTTGCTGAAATTCAGTCCCTTCAAAATCCAAAGGCAAATCAAAAACTTTACGTTGACCTGAAAAATATTCATTCAACTGCTTTTGGGTTTCTAGCAAAATCGGATGTTTTTTATCTTCAATCAGCTCTGCCAAACGAACACGTTTGGGGTCTTCATTTTCCCAAAGCACCGCAACAAGCGCTGTGTCATGCGCAACCAGCTTAAGCAAACCAACAGGTGAAGCCATTTCCATAAAAGACAATTGCATGCTTGATCCATATCGTTCAGGGCGTTTGAAATATAACTCAACTCGATGAAAGTTTCATCAGCACCAGCCCCGAAATAATCAAGACTGCCGCCAGCATGCGCATTGCCGAAGCAGGCTCGCCTAAAAATAAAATACCCACTGCAAATGAGCCAACCGCCCCAATGCCTGTCCAAACAGTATACGCTGTACCCAGCGGCAAAGTTTTCATGGCATAAGACAGCAAAGCAAAACTTGCGATCATAAAAACAATGGTCAGCACACTTGGAACGAATTTAGAAAACCCATCAGACACTTTCATAAAGTATGCCCAAACCACTTCCAAAAATCCTGCAACAAGCAATAAAACCCAAGCCATATCCTAAATCCAATCTAATTTTCAGCCACTTAAATGAAAAATCACAAATATAAAAAAGAGCCATATGGTTGAATATGGCTCTTTAGAAACTTCAATATTAACTTGATGAAAGCTTCATCAGCACAAGGCCTGAAATAATCAATACCGCTGCCAGCATGCGCACCGCAGTCGCAGGTTCACCCAAAATAAAAATACCGACCAGAAATGAGCCGACCGCACCAATCCCCGTCCAAATAGTATACGCCGTTCCCAGCGGCAAAGTACGCATTGCATACGCCAGCAGGCCAAAGCTTAAAATCATAAAAAATAAGGTGATAATGCTTGGGGTGAGCTTGGTGAAACCTTCGGACATTTTCATGCTGTATGCCCAAACGATTTCAAAAATGCCCGCAAAGATAAGAAGAATCCAAGCCATGATATCTGCTCCAAATTTAAATTAGAGTCAGGCCGTCCTGACGGATTTTCTCAAGAGATGAAGCTTTAGATTAAAACTCAAAAATGAGGGAGGTCGTTCCTCCTTATAATGGTGCAATCATAGCGAATTATGATTTTTTTTGGGGCAATTTTTACAACTTATGACCAAAAATAAACCTATAAAAAATAGGACTTTAAAATTGACTCTTAAAGCCCTATGGTTACGGTAATGATAAATGCTTATTTCTTAAAACTTAAAGCGTATCCCTGCGCCGTACAGCCAGCCCTTTTCAGAATCTGACTGAACTTGCCACGGTGTTTCATCATTGCCCTTCGAATATTCATAAGCAATGTCGAGATACGGCATGACTTTTTTACTGATCTCATAACGGGTTTCCAAACCAGCGGTGACATTGCTCAATCCTGCTTTTTTAGCATATTTAGAGTCATCACTGAAGATCACTTTCAGGTCTAAATACGGCTGAACAATCAGCTTTTGTGTGATCAATAAATCTCGCTCCGTCTCAAGGCTAAAACCTGCATAGCTGTCCTCACCGGCATAGAGATAAGCATCGGTTTCAAAGAAATACGGCGCCATGCCATGCAGGCCAATTACCGCATCGACATTTTCTTCAGTGTCTTTACGGTGATGATCGAGTTCGACTTTTTCACTTCGATAACGTGCGCCGATTTGCGCATCCCAAAAATCTGAAATCATGCGGCTATACAAAATTTTGGCATCATAATGCGCGTCATGTGACTCTTGTTTTTCCGCATGCACTTTAATGAAAACTTTGTTTTCATCTGTCCCGATGCGGGTTTCAAACTCGGACTTTAAAGCGCCGGCACCATCTTCATTCACCAGCCATTTATTATCGACCGTGGTCACTGCATAAATCTGTGCGCCATGCTCTTTGCGGTGATTATGCCCTTGGTGCGCAGTTTCAACCGATGCCAATGCAGGTGCCGAATGAGTTGTATGGTCTTGCACAGGCTGCGCTTCAGGAACACTTTGTACTGCAGGGGCAATATGCTGTGAATGGTCCATTTCGCCATGCTTCATATCAGCATGATTCATTTCTGCATGGTTCATCTGCTGGTGATTCATTTGAGAATGATCCATAGGCATAGCTGTAGTGGTCGCTTTTGCACCATGATCGTCACCATTATGCGCAAAACTCACCGCACTGATCATCAGCAAAGAACTGCTTAAAACACTTTTAGAAAAAAGATTAATGATGCGCATGATGATCTCCTTTCTGAGCATTTTGGTCCTGCTGTTTTTTCGCGGCATCTTGCTGCTGATCTTTTGCAGGCTGTGATTGCTGATGATTCATATGCGCTGAATGATCTTCAGGATTCATCTGCATATGCTGTTCATGCGCTTGCGCAGAATGCTGTGAATGATCCACCTGCTGGCTCATTGCCGAAGTATCTATGCCTTTTTTGACAGATGAATGATGACCGTCATGCGCCAAGCTCAACGTACTCAAACCCAAGACTGCAGCAGAGAAAACCGCTTTCAATACAAAATTAGTGATGTGCATGTTCAGCCCCTTTTTGCTCAGCTGCCGGTGTGGCTTGCTTCATTTTTGCTGCACTTTGAATGGGTGATGTCGAAACTTTGCCATCAGTAACATTCGCGACAATCAGCTTGTTCATCATGCCTGCGCTCATGTGATATAGCAGGTGGCAATGAATCGCCCACTCCCCCAATTCATCCGCAGTCAGTAAAGCCGTCACGGTTTTGCCCGGCGGTACAATCACTGTATGCTTATTGGGCATATCCGCCGCAGGCTGGCCATTTTCCAGCTGCATAAACATGCCGTGCAGATGCATGGGATGCGCCATCATGCTGTCATTGATAAATTTGATTCGGATACGCTCGCCATACTTCACTTTCAGCGGTTCAGCATCACTGAATTTTTTTCCGTTGATGGTCCAGATATAGCGCTCCATCGTGCCGCCCAAACGGATGACCAGTTCACTGGCCGCTGCGCGGGTATCCGCTTGAGGATGTAAAGATTTTAAATCACTGTATCGCAGTGCTTTATCACCTTCTGGCGTAGAGGCATTGGCCCAGCCATATGCAGGCTGATCATTTTTCTGCGGCATATGCTGTGAATGATCCATGTCCGGCATCTCATCATGATTCATTTTTGAATGATCCATGTCCGGCATTGCATCAGGAGTCATCTTCGAATGATCCATGCCTTGCATATCGCCATGTCCCATATCTTCCATCGTCAGCAGGGAGCGCGGACGCGGTGCAGGCATGTGAATGCTGTGAGTCATTGGATTCAATTCATTGTGCAGCGTGCCCACAGCAAAGCCTGAACGGTCAATGGATTCCGCCTCTATCTGATAGTGCCCGGTTTCCGGTGCAACGATCACATCATAGGTTTCTGCGGTGCCGATGCGGAACTCATCCACAGGCACAGGCTTAACCGGCTGGCCGTCCGTGCTGACCACGGTCATTTTCAGGCTGGGAATGCGCACATCAAAAAAAGACATAGCCGAAGCATTAATAAAGCGCAGGCGGACTTTTTCGTTCGGCTTAAACATGCCTGTCCAATTCTGTTCAGGCGTTTTGCCGTTGATGAGGAAGGTATAGCCGGTGACATCGGACAGATCCGTTTTCAGCATGCGCATCTGATTCCACATTTTGCGGTCAGCCCATGTCGCTTTCAGCCCATCCCGCTGGACCTGTTTCCACACATCGCCCAAGGTTTCACGCTGATTTTGATAGTACTCTGCAGAAATTTTCAGATTTTTCTGAATCTGATCGCTGCCCTGCTCATGAAAATCCGACAGCATCACCACATAATCACGCTCGGTTTTTTCATGCGGCGCCAACGGCTGTTTCCCTTTCGGATAAATCACCAAAGCGCCGTACAGACCATCCTGCTCCTGCCCTTTAGAATGCGCGTGATACCAATAAGTACCGCTTTGACGCACCTTGAATTTATAAACAAATTCTTTATTTGGCCCAATGCCGTTGAAACCGTTAAAGCCTGGCACGCCATCCATGATGCCTGGCAGCAGCAGGCCATGCCAATGGATGGAAGAGTCTTTATTTTTCAGATGATTTTTGACCCGGATCACTGCATCATCGCCTTCTTCAAACTCTAAAAGCGGAGCAGGAAACTGACCGTTTACGGTTATCCGCGTGAGCGGTTTTCCTGTGACCTGAACTGTGCCCTCGTCAATAATGAGCGAGTATTCTTTCACAGCAGCATACAGCGCTGTAGACGATATGAAGCAAACACCTGCAAGCAGGCTTTGACTGAATTTACTGGACATAACTTAATCCTGATTTTTTAAAGGGACTTTGAGATAAAAGTGTTCTAAAAAACGGATTAAGCTTTAGGAGGGCGCAGCAGTTCCTGCCAATGGCCAGGCAAATACTGCGCAGTGTAGGTGATATTGGGCTGTTCAGAAGCCAGCTTCAATTCAGGCAAAGAAAACTGAACGGCATGCATTTCTAAAGAAACTGAGGCAATTTGGCAGTGCCACAAGGCACAGTCAGCACATTGCATGTTACTGCCCATGGGAGCGGGATTGGTCTGGCAGTGCTCTGAAGCCTGAGCTACAGGCTGAAGTGATGTCTTGCCTTGATGGCAGTCCTGCATTTGCATATTGGACGCGGCTGAGCCGGAAGAAGCCTGTTGTGCCATGGCCTGTGGGGCAGCTGAATCATGCTTTGCCACCGCGCCATGAGGCACAGAATGCGCCGCTACCGTGTCCATTTGAGAAACAGTAGCCTGCGCATTGTCAGCTTGAGCATTCCGCAATTGCGGCGCTTTGGACTGAGCGATGGCTTGGCTCATCATCAGCAAATGGATAGGCTTTTGCACTGCAAAGGCAACACTGCTCCATCCGATGACCAATGCCATCAGAAAAGCGAAGCTGGTATACCGCCGCATGAGTTTCAGCAAGCCTATTCTGCCTTCTGCATAAAATGAGAATCTGTCAATGACTGCCTCAGCTGTTGCCCGATGAACAATTTCGCCAATTATTTTGCAGTTTTCCACATCCCGTGATGTGTCTTTCCATCATAAAGAACTGTGCACTTATGCACAACACCCTAAATTTATCCGTAAAACGGTTTTTCCCTTTTTGGCAAATTATTTAAAATAATATAGTTATATTTTAAGCAGTGCCATTTTTAAGTAGCGCTGAATAAACAATCAATAATTCAAACACTTTAAAACAAAAAAAATGGCTCAAATGAGCCATTTTTATACAAATAAAGTCTAATTAATAACCCGTTGATACACTGTTGTTTATTCTTTATCCAAGTTATCCATATAGTTATCGACATAGATATCCATATGTTTATCCATAAAGTTATCCACAGATCGTATCGGATTTATTCATAACAGCTTAAGCTTCTACTGCACCAGCTTTTGCCAATTCAGAACGCATTTCATCAATCACAGCTTTATAATCCGGCTTGCCGAAAATAGCTGAACCGGCAACAAACATATCTGCGCCCGCCTCTGCAATTTCACGGATATTGCCAGGCCCTACACCGCCATCCACTTCCAGACGGATGTCACGGCCTGAAGCATCAATAATTTTTCGCGCTTGACGCAATTTCTCCAACGTCATTGGAATAAATTTCTGACCGCCAAAGCCCGGGTTAACACTCATCAGCAAGATTTGATCGACTTTATCCAAAACATAGTCCAAATAGTGCAGCGGTGTTGCAGGGTTGAAGACCAGACCCGCTTTCGCGCCGCCAGCTTTGATCAGCTGCAAAGAACGGTCAATATGATCTGTCGCTTCCGGATGGAACGTAATAATATCCGCACCCGCTTCCAAAAAATCGCCAATCATGCGGTCGACTGGCGACACCATTAAATGCACATCAATCGGCGCTTGAATGCCGTATTTTTTCAAGGCTTTGCACACGCCTGCACCAAAAGTCAGATTCGGCACATAGTGATTATCCATCACATCAAAATGCACAACATCTGCGCCTGCCTGCAGAACATTGTCCACTTCTTCACCTAAACGGGCAAAGTCAGCAGATAAAATGGAAGGCGCAATTAAAAATGGCTTGGACATGATGAACCTGGCTATGGAGAAGTAGTATTTTTTACAGTATAGCAAAACTGGCTGATCGGCGCTTGCCTGCTGCTGCGCATTGCCATGATAAATCTTAAGGCAAGAATGCTGGCCACATCAGTAAAAATAAGCTTTGGCATCACGGATGTATGCTCAAAAAAAGAGGCTCAACAGGATCCATCAGCCGCAAGATTGCTTTTAAACAATGCGCTGCAATTTTTGAGTAGGCATCTGCAGATAAATGCTTTAAGGTCTAAGGCCTTTTCATCTTTATCTGCGGATCAGTATGCCTCAATCTTCACATAGCCAAATTGCGACAGGGCAAGCGGCTCGAATTGCCAAACGCTTGCTTAATCATTGGAAACACAAATTTGACGTTTCTGAGTCGGAAACCCTGCTGCAGATTTTCATGCCGACTGCTGAAATTCAGCTGAGCCCTGACACTGCGCATCTGAACGTAGCAATTATCGTGGCAATGCCAGATGCTGACTTGCCCCGCCTAGAACAGGTGGTACTGGATCATTTAATCCGCATGGGCCAGGAAGAACTAAGCGCAGAATGGCAACGTTCAGAATAAATGCTGCCGTCCGCTGCCCAATGTGCTTTGAGG
>RRZU011282453.1_pt1 | contig 10499 bp, 9 predicted proteins | sample 2165561 | NCBI WGS metagenome assembly RRZU01 (sample SAMN10456909, study PRJNA506462) | wastewater metagenome | isolation source: wastewater sludge | place: USA: Moscow, Idaho | reverse complement strand
ATGGCCAGCGTGCTGTACTTGGTAAGCGCAGCGATGCCGGTGGCCGCCCCAACCCACAGCCAGGCACGCGGGGATCGCCTTGCCACGACGGTGTCGACGCCCAGAGCCAGCGCCAGGGCGGCAGTGGCGGCAGACCAGGCGTCGTTGCTGATGGTGACGGCGGTAAAGAGAAACTGCGGATTGAACGCAGCAACCGCTGCGGCCGCCAAAGCGAAGGTGGGGGCACTCGGCGCCAATCGGCGCGCCATCCACCAAGTACAGAGCAGCACGATCAGGCCGCCAAGGGTGGAGACAAACCGGGCGGCCCACGCGGGAGCCAGGTCCTGCCAGGACGCGCCGGGCAGGGTGATGCTCTCGCGGGCGGACAGCGACTTATCAAAATAGGCGTTGACACTGGCTTTGGCGACGGTGGACGCTTCTGCCAGCGGCCAGGGGGCGGCTGCCAGCGCCGAGAGTGCGTAATACAGCGGCGGGTGGGGAATTAGTTCGTACGAGCGTGCCACCGTCGCAGGCGTCAACTCCGGAATGGCGCGCTCGCTGCGTAAGTACTGAACGGCCGCAAAATGGGCCTGTGCGTCAAAGCCCTCGAAGACAGGAATAAAGGCAGAATAAACACCGGCAACTAGGATGTAGACGACAACGAGTCCAAGCAGGAGCCAGCGGGTCCGCTTCATGCAAGATCCTCGCCGCGCGCTGGCACGTCGTTGGCGGGCATGTCGTCCGCTGCACGGGTGGGCTCTGCGTACCGATCCGGGTCAAGGCAGTTCCCGGGATTGGCGTAGCAGGCCATATGCTCACGTGCGATGGTGTCCCAGGCGAACAGCTTACTGCGCTGGCGCGCATTGGTGCGCAGACGTGCGGCAAGGGCCGGGTCATTGGCGATACGCAAGGCGGCGTTGGCCAGTGCCTTCTCGTCCTCGGGCGTAACGTAGAGCAGATCGCGGCCGTCGACCAGTTCTGGCAGCGGTCCTTGTGGGGTGGTCGTGACGATCGCGCAGCCGTTGGCGAGCCCCGCCATCAGCGTGCCGCGGCGCAGGCTGGCGCCGTCAAGATAGGGCATCAGCAGCACATCGCACGCATTGAGGGCCGCAGCCACTTCGGCGTCGGCCAGGTTGCCCGTCCACTGTACGCGCGACTCGAGCCCCAGCCCCGAAATGAGCGCCTGCACGTCATTGCGGTAGGCATGGTTCGTGGCGTCGCTGGCCCCCACTTGTTCGCCAATCATCAACAAGCGCGCATCGCTATGCTCGCGGGCGACGCGCTGAAGCGCCTTGACGAGCGTCAACCCACCCTTGCTGCGGTTAAGAAAACCAAAATAGCCCAGCACCAGGTCACCAACCGCATAACCGTGTTCGCTGCGCCAGGCAGCGCGCTCGGCGATTGAGAGGTGGCGGCTGACAATGTTAGAGCCGATCGGGATGCAGGCGGCGGCGACGCCATGCATTGCCAGGCGCAGGCGGTCAGCCTCGTTGGTAACAACTGGCAGCCCTGCGGCATGCGCCGGGCGCTCCGTAATCCAGGTGCGCAGCCGCTTGCCTGCCTTGGGAAAAAGGTAGGGTACAAGCAGATCATGGTAGGTCCAGGCGACCCTAAAGCCCCGGCGCTGCCAATAGCTGGGAGCAAAGTTGATGGCCGGGTGCATGCCAAATGCCGCGGTCTGGTATTGCACGTGGAGCCAGTCGCAGCGGGCCTCTGCCGCCAGGTTTGCTGCCAGGCGCCACACCCCCCAGTCCCAGCGGCGGATTACGGGCAGCACACGGCAGCCGGCGCTATGCACGGCCGTCTCGGGGTCGCACGCGGCCTCGGCGGTAAGCACCGTGATCCGCACGCCCAGGCTGTGCAGTGCCCTGGCAAGTTCCTGCGTATAGGCGCCGACGCCGCCCGGCATGGGCGGATATTCGCCGGTTATGAACATTACGTGTAAGGGCTTAGTCGTGTCCATTGCGGCCTACTCCGCCAGATCTTTTTCAAACGAGTAACCGCGATAGTTGAGTTCTTGAAAACCGTGCTGTGCCAGCAGGTTCATGGCCGCCGATTGGTGCAGCGGCAAATGCACCGCTATCTCGCCTACACCCTGCTGTGTCGCATCGTTGACCATGCGCCGCAGCAGCCAGCGTCCGACTTTCTGGTTTTGCCAGCGGTCGTCCACGGACCAGTGCGCAATGTAAGAAAAGGGAATCAGCGGGTTTGATTCCTGGCCCGTTTCCTGTTCCGTGCGCTGCGCGTGGCGCTGCAGCAGGCGAGCCTCGGCAATCAACTCCGTGCGGCGAAAGAAGACTTGATAGCGGCGGTCGGCAGCATCACCGCGAAACGCCAGGCTCAGGCCTCCCTGCGGCACCGTCTCTTCAATCAAGTGGTCGAGCTGCCGCGCCAGCAGATAATAGCGCTGCGTAAAACGAAACTGGCGCTCGGTGAGCACGCGCACCTGGTCGGCCCAGTCACCGGGCAGCAGGCCGGCTCCGGCTTGGAAACAAGGATAGCCGGTGCTGATATGATAGGCCTTCACGTAACCGACACCGCTGCTGCGCCAGAACTGGTGAGCGGCGCCCAACAGCACATCCGCTGCCTCACCAACAAGGTCCGGCCGCGCGGGTAGAACGAGAAAGCGTAGCAGCCCGAGCGGCCGGTAGTCGGGCTCACCCAGGCTGTCGCTGTCGAGCCCGGTCGCGATGTCGGCCAAGCCTAGCAGATCGCCGGCTCGCCAGGCCCCAAGCAGTTGGCGCTGCTGCCAGCGCACAGGCAGCATTGTCGGCGGCGGCTGGCCAAACAGATTTTCTGCGGCCACGCCATCGTCGATCGGGGCACTGAAAGGGGCACGCAGCAAAAGCTGGTTGATGAGAGCGGCGGCCGGCTGCCCGTCCTCGGCCCCCATGGGACGTACGGTCAGGCTCGGAGCAAAGGGTATCATCGATGGGGCGCCCGCGCCTGCAGAATTTCGAGGAGATCCGACTGCTCTTCAAGCGCCGGCAGCGCAAGGCTGCGCAGATCGTCAAGATCAAGCAGTCCGTCAGGGCGCAGCGGATGGTACAGCAGCAGAATGACGCGCTGCAGGCGACCTTCCTCGCTGACCTCGGCCAGTTGGCGGTACTGCACCGCCTGCGGCCTGGCCAACGGCTGCAGCAGGGTCAGCCCGCGCTCGTCTACCTCAACGCTGCTCAACAAGCCGCGTACGGCGAAGAACAGCAGCCCGACGGCAAAGAGCAAAAAAAGCACACCGGCCAGGTCTACCCCGCGCAGCAGCAGCCAAATCAAAGCCGGGATGCTTAACGCAGCGACGGCAGTAATGAGGACATAGCGGGCGTGAGGGCGATAGATGGTTGGGCTGGCCGTTGGAGTTGTCGGGCTGTTGGTCATGCGAGCACACTCCACAGAACAGGCGCCAGCTGCCAGAGCAGCAAGAGCCCAAAGAGGCAAAGCAGCGCTCCTGTACCTGCCAACATGCGGCGATACCAGGTATCGGTCAAGTAACGGCGCCCACCGGCAATGGTTAAAGCTACCGCAATCTTACCACCGACCAGAAGCGTGTAGAACCCTATAAGAAAGGCGACGGCATAAGCAGGCGATGCCTGCCAGGCGCGCACCAAGGTGGGTACGCCAATGGTAATCCAGAAGAGCCAAGGATGGGGGCTCAGAAAATTGACCAGAGCTCCTTGCCAGAGGTCCATATGGCCGGCGGATTGGCTGCCGGATGGGCTGGCGAGACTTGCGTGCCGGGCACTGCGGATGGTGTCGATACCCAAGTAGATGATATAGAAGCCGCCGGCAGCGGTAATAGCCTGTTCGAAGAGAGGCGGCAGCGCGCGAAACAGGAGCAGCGACAGCAAGATGATGGGCGCGTCGGAAATGAACGGCGACAGGGCAACGCGCAGACCCGGCCAGAAGCCGTGCGCAAGCGACCGGGTTACCACCAATGTCAACAACGGCCCGGGGGCAAGACCGGCACTCAAGCCGAGGCTAAGTCCAAGCAGCAGGTAGGTCACGGCAGAGATCAGCCTCCGGTCAACTTTCCGCCAGGTGAGCGTAGCGCGCAGGCACCTGCCATGGCGGCACGCGGGGAGCCATGAAACGCCGCCAGTTGTCGACGTCTACTGTCTGGGCCTGCACGACCTTGCGCTTGGGCCAGATGCGCCGCAGCCCGGCCAACCCGGCCAGGCGCCCGCGCAGGGAGGCGAGATCCCCCCGTTGCACGAAACCGTAGCCACCGGCGAGGGCGTCATAACCGGCCATAAACGGGCCTTCCCGCACCAGGTCCGCATCGGGCAGGTTCTTGGCCAACAGCCAGACCTTGTTACGGCCTAATAGAAAGCGCTTGAAGGGAGATGCATCGCCCAAGGTAGAAGAATGGGCGTGCAGCACACGCGCCTGCGGCTGGAGAAGGCACCGCCAACCCGCCAGGCGCGCCCGCCAGGCAAAGTCTACATCTTCGAGGTAGGCAAAGAAATCGGCGTCATAGCCGCCCAGGTCAAGCATCATCTGGCGGTTGTAGAGTGCGGCGCCCCCACAGGGACCAAAAACCTCGACGAAGGCGTGCTCAGCGGGCCTATCGATCTCGCCGCCGCGCCAGTCCCAGGCGATACCCGCCCAGTCCACGGCGATGCCGGCAGAATCGATCTGGTCAGGGTGATGAAAGCGCAGCATCTTTGAGGCCACCATCCCTACCCGCGGGCCGGCTGCGGTGCCCGCCAGCAGCTGCTCCAGCCAGGATCTTTCGGGGCGCGTGTCGTTGTTGAGCATCGCGATCCAGGGGGCGCGCGCCACGGCTAACCCCTGGTTACAAGCCGGCGCAAAACCGGCGTTAGCGGCGTTGCGGATGACCCGAAGGGCAATGCTGTAGGCGGCGCAGCCCTGTTCGACGAGTGGGATTGAGCCGTCGGACGAGCCGTTATCCACGAAGATCAGCTCAAACTCACGTACTGTCTGCTGTGCCAGGTGGGCGAGCAGCGGCGATAGGTGGCGGCGGCCGTTAAGATTGAGCACCACTAGACTGGCCACAGGGTCAGGCGACGACCGAACTCTACTGGGACCGCTGGTTGGCAAATTTGAAGGCATCATAGGATCATGCAGCCGTCCCCATGGCGGGAATGTGTGCCGCAGCCAGTGTAGCAGCCAGGTTGGCGGAGAAATGGGGCTGGTCGAAGCGCCGGGCGGAGCCGCGAGCGGATGCAGCCATGGTGTGCCGGAGTCCCTCATCCTGCAGCAGGCGCAGCGTGTACGCGCTCAGTTCCTCCAGTGTCTGCCATAGAAATCCATCCACACCATGGGTCACTAGTTCGGGCTGGCCGCCGCGCGCGATAACGACAGGCACACAGCCTGCAGCCATCGCCTCAACCGTCGTAATGCCAAAATGCTCAGCCTTGATCGGCGCGCGTTCCTCATCCTCCCCGAATCCGGCTGCATGCCAGTAAACGGCAGCCCCCTGGTAGCGCTGTACGAGTTCATCAAATGGCAGGCCGGCCTCGACCCAGATCGGATAGCCTTGTGCGGCGGCGTGCACCTCGTCCAGGTAACGGGTATGTACCGTGCCGGGCGTCAAGCCGCCTACCAGCCGCAGTTCCCAACCAGATAGGCCGTCGTCGACCAAGCGTTTGAATGCTGCGATCATGGCCAGGTGCTGCTTGTTATGCTGGCCGGCAAAAAAGCGGCCAACGGAAAGGATATACGGCTTGGGCGTGAAGGCGCCCCTTGGGGCTTGAAGCCTGGCACCTGCGTCAAAACGGCCGACGTCCACGGGGGGGTAGAGGAGCGCGCTGGACAGGCCCCAGTAACGGCTGATCCAGCGCTGGGTAAACTGCGAGATGCCCCAAACAAGCTTGTAACTTGCGGCTACGGCGGCGATATCGGCAGGCTGTGGGTTGAGCAGGCGGCTGTCCCACCCCGGCAGGCGCGGGGCAAACCAGTCGCGATAGAAGGCGTTGCGCAGGTTCTCAACTGCCAACTCGCGTAGTTCCAGCGCAAACTGTGCGTTGCGCCCGGTTGCGCCCGCCGCAATGGCTATGGTATGCGGCAGGCCGCCACTGCCCCGGCTGGGAAGATGCACCTGGCACAGAGCAAAGATCTGCGGTCCAACCGACAGGGACAGCGCCGGGGTGCCGTCGACTGCCACCGTCACTTGCTGGACGGCCCGCACGGCCGACCGCAGTTGGAAGTAGACGGTGCAGCCCGCTGCTTGGGGCGGCAGTTCGATCACGGCAGTCGGCGCCAGCAGCCGGACGCCGCGCGGGCCATCGCCAACCATTGATTCGCCGTAGACACCCTCACGCCACACGGGAAGACAGAACTGTGCCGCCAGTTCCTGCCGCAAGCGCCGCCGGAGGCCGGCTGCTGCCCCTGACTGCTGCGGGTAAGGGAAAAATACAACTAAGGCTGAATGGCGCGCCTGCGGCGGAATAAAGTCCAGGTTGGAGGCGTTGATAAAGAAATCGTACTCGGCACTCAGCGACGTCAGCGCGGCCGCCGGACGTTCAGGCACCTGGCGCAGGCGGACATTCTGAAGATCAAGCTGGAGTCGCTCGGCAATCGCCTCGCGGCTGACAAGTGAATGGCTGATGACATCCACGGGACCATGGCGGCTGAGTTCGGCGGCAATCGACAAGCTGTAGCGTTCGCCGCCACCTAGAGTGGCCAGGTGCCGGTTGTAGAGACCGGTTCTCATGACTCCTTGGCATCCTCATCGCCATCGTCGTGTGCGGGCAGCAGCGCACGCAGGCTTGCGAGTTCCGCGCGATCCTGGGCGCGGCCAAGCAGCAGCTGCTGGAGCACGCTGCCGTAGACGCGGTTGATCTCGGTCTGCTTAGCTGCCAACTGATTGCCGTAGAAGACCACCAGGCTGTGCACGGCGGCACGCATACTGCCGACCAAACGGCCTATCACCGGCGTGTCGGTGGGTGTTATTTCCAATTGCAGGCGCAGGGTATCATCGTGCATGACGGCCTGGATCGCATCCAACTGGCGAACCAGGTCCTCGCTGGGTGGACGTGTAACTTCATCTTCGCCCTCGTCAGGAGCAGCTGCCGGAGGTATGCCGGTGCGGAGCGTGCCGTCGGGCTGTGGGATGCGCAGCTCGAGCTCCAACGCGCGCTGCCGCGTGGCAAGCTCCTGGAGCAGTGCCAGCAGCATGTCGTTGATTTGAAACTGCCGCTTCGCGATCACGCGATAGTCCGGCTTGCCGCCGGTATCGAGTACCTCCTTGCGTGCGTTGTCCTGGAAGCGGCGCACATTCTGCACACTCTGCCCCAGATCGTCGCGCTGCACAGCATCCTGCAGCAGTTCCATGTCGATGTCGTCGAGCGCGTCCTGCACGCCGAGCGACGGAGCGGAATGGCTCATAGGCTTACTTGTCCCTCTTCTGGCTGCAGTACAGTGACATAGGCGGCGGCGAAGCTGCGCGCCATGTGCAGATAGGTAAAACGGTCGAGCAGCCGCCGGCGTCCGGCCTCTCCCATCGCATGCAGCAGCGCTGGGCTGCGTACCAGGCGTAAAATCGCTTCAGCCAGCGCCTGCGGTGCTCCAGGCTCGACCAGAACGCCGGTAACGCCGTCGTCGACTACGTCCGGAATTCCACCCGCCCGACAGCCGATCACAGGCTTGCCGTAATTCATCGCTTCAAGATAGATCAGGCCAAATGATTCGTAGAGTGAAGGTGCCACAAACAGGTCGCATGATTGGTACAGCCGGTTGAGCTGTTCATCGGACACGCCGCCCAAGAACTGCACATAACGGGCCATATCGGGGTGATGGTGGGCAAACCACGCAGGGTACGTCTGGCCGGTGCGCGCCTGAAAACCATCATAGAGGCTGTTATCAGCGCCTGCGATTGTGAAGCGCACATAAGGGGCCGCGGCAACAATCTGTGGTATGGCAGCGAGCAGGTCGACAATGCCCTTGCGTTTTTCCAGGCGTCCGAGGAAAAGGATGTCGAGCGGGCGGTGGTCACTGCTCGCCGCGGCGGGGTCAGTGCGGGTGCAGTCGTACAGCCGCACTTCACCATCAGGCACGGGTGCGATTCCATAGGGCAGCACTTCATGCGGAACGGAGAGCGGAATCTGGTAGACGTCAGTCAGCGCCTTAACCGTGGCCTGTGAATTCGCAGCCAGGAAAGAGGCACGCTCCAGGATCGCCTGCTCCAGATCGCCCAACATGCGGCGGTCCGGGTCACGGTTATTTTGCAGCTCGGCGATCTGGCGGATGGCGGTCACCGGGCGCACAACGACCGGCAGCAACCCGCTTCTTTCCGTGACCAATCCCTCCACTTGCCACAGCGGCGAGTCAACTAGTTGGATGCCATAACGGCGTTGAAGCTGGCGCACCTTGTCATAGACATTGTGGCTGTAGTTGAGCGTAGCGTGGGTGGCGGCAAGGTGGCGATAGCGGGCATAGCGGTTGAGCCGCAGCACAACCTTGTGCACCTGAGTCCCTTCAGAGGCGATCGTCTGCTCTACCTGGCCCTGAGTAATGACATGCACTTCGTGGCCCAATTCTGCCAGCCCGCGCGCCAGGAGCTGCGTACTGCGGCCAACACCGTCAAACTTCTCCGGGGGGTAGGCCTGGCTCAAGAGGCAGACGCGCAGCGGTGCACCGCCGGCAGGGGCAGCGCTCACGGGCAGCTCCACAGGGGGCTGGGCGCTTGGCCGGTTGCCAACAATGCGCAGCCTGATGCCAGCAGGGGCTGTAGGACGTCCTGCACGCTCTCGGGCAGCATGTGCACAGCGCCCACTGCCGGGACCGCTACAGGCAAGCGTGAGCCGGCAGGCTGCGCTTCAGGAGGTTCGGGTACGGCTGCAGCGGCAGGAACCAACTGCGAAGCGGCAACAGCGGCGAGATCATCCGGTGCTCCAACCAACCACTGCACGCCGTCATTCTCGATCAAGCGGCGGACGCCGGCCAGCAGCGGGTCGGGACCGGCAGGAAGCAATTCAGTATGAATAAAGGCCCCATCCAAGAAGACGATTGTGCGCTCTTCCGCTGTGGTCAGCACGTGCACAACGTGCCCCATGTCAAAAAGAGAGCGTGTTATGGCGGCAAGCTCGTCTGCCACCAGCGACGGGCCGGAGGCGACAAATGGCCGGGCCAGCAGCCCGATGCGCAGTGGCGGCCTGGCCAAAGGGCCCGCGCCGGTGCTGCCGTCGATCGGATCTACGCTTGGTGCGTCGAGGCTTTGGGGGCGCAGAAAGGGTTGGATCTGGCCCGCTGCAGACTGCTGGGCCTGCCATGATCCTGCCGGCAGCAGGCGCCGGTGGCCCAAGCCGTCCCAGGCGCCGCGGGCACCGGCCGTCATGGCACGCAGCCGGCGCGCCCACATGTCGCGCGGGCTGATATGGCCAGCACGGCGCAGTTCGCCGTTGACGAGCCAGGCGCCGTGCGTCAGGTGCAAGACGCGCAGGATCACCTGGCGCGCCGGCTGCCCCGCCGCGCGCCCATTTTGCACTGCAAAATAGGTCGAAGCCTGCGTGACGATCCACCAACGCCCCGTAAATGTGCGCACGACGCGATTGCGGCTGGAAGCCGGCACGTGGTAGACGGGCGCCTCGGTGAGACTGCGCACACCGTACCCCGCCAGGGCCAGGCGCATAGCGATGTCGGCATCGTCGAACACCCACTGGTAGTAGGCATCGAAACCACCTACAGCCAGGAGAGAAGTGCGGCGGAATGCCATGTTGGCGCCCATAGGCCGTTCGGTCCAGAAGACACCCATGCCTTCCGGCTTTCTGTGCTCAGTCTGCCCGGTCAGTTCAGCACCCTGCCGGACATCGTGCGCTTCGCCCAGGTCGGACATGATGCCCAGCCAGTGCTGAATCGTGGGCCGGTTGGGGTGGACCATGTAGACGCTGCCGCCCACAACGGCAGCGTCCTGGCCAGATGCCTGGCCCAGTTTCTGGCCCGGCGCAAAAGCGCTCACGATCTGGGCCAGCCAATGGTAGGAAGGCACGGCGTCGTCGTCGATGAAAGCCACGATCTCGCCGCGGGCCGCCAGCAGCCCAATGTTGCGCGACTCGCTGAGGTTGGCTCGTGGGCAGTGAAGCATGCGCACGCGATCGGCGTACGGCGCAAGCACGGCAAGCGTTGCATCTTGCGTCGGGCCGACCACGACAATCACCTCAAAGTGGGGATAGGACTGATGCTCAAGCGCAACCAGCAAGGCAGCAAGCGAGGCGGCTCGATCGACCGTGTTGACGATGACCGACACCGGCAATGGCAAGACAGACAGAGGCGAGGCGGGCAAAGAATTAGCGATACTCATATTCTGCGAGCAAAGCAAGCACGTATGTCTGTGCGGCGCGCAAGCTTGGATCGTGCAGCGCGTCGGCGGCCGTCTCAGCGCCGTCCTGCGCCAATCCAAGCCTATGGGTGACACGCTGAGAAAGCGTGCGCGCGTTAGGCTGCATAAAGGAAATCGCACGCCGCATGCTGGCCTGTGCCAGGTCGGCAAACCCGACCTGCAGTTGGCGTTTGTCCGCCAACATAGGCTGTTCGTCCAGTTCCCGGCAGCGGCGCTGCAGTGT
>RRZU010400765.1_pt1 | contig 10499 bp, 10 predicted proteins | sample 2165561 | NCBI WGS metagenome assembly RRZU01 (sample SAMN10456909, study PRJNA506462) | wastewater metagenome | isolation source: wastewater sludge | place: USA: Moscow, Idaho | reverse complement strand
GCCGAGCCGGGTCAGCTCCGGCACCCGCCGCCCCGCCCACGTCAATGTCTCGGTGACGATATTGAGGAAGGGGATCGACACGCAGGCGTCCAGCGCGCCGTGGAAGTGGTGCGCCGTGTTGCAGGGCATCGCGATGAGCGTGGCGCCGCTGGCCTCAAGGGTCTGCGCGGCCTCGATCATCGCCGGCAACGGGTCGGCGGCGCCGGCCACCCCGGTGAGGTATGCCGTGCGGTCCGGCACGCTGGCTCGCTGCCACACGATCATGTCGACATGACCCTGGTCGGTGTCGGTCTCGGTGAGCCGGATGACGGTGGCCAGGAAGTAGACGGTGGCCATCGGGCCGAGCCCGCCGAGCACCCCGGCCGGGCGCCAGTCGACGGGGCGGGCGGTCATGCCGCCCCTCCCCCGCCGCTCCCACCGCTGCGATGATCACTGCGCCCACCACGGGGGTCGCCGAAGGCGGTGTCCCGGTCGGTGAAGTACCGGCGGAACTTGCGGATCTGGTTGACGGCATACGCGGCCAGGTAGAGGCGCCGCGCGAGGGTGAGGTCCGCGGCATACCGCTGCGGGTCGCTCCAGCGGCCGGTGCGATAGAGCTCCAGGGCCTTGGCCCGCAACCCCGTGTGCTTGACGTAGGTGGTGATGACGTGCTTGGGCACGAAGGTGAACAGGTGCTCCTGCTCGGAGACGGTCAGCCCCTGCATCGGCTCGTGCCGCACCAGATCACGCACCAGCCACTGCGCGACATTGTGCCCGGCCGCGGTGACGTAGTAGTTGCTGCGCCCCAGGCGCACGTTGATCTCGAAGAACTTGAAGGTGCCGTCGCGGGGGTCGTACTTGAGGTCGAAGTTGGCGAAACCGGTGTAGCCGATGTGCTCGAGGAACCGCTTGGCCTGGTGCACGATCTCGTCCTGGCGGGTGCTGATGATCGCGCACGGGTTGCCGATCGCCGAGGGCACGTGCTCCTCCAGCAGGGTCTGCCCGACGCTGCCGAAGTGCACCTCCCCGGAGCGGTCGGAGTAACACGTGAGCACCCGCATCCCGGTGTCGTCGCCGGGGATGAACTCCTGGATGAGGAAGGTGTAGTCGTAGCTGCTCTGCGCGAGGTTGGTGAGCATCTCCTCGAGCTCGGCCCGGTCGGACAGGATGAAGACCTTCTTCTTCCCCGGGAACTGCGCGTAGTGGTAGAGCGCGGAGCTGGCCGGCTTGGCGACGATCGGCCAGCCGAAGTCGAACTCGGGCAGCACCTTGGTCTTGCAGTCGTAGACGACGGTGCGCGGGTAGGGGATGCCCAGTTCGTCGAGGATGCCGTAGAAGTGGTCCTTGAGCACGATCCGGTCGAGCAGCTCAAGGTCGATGTAGGGCACCAGGAAGTGCTGCTGCAACGCCGCCTTGTGCTCGACGAGCATCCGCACATACCAGTCGCCGCAGCCGAGCACGATGAGCTTCTTGCCGGCCTGCTCGCCGTACCGGGCGCCGATGTCCAGCAGCGCATCGACGAAGACCTCGTCGCGCTCCAGGCCCTCGACGAAGACATGTTCGAGGATCGTCGAGGTCTCGATGACCCGGGTGTGGCTCATGTTTACCACGAGCGGCTTCACCTGGTAGGCCTCGTAGAAGGTGCGGGCCAGCGTGTATGCCGTGATGTCCGCTCCGAGGATGACCGGCCGGAACTCGTGCTCGGTGAAGACAGCCATGCGACCCTCTCGCGGACGACAAACCCCTAGATCATATGCCGGTATGCCGCGACGCCCGGCCGCGCGGACGGGGCTGCACGCCACCGGTTGATCAGCTCTGGGCCAGGCAGCTCTGGGCGGATCAGCGCAGGTGCAGGTCCTTGGCCCGTTCGGTGAGCTCGTCGCGGAAGTCGGGGTGGGCGATCTCGATGAGCGCCTGGGCCCGTTCGCGGGCGCTGCGGCCGCGCAGGTGCGCCACGCCGTATTCGGTGACGACGTAGCCGACGTCGTTCTTGCTCGTCGTCACGTGGGTGCCGGTCGGCAGGGTCGGCACGATCCGCGAGACCGTGCCGCCCTGCGCGGTCGAGGGCAGCACGATGAAGCTCTTGCCGCCGCGGGAGATGTTCGCGGCCCGCACGAAGTCGCTCTGCCCGCCGGTGCCCGAGAAGGGCGCGGTGCCCAGGCTCTCCGACCCGCACTGGCCGATGAGGTCGACGGTGAGGGCGCTGTTGATGGTGTGCAGGTTGTCGTTGCGCCCGGCGATGTGCGGAGTGTTCGTCACGTCGACGGGATGCATCTCGACCGCCGGGTTGCGGTGCATGAAGTCGTAGAGCCGCCGCGAGCCCAACGCGAAGGTCGCGAGCATCTTGCCGCGGTGTTCGTTCTTGTTGAGGTTGGTCACGACACCGGCCTCGACGAGGGTGAGGATGCCGTCGCCGAGCATCTCGGTGTGGATGCCCAGGTCGTTCTTGGTCAGCAGTTGCGCCACGACCGCGTCGGGGATCGCGCCGATGCCGATCTGCAGGGTCGCGCCGTCGGGGATGAGCCCGGCGACGTGCCCGGCGATGGCGTGCTCGACCGGGCCGATGACCGGGGCACCGAGTTGCACCAGCGGTGCGTCGGTCTCCACGACCGCGCTGACCTGGCTGATGTGCACGTGGCAGTCCCCGCCGGTGAACGGGGCGTGGTTGTCGACCTCGAGGATGACCTCGCGGGCCATCGCGACGGCCGCCATGAGGTATGCCGGGCAGAGACTCAGCGAGAAGAAGCCGTGCTCGTCCATCGGCGAGCACCGGCTGATCGCCACCTCGCTGGCGATGTGCCGGTCGCGCAGCAACTGCGGCACCTCGGAGAAATGGTTGGGCGTCCAGTCGACCCACCCCTGCTGCGCCCCCGCGCGGGTGGGCGCCCCGAGGAACAGACCGTTGTGGCGCACGTGCTCGGTGTCGTCAGGGTTGAGATAGTCCTGCGCCGAGATCGGCAGCAGCTGCATCACCGTGACGTCGCGCAGCTCATGGCGGCGACCGGACAACGCCGCGAGCAGCTCCGGGGGTTCGCCGGCCCCGATCGGCACGACGATCGTGTCACCGTCCCGCACCCGACGCATCGCCTGCGCCGCGTCGGCACGCTTGCGCCCGTATTCCGCGCGCACTGACATCGCGGCGACTCCCTTCGGGTTGACTCTCTCGGCGTCGCGGACATTACCGAGGCTGGGCCCGGCGTCTCGGGGCCCTTGGTCCGTGATGAGCCGGTATGCCGCGCGTCACCCGACTCCCCCTGGCTGCTCACGCCCGGCCCGCGCGCAGCAGCTGCGCGTGGCAGGCGGCGAGCCGGTCCTGCCACCAGGCCAGGCGCTCGGCGGGGGCGGCGTACCGCGCCAGCAGCCCCGGCTCCGGCACCACCCGACGCGGCGCCAACCAACCCCCCTCGGCCACGAGGGAATCGGCCAGCACGTCGCCGCCGAGCAATTGCACCGTGCCCAGGCCGCAGGCGTACGGCAGTTGCGGCAGGGCAGCGGCCAGCGCCACCCCCGCAGCGATCCCGACGGAGGTGTCCAACGCGGAGCTCACCACGGCCGGCAGCCCGCATTCGGCGACGATCGCCAGCGCCCGCCGCACTCCCCCTAGCGGCGCGACCTTCACGACGATGAGGTCCGCCGCATCTTCCCGGGCCACCCGCAGCGGGTCGGTGGCCTTGCGCACCGATTCGTCGGCGGCGATGGGCACGTCGATCCCCTGGCGGGCCAGGCGGATCCGCAGCTCCCGCAGGTCGGGCACGTCGGGGCAGGGCTGCTCGGCATACTCGATCCGGTATGCCGCGAGCGCCCCCAACGCGGTGGCCGCCTGCGCGACGTCCCACCCACCGTTGGCGTCCACCCGGATCCGCCCCGACGGCCCGAGCACCTCGCGGACCGCGGCCACCCGGTCCAGGTCCTGCGCGAGCGACTGCCCCGGCTCGGCCACCTTGACCTTGGCGGTCGCGCAGCCGGCGAAGCGCGCCAACACCGCCGGCACCTGCGCTGCCGGCACCGCCGGCACCGTCGCGTTCACGGGGACGCGCTCGCGCACAGGGGGCGGCCAGGCGGCATACCCGGCCTCGATCGCGGCCGCGAGCCAGCGGGCCGCCTCCGCCGGCGGATACTCCGGGAACGGCCCGAACTCCCCCCACCCGCTCGGTCCCTCCAGCAGCGCCACCTCCCGGTGCGCGAGGCCCCGGAAACGCACCCGCATCGGGATCGACACGACCCGCAGGCCGGCCTGCAACCGGGCCAGCTCGGGCAGCTCGCCCAGCTCGGGCAGCTCGCCGCGAGGCTCGCGCCAGGCGTCGCGGTTCATCCGGCCCTGCCATCCGCCGCTGGCGCGCTGGCCGGCAAGTGCAGCGACACCGCCGCACCGCCCTCGGGAGCGGTGCCGAACTCCAGCCGCGCCCCGACCGCCCGGGCCTGACCGGCCGCGATGGTCAGACCCAGGCCATGACCCGAACCGCGGTCGGCGGCACCGGTGCGCCACCGGCGAGGCCCGTCGGCGCCCAGACCGGCGAGCAACTCCGCCGGGAAGCCCGCCCCGGCGTCGGCGACGGTGATCGTGGGGCCGACGACGCGGCATACCAGCGGCGGGCGGCCGTGGCGGGCGGCGTTGGCGAGCAGGTTGACCAGCACCCGCTCGACCCGGCGCGGGTCGGTCGCGACCGTCGCGTCCTGCGTCACCTCGATCGCCACGTCCCGGACACCGGCAGCCGCCGCGGCCGTGACCCCCCGGCGGGCGAGCGCGCTCGTGGTGACCTCGTCCAGCTCCAGGCTCTGGCGCGCCTCGTCGAGGCGGGCCACCTCCAGCAGGTCCTCGACGAGCCGCCACAACCGCTGCACCTGCGACTGCACCAGCTCACTGGCACGGCCCTCGGGCAGCAGCGCGGCCGCCGTGACCAGCCCGGTGACCGGCGTGCGCAGGTCGTGGGCGATGTCGGCGGTGACCCGCTGCTCGGAGGCCAGCCGCTCCTGCATGCTGGCCGCGAGCGCGTCGATGGTGCGGGCCAGGGCGGCGACCTCGTCGCGTCCGCGGACCCCGTCACTGACCCGGGCGGTGAGGTCGCCCTCGGCGATCCGCCGGGCGGTGCGCTCGGCCAGCCCCAGCCGCCGCGACAAGGTGTATGCCGCCGCGAGCGCGAGCGCCGCGGACAGGACGACCAGCCCGACGACACCGGCGACGAGGCGCCGGTCCAGCTCGTCGAGCAGGTCGCGGGCCTCGGCCCACGAGGTGCGCACCGCGAGCACCCGCCCGTCGGCGGTCGGCTCGGCCGCCCAGGCGACATCCGGGTCGTTGGCGAGGTAGGTGGCCCGGGCGCCGGCGGCGACCGCCGCGCGCAGCGGTTGCGGCACGGCCGGGTCGTCGAGCGTCGCGACGTCGGGCACCGTGCCGGTCGCGGTCAACGCCCGCGAGGAGACCTGCAACTGGGCCAGGGCGGCGTCGCGGGCGGCCCCGTCGGTGACGGCGACCATGGTCACGTGCAGCCACAACGCGAAGGCCGCGCCGAGCGTCACCGTGACGAGCGCCAGCGCCAGGGGCGCTTTGACGGCGAGTTTCACCGCTTCAGCTTGTAACCGAACCCGCGCACCGTCTCGATCCGGTCCTTGCCGACCTTCTGCCGCAGCCGCTGCACGTGCACGTCGACCACCCTGCTGTCACCCCCCGCCGGGTAGTCCCACACCCGCCCCAGGAGGGTGTCGCGCGACAGGACGATGCCCGGCACGTCGATGAGCTCCTGCAGCAGGCGCAGTTCGGTGGGGGTGAGACTCACCGCGACACCGTCGACCCGCACCTCGAGCGCGTCGTGATCGACGACGAGATCGCCGACAACACTGACGTCGTGCGGCTTCGCCGACGGGGCGGCCCGGCGCAGCACGGCCCGGATCCGGGCGACGAGCACCATCGGGTCGAACGGTTTGGTGACATAGTCGTCAGCGCCCGCCTCCAGGCCCTGCACGACGTCGACACCGTCCGCCCGCGCCGTCAGCATGATGATGGGTGTCGTTGCGGTGGAACGGATCTCACGGCACAGGCTGAACCCGTCGAGGAACGGCATCATGACGTCGAGCAGCACGACGTCAGGGGCTTTGGACCGGTATGCCGCGCGCCCGCTCAGCCCGTCGGGCGCGGTCCGCACGACGAAGCCGTAGCGCTCCAGGCCCAGCGCGGTCGCCTCCCGGATGACGTCGTCGTCCTCGACGAGCAGCACCTCCACTGGCAGGTCCTGGCTCGACGAGGCAGAGCTGGTCACAGGAGCACCCGGTCCTTGGGGTCGTAGGGCGTGTGCCCGACACCGCCGCCGGTGCGCTGCACGAGGACGAACGCCCCGTCCCGCCAGCTGTAGCGGGACACCTCAGGGGGCCCGCTGGGGCAGCAGCGGGCGTCGGCGGCGGCATACATGGAGCGGGTCAGGACGATGTCGAGGCCGGCGGCGGCGCCGGTGACGTCCACGAACCCCTGATGTCCGACGTGTGCGAAGACCAGTTTCACCGCCCCGCCCTGCACGCTGTAGACGAGGGTGCCGGCGGCCGCGTTCTCGTCGTAGATCGGCACGAGGACGTCGTCGGCCCCGTCGCCGGTGAAGTCGCTGTAGATGGGGCTGTCGATCCCGCAGACGGTGCACGACAGGACCGCGTCGCGCAGCTCCGCGGGGGTGCTCGGGTCGGCCAGGATCGTCGAGCGCAGGTCGACGTTGCGGATGTTGGCCAGCGCCGACGGCGGCAGGGCCGGTTGCGTGGGCCCGGCCGACGTCGGGCTCGGGCGCGTGGGGTGGGTGACGGTGCCGGCCTCGACGCGCAACGGCTCGCGCGCACACCCGGCAGGACCGGCGCTCAGCACACCGGCGGCGGCGAGCGTGAGCAGCACCGCCCGGGCACGCGAGGTGGGGGGCGCGGGGGGCACGGACACGCCAGCAGGGTATGCCGCGAACCCATCGGTTACGTCACAGCCGGCCCACGGCGGCGTCACAGCCGGCGGCCCGGTCTGTGACCCAACCGATGCCGAGTCGATGACCAACCGTGCCGACAGCCACACGGGGCCGCAACACCGGCTTCCTACCGTCGTCCTTGTCAACACCGAGAACGTCACCGGCACAGGCAGATCCAGCCGGGAAGCCGAAAGGACCACACCATGACCCCCACCCAGACCACCACTCAGAGCACCACCCAGAGCACCACCCACAGCCACCCCCGGGCCCGGCGCACCGCCCTCGCCCTCGTCGCCGGCGCTGCCCTCGTCGCGCTCGCCCCGGCCGCCGCGCACGCCGCATCGGGCACCCCCACCGAGACCGGCAAGACCTCCGGCAAGGACATCGTCTTCTTCACCAAGGGCAAGCTGGCCCCGGGGGGCGAGATCGACTTCTTCGCCGACTGTGGGCGCAACAAGAACGGCATCGTCGTCACCCAGGCCACCGTCGAGGGACCGGCCGGGATGAAGACCACCCTCACGCCGGCCGCCGACCGGCCCTACCTCTACCACTCCGTCGTGGTCCCGAAGAGCTACACGGCCAAGACCGCCACCTTCAAGCTGACCTGCGACAACATGGCCACCGGCACGGTCACCGTGGGCCAGGCCCAGATCGCCGCCAAGCCCAAGGGCGGGGCCCGCACCGGCGGCGAGCCGATGGCGGCCGCCCCGACCGACAAGGCCACCGACAACCAGGCCGGACTGTTCGCCGGACTCGGCGCCCTCGGGCTCGCCGGGATCGTCGGGATCGGCGTCGGCGCCCGGAAGCTGCTCACCTCCGGGGCGCAGCGGTGAGACCCCACGCCGGAGCCTCGCCCCAACGCTTCGGCGCGGCGGGTCGGCGCCCCGGTTCGACGGTCGGCACGGCAGCGCCGACCCGGCGGACCGTCGCGCTGGCGGGAGGGGTCCTCGGGCTGGCGCTGCTGACCGGCTGCGCCGGCCCGGGGGTCGGCACCGGGTCGCCCTCGGGGGGGCCCGGTGTCGCGGCGGCCAGTTCGCCCAGCACAGCGGCCGGCGCCGCTGCCAGCACCACCGCTGGCACAACGGCCGCCACACCGTCGTCGAGCCCGGTCTCGGGGCCGGGCTCGACGTGGGGCTCGACGTGGGGCTCGACGGGGGGGAGCCGCGCGCCGGGGGCGGGCGGCATACCGACGAATGTGACTGCGCCGCTGGGGCCGTCGGTGCCCACCCGGGTCACGATCAGCGGGCTGGGCGTCGACGCACCCGTGCAGCCGGTCGGACTGGAACCCGACGGCACCGTGCAGGTGCCGCCGTTGGAGCACCCCGAGCTCGTCGGGTGGTACTCCGGGTCACCGACCCCCGGCGAAGTGGGGCCGACCGTGCTGCTCGCGCACAACTCCGGTCACGGCGTCCCCGGCGCGTTCGCCCGGATCGGCAGCCTGACCCGCGGGGCCGCCGTCGTCGTCACCCGCGCGGACGGGCGGGCGGTGCGCTACGTCATCACCGAGGTGCTGACCTACCGCAAGGCCGACTTCCCCACCGAGACCGTCTACGGCGACACCGACAGCGCTGCCCTGCGCCTCATCACCTGCTCCGGGCAGTGGGATCCGGTGGCGCGCACCAGCGACTCGAACACGGTCGTGTATGCCGTGCCCGCTCCTTGACGCCCCTTTCCGCGCCCGCCCACCCCCGCCGTTGTGGCGACCGGCCGCCTAGACTCACGACGTGAGCCCAGTGTCGCGCCTGCGTCGGCTGGCCGTGCCCGCCGGGCCCGGCGTGCTGGGCGTGCTCGATCCACTGGCCGCGGCGCTGGACGGCAGCGGCCCGGCGTTGGTGCTGGAGCCGAGTGGGCGCATCGTCGGCCGGGCACCGCGGCCCCGCAAGGGCGAGCTGCCCGAGGATCTCGCGTTGGTCGTCACGACGAGTGGGTCCAGCGGGGCTCCGAAGCGGGTCATGCTCACCGCGGCGAACCTGCTGGCCAGCGCGGGCGCGGCATACGAGATGATCGGCGGCCCGGGCGCCTGGCTGCTGGCCCTGCCGGCCCACCACATCGGCGGGGTGCAGGTGCTCGTCCGAGCGCTGCTGGGCACCGAGGAACTGACCGTCCTGGATCTCACCGAGGGGTTCACCGCGGCGGCCTTTGTGGCCGCGGCGACAAGTATGCCGCCCACCTCCGACCCCACCTACGTCTCGCTCGTGCCGACCCAGCTCGCCCGCCTGCTGGAGGACCCGGCGGCGACCGAAGTGCTCGCCGGTTTCGAGGCGGTACTCGTCGGGGGGGCGCACACGAGCGCCGAGGTGCGGGTGCGAGCCACCGCCGCGGGAGTGCGGCTGGTGCGCACCTACGGGATGACCGAGACCGCGGGCGGCTGCGTCTACGACGGGCAGCCGTTGGGGGTCAGCGAGGTGCACATCGACAACGACCGACACGTCGTGCTGGGCGGGGCGACGGTCGCGCACGGCTATCTCGGGCTGACCCAGCGCACCCTCGACTGTTTCCACACCGACGCCGACGGGGTGCGGTGGTTCCGCACCGAAGATCTCGGGCGGCTCGACGACGCCGGGTCGCTGCACGTCACCGGCCGAGCCGACGACCTCATCAACACCGGCGGCATCAAGGTGGCCCCGGGCCCCGTCGAGGACGCCCTGGTGCGCTACCTGCCCGGGGTGCGCGACGCCGTGGTGCTCGGGATGCCCGACCCGCAATGGGGCGAGATCGTCGTCGCGGCGGTGACCCTCGAGCCGCGGGCCAGCCACTCTCCCACCGCCGCTGACGCCCGCGCCGCGCTGCGCGGGGTGGTCCCGGACGCCGCGCTGCCCAAGCTGTTGTACGTGATCGACGCCATCCCGCTGCTCGGCCCCGGGAAACCCGACAAAAGTCGACTTGCCGCCGCGTTTGGTGACAGGATGGGGCTCTGATCCGCAGCACGGAATCAAAAAACGGGGGTACTGATGCTGCAAGTAACTCTTGCCGTGGCCGGGCTGATCCTGGCCGTCTACGCGCTCGTCGACTGTGCGCGCACAGCCGAGGACGCCATTCGGGGGTTCCCGAAGATCTGGTGGGTCACGCTCATCGCGCTCGTGACCGTCGCCGGCCCGCTCGCCTGGCTGATCGCCGGCCGCCCGAAGAAGGCGCCGGTGCTGCAGGAGGAGCGCCCGCCGATCGGTCCCGAGGACGACCCGGAGTTCCTGCGTCGCCTCAACAACCGGGGCAGCTCGTCGGCCTGACGGCTCGCCGGTCCGCCGGTCACGGGGGTGACCGAGCGCCGACACGAGCATGGTCGTCGGTGCGTGCCGCGCGCCGGTGCGCTGCCTAGGCTCTGCCCATGGCCTCTCTCGCCCAATGGTTCGCCGGCGCCCGCCCGCGCACCCTGCCCGCGGCCGTCGCACCGGTGCTCGTGGGCAGCGGCGCGGCGTATGCCGCCGGCAACGGTGACCTCGGGCTGGCCGTCCTCGCGTTGACCATCTCCGGGTGTCTGCAGGTCGGCGTCAACTACGCCAACGACTACTCCGACGGCATCCGCGGCACCGACGAGCAACGGGTCGGCCCGGTGCGCCTGGTCGGGCAGCGGTTGGCCAACCCGCAGACGGTGCG
>RRZU012434234.1_pt1 | contig 10500 bp, 9 predicted proteins | sample 2165561 | NCBI WGS metagenome assembly RRZU01 (sample SAMN10456909, study PRJNA506462) | wastewater metagenome | isolation source: wastewater sludge | place: USA: Moscow, Idaho | reverse complement strand
TTGGCGCCCTGGTTGCAATGAGCCTGCTCGCTTCGCCATCAGCATACACCGTGATGCGCGCCTTCGGCTTTTCTCTGTGGCGGGTGGGCGGCAGTCTAGTGCAGGGGGGGCTGGGCGTTGCTCTGATCATCCTCCTGATGGGCGAATTCATCGCGCCCAAGGCGGAGCAGGAAGCCGAGCGGCTGAAAATTCGCGCCACCCGTTCGGTCGTGGCACAGCAGTTCAATTCCGGCTCGTGGATGAAGGACGATCGCAACTTCATCAATGTGCGGGAAATCCTGCCGGACAACTCGCTGATGGGCGTGCGCATTTACCAGTACGACGCCAATCTGCGCCTGATTCACACCCGCTACGCCGAACGTGGTCATTATCTGGGCGAGGGTGCCTGGCAGCTGGACAAGGTACAGGATTCCAAGATCACCCCCACCCGCATCGTGCGCACCGAGCAGGCGTCGGTGGTGTGGAAGTCGGTGATCCGTCCGGAAATCCTGTCGGTGCTGCTGGTGGTGCCCGAGCAGATGTCTGGTTTGAACCTGATGGCATATATCGAGCACCTGAAAAAGAACAGCCAGAAAACCTCACGCTACGAAATTGCCTTGTGGGGCAAGATTTTTTACCCACTGGCCTGTCTGTCGATGGCGCTGATGGCGCTGGCGTTCACCCCGGTCAACCGCCGGCAGGGCAATCTGGGCATGCAGCTGTTTATTGGCATCCTGATTGGCCTGACCTTTCACTTTTTCAATCGCCTGCTCGGTCATCTTGGCCTGCTGTATAACTGGTGGCCAGCGGCAGTGGCCATTCTGCCCACGCTGACCTTCCTTGCGGCAGGCGCTGTGCTGACCACCTGGCGCGAGCGGCGCTGATGCGTCGGGCCACTCACCCTTTTCTGCACCGGAACCCTGTCGGATGAACACGCCCCTTTCTGCCGAACACCTTGCCCGCTGGCGCAGCAAGCTGCAACATGGCCGGGAAAAACTGGCCGAACACTTTTCCCGCCAGCGCGACCCGCACTGGGTCATGAAACGCACCACCGATATTGTTGATGGCATTATCCGCGAGGTCTGGCGTGAACTGGGCCTGGGTGACCAGGCGGCGGCGATTGCCGTGGGGGGCTATGGCCGCGCCCAGCAGTTTCCGCACTCCGACATCGACCTTCTGGTGCTGCTGCCGGAAAACCCCGACGAAACATTGTCCGCCCGGGTTGAACAGCTGATTGGCGCGCTGTGGGACGCCGGGCTGGAAGTGGGCCACAGCGTGCGCACGCTGCACGAATGCATGGCCGAGGCCGCTGGCGACATCACCATCGAAACCACCCTGCTGGAAAACCGCTGGCTGATTGGCAACACGGCGTTGCACACCCAGCTGAACCAGCAGCTGGAAGCACATATCGACCCCGTGGCGTTTTTCGAGGCCAAGCAGTTCGAGCAGCAGCAGCGCCACAACAAATACTTTGGCGTGGCCAATAATCTCGAGCCCAACGTCAAGGAAAGCCCCGGTGGCCTGCGCGACCTGCAAACCATTTTATGGATCAGCAAGGCCAGCGGGCTGGGCGACAGTTGGGGCGCGCTGGTGGAAGGCGGCATTCTCACCGCCCAGGAAGCCCGGCTGATTCGCCACAGCGAAAAACAGCTGCAATGCCTGCGCATTGATCTGCATCTGACCGCCAAACGCCGTGAAGACCGGCTGATTTTTGATTTTCAGCAGCAGGTGGCACTGCGCTGGGGGCTGCATGACAGCCCCACCCGCCGCGCCTCCGAGCAGCTGATGCAGCTGTACTACCGCGCCGCCCGGCTGGTCAGCCAGCTCAACGGTATTTTGCTGCCCAATCTCAAAGCCCGGCTGTACTCTCAGGTGCGTCAGGTCAGCCATGTGCTCAACGAACGTTTTCGCACGCTCAACGGCATGCTTGCCGTGCGTCGCCCGGATGTGTTTGAAAAAACCCCATCGGCGATTCTGGAAGGCTTTCTGCTGTTGCAGCGTCATCCGGAACTGACCGGCTTCACCCCGAAAACCCTGCGTGCACTGTGGCACGCCCGAGGACGGATCAACGAAGCATTCCGGCGTGACCCGGCCAACCGCGCATTGTTTGTGCAAATGTTCCGCGAACCAGCCGGGCTGACCCGTGGCCTGCGCCGGATGAATCTGTACGGTGTGCTGGGCCGCTATCTGCCGGCCTGGGGACGGATTGTCGGCCAGATGCAGCACGATCTGTTTCATGTCTACACCGTGGACGAACACATCCTGATGGTGGTGCGCAATCTGCGCCGCTTTGCCTCGCCGGCATTCAACCACGAATACCCGTTTTGCAGCCGCCTGATCAATGACTTTGACCGCCCGGAAGCGCTGTATCTGGCCGGCTTGTTCCACGACATCGCCAAAGGGCGCGGTGGCGACCACTCAACCCTGGGCATGGCCGACGCCAGGGCATTTTGCGTCAGCCATGGCCTGGCAGAAGAAGACGGCGCACTGGTGGAATGGCTGGTTGGCCAGCATCTGAGCATGTCGGCCATTGCGCAAAAAGAAGACATCTACGACCCGGAAACCGTGCAGCGCTTTGCCGAGCGGGTGGGTGACCCACGCCGGCTGACCGCGCTTTACCTGCTGACCGTGGCCGATATTCGCGGCACCAGCCCCAAGGTGTGGAACGCCTGGAAAGGCAAGCTGCTGGAAGATCTGTACACCTCCACCCTGCGCGTGCTGGCGCGTGGCGGCCATGTGGACATGGAATCCGAACTGGAAGAACGCCGCGACGAAGCGCGCTGCCTGCTGCGGCTGTCGCTGGTACCGGATGGCGTGGAAGAAAAACTGTGGAAACAGCTGGATACGGTGTATTTCCTGCGTCACGAAGCGCGGGAAATTGCCTGGCACGCCCGCGTGCTTAACCGCTTTGTTGATACTGACACGCCGATTGTCAAAGCGCGGATTTCCAGCAGCAAGGAAGGCATCAAGGTGCTGGTCTACACCCCCGACCAACCCGACCTGTTTGCCCGCATTTGCGGCTTTTTTGGCCGCACCCATTACAGCATTGCCGACGCCAAGGTGTACACCACTCGGCATGGCTACGCGCTGGACACTTTTCATGTGTTTGTGCCCGAGCACTTTGACGGCGATTACCGCGACCTGATCAACTACGTGGAATTCGAACTGGCCGCCCTGCTTGCCCGCCAGGCACCGCTGGCACCACCGAACGGTGGACGCATCAACCGCCATCTGAAATATTTTCCGATTGAGCCGCAGGTCAGCATCCGCCCGGACGATCGCGGCAATTACCATGTGCTGTCGATTGTCACCGGCGACCGCCCCGGCCTGCTGGCGCGGATTGCCTGGGTGCTGTCGCGCCATCAGGTGCGGGTGCAGTCGGCCAAGATCATGACCCTGGGCTCACGGGTGGAAGACTCCTTCCTGCTGGAAGGCGGCGCGCTCAACGACCCGAAAACCGCCCTGCAAATGGAAGGCGAGCTGCTGGACGTACTGCAGCTGCAAGGCTGATGGAAACCCGAGCATGATCGACACCGTTACCCTGAACTGCGCCGGCCAGACCATTGCGCTGGAATGCCAGTGGCTGTTTGCCGAGCGCAGCCAGGCACCCTTGCTGGTGTTTCTGCACGAAGGTCTGGGTTCCATTTCCATGTGGCGCGACTATCCGCAGCAGCTGTGCGCAGCCACCGGTTGCCGGGGTCTGGTGTATTCGCGCCATGGCTACGGTCAGTCCACTCCGCGTCAGCCAGATGCCCGCTGGGCACCGGACTATCTGCATCAGGAAAGCTGGGACGTGCTGCCGGCCTTGCTCGATGCCCTGGGGGTGGATGCGCCATGCTGGCTGTTTGGCCATAGCGATGGCGGTTCAATCGCCCTGCTGTTTGCTGCCCGCTTTCCCCAACGCACCCGGGGAATCATCGTGCTGGCTCCGCATATTTTTGTGGAAGAAGTCACCCTCACCGGCATCCGCGCTGCGGGGGAAAGCTACCAGCAAGGCGGTCTGCGCCAACGGCTGGCCCGCCACCACACCAACCCGGACTCGCCGTTCTGGGGTTGGCACCACGCCTGGTTAAACCCGGCGTTTCGTGACTGGAATCTGGAACAGGACATTGCCGGAGTGGCGTGTCCGCTGCTGGCGATTCAGGGCGAAGATGATGAGTACGCCAGCATGGCGCAAATCGACGGTATCCAGCGCATCGTGCCACACACCCAGCTGTTGAAGCTGGCCCACTGTGGCCACAGTCCGCACCGCGACCAGCCAGAGGCGGTAAGCGCTGCCGTGCAGGCGCTTCTGGCGGCGCATTCTCCCATCTGACCGCACTGAGGGCGGTATGGTTGCCCAGCGCGCGCCAGACAGCAAAAAGCCATGCACGCGCATGGCTTTGATTCAACCTTTTGCAGGCCACCCCAACCGGCATCTTCCGGTGGGTGCCCACTGATCCCACGCCAACGGCTGCGGCAATCCGATCAACGTCCGTACGGACGCGGTGCCGGACGCGGGCCAGGTGCGCGCTCGTCCTTGTGGCGGAAGCTGACGCGTGCCTTGGTCAGGTCATATGGCGACATTTCCACCGTTACCCGGTCACCCGCCAGAATGCGGATGCGGTGCTTGCGCATTTTGCCTGAGGCATAGGCGATCACTTCAGCACCGTTTTCCAGCTTGACCAGAAAGGTCGATCCCGGCAGCAGTTCGGTTACCAGGCCTTCAAATTCAATCGGTTCTTCTTTTGCCATGATGGCGCTCCATGACCGGCCACGCCGACCAAGCGCGCGTGCGTCAAGACAATCCGGCGACAGGGCCTGATCGGTAGTCCGTCAACGACGGCAGATCGAAACACAGACCGCTTCGGGGATACAGTGGAAAGACACAGGCCCGTCATTGACCAGAGCCTGGCTGACGGGCAATAGGGCAGAGCATGGGCAGCAGCGCTGCATGAAACCAGCTTGCCGTTCGGCGCATCAGGCGCTGAACCGGCAGGCATGCCCTGCGAGACGGGAGGGTGATGCTTGCCTGACCCACGGCGGGGCCAAGTATAACTGGTTGCGGGAACAGGACTCGAACCTGTGACCTTCGGGTTATGAGCCCGACGAGCTGCCAACTGCTCCATCCCGCGACTGAACGACTTGGAGATACGGAAAATTTTCCATACCGCCTAAATTAGGTGGTGCAGGGATGATTACAGTACTCCCCGCCTGATACTTCATCAATGGTGGTCGTGCGATGATTTGCAAGATCCGGACGTATCCAACAGCTAACGAACAGCCAATATAACAGCTAGTTTGCTTAATGTCGAGCTTTTATTTTTATATGGTTATAAAGCGTGAACCCGACCAGGTGGTGCGCCCCGCCAGCAGGGGTGCACCACCTGGCGCAATGCCTTACTGCCCGTGCAGCGATGCGCGCAGACGCGCATCCGGGTCTTCGTCGTCCTGACGGGTATTGGGCGGGTCCACCGGGCAAAAGCCGTTGATCTCGCCACTGCCATGTTGCAGATACAGCGTCAGCGCACTGACCAGCGCACAGAGCGCCCAGGACGCAAAAAAGAACACGCTGTAACCAGCCAGCGGGCTGATAAACAGCGCGCTGCCGTTCAGGGTCAGCTCCATTGGATCAAAAATGGAAAAAAACGTGACCGTCATCACCAGGGCGATGATAAAGGCGGGCCATAGAATCAGGATAGGTTTGTGTTGCATCGCGAAACTCCTGTTTGCGGCAGACACGAAAAAAACAGCAGGCCAAGCTTGCCAGGCAGCCCCCAACACTCGCTGAGTGCCACACGACCACGGCACCTGCTCTCCCCGGCGCGCGCCAGTCATCCCGGCATACGCTCCGGCTTTCAGCTTAGCAGGTGGCTATGCCGGCATGAATGTTTGAATGAATGAAATTCCGCGACCCAGGACGAGACAATCGCCCTGAATCACCATGGCCCGAACGGGCTGCGCCCGCCACGCGCCAGCCAGCCCACACCGGCAGCCAGCAAGGCAGGCAATAACATCTGGCTGAACAAGGCCAGCGCGCTGGGGATTCGCCGTGCGCTTCTCAGCCGGTAAAACTGCAGCAACAGGGTGGCCAGCCAGAAGACCAGGGTCATGGCAGCAGGGCGGTACCAGTAAGCGTAGCGGATATCGTCATTGAACAGGCCGCCAGCCAGCACCCCCAGATGACCGAGCATCATTGCCAGGCTATCGCTGGCCAGACGGTCACGCGGCGGAAGGTCCAGTGGAAACGGGCGACACAGCAGCCAGCCGGTGGCGGCCACGCCTTGCCACAGATAGGGATAAAAACACGGCAGCCACAAGGCGCTGACCGCCAGCTGCGGACGCAGCAGCTTGAAGCCAATGGCCAACAGTGCCCAGCCGGCCAGCCACATCACCCAGGCAAGGCCATCGCCACTGCGCTGCACCCGCCACAGGCCGCGCGCGGCAAAGGCAGGCAGCAACAGCAGGCTGATCCACAGCGGGGCGTCGGCCATGGTGAAGGTCAGTGCATCGACAGGGTGCGCATCAGCGCAGCGCTGAGCAGTTCGCCCAGATTGGCCAGATAGTCGGTTTCCATGTCGGTGGTGAAACGATAGCTGTCCAGGCTGGCCAGCACCAGCAGGCCAAAGGCTTCGCCGCTGTCGCGACGCAGGGCCACCTGGCCAAATGACTGCATCACCGGGTTGCGCGAGAACCAGTCGATGATATGGTCCGGGGCAAATGGGCCAGCGTAGGGCTGGGTCAGGTTGCGGGCAATAATGGGCAGGCGCACATCATTGGCGTGCCAGTCAGTCAGGCTGTCGTGGTCGGTTCCGCTACCCCACAGCCGCAGGCCGGCATGGGTGATGTCGAAGTCGCGCTCCAGGCTGCTGAGCGTGGTTTGTACCGCATCCCGTGCATCCAGCGTGCGCACCAGGCGAATCGACAAGGCATGCAGGCGGGTGATGATCTGGTCATTGCGTTCGCCAAAGCGGATCAGCTGGGTCATTTTGGCCCCCAACTGACGGTTTTTATCGCGCAGGGCCAGCACTTGCCGCTCCACCAGCGGCACGGCATAGTCGGATTGCGGGTGCGGCACCCGCACGCTGGCCAGTAATTCGCTATGCTGGTCAAAAAACTCCGGGTGGGCTTCCAGGTAGGCGGCCACTTCGCTGGCGGTCATCGACATCAAACAGGACTCCGTCGGGGCAGTGCGGGGCGTCAATGGCCCGCTTGCGGGCACTGTTGGCGCCGTCAAAAGGGTTAGAGAGACACCGTGCCGTGAAACACCGTCACCGTGGGGCCGGTCATGCGCACAGGCTGGCCTGGACCCGCCCATTCAATCCGCAAGTCGCCGCCACGGGTGTGGACGGTCACCGCCGATCCCAGCAGCCCCCGGCGAATGCCGGCCACCACCGCCGCGCAGGCCCCCGTGCCACAAGCCAGGGTTTCACCCGCGCCGCGCTCGTAAACGCGCAGGGCAATTTCATCTGGTGACAGGATTTGCATGAAACCGGCATTTACCCGCTGGGGAAAGCGTGGGTGTGATTCAATTTGCGGGCCCTGGCTGGCCACTGGTGCGGTGGCGATGTCTTCCACCACCTGCACCGCGTGCGGGTTGCCCATCGACACCACGGTGATGGCCAGTTCACTGCCGTCGGCCAGGGTAAGCGGATGAATCACCGTCTCGGCGTCGGCTTCAAACGGGATGTCCACCGGAAAAAAGCGCGGCGCGCCCATATCGACAGTGACCATGCCGTCGTCGCCCAGCACCGGGGTGATGATGCCCTTGGCGGTTTCCACCCGGATGGCGCGTTTGTCGGTGAGCCCCTGCTCAACCACAAAGCGGGCAAAACAGCGTGCGCCATTGCCGCATTGCTCCACTTCGCCGCCATCGCTGTTGAAGATCCGGTAACGAAAATCGGTATCTGGCAGCGCTGGGGCTTCCACCAGCAGCAGCTGATCAAAGCCGATGCCCGTGTGGCGGTCGCCCAGTTGGCGGATTTGGGCCGGGCTCAGGCGCACACGCTGGCGCACGCCATCAATCACCATAAAATCGTTGCCCAGGCCGTGCATTTTGCTGAACTGTAAGGTCATGGAGTCTGTATTTCTCTGCCGTCAGGTTTTTTTATAAGGGCGCGTACATCAACACGGTTGCGCGGCGGTCAAGCCGGGCAACACCGATGCAAACTGCCTGCACTGCGGCTGTGCAGGCAAAATCATAAACCATATTGTCATCTTCCGGCAGTCTGTTGCCGCCGGGTGAGATGGATAAAGCGATAGGTCCAGCCACTGCTGGCCTGCACATGGCTGTCGGTGGACAGGGTGTGCCATTCGCCAGCGTCGATGGGCGGAAAATACGCATCACCGTCGATCTCTGCCTCAATTTCAGTCATAAACAGCTCATCTGCCAGCGGCAATGCCTGGGCGTACAACTGGGCACCGCCAATCACAAACACCCGCGCCGGCGCAGGATCGCTCTGTCGGCACAAGGCCAGCGCGTCTTCCAGCGACGCCGCGCGTTCAGCGCCCTCGGCCTGCCAGGTCGGGTTGCGGCTGAGCACAATATTGCGCCGCCCCGGCAAAGGCCGGCCAATTGACGCCCAGGTATGCCGGCCCATGATGATTGGCGCGCCCAGCGTGGTGCGCTTGAAGTGCTGCAAGTCTTCCGGCAGATGCCAGGGCAGCGCATTGTTTTTGCCAATCACCCGGTTGCGGGCCATGGCGACAATCAAGGCCAGCGCACTCATACCGCCACCTCCGCCCGGATGGCCGGATGCGGATCGTAGCCTTCCAGGGTAAAGTCCTCAAAGCGGAAGGCAAACAGATCGGTCACCTCCGGGTTCAGGCGCATCACTGGCAAGGGGCGCGGCGCGCGGCTTAATTGCAGCGCGGCCTGCTCCAGGTGGTTGCTGTACAGATGCGCGTCACCCAGGGTATGGATAAACTCGCCCGGCTGCAGGCCACACACCTGTGCCACCATCAGGGTCAGCAGCGCATAGCTGGCAATATTGAATGGCACGCCAAGAAAGATATCGGCGCTGCGCTGGTAAAGCTGACAGGATAATTTGCCGTCGGCCACATAAAACTGGAACAGCGCATGGCAAGGCGGCAAGGCCATTTGCTCGACCAGCGCCGGATTCCACGCCGAGACAATCATCCGCCGCGAGTCGGGGGTGTCGCGCAGTTGGCGCAGCACCTGGCTGATCTGGTCGATATGCCGGCCATCTGGCGCGGGCCAACTGCGCCATTGGTAGCCATACACCGGGCCAAGATCGCCATTGGCATCCGCCCATTCATCCCAGATGGATACGCCGTGGTCTTTCAGGTAGCGGATGTTGGTGTCGCCGGCCAGAAACCACAGCAGCTCGTGAATGATGGATTTGACGTGGGCTTTTTTGGTGGTGACCAAGGGAAAACCAGCGGCCAGATCAAAGCGCATCTGGTAACCAAACACCGAGCGCGTGCCGGTGCCGGTACGATCGGTTTTGAGGTGGCCGTGCGCCAGCACATGGCGCATGAGATCAAGATAAACCTGCATGAAAAACCCCAAACCCTCTCATGATGAACTGATGGACACAAAAGTCCGGTAAAATCGCCAAGTTGACACCCTTGACCGCCTGCGCGCCATGTCCGAAGAAAGCGACCTCGAAAAAACCGAAGAGCCCTCAGAGCAGAAACTCCAGCGGGCGCGCGAAGATGGTCAGTTACCCCGATCCAAGGAACTGGCCACGTTTGCCGTGACCATGACCGGGGTGGCGCTGCTGATTGTGCTGGGCGACCGGATCATGGACTCGCTCAACAACATTATCCGCCGGGAGTTCATCTTCGACCAGAAAACCCTGCTGCAGGAAGGCTTGATTAACGAGCATTTCCGCCAGGGCATGGTGGATATGATCATCATGCTGATGCCTATTCTGGGTGCGTTGATGGTGGCCTCCATCGGCCCCACCCTGCTGCTGGGCGGCTGGAATTTTACCCTGAATCCGATTGGCTTCAAGTTCAACAAGCTGAACCCAGGCCCAGGGATCAAGCGGATGTTTTCCGTCTCGGCGGTGATGGAAGGCGGCAAGGCGGTGCTGAAAAGTGCGCTGATTGGTGGCATATCCACCTGGGTGATCTGGCTGGAAATGGGCCAGATTATTCAGCTGATTACCCTGCCGCTGGACGAAAGCATTACACGCATGATGGAACTGACCGTGCACACCACGCTGATTGTGGTCAGTTCGCTGCTGCTGCTGGTGGCGATTGACGTGCCATTCCAGTGGTGGAATTTCCGCAAGGGCTTGCGCATGACCAAAGAGGAAATGAAACAGGAGCACAAAACCTCGGAAGGTAGCCCCGAAGTGAAGGGCCGGATTCGCCAGTTGCAACGCGAAGCCGCGCGCAAGCGGATGATGTCGGAAGTGCCCAACGCCGACGTGATTGTCACCAACCCGACGCATTATGCGGTGGCCATCAAGTACGAAGAAGGCATGCGCGCGCCCAAGGTACTGGCCAAGGGCAAGCTGAAAACCGCCGAAAACATCATTGCGCTGGGCAAGGAGCACAAGGTTGCCATCA
>RRZU011251180.1_pt1 | contig 10500 bp, 8 predicted proteins | sample 2165561 | NCBI WGS metagenome assembly RRZU01 (sample SAMN10456909, study PRJNA506462) | wastewater metagenome | isolation source: wastewater sludge | place: USA: Moscow, Idaho | reverse complement strand
CAGTTCTCGAGTTTTGCTGATCCTTTTTTGAGCGGTATTGGCTCGAAAAGAGCATCAACGATTATGCCGATTGCTATTCTTACTTTAGCTCGCAAAAGTAGCGATTAAACGAGCTGAGATACGAAGATATGGTCGAATATTTGGGTAGTAGCATTTTCCCACTGTTGGTGGCAATAAAAGTGCAGCTGCACTTTTCTTCCTACGGTTGGGGCTATGACGATTCTGGTCGTAGGCTAGCGTTTGGGGGATTGCCTGTGGGCATCAATCGCCTTTTTTACCGATCCATGCTCCAAAAGCAGCGCCTTGGCTGCCTCGTAGTTAAGCCCGGTTTCATCCACGATCATTCGAGTGCCGCGGTCTACCAGCTTCTTATTGGTGAGCTGCATGTTTACCATCCGGTTGCCTTTTACCCTACCTAGCTTAATCATGGTAGAGGTGGTAATCATGTTGAGCACCAGCTTCTGGGCTGTCCCCGATTTCATTCGGGTCGATCCGGTTACGAATTCGGGGCCAACAATTGGCTCGATGGCTATTTCGGCGGCCTTGCTAACGGGAGCATCGGGGTTGCAGGATATCGATGCGGTGAGGATGCCCAGCGATCGGGCCTTCTCCAGAGCTCCAATTACGTAGGGGGTGGTTCCCGATGCGGCTATGCCGATAACCACATCGAGCTCGTTTACGTTGTAGGCTGTAAGCTCCTCCCACGATTTTTCGGGGTTATCCTCGGCCGCTTCAATGGGGTTGCGAAGAGCCTTGTCGCCTCCGGCAATCAGCCCGATTACCTTGCCCTGGGGCATCCCGTAGGTGGGCGGAATTTCCGATGCGTCGAGCACCCCTAAGCGGCCGCTAGTCCCTGCACCAAGGTAGAAGATGCGTCCTCCCTTTTTCATGCGCTCGACGATGCCCTCCACGAGCTTCTCAATCTGGGGAATGGTTTCGCGTACGGCAAGGGCTACCTTTTGGTCCTCGCTGTTGATGTCGAAGAGCAGCTCCGAGACGCTCTTCTTCTCTAGGTCGTTGTATAGTGACGGTTGCTCTGTGATCTTTTTAAAAGCCATAGTCGTGTAATCTTTAGCGGGAGTGATACTCTATTAGCCCTTTTATTGGGCTCTGTTCAACCTTGCCGAGCTTAACGCCAAGTGGGGCTGCGGCCGCCTCCAGCATCTCACAGAAGTGAAACCCTACGGAACCGATGATGTTCACGGGGTAGGTGCTGTAGTCGTACTGCATAATGTTGCGCTCGAAGAAGAGGGTGAAGTTGCGGGTGATGAGGTCGCTAATCTCCTTCTCGTGCCGATTCTCGTTCATAAAACGGGTGAAAGCTGCCAGAAACCGGTTTGGGAACGGCTGTCGGTACACCCTATTAATGATTTCGGCAGGGGTAAGGCTCATCTGCTCCATGAACTTTTTGGCTAGACGCTCCGATACTTGGTTTTTGAGCACGTCGGCAACAAAAGTTTTGCCCATAACGGCGCCGCTACCCTCGTCTCCGAGGATAAAGCCCAGCGGCGAAACGTTCTTAGCGATCTTTTCGCCATCCCAAAAGCAGGTATTCGATCCGGTTCCTAGGATGCAGGCAATGCCGGGCCTATTGCCACATAGCGCAAGTGCAGCACCAACCAAATCGCTCTGAACGCTGATGGTTGCGCTGGGGAACGAGTGGGCAAGGGCTTGGCGTACCCCCTCTATTTTTTCGGGGAGGCATCCTGCTCCGTAAAAGTAGAGCGCGCTAATCGCAAATTCCTTAAATGTAGGGGCAACGTTTTCCGCAACGTCATTTTGTATTTCTTCTACAGTTTGGTAAACGGGATTAATGCCCAACGTAATGGTAGCGGCTACCGTTGTACCATTTTCAACGGCCACCCATTCTGTTTTGGTTGACCCGCTGTCTGCAATAAGTATCATAACTTGATGTAAATTTTACGTTTGTAGAGCTGGTGTCCAATAACCCAGCAAATGCTGATGAAGAACAGCGCAAAGATGAGCGAGGCAAATGTCTCGTTGCCAACCGCAGCAGTCATCCCGTTGTAGATAAACCCTTTTATGCTTACCGCTTCGGTGCCCTGAAAGAAGCGAATGCTGCCAAGAAGGATGGATAGCACCCCTCCTAGAACGTATAAGAATAGGGGGTTGATGCCAAACGATTCGAAGAAAACGCTCCATCTTTTCTTGTCCTTGGCGTCTATAATCCAAGCGAGCAATGCCAGCAGCAGCGAAGCCAGGCCGCAGGTGGTCAGCACAAAGGTTGGAGACCAAATCTTTTTGTTGATCGGAATTCCGTAGCTCAGCAGCAGTCCGGCAAAGAGGAGTATGGTGCCGAATATAAATATCTTGCTGATCTTTTCGGTTAGGTTGGGCGTTGTCTTTATCAGCTTACCGCAGTAAACCCCAAGGATTACATGGGCAAGGCAGGGTATGGTGCTTAGCAGCCCTTCCGGATCAAACGGGATACTCTCGCCATGGTAGATGTGCGCCTCTCCAAAAAGAGCCGTGTCTACCCGGATGATGATGTTGTTTGGAGTTAGCTCGAAACCATCACCAAATAGAAGAATAAGGTAGTAGCCAACAAGAATAGCTGCCGCAGCCTTTAGCCAATGCTTCGATGGTATAAGCACAACCAAAAGCGAAGCAAAGAATGAGCTAAGCGCGAGTCGCTGCATTACTCCAAGAATTCGAATCCTATCGAAGGGGAACACCGAGGATGTAAAGCGCTCCCAAAAAGGTTGGTCGGAGCTAACGTCGAAAGTGCCGAAGCACATTAACGAAAACCATGCAATAGCAGTACCCACCAAGAAGATGAGGAGGCTGCGCTTCGCCAGCTTCCTAAAGTAGCTACCCGAAAAGGTGAAGTTGAACTTGCTTAGCGATATGTACATGGATACGCCCATTATGAACATGAAAAATGGGAATACCAAGTCAGTTGGCGTTAGTCCGTGCCAAGCAGCGTGCTCCAGCGGGGTGTATATATGGCCCCACGAACCGGGATTGTTTACCAGTAGCATCCCTGAGATGGTAATGCCGCGAAGTACATCTAGCGACAGCAGCCTTTTAGGTGATGGGGTTAGTGGTGTATCCATCTCTATTTGTATAAGTAGTATTTTTTCGACATTTCCTTAAAGGCCTTGTCGTCCTTATGCCAGTATTCTCGGATCTTGGCAAAGTTGTAGCCGTTCCCAAACTCCTTGAAGATATAGTCGGTACCACAAACCTTATTCCACATGGTAATGCGGCTTTTCTCGCAGCGCTTAAAGAAGTCGAGGCTTGGGTTTAGCTTGTACATTTCCTGCATAATCCAAAATTGGATGTCCGAAAGGACAACGGTCTTTGGATTGGTAATATGTATTTGAACTCCTTGGTAGTTTTGCCCTTTGCCAACGCTGTAGAACGGCTTGCAGTATATAGGACGGAAATGAACGCCTTCCAGTTTTAGAGCATTAAGGCTATCGGACAGCTGATTCGCAGATATAGAGTCGCTGGCAACCATCTGGAATGGGATGGTATAGCCAACTCCAATTGATACAACGCCCAATTCGCCAAGTATGCCCGTTGTTGCATAGTACAAAGCCGCATTGGCGTTTGGTATGTGAGGCGATGGAGCAACCCAATCGAGTCCGGTTTCTGCATATGTCATAGAGCGCTTCCATCCTTTCATAGGGATTACCGTAAGCTTGCATTTCCCCCTAATCATGCCCTCTCCGTTAAGCATAAGGGCCACTTCTCCAGGTGTTAGACCGTAAACGTAAGGAATGCGAAATTGGCTTACAAACGAGTAGAAGCCATCTTCAACAAGGCTGCCTTCAACCTTTTCGCCGCCCACAGGGTTTGGGCGGTCAAGCACGATAAATTCCTTGCCGTATTTAGCAGCCTCTTCCATTACGATCCCCATTGTACTAATAAAGGTGTACGACCTACTACCGATGTCTTGGATGTCGTAGACTATTGCATCTACGTTGTCGAGCATTTCCTTTGTTGGGCGTTGGGTTTTTCCGTAAATAGAGTAAACGGTAACGCCAGTTTTTGGGTCTATATATGTGTCAACCTTGTCGCCAGCATGAATGTCGCCGCGAACGCCATGTTCGGGAGAAAAGAGGGCTACCAGCTTTACATCTTTAGCCTCCTTTAGGATGTCGATGGTACTTTTGTAAGATCGATCAATCCCCGTAGGGTTGGTTATAAGTCCAACCCTTTTTCCTTTAAGTACGGAGAAGTCCCTATCTCGAAGAACTTCCACTCCTGGCTTTACTACAGCCAACATAGGGAGGCTAAGTAGTAGTGCCATTGTAGTTAGGCAAATTCTTTTCATTTGTGTAATCTTTAAATCAAGAGTGTTTTGCTCCAATTTTTGGCGCAATCTCTTGTGTTAATTTTGTTTTAGCAAGGCTTCAAACTTTTATTTCTTGCCGAATTCAGGCTCTATCTTTCGGTATACGAGATACGAAGCGTAAATGCCAGGTAGCGTCCAAGCGCATACCCACCAGAAGAAGTTGGTATAGCCAAGCCATTCTTCAATTATACCAGCAGCCATTCCTGGGAGCATCATTCCTAATGCCATAAATCCAGTTCCAATGGCGTAGTGTGCCGTTTTGTGAGGCCCGTCTGCAACGTAAATTAGGTAAAGCATGTAGGCGGTAAATCCAAAACCATATCCTAACTGCTCAAGAGCTACTGCTCCAACTATCATCGGAATTGATTGAAGTTGAGTGTGAGCCATGTAGACATAGAGTAAATCAGGAATATTTATGGCAAGAGCCATTGGTATTATCCACTTCTTAAATCCATTTCGGCTTACAAGAAGCCCCCCAAGAATACCCCCTAGGAGAAGGGCTGCAACTCCTATAGTCCCATATGCAAGTCCAACGGTTGATGTTGATAGACCTAGTCCTCCTGATGAGGTTTTGTCAAGAAGGAACGGTGATGCTATTTTTGCAAGCTGTGATTCCCCTAGTCTGTACGAGAGGAGGAAAAATAGGGCAAGGCCTATATTCTTCTTTTTGAAGTAGGACACGAATGTAAGCCAGAACTCTTTTATAAGATTTTTGGCGTTTACCGTTTCATTTTCCTTAGAATCATCCTTCGGTTTTGGAAGAACAATAAAGTGGTAGATGGTGAATCCAATAAATAGTGCAGCAAGAAGGTAGAATGTCATACTCCAAGCAACCGGAATGTTTCCTTTTGTAGAAGGGTGGATAATGCCATCTTCTAGCGCACCTGCAAACATAACAAGAAGACCTTGTCCTGTAATATTGGCAAGCCGGTAGAATGTGTTTCTAATTCCTACGAAAAAGGATTGTTCGCCAGTTTTTAGGGCCAACATGTAGAATCCGTCAGCAGCAATATCGTGTGTTGCCGATGAAAAGGCCATTAGCCAGAAAAAGGCAAGCGTAATTTGGACGTAGTTGCTTGTTGGAATAAAGAACGCAATACTTGCAAATGCTGCAGCGACAAGCCCCTGCATGGTAATTATCCACCAGCGTTTTGTCTTAACAATATCTACAAACGGGCTCCATAGCGGTTTTATTACCCATGGTAGATATAGCCATGATGTGTAAAGGGCAATATCGGTATTGGAAAGTCCCAGTCTCTTGTACATAATCACAGCGATGGTCATAACTGCAACGTAGGGAAGCCCCTGTGCAAAGTACAGAGTGGGAATCCACGACCAGTGATTTTTTTTCTTTTCTAGTTCTTTCATCTCTTTAGGTGGTTGCTAAATAGTTCGAACCTTTTAGTTTAGTATTTCTTTTCGATTGCTGCGGTTGGAAAGTAGTGGTTAAGAATAGGCTTATACTTATACCCTTTATGTGCCATAACGGCTGCTCCAATTTGGCACAGTCCTACACCATGTCCCCAGCCTGCTCCTGTAAATGTAAAGCCTTTTTCAGTTTTGTCGATAACAAAAGCAGAACTGTAGAGGTGCGATTCCGAAAAGGCCTTTCGTATAAGCAGTTCTTTGCCAAGGGTAAGCGTTTGCTTTGAACCAACAACTTTTAAACGGATGAGACGACCAGACGTACCACGTTCTACAGGAATAAGCTCTTGTATAGTTCCGAAGTCAATTCCTATGCGACGTTTAACGAGTTCGCTCATTTCAAGCGCATCAAAATCAACCTTCCATCTATAGAAGTTGGTCGTTTCCTGATCGTAGTTGTTGAGCACCTGCGAAAGCACCTGAGCGTCGTTAGTGTTGCAAAATGCGGCTGGAGCGCTACGTATCCATTTGTCGGCATTCTCTTCAATGGTTAAATCGGGTAATTCTCCTTCTGCATTGTCGTAGAGTTTTAGGAGGTATGGATGTTTCTCTGGCTCCCAGCAGTTTTGGAACTCCTCAACGGCACCTCCGCAACATTTAGAAAAGCGAGCGTCGCAAATGCTGTCGCCGTTCATTAGCATTTCTCCAAAGGTTTGGGTAATTGCTTCCTCTACCATTTCGAGCGATTGACTGGCACGTGTTATACCTTGGTAGCGCTGGCAATGGTCGTCGGCGCATACATCGAAGTTTGTGTGATCTTCTCTATCCCACCATTTTACCCATTCTTCGTTAGTTCGAATATCGCTGATATAGGCCTTCGATGAATTCTCGAGAGTTGTGCGCTTCTGAATTTGTGAGAGCATCCAGCTTCGGGAGATCACGGCATGTGCCTTGAGTAGTTCAAGCGAACTCGTTGCGCTCATCTCAGACGAAATTACGCTAACGAGATAACTCTCGATCGATATGCGGTTGATGGCGGTTACCTTTTCATCTTCGACAATGAAGTCGAGGCTCCCTTCGAAGCGCTGGTCTTCTTTACGTTCCCAATGAAAGCCTATGCCAATAACAACATCTTTTAGTAGGAAGGTGGATTTTTCGCTAGTGGCATCGAAGGATAGCTTATCGTAAAGTTGGCCATCAAAGGCTATTTGCCCTTCTTGGTATTTAACTTCGTATAAACCGCTATGCTCCTTGCCGCTAAACGTAAACACTCCATCGAGAATGAACTCGATGGAGGGTTGAAACATTATCCCTACAGTTATCTCAGGACTTTTCATTTGATAAGCTTTTTTAAATCATCAGGGGTAACTGTGATTTGTTCAAGAATATCCTTAATGTCTGCACTGGTGATTTTCGTAAAATCCTTTTCGAGTGGAGTAATAAATACGCCACCTAAATCGATCGATGCAGGACTTATGAGGATGTTTTTGTTTCCCTCTGCAAAAAACTGACTAGGACGATGCATTTTGCGTGGGTAAACTACAAGGTAGTAGTAGTCATCCTGAAACCATGAAAGCAGATTCATCATCGGTTCTTCTTCCGAATTAGATATTTGCTTGAACTTGGCGTAGAATTGGTTGAACCAGCAGATAATAGCATCTACGTTAGCCGATTTATATACTATTGTGTTAGCAGGTGCGTTCTTCAGAATGTAAACATCCTGCTCTATCTGTCTTGAATGTGCGCTTAGGATTGCTTCGATATCCATTTCAATTGGCAGGAATCCTTTGTTGCCAGCCTGAAAGTGGAAATGGTCGGGGGCCGAAGCTCCACATTTTGGACCATTGTAGAAGATCAGAAAGTCATCTAGCAGTCTGGCAAGTTCGAGCATATCTCCAATTTTTCCTTCTATTAGCTGATTTGTATGGGCAACAGAAGGGATAGTAAGATGCTTTTTGAAAATAGGAAATGGATTTACCAGAATGGTGTACGTATTTCCCAACTTCGATGCGAACGGAATGCCCCGCTGAACTTCAGGACGGTTGATCTCGCATAGGAAGCATTTGCGCTCCTGAATACTTTTGGGGTCAACCTTGGCTGCCGACGACTGGATTCGTTTAGGGTTGAACTGCACCTTAAACTTATAACCATCAACTTCGGTGTCGCGAACCTCAATAGTTTCAAGAGCCGCGTAATTTTCACCGCATTGGGGCCATTCGTTACACTGCTCTATTAAAAGTGTATTTACAGTACTGTTCATACTACTCATACTACTTCTTTCTGTTTAACTGTTTGCGTGCTTGAACTTCCCAAGTGCGAATACGATCTTTATAAAGGTTGTGTGCATTCATTTTAACTACATCGAGAGATGCATCCGAATTGTCCTCCCAGCGACGGCAGTTGTAAACGACGTCGTAAACGCGGCCAATTTGGAAGTGGCGCGAGAAATATAGCCCAAGTGCGTAGTCTTCGCCGTAGCTGGTGTTGGGTACTTTGATTTCACGAAGCATTGGCGTATAGAATGCTCTTGGAGCGCCCAGCCCGTTGATGCGGAGTGCATTGTTGCGTCCATTTTCCGGAGTCCATTCTTTATGATCGATGATTCCGGGAGCAATCATCTCCATATTAAAGTTAGTCATCATGTAGGTGCCAACCACCATCGAACAGTTTTGCTCGTAAAAGGCGTTTACCATAGTCTGGAGCGTATTTTCCGATGAGTATACATCATCGCTATCGAGCTGAACTGCAAATTTACCACATTGCGAATGATGAACTCCGGTGTTCCAGCAACCGCCAATGCCAAGGTCTTTTCTTTCTGGAATGATATGGATTAGACGTGGATCGTTAAAAGCTTTAATTGCTTCTGTAGTCCCATCAGTAGAGTAGTTGTCTATAATAATAAGGTTGAACTTAAAGTTCGTTTTTTGGATTAGAACCGATTTGATAGCATCGGATATTGTTCGTACACGATTATACACAGGGATTATAACAGATGCTTCAACGGGGAAGTCTACAGAATCAAACTTAATGGGGGTGAAGATAGGTTCGAGGTAGGCACCAATTCTTTTTAGATGGGCTGTGCAAACTTTTTCCATATCAATTTGCACTTCGCGATTTTTAGGATCAACGTAGTCAAATATCTTTTGGCCTGATTTGCGTGTATCGGTTTCTACTTCAGCGTAAAGATATTCGTTGATGTGCTCTACTGGTCCAAGGCAAGATGATGCAAGACGTAGGTTGTACATTCCCGCAAATGGGTAATCCTCCTTTGTTGATTCTACAACTTTTTTTAAGATTTCGCTGCGGTAAATCAGTACTGAACCAAAATTGAAGTCGTCGCGAAGGCTGCCTTCTTGATACGTAATTAGAGGGTTTGCTTTACGAACTCCGTCAATTACTTGGTAGTGATCTGCATATACCATGCTAGCCTCTGAACTGTCGGCAATAAATAGAAAGCGTTCTAGAGAGAAATAGCCGAGTTCAAGCGTAGTGTACTTTGTGTATATCAGGGAGTATTCGGTATCAGCATGGGCTGCAATAGCTTTAACGGTGTTGCTAGATACCAATGAATCAACCTTAATGGTTGGACACCCTAGGCTCTCAAATTTATCGTCTCCAGTAACGAGAAGGTAAATTTCATTTACAAGTTTAGAACCCTTCAAAATTTGTACTGTGCTTTCTACTTGCGCAACGTTTGCAGCAGGGATAAAGCAGTTGATTTTTTTCTTCATTGCCGTTTGTTTTTTACGATTGCTTTAGGCTTGCTCTTTTATTGCTGTTTTTAAACAGTCTTAAAATGAGATGTTTGTATGTAAAACTATTGCTAGTTTTAGCAACGTCAACTTTAGCAAAGGTAACTTATTTTTAATGCGATCATAATGGCTTTGATATTTATTTATATTTACCCTTACTTTTAAATTTAAAACTGGTCGATTTGTCATGAGAAAAATAACACTTTTAACTGTGCTTTGTTTTGCTTTTTTACTTGCTAGGTCTCAAACAGAAAAGTTTATTGTACTTACTGATTTACATGTTGTTAATGGTAATGCAAATGATTCTACGTTGAGATTAATTGTGAGTGAAATTAATAGAAGTAATGCTAAATATGTTTTTGTAACAGGCGATTTGACTAATCAAGGGAGTGATATAGAACTTCAAAATGTGAAGCAAATATTAGATAGGCTTGCCATTCCCTGCTTTGTTATATCGGGGAACCACGAAACTACCTGGAGTGAAAGTGGTTGTGAATCTTTTACTAACCTATGGGGAAAAGATCGGTTTGCCTTTACAGATGATCGTTTCCTATATATAGGATTTCCTTGTGGCCCTTATATGAAAATGGGTGATGGTTTTATTAAGTATGAGGATATTCTTTGGGTGAAGGAACAAATTGCAGAGAAGCTAAAGCCTGGAATGAAAATAATCAGTTTTGCGCATTATCCGCTTGATGAGAGTGTAAGCAACTATTCGATGATTACTCCTATTCTAAAAAGAAATCGAACTGCAGTTGCTTTTTGTGGGCATGGACATCGACTCAAACTGTTAAAATTTAGCGGTATTAATGGTGTGATGGGGCGTGCGAATACATCTTTTGATGGTTCATCTTTTGGTTACAACGAGGTGGAATTAACTAAAGATTCTGCTTTTGTCTATGAGAAGATTTTGGGCGGTCAGCGTATGCTAAGGATTGCGTTATCACTTAATGACGACACCCTATCTTATCAGGCCGATTCTACAGAATTGTTTCATGTAGAAAAATTCAAGTATGTATCTAAGGAATATCAAGATAACGCTTCGATATTTAATGGTGT
>RRZU010902482.1_pt1 | contig 10500 bp, 7 predicted proteins | sample 2165561 | NCBI WGS metagenome assembly RRZU01 (sample SAMN10456909, study PRJNA506462) | wastewater metagenome | isolation source: wastewater sludge | place: USA: Moscow, Idaho | reverse complement strand
TGGCGCCTTCAATTTTGCGAGAAGACGCCCCGAGTGAACAACCTACAGGGAAAGCACACCTAGACCGCTTTCGGCATGAGCTTCACCCCCGGTGTCGTTCTCGCGAAGGCGGGAACCCAGACCGCGCCACAGCGCGCGGTGTCGGCGTTGAGCGTTGCCGGATGGTCAGCACGCTGTGGATGCCTCTGGATTCCCGCCTGCGCGGGAATGACCCGGTGTCGTGCGACGCATGGCTCTTCCTGGAACATAAGCCATTGTTTTTCAAAGTGACTGGCTGCTAGGTGCGCGCAGACAGTGCACGCAGTGCGGCAAGGCCGCACAACGACGCCAGGCGGGTTTTGTGAGCGGCGCTTAATCTGGCAAGGGCGTGGCCCGGATCCTGAACCAGATGGAATACATGGCCGGCAGAAACACCAGGGTCAGCACCGTGCCGGCCAGCGTGCCGCCAATCAGCATGTAGGCCAGCGTCCCCCAGAACACCGAATGGGTCAGCGGGATAAACGCCAGGATGGCCGCCAGCGCGGTGAGGATCACCGGGCGGGCGCGTTGCACCGTCGCCTCCACCACCGCGCGGAAGGGGTCCAGCCCGGCGCGTTCGTTTTCGCGGATCTGGCCGATCAGGATCAGCGTGTTGCGCATCAGGATGCCCGACAAGGCAATCAGGCCCACCAGCGCATTGATGCCGAACGGCTGCTGGAACACCAGCAGCGTCGGCGCCACGCCAATCAAGCCCAGCGGGCTGGTCAGGAACACCATCACCATGCCGGAGATCGAACGCACTTGCAGGATGATGACCAGCAAGGTGGCCGCCAGCATGAGGGGGAAAATCGGCAGCATGGCCACCGTCGCCTTGCCGGATTCTTCGATGGCGCCAGCCTCGACGATGTGATAACCGCTTGGCAGCGCATCGATGATGGGCTTGAGCTGCTGGGTGATGGCGGTGGAGACATCCGGCGGTTGCAGGCCTTCGGCGATGTCGCCGCGCACGGTGATCGTCGGCGTGCGGTCGCGTCGGCGCAGAATCGGGTCTTCCATGCGCACGTCCACCTTGCCCAGCTGCGACAGCGGGATGCGCTGCCCGGCCGCGCCCACCAGGGTGAAGCCGGCGATTTTGCCGGGGTCAAGGCGAATGTCGCCAGCCGCGCGGCCCACCACCTGCACCGAACGGATGTCTTCGCGCAGCTCGGTCAGCGGCGCGCCGCTGAGCAGAAACTGCAATTGCAAGGCCACCGCGCTGGCGCTCAGCCCCACGGCGTGAAGCCGGTCCTGATCCAGCGTGAAGTGCAGCATGGGGGTGCGCGGGCCCCAATCCGTGTTGACGGTGCGCAGCATCGGGCTGGCGTGCATCCGCGTTTCAACCTGGGCGGCAATCTCGCGCAGCTTGGCCGGGTCTGGCCCCATGACGCGGTAGGCCACCGGGAAGGGCGAGGGCGGGCCGAACACAATCTGGGTGACGCGCACCCGCGCCTCCGGCGCCAGGCCGTCGGCCACCGCCTGGCGCAGCCTGAGCTTGAGGGCTTCGCGTTCTTTATCGTTGCCAGCCAGCACCACAATCTTGGCGAACGACGGATCGGGCAGTTCTGGCGCCATGGCCAGGAAAAAGCGCGGCGCGCCCTGGCCGATGTAGGCGGTGACGATCCTGGCTTCGGCCTGTTTGGCCAGCCAGGCTTCCACCTTGGCCGTGGCGGCGCTGGTTTGCTCGATGGCGCTGCCGTAGGGCAGTTGCACCTCAACCAGCACTTCCGGGCGGTCGGAGGTGGGGAAAAACTGCTTGTTGACCACCGTCATGCCCAGCACCGCCAGCACAAACAGCCCCACCACGGTGCCAGCGACAAGCCACTTGCCGGCGATGACGCGCGCCAGCACCCGGCGCAGTCGCTGGTAATTGGGAGTGTGGTAAATCGCCGCATGCCCGCCGGCCACCGGCTGGATGTCCGGCAACAGCTTGACGCCCAGATAGGGGGTGAACGCCACTGCCACCACCCAGGAGGCAATCAGGGCGATGCCGACAATCCAGAACATATTGCCGGTGTACTCGCCCGCCGTGGAGCGCGCAAAGCCATTGGGCATGAAGCCAATGGCGGTGACCAGTGTGCCGGACAGCATCGGCGCGGCGGTGTGGCTCCAGGCATAGGCCGAGGCGGCCACCCGGCTATAGCCTTCTTCCATTTTCACCACCATCATCTCAATGGCGATGATGGCGTCGTCCACCAATAAGCCCAGCGCCAGAATCAGCGAGCCCAGGGTGATGCGGTCAAAGTTTTTGCCAGTGGCCGCCATCACGACGAACACCGCCGCCAGCGTCAGCGGCACTGCCGCCGCCACCACCATGCCAACCCGCCAGCCCATGCTGAGAAAGCACACCACCATCACCACCAACAGGGCGACGAAAAACTTGACCATGAATTCGTCCACCGCCGCGCTGATGTTGACCGCCTGGTCGGTGACCTTGCTCAGCGACATGCCCAGCGGCAGCGCCCCATTGATCTTGCTGACTTCCGCCTCCAGCGCCTTGCCCAGATCCAGCCCGTTCCAGTCGTCGCGCATCACCACGCCCAGCAGCAAGGCCGGCTCGCCGCCGTTGCGCACCATAAAGCTGGCCGGGTCTTCGTAGCCGCGCTCGACGCTGGCCACGTCCGACAGCTTCAGTGTGCGCCCCTGCGCGACAATCGGGGTTTGGCGAATCTTGTCCAGAGAGTCCAATGCGCCGTTAAGGCGCAGAAAAACCTGCGGCCCCTGGGTCTGGATGGCGCCTGCCGGCGTCAGCAGGTTCTGGCCATGCAGCGCCGCGAAAATCTCCTGCGGCGCCACGCCCAGGGTCGCCAGCCGGTCATGAGAAAAAGACACGAAAATGCGTTCGGCCTGCTCGCCAATGATGTTGACCTTTTTCACGCCCGCCACGTGTAGCAGTTGCTGGCGCAGCGCCTCGGCCTTGCGCGCCAGATGCCGCTGTGGCTCGCCCTTGGCCTTGAGCGCCAACAGCGCAAAAGTCACGTCGGCATATTCGTCGTTGACCATCGGCCCAATCACGCCGGCGGGCAGTTTTTTGGCCTCATCGCTGATTTTTTTGCGGGCTTGATAAAACTCTTCCTGCACTTGCGCAGGCGGCGTGCTGTCGCGCAGGGACACCATGGTGAAGGCCAGGCCGGGGCGGGTGTAGGTTTCTGCGCGGTCATACCAGCGCAGCTCCTGCAGGCGTTTTTCCAGCGGTTCGGCCACCTGGTCCTGCATTTCCTGGGCGGTGGCGCCTGGCCAGGCGGTGACGATCGTCATTTGCTTGATGGTGAATGGCGGGTCTTCCGCGCGTCCCAGCTGAAAAAATGCCAGGATGCCGGCCATCGAGATCAGGATAAGCAAAAACAGGGTGATGGATCGCTCGCGCACGGCCAGCGCCGACAGATTAAAACGGCTCTCGCTCATGGCTTGGCTCCTTCGGCGGCGCGGGCGCCGGCGGCTTCCGCCACCCGGACGGGCTCGCCTTCGCGCAGCAGATGCGCGCCCAGCGCCACAACTCTGTCGCCTGGCTGAATCTGGCCAAGCAGGCGCGCGCTTTCATCGCTCAGCTGCAACACCGTCACCGGCTTCCAGGCGACTTTTTCAGGCTTGCCGGCAATCAGCCACACCCCCGGCCCCTTGCCGGCGTCAAACAGCGCGCCGATGGGCGCCTGCACGCCGCCCTGGCCTGCCGCCTGGCCCAGCGGAATGCGCAGGGTGACCGTGGCGCCCAGCGGCGCGTCAGCCAATTCGCCTTCCAGCGCATAGCGGGCTTCAAAGGTGCGGGTGAGCCGGTCTGCCGCAGCAGAAAGCACGCGCAGTTTGGCCGGGGCCGCCACGCCATCCTTGCCAAACAGCGTGGCCTGGCCAAGGGAGCCCAGCGCAGGGCGCAGGGTTTCCGGCAGCTGGATCACCGCATCGCGGCGGCCGGCGCGGGCCAGGCGCAGCACCACCTGGCCGGCCTGAACCACCTGGCCGGGCTCGGCCAGCGTGTCCATCACCACGCCATCGCTATCGGCCAGCAGTTCTGCATACCGGCTGGCGTTGTCGGCCATCTCCGCCTGCGCCTGGGCGGCGCGCAGCTGGGCTTTGGCGGCATCCGCCGCCGCGTTGATCTGGTCGTAGGCGGAGGCCGAAATGGCCCCGGTTCCACGCAGGTCGCGGTAACGGGCTTCATCCTGGATGGCCTGCTGCGCCCGCGCTTGCGCGGCGGCAAGCGCCTGGCGCTGAGCGTTGGCGGCCAGTTGCAGATCCACAGGGTCCAGCCGCATCAGCGGCTGGCCGCGTTTGACGGTTTGCCCGGCATCCACCAGGCGCGCCAGCACCTTGCCTGACACGCGAAAGCCAAGGTCGCTCTGCACGCGGGCGGCAATAACGCCGGTGAATGCGCGGGATTCAGGCTGGCTGGCCTGGACGATGGCGGCGCGCACCAGCGGGGCATGGGTGCGGGGATCAGGCGGGGCGGTGTCGCTGCACGCGGCCAAGACACACGACAAAGCGCAGACAACCGGGGGAATAACAAGGCGATGCCGAGGCATGGAAGTCCCTTTGGCAAGTGATCGGGACTTCCAGTATTGTTCTTGTGACCAATTTAGTCAATAGTCACAACTCACGATGCAATCATGGCGCCAGGCTGCGCAACACCAGGCTGGACAGTTGCGCGGGCGCTTGTTCGGTGTGATCCAAGTTGTATTGCAATAGCAGTGGGTTCAGATAAGGGCGCATCACCAGATAAATCGCCTGGGTGGTTTCATCCAGCGGCGTTTTGCGCTCAAAGTCCCCGCTTTGCCGACCCTGCAGCAAAATATCCTGCAACAGCTGTTGAATGTGCGCTTCGTAGGCCAGGGTGGCCTGCCAGCGCTCGCCAGCAGCCGAAGCGGCGATTTCGTACAGCTTGCGATCCTGAAAAAACAGCCGCAAACCCGCTTCCACCATGGTTTTGAACATCCGCCGCAGCTTCTCTGGCGGTTGTTCGGCGGCGTCCACCGCTGCTTTGATTTCTCCGGCGATTTCGCGCAGGCAGCCGGCGCAGATCATCTCGCCAATCGCTTGCTTGGACTCGAAAAACTTGTAGATATACGCCTTGGAAAAGCCGATGGTCTTGGCCAGATCGGAGACGGTGGTTTTTTCATAGCCGTAGCGGCTGAAATGCTCGGTGGCGGCGGCGACGATTTGATCGCGCACCTCGTGGTCTGCCGGGCCACGGGAGGCGCTGGGGGAGGAATTGGCGTTTTTCATGGGGTTAGCTTAATGGGCGCGGTAAAAATTGACAACAAGTGACCAAAATGTATTATGGTCACAATTATTCCTTCTGATCCGGAGCCCACTCATGCCCGCCCCACGCGCTCTTGCCCTGCTTATCGCCGCCAGCCTGTTGGCTGGCTGCGCCGTTGGCCCCGATTACCTCCGCCCCACCCTGCCGATGCCTGAACGCTATCTGGGCGAGGCGGCGGTGGCACAGCGGCATGCATCGGCCAACGCCGACCTGACGGCATGGTGGGCGGGGTTTGCCGACCCGCAGCTGAGCCGCTTTGTCCTGCTGGCGCTGGAACAGAATCTCGACTTGGCGCAGGCGGTGGCCCGCGTCAGGCAAGCGCAGGCGGGCGTGGGCGCCGCCACCGCCGCCTTGCTGCCTGCCGGGGCGGTCAGCGGCCAGGCAAGCCGGGCTTACCAGTCTGCTGAAACGCCGCTAGGGCAGATGTTAAGTTCCGCGCCGGGTTTTGATCGCTATGGCAATGCTTATGAACTGGATCTTGGCGCGAGCTGGGAGCTGGACCTGTTTGGCGGCGCGCGCCGAGGGCGGCAAGCCGCGCTGGCCGACTATCAGGCCTCAGCCGCCGGCGCGGCGGCCACCCGTCTGGCGGTGGCGGCGCAGACGGCGGATCTCTATATCCGCATCCGTGGCTGGCAAGCCCGTCTGGACATCGCCCATCGCCAGACGCGCACCCAGCAGGCGCAGCTCCAGATCATCCAGCAGCTGTATAGCAAGGGTTTGGCCGCCGAACAACAGGTCAATCAAGCCGAAGGCGCGGTGGCCCAAGCACAATCGCAAGCGCCAGGGCTGGAAATCCAGTTGGACGCCGCCATGAACGCACTGGACGTGATGCTGGGCGCCCCCCCAGGCGCCCACCGCGCTGAGTTGACGCAAGCAAAGCCCATTCCCGTGGCCCCGCGCATTGCCGCGATGGGCTCGCCGGCAGCATTGCTCCGGCGCCGGCCCGATCTGATCATGGCCGAGCGCCATCTGGCGGCGTCAAATGCGCGCATCGGCGTGGCGATTGCCGAGTATTACCCCAAGTTTTCCTTGAGCGGCTTGATTGGCGGCGCCAGCGCTGTGTCGGCGGGCAATATGTTCACCAGCGGCGCCCACCAGACCGCCGGCGTGCTGGGCTTGCGCTGGCGCTTGTTTGATTTTGCCCGCATCAACGCGCAGATCGATCAGGCCAAAGGCCAGGAGGCCGAACGGCTGGCCGCGTATCGGCTGGCCGTGCTGCACGCTGCCGAGGATGTGGAAAACGCCTTGTCGGCCTTGGTCAAACACGAAAGCCAAGCCACTACCCTCGCCCAGGGAGTGCGCTCGCTCGACCGCGCCCGCTCGGCGGTGTTTGCCGCCTATCAACAAGGGGTCGTCAGCCTGATTGAGGTACTACAAACCGATGAAGGCTTACTCCGTGCCTCCGACGCGCAAGCGCAGGCGCAAACAGAATCCGCGCGTGCGGCGGTTGCGGCCTTCAAGGCGCTCGGCGGCGGTTGGCAGCCACCAGCGGGCGCAGCACCAGAATGAACGCGCTGACGCGCTGGCATATCAGCCTGTTCAGCTGCCCAGGACATGACGCTGACGGGCAAAAAATGCCGACAGTTCAGCGTCGGGAATCTGCTGGCTGGCGTAGGCAAAGCTGCCGTGTTGCTGCATCTCTTCGGCGGCGTGGCGCACCAGGCCCAGACAGGCGCGCGCCAGGCTGCCGCCAATGCTGATGCGGCGCACGCCCAGCGCGGCCAATTGTGCCACCGTCAGCGGCGACCCCGTCAGGCCCATCACCACACTCAGCGGGCCATCCACGCCCTGAACCAGCGCGGCCAGGGTGGCGGCATCTGCCGGGCCGGGCACAAACAGGCAGTCAGCCCCCGCAGCGCGGTAGGCCTGACAGCGGGCAATCGCCTCGGCCAGCGGATCGGCCACATTTTGCAAAAACGCATCACACCGCGCGGTCAGTACAAACGGCACGCCGCTGGCGTCTGCCGCCTGCCGGGCAGCGGCAATCCGCGCACAGGCGTCAGCCTGGCTGAACAGCCCGGCCTGATCGGGACGGGCATCCTCCAGATTGGCCCCCACCGCGCCAACCGCCATCAGCTGGCTCAGGATGTCGGCAACCCCCGCCGGGGTGTCGCCATAGCCGGACTGCAGGTCGGCACTGACCGGCACTGCCACCGCAGCCACAATCTCGGCAATACGCGCCAGCATGCGCGCAAACGGCACCGCGCTTTCCTGATCTGGCTGCCCCAGGGAAAAGGCAATGCCGGCGCTGGTGGTGCCAATGGCGGCAAACCCCTGCGCCGCCAGCAGCATGGCGCTGCCGGCGTCCCAGGCGTTGGGCATCAGCAAGGGCTGCGCTTGCCGGTGCAGGGCGTGCAATTGCTGGCCATGGCGCAGTGAGCGGGCAGACAAGGAGGGCATCAGGCAGCTTTCAGGAATGGATCGAACCAGCGCTCATCATGGCGCAAACCGGCAGGGGCTTACCAGATGTCGCGCACCCGCTCCGGTGGCCGGCCAATCACCGCCTTGTCGCCATGCACCAGAATTGGCCGCTCAATCAGGCGCGGATGGGCCTGCATGGCGGCAATCAGCGCGTCCTGGCTCAGCGCCGGGTCGGCCAGGTTCAGCGCCTGGTATTCAGCCTCGCCCTGGCGCATCAAGGCGCGGGCATCCTGCATGCCAAGCTTGGCCAGCAGGCTACGCAAGGTGGCAGCGTCGGGCGGGGTGTCGAGGTAGGCCACAATGGTGGGAGAAATACCCTGGGCCTGGAGCAGGGCCAGGGTATCGCGGGATTTGGAGCAGCGCGGGTTGTGGTACAGGATGTGCGTCATCGCCAGAAACCGTTTCAGCGGAGAAAGGCTGGGATTGTCGCCGGATCAGGCAAAGTGCGCAAAGCCACTGGCAGCGCAACGCGGCGCCCCCTCCCCACCCGCCGGGGGCGCCGCCCCGGCAAAGCAGGCCGCCGCGACGCTCCCGACTCCAAGCCAGTTCAGCAAGGCACTTCGGCGTTCTTGCGCGCGTAATACCAGCCGTTGATCAGCAGGCAGCTGAGGTAGAAGGCAATGAAGGCATACAGTGCAGCGTCCACACCGCCGGTCAGGGCAATCGAGGTGCCGTAGCTCTTGGGGATGAAAAACCCGCCATACGCGCCAATTGCGCCGGAGAAGCCCAGCACGGCGGCGGCTTCCTTGGTGGCGTCGGCAGCGGCCTGCTTTTGTGCCACTTCACCCGGTTTGGCCATGCGCTTGTGCAGGGTGAGGAAAATGGCCGGCACTTGCATGAAGGTGGAGCCGTTGCCAATGCCAGTCAGCGCAAACAGGCACAGGAACATGGCGAAAAAGCCCTGGAAGTTGCCACCCTGGCCGCCATGCGGCAAAAACTGCAACACGCCAAACACCGCAGCCACCATCAGGAAGAACACCGTCTGGGTGACTTTGGCGCCACCGATCTTGTCGGACAGCCAGCCGCCAATGGGCCGGGCCAGCGCGCCCACCAGCGGGCCAAAGAACACGTACTTGCTCGGGTCAATCTGCGGGAACTGGCCTTTCACCAGCAACGGAAAACCGGCAGCAAAGCCAATGAACGAGCCAAAGGTGCCGATATACAGCCAGCACATCAGCCAGTTGTGCTTGCGCTTGAAAATCACCGCCTGATCGGCAAACGAGGCTTTGGCCGAGGCCAGGTCATTCATGCCAAACCAGGCCGCCACGGTGGACAGCACAATGAACGGCACCCAGACAAAGCCGGCGTTCTGCAGCCACATCTGCTTGGTGACCGCGCCCTTCACCCAGGTTTGCGGCTCGCCGCCCAGCGCGCCAAACAGGCCCATGGTGATGACGATGGGCACAACAAACTGCACCACCGACACGCCCAGATTGCCCAGGCCGGCATTCAGGCCCAGCGCGGTGCCTTTTTCGGCTTTGGGGAAGAAAAAGCTGATATTGGCCATCGACGAGCTGAAATTACCGCCGCCAAAGCCGCACAGCAGCGCCAGGCCAGCCATGGTGGCGTAGCTGGTGTTCGGGTCCTGCACGGCAAAACCGATGCCGATGGCCGGAATCAGCAGGCTGGCGGTAGACAGCGCGGTCCACTTGCGCCCGCCAAAAATCGGCACCATGAATGAGTAAAAGATCCGTAACGTTGCCCCCGACAGCGCGGGCAGCGCCGCCAGCCAGAATAGCTGGTTCTCGCTGTAGCGAAAGCCGATATTGGGCATGTTCAGCACGGCCACGCTCCATACCTGCCAGATAATGAACGCCAGGGTGAGCGCCGGGATGGAAATCCACAGATTGCGCCGGGCAATGGCCTTGCCTTGCTGTTGCCAGAAGTCCGGGTTTTCCGGCTCCCAGCGGGTAATGACACGACTGGACATGAATGTCTCCACACAAAGGGCAGGGCGCGCACTGCGCCCCGCATCAGGGTCAGGCAGTGCGCAGCGCCTGCGCTTCGCGCTGGCGTTGGGCCGGGGTAAACGAATAGTGCATCCACACCAGGCTGACGCAAACCGTGCCGTACAGCAGCATGAAGCAGCTGGTGCGCACGCCGGTCAGATCCAGCAGCGCGCCAAACATGATCGGCAAGATAAAACCGCCCAGGCCACCGGCCAGGCCGACCACGCCGGACACCGCGCCGATGTTGTCGCTGAAATCATCCGAGATGAACTTGAACACGCTGGCCTTGCCCACGGCCATCGCCACCCCGGCCACCGCCATAACGCTGGTGAACAGCCACGGCGACAGGCCGATGTTCAGGCTCATCGGGCCTTTGACGGTTTGAATCACCAGCGCGGTTTGCGGGTAAGACAAAATAAAGAAGCACACCCACAGCACCCACATCACCCACCAGGTGGTTTTGTAAGCGCCGTATTTGTCCGACATCCAGCCGCCAATGGCGCGCAGCACGCCGCCGGGCAGCGAGAAACAGGCCGCCAGAAACGCCGCCAGCTTCATGTCAAAACCGTATTCGCCGACGTAATACTTGGTCATCCACAGCGCCAGGCCGACATAGCCGCCAAACACCACCGAGTAATACTGGCTGTAGCGCCACACCCGGCGGTCGCCCATCACTTTCAGCTGGTCGGCAAAGCGCACGCTCTTGCCCACGGTGTGCTGCGGGTTATGCGCGCTGAACAGCCAGAACAAAATCGCCGTCACCAGCATCACCCCGGCATACACCTTGGGCACCAGCATCCAGCCGCCAGCGGCAATCAGCGCCGGGGCGGCGAATTTGTTTACCGCCGCGCCCGAGTTGCC
>RRZU010883223.1_pt1 | contig 10500 bp, 4 predicted proteins | sample 2165561 | NCBI WGS metagenome assembly RRZU01 (sample SAMN10456909, study PRJNA506462) | wastewater metagenome | isolation source: wastewater sludge | place: USA: Moscow, Idaho | reverse complement strand
GAGATATTATCTATATTATTAACAGGAATACCATCTACGATGTAAAGAGGGGCTGTTCCAGCTCCTTTATCCAAGGTAGAAAAACCACGAATTTGGATATTATAACCTGTATTGGTAGGATCTCCTCCAGCAGTCCTAGTAATATTCAAACCGGCAACTTTCCCCTGTAAAAGACCCATCGGACTATTAGAAACTCCTTTGTTAAAGTTCTCCGCTTTTACGCTAGTAACAGAAGAGGTAATTTCTTTTGCCTTCTGTGAACCATACCCCACGGCGACAACCTCATCAAGCCCAATTGCTTCCTCCGCCAATTTGACACTGACAACAGATTTCCCGGCGACCGAAACTTCTTGACGTTTATAGCCCGCATAAGAGAATACTAAAGTACCATTAGCCGGCACTTTTAAATTAAAGTTTCCATCGTAATCGGTAACAGTACCAACACCATTGGCTCCTTTAAGTGTAACGTATGCTCCAATAATAGGCTCACCCTGCGGATCAGTAACTGTTCCTTTAACGGACACTTGCTGAGCAAAGGCACTCACACAGAAAAATACCGAAAAAAGGAGTGCTAGAGCAGTCTTCTTCGATTTTTTTACATTAAAATAGTTCATGCATTAAAAATTTTAAAAGTTAATAAAAGGTTTAGTTAAAAAATTGAATTAATTTTCATATTACATAGGTTACTCCCCACAATGTAAAAAAATCAAAACGAAGCCTCATCAATGTATATGAGCAACGTAACGACCCGCTTACAACCATTGTAAGTAACGGGCAAACATACGTATTTTTTCCGAAATAAAAACAAATGTTATTACATTTTTAGAAAAAAAGATATAAAAAATCGCTGAAATGTTAAAATATTCGATGGAAGTGTGAAAGCAATTGTTAAAAAAGACAATTCATGCTTCTTGAATTTTAACAGGTAAGATAAAATAAGAACTAATTGTATCTTGGCAATCATGAAAGCAAAAATCTATTATCAATCGGATACAAAGGATAGAAATTAAAAAATAAAATCAATAAAAACGAACAAATTTGTTTTTTACAAAAAAAAAAGTACCTTTGAAATCTATATTGTTTTGTGTGCAAGCATCAAAATCTTAACTATGAGTATTTTCACAAGTATTTTATCTGTTGCTATCAAGAGGAATAACCAACTCTACACGATATATGGATTTTGTCAAATTTTCATTTAAAATTTTTACAGATGAAAACTCAAATTACCATCAAAGATATTGCCAGGGAATTGGGCGTTTCGCCTTCCACCGTATCCCGTGCACTGCAAGACCATCCTGACATCAGTAAAGCAACCATTCAAGAGGTGAAAGAGTTTGCAAAAAAGTATAATTACAAGCCGAATTCTGTTGCTTTAAGTTTAAAAACAAAAAAAACAAACATCATAGGTGTAGTGGTACCTGAAATGGTCCATCATTTCTTTTCCACGGTTCTTTCCGGCATAGAAGACGTTGCCAATGAAAGAGGTTACAGCGTTATCGTTTGCCAAACAAACGAAAAATATGAAAAAGAAGTCAAAAACATTGAAACTCTTATTTCCGCACGCATATCGGGTGTTATTGCTTCGTTGTCAAAAGAAACGACACAATTCGAACACTTTCAGGAATTGATAGATGACAACATCCCATTGGTATTTTTCGATCGTATTTGCACAGGGATAAACACAGACCGAGTTGTTATAGACGACTATACGGGTGCCTTTTCTGCTGTAGATTATCTTATCAAAACAGGTTGCAAACGGATAGCTTTTTTCAGTGCTCCGTTTACAATGGAAATTTCGAAAAACCGAAAAAACGGATATTTAGATGCTTTGAGAAAAAACGGAATAACAATTGACGAGAGTTTGATATATGTTTGTGACAGCAGGGAAAGTGCCATGCACCTAACAGAAAAAGTCCTAAAAGAAAAAAATAGACCGGATGCGTTTTTTGCAATTAACGACGATACGGCTTCAGGCATTTTATATGCTGTCAAAAGAGCAAATCTAAAAGTTCCTGAAGATATCTCAATCTGTGGCTTTGGAGATGGAATTATAGCTACCACATCCGATCCACCACTTACTACGGTACAGCAAAATGGGTATGCCATGGGTATGACTGCCTGCAAAATGCTATTCAAACGTATTGACAATGAACCGAATACCCGTGTAAATCATAGCATCATTAAAACAAATCTTACCATAAGAGAAACAACAAAAGCGTAATTTATAACATAATCACCTATTAACTTCTATGAAACAAAAATCATTTCTCAGCATTCTGCTTTTTTTTCTGAGTGTTAGTGTTTTTGCAAAATCTCCGACTTATTCGATAGAAAGAGTGGAACCTGCCAGTTGGTGGATAGGCATGAATGATCCCGAATTACAAGTAATGATTTACGGCAGCAATATTTCCTTAGCTGATGTCGAATTGAATTACGAAGGTGTAACAATTTCTAAAAAAGCTCTCACCGATAATCCAAACTACATTTTTTTATACCTAAACATTGACAAAAACACCAAACCCGGAAAATTTGACATTGTATTTAAAAAAGATAAAAAGACAGTAGGTAAATTTTCCTATACCCTTTCCGAACGGAGAAAAAATTCAGCTTACCGCAACACTTTCGGTCCTCAAGACGCTATTTATTTGCTTATGCCCGACCGTTTTGCTAACGGCAACCCGAAAAATGATGTAGTAAAAGGCTACGTACAAGGTGTAAACAGAAATGATTTGGGGCAACGACATGGTGGTGATATTGAAGGAATTACCAACAAGCTACCCTACTTGGCAGATTTGGGTATAACAGCTTTGTGGGTAACACCATTTTTTGATGATAACGATGAAAATTATTCCTATCATCACTATGCTGCAGGCGATTATTATAAGGTAGACCCTCGTTTGGGAACAAAAGAAAACTACAAACAACTTTCGGAAGGATGTAAGAAAAACGGATTGAAATTAATTATAGACGTGGTTCCTAATCACTGCGGAGGAGCTCATTGGTGGATGAAAGACTTACCCGCTTCTGATTGGATAAATAAATGGGATACATACACTCCTTCTAATTATCGTATGACCGCATGGACAGATCCTTATGCTTCGGATTATGATAGAAAACAGCTCTACAAAGGATGGTTTTCGGGAAATATGCCGGATTATAACCTTGCAAATCCTCATTTATTTACCTATTTAAAACAAGCTTATATTTGGTGGATAGAATATGCAAACGTAGATGGAATAAGAGTAGATACTTATCCTTACACAGATATTCAAGTTGCTTCCAAGTGGATTAAATCTATTCGTAATGAATATCCGAATATCAATGTAGTGGGAGAATGTTGGGTAAAAACTCCGGGCGAGATTGCCTTTTATCAATCAGGTTCCCTTAACAAATATAATTTTGATTCGAATTTACCTTGTGTAATGGATTTTGTATTGAAAGATGTATTTGAATTTTCTTTTAACGAACCCGAAACATGGGACAGGGGTATGATTCGTTTTTATAACCATTATGCTCAGGATTTCTTGTATGCCAATCCTAACAACATCATGAATTTTCTTGACAATCACGACATTGATCGCTATTCTGAGGTAATTGGACATGATATAAAAAAATATAAGATGGCATTGGCTTTACTGATAAGTTCACGTGGTTATCCGCAAATTTATAGTGGTGACGAAATTATGTTGGGCGGAATTCGAGGAAATTACGAAGGTCATCGCTTTGATTTTCCCGGAGGTTGGGCAGAAGACAAACATGATGCGTTTACTGCAGAAGGAAGAACAGCAGAAGAAAATGAAGTTTTCAATTACTTACGTACCTTATTGCATTACCGCAAAAACACAACTGCTTTGCAAACAGGAAAAATGAAACAATTTATACCTTCCGACGGTATTTATGTATATTTCCGTTACGATAATGCAAAAACAGTGATGGTTGTTACCAATAACAACAACGAGTCGAAGAATGTTGCAACAGAAAGATTTGCTGAAGTGATAGGATCAAAAACTTCGGGACAGGAAATTACAACACAGCAAAAATTCAATTTGAAAAACGGCATTTCCATTCCGGGAAAAACGGTTTATATTCTTGAAATTCAATAATCTATATCTTTAATTTAACCATGAATAAACCCGATTTAAAATTTTCATCTCTTTTTAATATCAGTTTTGGATTTTTCGGAGTCCAAATTGCTTATGCTTTGCAAAGTGCAAATATTAGCCGAATTTTTGCAACATTAGGTGCAGACCCACATAGCTTGAGCTATTTTTGGATACTTCCTCCTCTGATGGGAATTATTGTACAGCCAATTATCGGTTCTTTGAGTGACAAAACATGGACACGTTGGGGAAGACGTAAACCGTACCTATTATTGGGTTCTTTTATTGCCATTTTAGTCATGTGCCTTCTTCCTAATGCAGGAAGCTATCAAATGTATGTTGACGCCATGGTTTTCGGACTTATTATGTTGATGCTGTTGGATACTTCTATCAATATGGCAATGCAACCTTTTAAAATGATGGTAGGCGACATGGTTAATGAAAAACAGAAAGGTCTCGCCTATTCCATTCAAAGTTTTTTGTGTAATGCAGGTAGTCTGGCAGGGTATCTTTTCCCATTTTTATTTACTTGGTGGGGAATCAGTAATACAGCAGCGGAAGGTATTATTCCCGACTCGGTAATTTATTCATTCTATATTGGTGCCGTTATTCTTATTTTGTGTGTTCTTTATACAAGTATTACGGTAAAAGAAATGCCTCCGAAAGAATTTGAAGCTTTTCACGGTATTACAGCAGACCAGAAAAAAGAAAAAACCGATTTTATATCACTGCTGCTACACGCACCAAAAACATTTTGGACAATCGGATTGGTTCAATTTTTCTGTTGGTTGGCATTTATGTATATGTGGACATATACCAATGGAGCTATTGCAGAAAATATTTGGAAAACAACAGATGTAGCCTCCGCCGGATACCAAGAAGCCGGGAATTGGGTTGGAATTTTGTTTGCAGTACAAGCTATCGGCTCCGTTGTTTGGGCAACCTTATTGCCGTTGTTTATTAAGTGGACTTCTACCAAATGGGCTTATGCCATCAGTTTATTGATAGGAGGTCTGGGGTTCATTTCGACATTATTTGTTACTGACCAGTACATATTGTTCGGTTCTTACTTTGCTATCGGATTTGCCTGGGCAGCTATGTTGGCAATGCCATTTGCAATTTTAACGAACTCTATTTCCGGCAAAAATATGGGAGCTTATCTCGGTCTATTCAATGGAACCATTTGCTTGCCACAAATTATAGCAGCTTTATTGGGTGGACATATTCTAGCCCTTGTGAGTTCACACCAAGTAAATATGCTGGTCGTAGCAGGTGTTTCTCTACTCTTGGGAGCCATTTCAGTCTTTTTGATTAAAGAAAAGCAAACTATCGAGCAAGTTAAATAAAGCGATTATGAAAAAAATAATGCTTTGTTTTGTTATCGGTATTCTTTTAACGAGTTGTGGCAATAACAACTCGTTAAATTTACCGGAAAAGTCCAATAACAATGTCAGATTAAATTCCACATTGACCTTTTCAAAGGGAGACAATTATTTTTTGACACAAGATTACATTCTTGACATTAGCACTATTGACTCGGCAAGTAGCGATTGGAAAGGTGTAAAAGTAAAACTCTCCTCTAAAAAAGATACTGTTTATGCAGTGATGGATGCTATGCCTCGTTTGGTAAACATTTCGCTTTGGGTAAAAGGCGTACCCTACTCTGTTTTGGCAAAAAGATCGAACAAAATTGATTATACTTTTACCTATGATGCCCACGGGAAAAAGCCTAAAAGAATACAATTAGCAGGACAGATGAATGATTGGGTACCTTCTACCCACCCCGATTTGATGTTAAACAAAGATAGTTTGTACGAAGTTACTATCAATGTCAGTCCCGGAACATATTTGTATCAAATGGTGATTGACGGTGAATGGAATTATGACAAAAATAATCCTGAAAAAGTCGATAACAATTCGGGCAAGTTCAATTCGGTACTACATGTTCCGGGTTCACAAGATAGAGCTCCTGTATTGTTGACCAAATCCTTTGACAAAAATACCATTACTGTTCAAACGTTTAATCCGACCAATCAGTTGTACGTATATTGGCAAAATTATTTATTACCAAACTCAAATTTTGTTGATATTGACGGTAAAAATTTTACCATTACATTACCGAAAGAAGCAAAAAAACTGGATAGATCCTTCATTCGCGTTTTTTCTGCCAATCGTTATGGCATTTCCAATGATTTGCTTATTCCACTCGAAAAAGGTTCTGTTCTAAATGATTACAAGAAAATTACGAGGTTTGACAAACAAGCAGAATCTATCTATTTTTTGATAGTAGACAGATTCAATGACGCGAATAAAACGAACAATCACCCGATGAATAGGCCGGATGTAAATCCGAAAGTGGATTATCAAGGAGGTGATATTGCCGGCATTACACAAAAAATAAAAGAAGGCTATTTCCAAAAATTAGGATTTACCACTATCTGGGTTTCTCCAATCGTTCAAAACCCGTTGGAACCTTATGGAAATTGGGAAAAACCCAAAACAAAATTTTCAGGATACCACGGTTACTGGCCTATTTCTTCCTCTAAAATAGACTTCCGTTTGGGAACAGATGCAGAAATGCGTGAATTGGTAAAAACAGCTCACGAAAATAACATGAATATTATCATTGATTATGTAGCCAATCACGTACATAAAAAACACCCTTTATACCAACGTGATTCAACCATCGCAACACCGCTTCATTTACCGGACGGCACACTGAATGTTGGACGTTGGAATGACCACCGATTGACTACTTGGTTCGATGTTTTCTTGCCGACAATCGACTATTCTCGTCCTGAAATAGTAAACATGATGACTGATTCAGCCGTGTATTGGATTAAAAAATTCAACTTGGACGGATTCCGTCATGATGCTTGCAAACACGTAAACGATGAATTTTGGAGAATGCTTACGCTTAAGCTGAAAAAAGAAGTGGAAATTCCAAGCGGACATCCTATTTACCAAATTGGTGAATCGTATGGAAGTCCGCAACTAATAAATAGTTACGTAAACACGGGTATGCTTGACGGACAGTTCGATTTTAATGTGTTTGATGATGCCTCATCTGTCTTTGCACTCAATTCGGAAGATTTTACCCGAATAAGTAATACACTAAATGCCAGCTTACGAACGTATGGAAACCATAATCTTATGGGCTATATTTCAGGAAACCAAGACCATGCTCGTTTTATTTCTTATGCTTCGGGAGATGTTAAATTTGGAGAAGACTCTAAGGCTGCCGGTTGGGATAGAAAAATCGGTTTAACAGACACTGCCGCTTACGACAAACTAATTCAATTGAATGCGTTCAATTTGACTATTCCGGGGGTACCGGTATTGTACTATGGCGACGAAATTGGGAATCCGGGGGCTAATGACCCTGATTGTCGCAGATTCATGCGTTTTGGTAATCAGTTGAACCAACATGAAAAAAGAGTATTGAATACCGTTTCGAAATTGGGACAATTAAGAAAACATAATTTGGCTCTTATTTACGGTGATTTTTTTGAATTAAAACTCGAAAGAAATATATGGGCTTATGCTCGTAATTATTTCAACGAAGAAGCGATAGTTGTATTCAACAGAAATAAAACTGCTAAAGATATAGCAATCAAATTACCCATCGTACTGCAAGGGAAAAAATATACCAGCACTTTTGGCAGTAAATGTTCCATCAAAGGAGATATCTTAAAAATAAACGTAAAAGCGAATGGCGTTGAGATATTGACAACAAAATAACTCAAAAGCGGTTTCTCAAAAAAATAGTAGCTTTTGTTACTATTTTTTTTGTATAAAAGTTTACAAACGGTGTTCTTACACCAACTTGTCTGTCACCATCTTAAGCAGAAGAGTTTTGAGCGAAAGGAAAGTAGCAGATATGCATAAAAACACTTACCAACCCATTAACCCTATGAATAATAATTATTGTATAACTGCAATATTTGCGTAATTTTGCGAGCATAATTATGTTAATATTTTTATAATGACGGAAATCGAATCTATTTTGGCAAAGCGTATCATGGTACTTGATGGTGCGATGGGAACGATGATACAAACTCGTAAACTGCAAGAAGCAGATTTTAGAGGAGATAGATTTAGCACCCACCCTCTGCCACAAAAAGGAAATAACGACCTATTGTCGCTCACGCAACCCGATATTATAAAAGATATTCATCGTCAATATCTTGAAGCCGGAGCAGACATTATTTCCACAAACACATTCAATTCAAACAGGATTTCAATGGCTGACTATGGGATGGAAAGCTTTGTTTACGAAATAAATGAAACTTCCGTTCATTTAGCAAAAGAAGCCATTCAAAAATATAACAATGAACACCCAAAAAAACCACTTTTTGTGGCAGGTTCTATAGGTCCGACAAATAAGACCCTTTCCATGTCTCCAAGAGTAGAAGACGCCGGATATCGTGATATAAACTTTGACCAATTAGCCGAAGTTTACGCTGAACAAGTTTTAGGTTTGATGGATGGTGGAGCCGATTTACTGATTGTTGAAACCATTTTTGATACGCTCAATGCCAAAGCCGCTATTTATGCAATAAAAGAGATTTTTCGTCAAAAAGGAAAAACAATTCCCCTGATAATTTCAGGTACATTACTCGATAAAAGTGCACGAACACTAAGCGGACAAACATTAGAAGCTTTTGTGGTTTCTGTTGCACACGCTAATCCTTTATGTATCGGGCTCAACTGTTCTACGGGTGCAAAAGATATGCTACCGCACATCATCGAATTGGGAAAAATCACCAACTCGTATGTCAGTGCCTATCCCAACGCAGGTTTTCCTAACGAACTGGGGTTGTACAACCAGACACCTGCTATTATGACGAATCAAATAGAAGATTTCTTCAAAAGCAAGGCTGTTAATATCATTGGAGGATGTTGCGGCACGACACCTGAGCATATCAAACATTTTGCTCAACAAGCAGCTCTTTTTGAACCCAGAAAAAATATTGACACTGAAAAGTTAACTCGCTTGAGTGGTTTAGAAGCATTGGTTATCAAAAAAGAAAATAACTTTATCAATATCGGCGAACGTACCAATGTAGCAGGTTCCAAAAAATTCGCTCGCTTAATTTCAGAAAAAAAATACGACGAAGCCATTGACATTGCTCGAAAACAAGTAGAAGGCGGAGCACAAATTATAGATGTCTGTATGGACGATGCCATGCTGGATGCCAAAGAAAGTATGACTACCTTTTTAAACCTTTTGGCAACAGAACCTTCCGTATCGAAAGTGCCCATTATGATTGACTCGTCAAAATGGGAAGTATTGGAAGCAGGGTTAAAATGCGTACAAGGAAAATCCATTGTCAACTCCATTTCTCTCAAAGAAGGAGAAGCTGTTTTTATCGAAAAAGCTCAAAAAATTATGCAGTATGGAGCTGCTGCTGTTGTTATGGCTTTTGATGAAAAAGGTCAAGCCGACACATACGAACGCAAAATAGCCGTATGCCAAAGAGCGTACAAACTACTAACCGAACAAGTCGGTTTTAATCCTGAAGATATTATTTTCGATCCAAATGTGCTTGCAGTAGCTACAGGATTGGAAGAACACAACAATTATGCACTCGATTTTATCAAATCTGTTGACTGGATAAAAAAGAATTTACCGTATGCGAAAGTCAGTGGAGGCATCAGTAACCTTTCATTTTCTTTCAGAGGTAATAATAAAGTACGCGAAGCCATGCATACCGTTTTTTTGTATCACGCTACTCGCGTAGGAATGGATATGGGCATTGTCAACCCCGAAATGATTGAAATTTATGACAATATTCCGCAAGACTTATTAACCTTGACAGAAGACGTTATCCTTAATCGCAGACCGGATGCTACCGAACACCTGATTACTTTTGCCGATTCGGTAAAAAACAGCGATAGCAAAGAAATAAAACTTGATGAATGGCGAAACGAACCGGTACAAGAAAGACTTTGCCATGCGATTGTAAAGGGAACTTCCGAATACGTGGAGCAAGATATTGCAGAAGCACAAACACTTTATCCGAAAGCCTTACACATCATTGAGGGTCCACTAATGAAAGGCATGAATACCGTTGGAGAACTTTTCGGTTCCGGAAAAATGTTTCTGCCCCAAGTAGTAAAAAGTGCTCAGGTAATGAAAAAAGCCGTAAGTTTTTTACTTCCTTTCATCGAAGCCGAAAAATCGAGCGATGAAATAAGCAGTTCCGGTAAAGTATTGATTGCTACGGTAAAGGGAGATGTTCACGACATTGGCAAAAATATTGCCGGTGTGGTATTGGCTTGTAACGGCTACGAAGTAATTGATTTGGGCGTAATGGTACCAACTGAAAAAATAATTGCAGTAGCAAAAGAAAAGAAAGTTGATATTATCGGACTTAGCGGACTGATAACCCCCTCT
>RRZU013059412.1_pt1 | contig 10501 bp, 12 predicted proteins | sample 2165561 | NCBI WGS metagenome assembly RRZU01 (sample SAMN10456909, study PRJNA506462) | wastewater metagenome | isolation source: wastewater sludge | place: USA: Moscow, Idaho | reverse complement strand
GGTTTTGAAGGCCATTCCTTGTCTATTTCTGACCTAGTGGAGCTTTATGATAGTGCAGGCAGTGAATATTATTATGTAGATAGGTTCGGCTTTAAGGAAATTAATTTTCAAGAAGGAGAGCAGAGCCAAGATATGGAGATGACTTTATAAATTTAATTTAGGAGGAAGACTATATGAAAAATATGATTAAAAGAGTAAATGGATTTATTTTGAAAAAGGTAATAGCAGTAAGGACTGCAGTAGGCAATAAGAGTGGAGAAGGCTATATTGATACAGCAGTGAAAATATTAATAGCAGTAGTATTAGGAGCCTTGCTTTTAGCTGGGCTTTATTTATTATTTGGAGAAGTAGTTATGCCAACCCTGAACCAAAGAATCAGAGATATGTTTAACTATGCTGGATAGGGTGATTTTCCAAGGAATACTTTTTTCTTCTCTGCTTATGGCAGCATCCTATACAGACATTAAAAAAAGAGTGATACCAGATGCAATTCCAATGCTTATGGCCTTAATAAGTTTACTAAACTTTAAGCTTACAAACCAATTTGGAATAGTTATTGGATTACCTTTCCTGATAGCAGCATTAGTAGTGGAGGATAGCATAGGTGGTGGAGATATTAAATTAACCACATCTGCAGGTATGGTCCTTGGATTTTGGAAGGGAATATATGGCTTAATACTAGGTCTTAGTTTTCTAGTGTTATTTTATTTATTATTAATATTAGGATCTAAGATAAGGAAAAGACAAGTGGCTGGGAATTTATCCCTGCCACTTGCTCCCTTTTTGGGGATAGGTTTTATGATTATATATTTTATAACTTAGGAGGATGTGAAATGGGATTTATTAAAAATAGGACTGTAATAGGTGTAATTTGTATTGTGCTTTCCTTAATTATTAGTTTTGGACTTACTCCCTTATTTAATAAGAGTGTAAGCCAGAAGACAGAGATTGTAAGAGTAGTTAAGGAGATTAAATCAGGGGATGAAATCACCAAAGATATGGTTGGGGTAGTAGAGGTAGGTGGTTATAATCTGCCTGATAATATTATTAGGACCAAGGATAGTGTAATAGGAAAATATGCAGTAAGTGATTTAGGGATAGGAGATTATATTTTAAATACAAAACTGTCAGAAATACCAGCAGCTGAAAATTCCTATTTATATAATCTAGATGGAAGTAAGCAGGCCATATCCATAACTATAAAGACCTTTGCCAATGGTTTATCTGGAAAGCTTCAATCTGGAGATATTGTGTCAGTCATAGCACCTGATTATAAAAAACTTGGTGAAACTCTTATTCCATCAGAACTTAAATATGTGGAAGTAATATCTGTAACTGCCTCTTCAGGCTATGATGCCAATACTGGGGAACAGATATCTGAGGATGAAAGGGAACTTCCCTCTACTGTAACCCTTCTAGTAAGGCCAGAACAAGGAAATATCCTTGCAGAATTAGAAGCAGATGGTAAGTCCCACTTGTCCTTGGTATATAGGGGAGTACCTGAAAATGCAAGGAAGTTTATTGAAATACAAGAAGAGATTATAGAAGAAATATATGCAGATGATGAAGAGGAAGAATCAGAAGAAGTTGATGATAAGACAGAAGACACTGGTCAGGAAGAAGATAAAGAAACTGAGGATAGTGAGGTGGAATAGATTGCTTAATTTTAAGAAGAAGGGAATATTTAAAAGAAAGGCAGGAGAAAGGGAAGAGGAAGAAATCCTCCATGGAGGAGTACTAGCAGTATGGGGTAGTCCAGGAAGTGGCAAAACAACTGTGGCTGTAAAATTGGCAAAGTATTTAGCTGATAGAAAAAAGAATGTTATTCTCTTACTTTGTGATATGACTGCACCTATGCTGCCCTGCATTTGTCCACCGGTAGATCTAGAGCATGAAAAATCTTTGGGAAGTATTCTAGCGGCAGCCCATGTAACTGAAGCCTTAATAAAGCATAATATGATAACCCATAAAAAACTATCATACCTAACCATCCTTGGAATGTTAAAAGGAGAGAATGAATATACCTATCCTCCCTATTCTGAGAAACAGGCTAGAGAACTTATAGATAGCTTAAGGGGAACAGCACCCTTTGTCATAATTGATTGTGGTAGTTATATAGCAAATGATATCTTGTCTGCCCTTGCCCTTATGGAAGCAGATTCAGTTTTAAGGCTGGCCAACTGTGACTTAAAAAGTATCAGTTATCTATCCAGTCAACTGCCTCTACTTAGGGATAGTAAATGGGATGCAGATAAGCAGTATAAGATAGGGTCAAATCTTAAGCCGCAACAGGGAACAGACCATATTAGTCAAGCCTTGGGATCCGTGGCCTTTAAACTGCCCCATTCAGAAGAATTGGAAGAACAATACCTGGCAGGGAGCCTATTTGAAGACCTATCAATGAAGGATAGCAGAGCCTTTCGCAAGGAAATTGAAAGGATAGTCAAGGAGGTGTTTGGGTGTTAGGAAGGAAAAGAAATAAATCTGTTTTTATAGGTGATAGAGAAGAACTTGAAGAAGTAGTAGAAACGGATGGAGAGACACCTAATCAGCTTGAAGAGAAAGAAGAGATAAAAGAAATAGATAACTTAAAGAATGTAAATAACCTAGACAGCAAGGAGATACAAAATAAAGATGAAGCAATAGATATAGAAGAGAATAATCCATCATGGAAAGTGAAAAGAGAGTTAGGATCTGATAATAGGAGCCACTCTCTATTTTTTACTCCAGAATCAGAAGGTAGAGACTTTTCATCAGTACTAAAGGATGTTCAGGAATATATATCAAATAATTACTCCATTCTTATAACAGATGAAACTATAGAAGACTCCAAGGAACATTTAAAGAGGTATATAGCCAAATATGTTCAGGATGAAAGAATCTCAGTAAGGGATATGGGCGGAGATGAACTTATAGATGCCCTTTATAGTGAAATGGCTGAGTTTGGATTTTTAACTAAGTATATCTATGGTCAAGGTATAGAAGAAATCGACATAAATTCCTGGAAGGATATAGAGATCCAGTATTCAGATGGAAGAAGTGAAAAACTTAAGGAGCATTTTGATTCTCCTGAACATGCTATTAATGTTATAAGGAGGATGCTCCATATATCAGGTATGGTATTGGACAATGCCAGTCCAGCAGTCCTTGGTCACCTATCTAAGAATATCCGTATAGCAGTATTAAAAACTCCCTTGGTAGATGAAGATGTAGGTATTGCAGCATCTATTCGTATAGTAAATCCACAGAATATGATGAAGGAGGATTTTGTAGATGGAGGAACAGCGACAGATCCTATGCTGGATTTCCTATCTGAATGTATAAGATATGGAATATCTGTCTGTATTGCAGGGGCAACATCTTCAGGTAAAACAACAGTTGCAGGCTGGCTACTTACAACCATACCTGATAATAAAAGAATCTTTACCATAGAAAATGGATCAAGGGAATTGTCCCTAGTTCGTGAGAAAAATGGCAGGATAGCCAACTCAGTAATCCATACGATTACTAGAGATAGTGATAATGAAAGGCAAAGAATAGATCAGATAACCCTGCTGGATATGTCCCTTCGTTTTAATCCTGACATTATTGTTGTAGGGGAAATGCGTGGAGCAGAGGCCAATGCAGCCCAGGAGGCAGCTAGAACTGGAGTGGCAGTCCTTACAACCATACACTCTAACTCCTGTGAAGCAACCTATAGAAGAATGGTGTCTCTTTGTAAAAGGGCAGTAGATATGACTGATGAAACACTTATGGCCTATGTAACTGAAGCCTATCCCATAGTTGTCTTCTGTAAGCAGTTAGAGAACAAGGAAAGAAAGCTAATGGAAATCATGGAATGTGAGATCCTAGCTGATGGTACAAGAAACTATAGGACACTATTTCAATATATTATTAGTGAAAACAGAATGGAAGATGGAGACTTTATCATTTCAGGCCACCATAAACAAATTAATTCTATATCTGAAAGTTTATCTAAGAGATTCTTAGAAAATGGGATGCCTATAGATAAAATCGAAGAACTTAAGAAGAAGGAGGTATAGACAGATGACTACCGTCTTATTAATAGCCTGTATAGGAATGATTACAGGCTTTTTTATATTGTTTAATATTTCGCCAATGGACTTTACTGATAGTATTTTTAAGGGCTTAACCAGTAAACCCAAGAGTATTAAGGATGAAATAAATGAAACCACCAAAAGAAAGAAGATGTCTTTTTTAAGAAAGGAAATATCTGAAGTAGAGGAAATTCTAAGGATAACTGGAAGGGAAAGAATTTTCCCAATGGTCTGTGCCTTGTCTCTTTTACTATTTTCAATAGGGGCATCTATTTCCATAGTAATAAGTAATTTCTTTCTAGTACCAGTAATGGCAGTAGGCTTTATGTTTTTACCCTTTTGGTATATAAGGCTAACTCAAAACCACTTTAAAAAGGCCATATCAGGAGAACTGGAAACTGCACTTAGTATAATAACAACTGCATATTTAAGAAATGAGGATATTGTAACTGCAGTAGAAGAAAACATAGCCTATTTAAATCCACCAGTTGAGTTTGTCTTTAAGGAGTTTATCTCAAGAGTCAGGCTGATAGATCCAGATATTACAGCATCCTTGCAGGATATGAAGCCAAGAATTGATAATGCTGTCTTCCATGAATGGTGTGATGCTCTTATTGCCTGTCAATTTGATAGGAGTCTTAAGACTACCTTAACACCTATTGTAAGCAAATTATCTGATATGAGGGTAGTAAATGGGGAACTGGAAAATATGGTCTTTGAACCAAGAAAGGAATTTATTACAATGGCCATTTTAGTCCTTGGTAATATTCCACTTTTATACTTTCTAAATAAGGATTGGTATCACACCCTCATGCATACCATAATGGGGCAAGTAGTCCTTGGCATATGTTTTGCAGCTATCTTTATATCAACTGCCTTCGTAATTAAATTAACTCAACCCATAGAGTACAGGAGGTAGATAGAATGATATTTTTAATCTTTATATTTGGAATACTCCTTGCTCTAGGTCTATTTTTTATAATTTCCGACATACTGAAACTACCTAGACTAGCTACACAAAAAGCTATGCAGGCAGCAGGAAGGGATAGTAAAGAAAGGTCTAAAAATATAGATATAGTCCTTCTAGGTTGGGCAGTAAAACTATCTCAACATATTCCTATAGATGAATATAAGAGGGCTAGGATGAGAAACACCTTAAATGCATCAGGAATAAATATGTCCCCTGAAGAGTACATGGCTTCTGCCCTTGTAAAGGCAGGCCTAATTGGTCTAGCTATAATTCCAGCCCTTATAATACTTCCTCTACTGGCACCTATTATTCTATTCCTAAGTGTCATGGTTTACTTTAAGGAAATAAAGAAGGCTGATGAAGCTTTAAAAGAAAAAAGAGATAGGATAGAAAGGGAACTTCCAAGATTTGTAGCAACCATAACCCAGGAATTAAAGGCAAGCAGGGATGTATTGTCTATGTTAGAGAACTTTAAGAAAAATGCAGGGGATGATTTTACTAGGGAATTAGATATATTAACTGCAGACATGAGGTCCTCATCTTACGAGGCAGCCCTTACAAGGTTTGAAGCAAGGATAAACTCACCTATGCTATCAGATATAACTAGGGGTCTAATAGGTGTTCTTCGTGGAGACGATGGGTCAATCTACTTTCAAATGCTTTCCCATGATATGAAGCAACTGGAACTACAAAGGCTGAAGGCTGAAGCCATGAAGATCCCACCAAAGATAAGGGTCTTCTCTTTTATCATGCTTATGTGCTTTATGGCTGTTTATCTATCAATCATTATCTATGAAATTATCTCTTCCTTTAGTGGATTGTTTTAGGAGGTGGTCATATGTTTAAAATACTAAGATCTAATAAAGGAGAGGGATATATAGATGTGGCTATTTTAATTCTTTGTGTAATGCTGGTTATTGCCTTGGCAGTAAAGGTATTTCCAGTCTATATCCTAAAGCAGCAGATAGACACCTTTGCCACAGAACTTGTAAGGGAAGCAGAGATTGCAGGGAAAGTAGGATCTGAGACCACTAATAGGGAAATCTTACTTAAAGATAAAATGGGAATTAGTCCCAATATCAGCTGGTCCAAGTCAGGAAGGATTCAATTAAATGAAGAAATAAGTGTGACCATTACCTATGAAACTAACATAGGTTTATTTGCAGGTTTTGGTTCCTTTCCCATAACCCTGAGAGCTCATGCTGCAGGTAAGTCAGAAGTCTATTGGAAGTAGGTGGGATGATGATAAGATTATTAAATAAAGTAAAAGTAGTACTAAAAGATAAGACTGGAGCTTCCTTCCCCCTAATAATTGCAGTTACTCTGGCTTTAATAATGATATTTACTGGTATATCTGAATATTTCAGGCTGATGATTATTGCTCAAGGAGTTCGTGATGCAGTCCAAGATGCAGTAATTTCTACAGTAAATGATAACTATGATGATGTCTACCATGGAGTCAGGGAAGGGTATTCAGGAGGCTACCAGCCAGTAGCAGATGATTTTCAGGAATCCTTAGATTATGGAGATATATATGGAAGGCTGGATAGTATATTAGGTTTAAGTCAAAGTGGGGGCTACCATATAAAAACCACATCAGATAATAAGATGGAGTTTAGGATTTGGGATTTGGATGTGGTAATAAGGAATGCACCTCTAGCATCAGGGGATATAGCTAATTCAAGATTTAAAATAGACTCTACCCTTATGCTGGAGGTACCAGTATCCTTTGGGGGTAGACTATTACCCAGTATGAAAATAAGGATAAAAACAAGTGCTGGCTATACACCTAAGTTTTAAAGAGAAAATATTAATAGACTTTTTAAATTGCTTATGGTAGGGTTGGAATTAATAAGAGGATAAGTGGAGGACATGGGGATATATGTAAGTAGATATAAAAGGAGGCAGAAATCTATGAGAATATCAAATGATAGAATGAAGAAATGGTTTGTACTTGCAGGTGGATTGTTAATCTGTGCAGTTTTGGTATGTATGATTAGTTCACAGTTTAAAAAAGAGCCAATAGAAGAAGTAGGCCTGCCTAATAATGAAGATATTGTTGATGATGTAGTCGTAGAAAAGAATAAGGAAATTAATATAGACAGGGATAAGATAGATAATGAAACTGAAGTAAATACAGAAAAAGAAGATAAAGGAAAGACAGAGGATATTGAAAAAGAGATTGATGTCCCAGCAATAAAGACTACAGATAAAAAAGTTAATAATGGTGTGGACAAGGGGACAAGTCAAACCATTCAAGGAGATGTAAAGAAACCAAAAGAACCTAGCAAGGAGAAGTTAACAGATCCAACCAAGAAACCTGATGGTGAAAAGCTTGAAGAACCACCTGAAAATGTAGATCATGATAAGGTAAAAAAGCCTGAAGAAGCTCCTAAGAAAAAAGATGAACCACAAGGTGGAGATAAGAAGAATGGTAAAATATATGTACCTGGATTTGGATGGATTGATGATATCGGTGAGGGAGAAGGTAGTAAGGCTGATGATATGTATGAGAATGGAAATAAAATAGGGAATATGGATTAATGAATAATTGAGATGAGGACACTGCAGAAATGCAGTGTTTTTTCTTTAGGAAAAGGAGGATCAAATGAAGAGGATAATAATATATTGCATTATAATCTTAATGCTATTCAACATTGTAATACCTTTTTCTGTGTTTGCAGTTGGAGATGGAAATATAGATTCAGGTGGAGGAAATATGGGAAGTGGAACCAGTCAGAATAAATGGTCACCTGGGAATGATGGGGTAAGGGTCAGTATAGTCAATGCAAATGATTACTCTGTAATAGGTAGACCAATAGATTTAACAAACAAATCACCGACAAATGTACGCTTACATTTCGGTAAGGTAAGCAAGATAAGCTATAACAGTGGAAGGTCACTATCACCTAGCAATTCAAATTACTCCTTTATTAACCCATCTCAATCAATACCTAGAATAGTAAGTACGGATGGTAGAAATAATATTGAAGCTATAAAAAGTTATTTTACTGATGAACAAGTTATAAGGTCCATAGCATCAAATGTTGGTATGAATTTTGATACCTTAATTAATGGTGAATATAAATTACTCTTAGAACCCATAGCTTATTATACATTTCAAGGAGTAATGACAGCTACAACTGCAACAGAGGCAGCTATGTATGATGAAGTTTTAAGTGGTGATCTTAGAAGAAAGATGGTGTCCTTAAGTCATAAAAACCTACCTCTTGCTATGTTCTTGGAAGTAGGAGATTTAGGATATCATGCATGGTCTGGCAGTACATCAAGCCCTGCTTCAAACTCGGATATTAAGAATTATTTAGGCCTTGGGATTGTCAGGTTTAAGGAAAAGCCTGAGGAACCAGTTATCAGCACCTATGACTATGAATACAGAGTAAATACAGAAGTAGTTACATCAGTAATGGTAAGTGGTGGACAGTCAGACCCTGATAACCCAACCTATGTTAGCTTTAATATTAATGGAAGAACATATAATGTAGGAAATGTTTACTATCCAAGTGGAGATTCACAACTGGCTTGGGTGAAGTGGACAACACCTAGTACAGAGCAAAATATGACCATAGATGTAAGTGTAAATGGACCAGGAGGAACCACTAAATCAACCATAAATATTAAAATCATTGATTTGGATAAAAATCCTCCACCAAATCCAGTAGCAGATGATAGAAATGATTCCTTCTCCTATGGAACCATTCCAAGGAGAGAGGAAAAGATATATGCAAATTGGAGTGTATGGAGTCCATGGTGGTATTCATATTGGATATGGCATAGTACTGGGGAAGATTCAGGCTATTGGTGTGATCATGGGTGGTGGGAGTTTGATTTGAATCAATATGATGCAAGGCTATCAGCAGATATGAAGATTACAAATGATAATAAAAACCCTACTGGAAATGGAAGTAGCTTTAAAAGTGGATATGGGATTAATCAATTAGTAAGTGCAAGCATTAGCAGTAATCAAAGTTCAGCAATAACCTACCCTCAAAATGCTGTATCATATTTTCCAGAGTTCAGATATGAGACCTATTGGAGAATGTTAGACAGAATATCTAACGGCTCAAGTCCAAGGTTTGAATTTAAGAGAAATAATTATTCAACCTATAAAAATCGTAGTCATTTTACTCCTATATGGATGCCTGATGGGCCATATACAGTGAATACCTGGCTTATAGATGCATGGACTCCAGTAGGAATGCTATCTATGAATTTAAAAGATTCTTTAATAATAAGGGGAAACCTATGGCAGGATTGGCATATCGCACCCTTAAAACCCTAAATACAGAAAAAGAAAGGTGGTTTTTATGAAGGGATATAAGAAGGTCATATTAACAGTAAGTATATTATTAGTATTAACTTTATTATTTAGTGGTGCAACCTTTGCGGCAGGTTCAGGAGATGTAGCAGGTGCAATTGAAGGTACCTGGGGAGATGCATCCAAACAAATAAAGACAGTAGTAAATAAAGTAGTATTCCCAGCTATAGATTTAATCCTAGCGGTATTTTTCTTTGCTAAACTTGGAATGGCTTATTTTGATTATAGGAAACATGGACAATTTGAGTGGGCAGCACCGGCAATACTCTTTGCCTGCTTAGTCTTTACCTTAACTGCACCAACATATATTTGGAAAATACTTGGGATGTAATGGAGAAAACATATAAATTAGTATACTGTTCTATATCTGACAGAGAGGAGGGTGTAGATGTTTATTTGGGATTTTATACTTGGAGATGTAATGAATCAAATAATAGATTGGGCCTATGGACAGATTGTAGGATTCCTTGCTGATTTCTTTGCACAGATGGGAAATATGGGAGTGGAACTATTTGATATGTCTTGGGTCCAGTCTATTGTTCTCTTCTTTTCTTATCTAGCCTGGGCTTTATATGGAACAGGCCTTGTAGTATCTGTCTTTGAAACTGGAATAGAATATCAGAATGGAAGAGGAAGTATAAGGGATGCAGGTTTAAATGCTATAAAAGGTTTTATGGCAGTAAGTCTATTTACCATTGTACCAATAGAACTATATAAACTATCTGTGAATTTACAAGCAAGTTTAACAGCAGGAATTACTGGATATGGAACTGGAATAAATGAATTAGCTTCCAATATTATTGCAAATTTAAGTACTGGGGGAGATATTACTAATGTAGGGAGTTCAGGGATATTTGGTGGACTTTCTATGATAACCAGCCCATTTATGGCCCTATTTATAATTATCTTAATGGGCTATACAGTTATTAAAGTCTTCTTTGCCAATCTTAAGAGGGGTGGGATCCTCCTTATACAAATAGCAGTAGGAAGTCTCTATATGTTTTCTGTTCCTCGTGGTTATATAGATGGCTTTATACAATGGTATAAGCAGATAATAGGTCTTTGTTTAACTACCTTCTTACAAGCAACTATATTAACTGCTGGACTTATGGTGGTAAAAGATCATGCCTTGTTAGG
>RRZU010147376.1_pt1 | contig 10501 bp, 7 predicted proteins | sample 2165561 | NCBI WGS metagenome assembly RRZU01 (sample SAMN10456909, study PRJNA506462) | wastewater metagenome | isolation source: wastewater sludge | place: USA: Moscow, Idaho | reverse complement strand
TGTCCTGCAGCTGCTGCATCGCGCTGTCAGCCACCAAAAACAGCCGCTCGCCTTCGGGGGTGAAGTGGATCGCGCGGTGGGCCCGCTCGAACAGCTTGATCCCCAGGGCCGACTCCAGCCCGTGGATCTGCCGGCTCACCGCCGACTGGGTGAGGAACAGATCCTGCGCGGCGAGGGTGATGCTCATGCGCCGCCCCACGGCGACAAAGCCACGCAGGAGCTCGATCGAGGGAATCCTGGCAAGCGGAACTGACATTCTTTGTGCTCATGTGAAGCGCCCGAAAACTCGCTTGAACGGCGCCGATCCATGAATTCTAATGCAGTCACCCACCCCACCCCGGAGACATCGAGCATGGCCCCCATTGCCGACCCCAATTTCGCCAACCGTGTCCGCGACAGCTTCGAGCGGCAGCACGCGATGCACCTCATCCAGGCCACCTTGCCCGTGGTCGAGCAGGGCCGTACCGAGATCCACCTGCCCCACTGGCAGGGCGTCGAGCAGCAGCACGGTTTCGTGCATGGCGGCGTGGTCGGCATGATCGCCGACTCGGCGGCCGGCTACGCCGCCATGACGGTGGTGCCGGCCAACGCCTCGGTGCTCACCGTCGAGTTCAAGATGAACCTGATGGCTCCGGCCGATGGCGAGAAGCTCATCGCCCGCGGCGAGGTGGTGCGCGCCGGCCGCACCCTGATCGTCACCCAGGCCGAAGTCTTCGCCGTCAAGGACGGCAAGGAAACCCTGTGCGCGCTGATGCAGCAGACCATCATGGTGATGCACGGCAAGGGCGAGAAGTAAAAGGCCGCGATCGACCGCTAAAGCTGGCTGGCACCCAACGGGCCCGCGAGGCGCTGGTGGCCCGTTGCCCGTGGATGCGTCACGCGTGCCGTGTTTGAGGGGTCGACCAGGTGAAATGGGTATCAATGGCTGTAGTATCGGTACCCCTGATCTCCTTGAATCCGGTAGTGGCCATCCATGCCCAGTGTTCGCTGTCAAAGCAATTTTTCCCAGCTCAAGGCTCACGACGAGCAGCTTGAGCGATTGGGTTTGCTCGCCGAGCGATACTTCGCCGATGACCCGAATACCTGTCTCATCAAGCTTCGCCAACTCGCCGAGGGCATGGCCCAGGCGGTGGCTTCACGAGTCGGCATGTATGCTTCGGCGAATGAAAAGCAGATCGATCTGCTGCGTCGCCTCCAAGACCACGGCATCTTGCCCCGTGAAGTCGGCGGGCTATTCCACGAAATTCGCAAAGCTGGCAACGACGCAAATCACAATCTTGCAGGAAACCATCGTGCCGCCCTGATGGCGATGCGCCTGGCCTGGCAGTTGGGTGTCTGGCTTCATCGTACCTTCAAGGATCCTGGGTTCAAGTCCGGCCCCTTCATTCCGCCGCAAGCATCGGCTGATCAAGGCTTCGGGCTCAAACCAGAACTTGAGGCCCTGCAGCAGGAGCTGGACGCTTTCCGTGCCGCCCATCAGGATGCAAGCCTGGCGTTGCAGGCACGTGTGCAGCAATCGGAAGAAGAGCGCGCCATCTGGGAAACGATGGCCGCCGAGGCCGAGACGGCCAAACATGAACTGGCGCAGCGTCTGGAGGCGATTCAGGCGCAGGCCAGTGCCCAGCCGCAGCAGGCTGCGGCGCGACTGGTCGAGGCAGCCAACCGCGCCGCGACCACGCTCGAATTGAGCGAAGCCGATACCCGCAAGATCATCGACGAACAGCTTGCTGCTGCCGGCTGGGCCGTTGATTCAACCCACCTGACCTTCAGCGCGGGCGCCCGGCCACAACGCGGCCAGGATATGGCGATCGCCGAGTGGCCAACCGAAACCGGGCTGGCAGACTACGTGCTGTTCATTGGTCTGCAGCCGGTCGCGGTTGTCGAAGCCAAGCGCAAACACCTCGATGTTTCCGCCGCCTTGCAACAGGCAAAGCGCTACAGCCGTGGTTTCAAACCATCGCCCGAAACCGAGCTGCCGCCGGGCAACTATGGCACCGATGGTGCTTTTCGCGTGCCATTCGCCTTTTCGTCCAACGGCCGTCCTTACCTGCGCCAGTTGGCGCAGCAAAGCGGTGTCTGGTTCTGTGACCTGCGCTGCCCGGAAAACCTGAGCCACGCCTTGGACGGCTGGTACACGCCCGAAGGTCTCAAGGCGCTGCTGCTGCAAAACCCGGCCCAGGCGCATGCCGAACTCGATCGCGCCACCTTCGGCTATGGCTTCCCCTTGCGCCCCTATCAGGAGCGAGCCATCCGCGCTGCCGAGGCAGCCATCGGTGACGGCCAGCGCGCCATCCTGCTGGCCATGGCCACCGGTACCGGCAAAACGAAAACCTGCATCGCGCTCATCTACCGCCTGCTCAAGGCCCGGCGTTTTCGCCGCATCCTGTTCCTGGTCGATCGCTCTGCCCTCGGCGAACAGGCGGCCAACGCGTTCAAGGACACGCGCATGGAGAAGCTGCAGACCTTCGCCGACATCTTCGGCATCAAGGAGCTGGAGCATCCGCAACCGGACGGCGACACCGCCGTGCATATCGCCACCGTGCAGGGCATGGTGCAGCGTGTTCTTTATACGGCGGAAGATGGCACTCCGCCACCGATCGACCAATACGACTGCATCGTCGTCGATGAATGCCATCGCGGCTATCTGCTCGACCGCGAGCTATCGGAAACCGAACTGAGTTTCCGTGGCTACGACGACTACATTTCCAAGTACCGGCGCATTCTCGACTACTTCGACGCGGTCAAGATCGGCCTCACCGCAACCCCCGCGCTGCACACCACGCAGATTTTCGGCGCGCCGGCCTACACCTACGGCTACCGCGAAGCGGTGATCGACGGCTACCTGGTGGATTACGAACCGCCGGTGCAAATTTATACCGAGCTGTCCACCCAGGGCATGACCTGGCGGGTCGGCGAGCAGGTCAAGGTCTATGACACCGGTCGCCAGCAGATCGAGCTCTTCAAGGCGCCCGACGAGATCAGGCTCAAGGTCGAGGACTTCAACCGCAAGGTCATCACCCGGGCCTTCAACGAAGTCGTCTGTGACTATCTGGCCCAGGAGCTGGACCCGGCGTCACGCCGCAAGACACTGATCTACTGCGTCAGCGACAGCCATGCCGATCTGGTGGTTGACCTGCTCAAGCACGCCTTCAACAAGCAATACGGCAGCGTTGACGACGACGCAGTGATCAAGATCACCGGCGCTGCCGACAAGCCCCTGCAATTGATCCGTCGCTACAAGAACGAGCGCCAGCCCAATGTCGCGGTCACCGTGGACCTGCTGACCACCGGCGTCGACGTCCCCGAGATCTGCAACCTGGTCTTCCTGCGTCAGGTGAGCAGCCGCATCCTGTTCGACCAGATGCTCGGGCGTGCCACCCGCCTGTGCGACTTCGGCGGCGCCGAGGATAAAGAATCCTTCCGTGTCTTCGACGCCGTGCGCATCTTTGAGGCCCTTGGAAACATGACCGCCATGCAGCCGGTGGTCGTCAATCCCAAGATCGGCTTTGCCCAGCTCGCCCAGGAACTCGCCACCCTCAAGGACGCCGCAGCCGCCGCGTTGGCGCGCGACCAGTTTCTCGCCAAGCTGCAGCGCAAGAAGCGCCACCTGTCGGCGCAGGATTGCCAGTCTTTCGAAGCCATGGCGGGCATGGCGCCACAGGATCTCATCGTGAAGCTGAAAGCCTTGCCGCTGGCCGACGTGACCAACTGGTTCATCCGGCATCCCGGCCTGGGCGAACTGCTCGACCGTCAATCCGGCGGCACGCCCCGCACCATGTATGTCTCCGATCACCCGGACCGCTTCGAGCGTACCGAGCGCGGCTATGGCAAGGCGCACAAACCGGAAGACTACCTGCGCGAGTTCGGCGACTACCTCAAGAGCCACGGCAACGAAATCCCCGCCTTGCTTACCGTGCTCACCCGACCGCGTGACCTGACCCGCGCCCAGTTGCGCGAGCTGGTGCTGGCGCTCGACACCGCCGGCTTCACCGAAACCCGCCTCGCCACCGCCTGGCGCGAACTCACCAACCAGGACATCGCCGCCCGCATCGTCGGCTACATCCGCCAGGCCGCGATTGGCGACCCCTTGCTGCCCTACAGCGAGCGGGTCGACCGCGCGCTGCAGCACCTGCTGGCTCATCCGCCCGGCGGCATGCCCTGGAGCACACCGCAACGGGACTGGCTCAAGCGCATCGCAGCCCAAACCCGGGCCAACGTGCTGGTAGACTGCGCCGCGCTCGACGACCCCGACCTCATCTTCAAACGCGAGGGCGGCGGTTTCAATCGACTCGACAAGATCTTCAACGGCCAGCTCCAGCCCGTGCTGGCCGCATTCAATGACGCGCTTTGGGCCGCTCAACCCCAATCTGCGTAAGACCCGTCTTCAACGCCATGACCAACCGCACAGCCGCAATCGATATCGGCGCAAAACTCTGGTCGCTCTGCCACGTGCTGCGCGACGACGGGGTGACCTACCACCAGTACCTCAGCGAGCTCACTTACCTGCTGTTCCTCAAGATGATGAAGGAGACCGGCCGGGAGGATCGGCTCAAGGTCTGGAGGCGGCCGAAAAAAAACGAAGCCCCGGTCGAACAAGCCGGCACCCGCTGGGACGACCTGCTCAACGCCTCCGCCCCCGAGCGCCTGGACACCTACAAGGAAATGCTGCTGGATTACGGTTTGCACGGCCGCGGCGCGGTGCAGGAGGTGTACGCCAATGCCAACACCTTCATCACCAAGCCCGCCACACTCAGCAAGCTGGTGACAGACATTGACGCGCTGGACTGGTACAGCGTCGACCGCGACGATCTGGGCGACCTCTACGAAGACCTGCTGGAGCGCAACGCCGGCGAGAAGAAGAGCGGCGCAGGGCAGTACTTCACCCCCCGTCACCTGATCGACAGCATCGTTGCCGTGATGAAGCCGCAACTCACCGACGTGATCCAGGACCCGGCAGCTGGCACCTGCGGATTTCTGATCGCCGCCAACAATTACCTGCGCCGCCACAACGACTTCGACAGCCTCGACGACGCCACCCAGCGCCGCTATCGCCATGCCACCTTCCACGGCATGGAGCTGGTGCAGGACACCCACCGGCTGGCATTGATGAACATGATGCTGCACGGCATCGAGGGCGGCGTTGCCTACGGTGACACCCTGAGCGACGACTACAAGCAGCTCCCCCCGGCGACGCTGGTCCTGTCCAATCCCCCCTTCGGCACCAAGAAGGGCGGCGGCCTGCCCACCCGCGGCGACCTCACCCATGTCACCAGCAACAAGCAGTTTGCCTTCCTGCAGCACATCTACCGTGCCCTCAAACCCGGTGGCCGTGCGGCCGTGGTCCTGCCCGACAACGTGCTTTTTGAAAGCAACGTCGGCACCGACATCCGCCGCGACCTGATGGACAAGTGCAATCTGCACACCATCCTGCGCCTGCCCACCGGCATCTTCTACGCCCAGGGCGTCAAGACCAACGTGCTGTTCTTCACCCGCGGCGAGACGGACAAGGGCAACACCCGCGAAGTCTGGATCTACGACATGCGCGCCAACATGCCCCAGTTCGGCAAGCGCACCCCCTTCAGCCGCGACTATTTCCGCACCCCGGCCGATGCCCCCGCCGATACCCCGCGCGACAAGTTCGAGGACGTCTTCGGCGACGACCCTCAGGGCGGCCCCAAGGCACTGGCCCGCCGCGTGGACACCGGCGAAACCGGCCGCTGGCGCAAATACACCCGCGAACAGATTGCCGCCCGCGGTGACAACCTGGACATCAGCTGGCTCAAGGACGACAGCGCCGAAACCGCCGAGGCCCAGCGCGACGAGCCCGCCCTGGTCGCCCGGCTCGCCCTGCGCGAACTGAACGCCGCCGTCTCCGAACTGCGTGCCCTGCTCGACGAACTGGGGGAAGACCCCGATCTGGCGCTGGACGACATCCTGCCCGGCGACGCCGAAAGCGACAGCGGAGCCGCAGCATGAGCGAGCAGGCATCAACCCTGGCACCTCCGCTCGACCCCCTGCATGGCGAGCTGCGCGACCTGATCGCCGCGAGCCGCCAACGCCTGGCGGCCACGGTCAATGCCGAACTCACGCGGCTCTACTGGCGCATCGGCCAGCGTCTGGCAAGCGAAGTGCTGCGCGGCGAGCGCGCCCGCTACGGCGCCCAGTTGATGGACCACCTCGGCGAACGCCTGGCCGGCGAGTTCGGCCGCGGCTTCGAAAGCAAGAACCTGCGCCGCATGGTGCAGTTTGCCCAGGCCTTTCCAGACACCGAAATTGTCGCATCACTGATGCGACAATTGAGCTGGACCCACTTCCTGCAGTTGCTGCCGCTCAAGACCGAGCCCGCCCGCCACTTCTACGCCCGCCAGTGCATGACAGAGCGCTGGAGCGTGCGCGAACTGCACCGGCAGATCGAACGCAAGGCCTTCGAGCGCAGTGAAATCGCCAGCGCACAAGGCCCCGCGCTCCCCGCCCCGAGCACAGCCGAAGCCAACCCGGCCGTCGTCTTCAAGGACCCGTACTTCCTCGACTTCCTCGGCCTGCGCCAGGGACACGACGAAGCAGACCTCGAAACCGCCATCCTGCGCCAGCTCGAAGCCTTCATCCTCGAACTCGGCCGCGGCTTCGCCTTTGTCGAGCGCCAGAAACGCATGGTCATCGACGGCGAGGATTTCTACCTCGACCTCCTCTTCTTCCACCGCCGCCTGCGCCGGCTGGTCGCCATCGAGCTCAAGCTCGGCCGCTTCAAGGCCGCCCACAAGGGCCAGATGGAGCTCTATCTCAAATGGCTGGACAAATTTGAGCGCCAGCCCGGCGAAGAAACTCCCATCGGCCTGATCCTCTGCGCCGAATCCAGCCGCGAACAGGTGGAGTTGCTGCAGATGCACAAGGACGGCATCACCGTCGCCGAATACTGGACCGAACTGCCGCCCAAGGCGGAACTGGAGCAGCGCCTGCACGCGGCACTGGTAGAGGCCCGGGAGCGGCTGGCGAGGCGGGGGGTTTTGTTGGAGGGGGGCGAGGATGATTGAAATTCCGACCTCGTGGTCGTGGTCAACCATAGGTGAATTGACCCAATACATTCAGCGAGGAAAGTCTCCCAAGTACGTCGAGCATAGCGAGCTGCCGGTTATCAACCAGAAATGCATTCGTTGGAACCAGCTCCAGCTCGAGCACCTGAAGTTCATTCACCCTGAGCAGTTCGCGGCCTGGGATGAGGCTCGTTACATTGAGCCTGGAGACATCCTTTGGAATAGCACGGGGACTGGCACGGTCGGGCGGGCCTATCTTGTGACCGAGAAAGACTGTGTGCCGCCCAAGGTGGTGGATTCGCACGTCACCATCGTAAGGCCCGCTCCCGGTCTTGACGCGCGCTACTTGTATAACTGGATAAAGGGGCCAGTAGTTCAAAGCAAAATCGAAGAGATGTGCGACGGCACAACGAATCAAATCGAATTGAGCCGAACCGCCATAGCGGCGACACGTATCCCTTTGGCACCTGTTGCCGAGCAAACCCGCATCGCCGACCAACTCGACAAACTGCTCGCCCGTGTCCGGGCCTGCAACGATCGCCTTGATGCCATTCCCGCTTTGCTCAAGCGGTTTCGGCAGGCGGTGCTGGCCGCAGCTACTTCAGGGAAATTGACTGATAGTGATGACCTCGGGGCCACTTCGGGAGAGACCACTATTGGCTCAATCGCCGTCGATCTACGCTACGGAACCTCCAAAAAATGCGGATACACATCCACCGGCACGGGTGTCTTGCGTATTCCAAACATCGCTGATCATGGCCGCATAGATATTGGTGATTTGAAGCGTGCAGAGTTCGATAGCAAGGAAATAGAAAAATTAGCGTTACGTGAGGGTGACCTGTTGGTGATTCGTTCCAACGGTAGTGTCGAATTAGTAGGCAAAACCAGTCTTGTCTCAACCACTGAGGCGGGTCTGCTCTTCGCGGGCTACCTCATGCGTCTGAGGGTTGACCAATCTCGGGCGTTGCCGGCTTTCATCCAGTTGTGTTTGTCTGCACCGGCTCAGCGTAGCCATATCGAGCGAACAGCAAAATCCACCAGCGGGGTCAACAATCTCAACGCAGAGGAATTGCGAGCTTTGTTGCTTCGACTTCCGTCGCTGGCGGAACAAGCTGAAATCGTCCGCCGCGTTGATGCCTTCTTCAAACTCGCCGACCGCATCGAAGCCTGCTACAAAGCCGCTTGTGCCCAGGCCCAGCGCCTTACCCCGCTACTGCTGGCCAAAGCCTTTCGCGGCGAGTTGGTACCGCAAGACCCCAACGACGAACCCGTGAGCGAATTACTGGCGCGAGCCAGTGCCCGGCGTCCAACTTCGGTGAAAAGCAGCCCGCGCAGCAGGACGGCACACAGAGACTCTTGAGGAAACGCCATGCTTACCAAACTGCACTTGAGGAATTTCAAAGCCTGGAAAGATACTGGCCCGATCCGCCTTGCACCGCTGACCGTGATTTTTGGTGCCAACAGCGCCGGCAAGAGCAGCCTTGGACATTTGCTCCTGGCTTTGAAGCAGACGGCACAGTCCACCGACCGCAAACGGGCACTGCACCTGGGCGACGCCAGTACTTTGATCGATCTGGGCACGTTCGGAGACTGCATGCATGGCCATGATCTGGCCAGCTCGCTCGACTTCGACTTGGCGTGGGTCTTGCCAAAACCGCTGGAAGTGCGCGATCCGCTACAGCCGGCGCTACGTTACCTGGGGGGAAAACTTGCGCTGGATGTGTCTCTTGTCGCGGGGAAGTCTGGACAGCCCGAGGTTCGATCACTGCGTTATGAGCTCTCCAATAGCGACGGTATGGTGCTCGACGTGGCTTTCTCGCGTGGGGAGAGCCGCAAGCTTTCGCTTGAATCGGAGAAATACAAATTCGTGATGGCGGACGGTCGCAAATGGCCTCTTGAAGAGCCGGAAAAGTTCTATCGCGTCTCGGATGTGAGCATGGCGCGGTTCAAAAACGCCGGCTTTTTGACCGATTTCGCGTTGGCGACAGAAACCATGCTGGGCAAAGTGAGCTATCTCGGACCCTTGCGCAAGCACCCACAGCGGACGTACCAGTGGTCGGGGGATACGCCGGAGGGGGTCGGGCAAATGGGAGAAAGCACCATTGCTGCCATCTTGGCAGCACAGAACGAGGGTCGGAAACTGAATCGCGGCCCGGGAATGCACAGACAATCCTTTGCCGAATTCGTGGCGGCCTGGCTGAAGGATTTGGGCGTGATCCACAGCTTCGTCGTTAAGCCGGTGGCCGAAGGCAGGAAAGAATACGAAGTCCTGGTGAAAACCCATGCCAAGGCTCCGGAGGTGAAGATTACCGACGTCGGCTTCGGTGTATCGCAAGTATTGCCGGTGCTGGTTGAAGCCTTTTACTGTCCGTCAAATTCCACAGTCTGGATGGAACAGCCCGAAATACACCTTCATCCCCAAGTGCAGGCGGAACTGGCTGACGTGTTCATCTCAGCGACACGTTCCCGTGAAGACGGAAATCCCCGCAACGTCCAGCTCATCATTGAAAGCCACTCCGAGCACTTCCTGAACCGTCTGCAACGACGCGTCGCCGAGGGCGTGCTGTCTCCCGAGGATGTCGCAATCTACTTTTGCAAGCGAGCAGGCGCGGCCACCGAGCTTGAGCCTTTGAATGTCAATCTATATGGCGACATTGAGAACTGGCCTGACAATTTCTTTGGCGATGAAATGGCCGATCTGACGGCCAGAACGATTGCCGCGATGAGGCTCAAGCAGCAGGAGCGCGAAAAGTGAGCGTTGCTGTGGTGGATACCAACGTCGTTCTGGTGGCCAATGGGCAGCACGCTGATGTTTCGCCTGAGTGTGTAATCGCGTGTGTTCGCACTTTGCAGGATGTAATGCGCTCCGGAACGTTGGCGCTCGACGACAGCTTTCAAATTCTTCTGGAGTATCAGAACAGGACCCAGCCCAAGAAGGGAAACCGGCCGGGCGATGCCTTCGTAAAGTGGGCATTGCGACATAGATCCAATCCCAATTTGGTGGTGGAGGTGCCTTTGGAGGAGCATGAAGTCAGGGGCTTCGAGTCGTTTCCTGATGATGCGGAACTTATCAAATTCGATGCGCCGGACAGGAAATTCGTTGCCGTATCGGCGGCGCACCCCGATAGGCCGCCAATCGCGCAGGCCGCCGATTCAAAGTGGCTGGACTGGGCTCCTGCACTGCAGCGACATGGAATTCAGGTCGAATTTCTGTGTCTCGTCGATATCCAGCGGTTTCACGATAAAAAGTTCGGGGTATGAGCGAGTTTTTCCGATTTCCCCACACCCCGCATCTTGCCTGGCTTGGCAAAGGCGAGCCGCGTGACGACAAGGTGTTGAGTCAGGCTGAGGCCAAGGCTTTTCTGGCCGGCCCGGTTTTGCTCGAAGAAAAGGTCGATGGCGCGAATCTTGGGTTTTCCGTGGGACGTGACGGTCTGCTCCGGGCTCAGAATCGCGGCCAGTACCTGACC
>RRZU010764951.1_pt1 | contig 10502 bp, 8 predicted proteins | sample 2165561 | NCBI WGS metagenome assembly RRZU01 (sample SAMN10456909, study PRJNA506462) | wastewater metagenome | isolation source: wastewater sludge | place: USA: Moscow, Idaho | reverse complement strand
CCACTTCTTTCAAATTCATTTGTTAAAGGTTTTCCGTCTAATCTTTCAATTTTAATTGTTCCCATAATTAAATATTTTTGATTTTTTTATTAAAATAAGCTTAATTGAGTATCTTCCCATTTAATTAATCGAGTTTTATGAAACCCTAAAGGAAGAATATACTTATAAAGAATCTGCTTATCAATCCATTCACCATGTTCAGCATCAGAAAGCTTTGTAATGTAAGAATCTTTAGTTTCACCAATTACTAAAACAGTTTTAGGAAAATTAACCCAACTTCCTTTTTCTAAATCATATTCGTCACCAGAGCTTGAATAAGTAGCTAAACGAGGAGTATCAAAAGGGACATAATCATATAATATTCCTTTATCAATTACTTCATCATATTGTGTTAAATCTTCCATATATTAATTATCTATTATATCCATTAACAATTCTTATTATACTTTCAATTTCAGAAACAGGAACATCAAAAACAGTAATTGTTCCATGATCTATTTCATAAGAATACCATTGAGTAAGATATTTATGTGTTGTCTCCTCAAGTACAGAGGTATTATTTAATCTTTCTATTTTGTTAATCGTATCAAAAGTCAATGCAAACTTTAGATTGATATTTTCGTTGTAAGAGATTGTTGTCATTTTTTTTGAATTTCTTTGTACAAAGATAATCATTTTTGACTATATAATAAGTTTTTTTTCATTTTTTTTTTTAAAAAAAGGTGTCTTTTTCGACACCTTTTATTTTAAATTTTTAGATTAAAATCATTATCCAAATCATCAAAGTCCAATTTTTCAAAAATTTCTATCTTCCAATCATTCTCTTTTTCTTTAGCAATAATTTCATTGACATCTTCTTTAGATAGTTTGATCATAGGCATATCTTTTATTATTTTGTATTCTTTATTTAGAATTTTTGCAATTGAAATTGCATCATCAGCATAAGAATAGTCCTTATCATTAAAATAATTATGTACAATGGTCAATGTTTCTTCGTTAAATTCTTTATAATGAAGGAAGGTCTCTACACACAGATAATCTATTTCCTTTTTTACCTTATCAAAATTTACATACATTTTATCATAATCATAAACTTCATATTTTATAAAATGTTCTTTTGTCGTTAAATCAATATTTTGATTTAATATTTGGAAACCACAATTATCTTTTTTTGATAATTCTAATATAAATTCTCTAATATCATCAGAACAAAATATTCCTTGTTCAGTATATTCTCCACCTAAATGTTCATTTAATATTGCTATATCTAGGTGTTTTAAATTATTAATAATTTTGAAAGATACATCTTCTTCGTCAATTCTAATTATTTTGGTTGGATAAATATCCATTGAATCAAGATTACTGTTTTTGATTTTTTCTTCTAATCTTTCTCCTTCTTTAATTAAATTTAAAAGATCTTCTTCTTTATCAAATGAATAATTAAGATTAAGCTTTAGGATTTCTATATTATTTTGTTCTTCTTTAATATTTTTATTAGTATTATTCAGTTTATTTTCTATCAAGTCTAATGAACGAATAAAATATGAAATTGCAGCAGAATCGCTTTCTAAATTTATCTTTCCTTTATTTAATGAATAAGTTACCGCATCATCATATTTAGTATTTCTGATGAAGAATTTTACACCATCCCATAAATCATTTGTAACAACTAAATCAAACCCATACAATTCTGCAACTTTTTTTTGAGTATAGCTATCATAATCTTTAGCTTTTTCTACCACGTTTTTAAGGTGATTTATAATTTGTTCATTTGTTGGATCATCAATTAATCCAATATAAGAAGGTTTGTTTATTCTATTACCCTTATCATCAAATTTAACATTTGCATTATATTCGTTAAGATCTCTAGAGAAAAGTTCTTTAATGTTTTCAAATTGTCTTATTTTTTTTTCAGCCAATTGAATTTTTTGTTCAGTTTCACTTTTTTTTGTTAGAATGAACATTTTTTCCTGTTCTAATTCTTTGATTTTATTGTCATTTTTATGTTTTAGCAGTAAAGAATTATCTCCAGTAAGTTGAGCTTGTAATTCAGCTAAAGACATTCCTGAATTTTCATCCATAGAACCTTCATCAATTTTTCTTGCAACTTGTAATCCTATGCTAGCCCCTTTTAATTGAGAAATGAAATTTTGTTTATTTTTATTCAAATCAATTTTATAATTATCCAAGGTGTTTTTAGTAGCAGAAATTCCAATATCAATTTTATTGTCATTGAAATTTTTAGCAAACCAATTTCCAGTTCTGAAACCCCTACCATTTCTTTGTTCAAGTTCTGAAGGTTTCCAAGGAATAGAAAAATGATTAATAAACCCTAAACGCTCTTGTATATTCAACCCTGTTCCTGCATTTTCAGTTGCTCCAATTAAAATTCTTATTTCGCCTTTGTTCATTTTTTGGCTTAAACTTAATTTTTTTCGTTCAGTTTCATAGTGCTGAACAAAAGCAATTTCATTTTCAGGAATACCATTTTTAATTAGTTTAAATTTTATGTCATCGTACAAAGAAGTAAATAAATTATTATCATAATTATTTTCTAATTCTTCAAAAGTCAATTTCTTTTTTGGAGTGCTTATATCTAAAAATACAATTTGAGCCATTTTTTGGTCATCAAATTTATTATATCTTCTTAATAATTCAGAAACTACATTATTAACTTTGCTATCTTCTTCGTCTTGATATTTTGTTGAAATAAGTCTCATGTCTAATGACGCTTTAAAAGCTAAATTTATAGCAACAAGAGAAAGAGCTGTAGATTGACTATCAATTGAAAGAGGTTTATCTAATCCTAAAACAGATTGATCTTTTGTATTTAAAAACTTATTTAGTTTTACATAAAACCTTTTCTGCAATGGAGTTTGTTCATTAAGCAAAAGAAATTCGTTTTTTTCGGGTCTATCTATTTTTGCCATATCTCCAGTCATAATATCCGCCATTTGATTATACATCAAAGACAATTCTGGAAGATTAGTAAAATATCTAAATCTTTCTTTTGTTATAATTTTGTTAACCATATTTGTTTCAAAGTCGATAGACTTTTCCGCAAAATTGGAACACCACGCATCAAAATTGTAAATATTTTTTTCTTTAAGTACATTTGGTGTTAAATATTTCTGTAAAAGATATAATTCAGTAAGAGAGTTACTAATTGGAGTACCAGAAAAGAAGGTAGAACCATAATCTCCTGTTCTTGTATTTTTTTGGATATGTCTTATAGCTAACAATAAATTTGTTGCTCTTTGAGAACCTTCGGTATTTCCTAGTCCAGCAACTCTAGTGTGCTTTGTTTGAAACATTAAGTTTTTATACTTATGACTTTCATCAATTATAATATGATCAACACCTAAATCGGAAAAGTTTAAAACATTTTCGTCTTTTCTTTTTTTAATTCTAGTTAAAACATTATCTAATCTTGCTGATAAATTTTTCTTTCTAATTTCTAACCCTTTAAGTTGTTGTTTCGAAATGTCAGCGTTTTTTGCGTTAAAAAGATTGTCTTCAACATCTTCCAGCTCTCTTCCTATTACATCTTTTTCAATATTTATATCTTGATCAATTTTAGAAAACTGTTCATGACTCATTATGACAGCATCATAATTATTATTACGAATTTTATTAAGAAAAATTTCTCTTTCTTTTTTGGTAAATTCTTTTGATGAAGCAAATAATATATTGGATTCTGGAAGAATGTTTTTATACGTTTCTGCAAGAACAGGAACATTTGCCTTAATTCCTAAAATAATTGGTTTATTATAAACACCTAATTTTTTCCCAAAATATGCAGAAGCAATAATTGTAAATGTTTTACCTAATCCAACTTCATGATCAACCACACCTCCTTCGTTATTTATTGACTTCCATACTGCTCTTTTTTGGTGATCATAAATTTCATTAATTCCTAAAGCTTTCAAATTGAAAACAGAAAAATCTAAAATATCAGTATCATATTTTGGTATGACAATAGAGTTAAATTTATCATTATAAATTTTTGTGATTAACTCTTTTTGTTCTTGGTTTAGGTTATATAAGTAAGTTAAGAAATCTTTTCTGAAATTTGATATTTCTCTTTTAAAATATTTAGTTGCTTCATCATCATTATAAGTTACTTTTTGCCCATCAATATCTACACTATAAGTTACTACTGGATATGTATCATAAAACGCATTTTGTATTATTTGCTCCGGATAAACATATCTTCCATTAATGCAACAATAGTTAAAGCTACTATACTTATTACTTAAATTTCCTTTGGGATTTACAAAAAAATTGTCTAGATTTTCATTAAAAACCATATTAAATTCTTGTTCAAAATATCTTTTTGCAAATTCATTAATAATATTTTGGGGAAGCCACCTACTACCAAATTGTATATTTATTGCTTCAAATGGAATTTTAACAGGAAGAACACTCTCTAAAAGATTTAGAATTTCTTCATTCTCTCCTGGAAGAGAAATTGATTTTATTTCGTTAATTTTTTTTAAAATATCTCCAGATAAAAATAAATTTTTGAATTCATATTCTTTACTAAAAGGATTAAAAATTATTTTATCATTTAATTCTTCAAGAAGGTTTTCAATAGACTTTTTTGTTAAAGAACTAATATATTCAATTTCTATTTTTCCTTTTTCATTAAAACATTTCGCTAAAGCTAAATTAGAGTTTTCTATCTCTGTTTCTTTTTGTTTTTCAAAGAATATATCGGATTTTATCCATTTTCCTCTTTTTTCTTGATAAGAAAACAAATCAATGCCTGAATCTTCTATAACGGCATTTTCATCATAATTTTCTAGTGCTTTTAAAATATTTATATAATTATTATCATATAAATGAATGTTTTTATTTTCATTGATTGATCCATAATTATTAACAAAAGTGTCATAACAATTATTTAATCTTTTTAAATATTTACCACTTAAATTATCATCATTTTTAAGTTTAATATAGAGATTATAAGAATCATATAATTGCAAATAATCAAATAACATTAACTTATCTTCTTCTCTTCCTTTAATAGATTCTAATTCATAAATTAATCTATCATCTTCATTAAGAACTCTATTTATTTTGCATGGAACATTATCTGAATTCAATACAAGCATTCCTTCAGAAATTTCTTTATGAAATGAAAAATTTGAAAAATTAGTTTGGAAATAAAGATCTAAAATAGGTTGATTAAATCTTTCTTTAAAATAATTACTAAATTCTTTTGAATCATTATAGTCTTTATTATAAACAATATCAACTGCTAAAGAAAAAGTTTTTGATAGATCTTCAAGGTTTTTTGTGAATTTTTCAAATTCTACTTTAAATTCTTTAGCTAATAATTCTTTTTTAGGAGAATTAAAATTTTCTAAATGATATTCTAAAATATATTTTTTTTTATTCTCTTCTTCAGAAAAAACTTTACCAAAAGTAGCAACTGGATAAACATTTCCTTTATAATTAACAGTTACTAACCCTAAAGTTTCAAAAGATTCTTTATTTTTATTATCTATAAAGCTAGAATCATCTAAAAGTTCTAACTTATTATTAAAATAAAAAAAATCATCTATAAATTCACTGTTTTTTTTAAAAGAAATTTTTTTTTCTTCAACATTATTTTCTCTCTCCAAATTGAGCGCTTCAAAGCTGTAAAGTTTTTCCTTTAATTTTACTTTAAAGCTATCAATATCTAAAGTATAATTATATTCGTTAGTTCCATAAGGATTAGTAGAAATAATTGGAGAAATTAAGAATGCAGATTCGAAATTTTCTTTTATCAAATTGTTGATTTCAATATTATTATCATCTTTAATAGTATTAACAAATTTTTTTTCTTTAGCATTAATGTTTTGAACTGCCGAAATTATATGTGAAGTTACTTCAGTTCCAGCATCTTTAAATGTATTTTTAGGAAGTGTCAAAATGGATTTTATTTCCAAATTTTCTGATAATAAGTCTCTAAACTGTTGATTTGAAGAACTATTAAAAACGCCAGTAGAAGTTAAAAAGCTTAAAGCTCCTCCAGTATTTAATAATCTTGAGGAATGATAAAAGAAGAAGTTATGAATCTTGTCTGTTATTTTTGAATTATATTCTTTATAATTTATTTTAAAATTTCCAAAAGGAATATTTGATGAAATCAAATCAAATTTTTCGTTAAATTTTACATCTTCAAAAGCTTTATTTATAATTCTAACATTTTCATTTTTATTATAAATTGCTTTAAGAATTAATGCTGAAATTTGTTCTATTTCTACACCTGTAATTTTAGCATCTTTAAAAAAATTCAGAAATGCTTCTATGTAAATTCCATTACCAGCGCATGGATCTAAAATATTTTTTATATTGTTATTATTATTTTCATAAATTTTTTTTACTTGTTCAAAAGCAACAAAATTAGGTGTATAAAATGAAGTTAAAGTACTTTCTTTAATGCCATTCCAAATTTTTGTTGGATCTTCAAAACTATCAAAAATATATTGATGAAATTCTTTGATTTCTTTCTCCAACTTCAAATCTTGAGAACTTATTTTGTCAATATTTTTCCATTCTATATCTAATGGGAAAAGAATTGCTTTAATTCCTCCGAATCCTTTAAATTTTTTTAGAATTTCAATTTCTTCAGGGGTGCTTTTTTTGTCTTTTTCTAAAATTAATTTTGCAAGTTTAATTGCATTGATGTTTTCTTCTAAAGTAGTTTTTGTTGACATTATCGCTTGTTTGTTTTTTTCAAAAATATTTTTTTTTTACAAATTATATTAAAAATGTGAAAACTTTGCAAAAAGTATTCGCAAAAAGTTCTTGGTTCTTGACATGATGCAATACTTTTGGAATATAATTTGTTCGCACTTTTTCTCTCCTGGAGTTGCTGCAGATAAAAAGTTTGCGAATAAAAAAACTTGTTCAAAAAAGAACAAGTTTCAGGTTTTGAATTTTAAAATTAACCAAGAAAAAAAGAAATTTAAATTACTTCCTTAATACAAACTTTAATTTTTTCTCTTATTTCATTATTATTGAATTCTTCTTCATCAAAAACTTGATTGTAATTTAAAATTGCATTACTATTTATGCATTTTAAAAGTATATCTTCATTGATTTCAAAGAAAATTGGAGTGCGCTGATAGTCTTTATATTCTTCAGGAAAAAATTCTTCAAAAACATCTTTCACAAGATTGTATGCACTTTTCAGATAGTTTAAATTTAAAAATTCTTGAATATAAATTAATCTAGCACCTTCTTCCAGGTTTTCAATTTGAGATTTAATTTCTTCATAAACACTCGTAGCAATAACATCTCTATCATTGATTTTTATATCTGGTCTATTATTGCCAAGCCACATTTTAACATATTGAATAATTTCATTCATGGTAGAAATAAATTTAATTTTTCTTGAAAATTTCTTTAACTGTAGTATCACCGAAATATAGTATGTATTCTGAACTGCTTTTTCCAGATGACATCATCGTACGGATTTCAGCACCTTTTTTTATTTTTAGCACTGCTATTCCTCCTTTGTAATCTGTATAAAGAGCCGTTTTATCAATCAGTTGATTATAAATTGGTAATCCAACAAAATTCTTTAAATCATCACCATCGATAGTTTTAAGTGTTGCTAATTTTTGAAAGGCATTTTTCTTTTTATTAAACTCATTAAGAGTATATTCACCATTCTCATAAGTGATATTTATTTTACCCTTTTGTTTAAAATTTCCTATTTCATAATTTCCAATAAATTTATCTAAAGAAGATGTCGAAGAAATTATAGAATTTGAATTTAAGTTATTTTCAACTTCCTTATTTTCATTGTTACAACTAATAAAAATTAAATTAGTTATTATAACAAAAAAGAATATTTTTTTCATTTTTCTTTTGTTTTATTCTTAATTTGTGATTCATATTCTTTTTTAATAAGAATTTCCAACATATTAGATTTGGATCTTTTATGAATTTCCGCAATTTTCGTTAAATTTGAAATAGATTTTTCGTCCAAAGTAAAAGTTGATGCTTTTTTCATTCTTCATTCTATTTTTTCAAAAAGGCAGTTGATGAATTTGTTTCCGAAAGCCATACATACATTTTATTATTCCCTTCATATGAAAAATTATTTATGACTGAGAATGATGTTCTCAAAACGTAATCACTATTAATACTATTAATATATATATCTTTATAATCAATCGTATTTCCATTTTTAGTAATTGAAATATCAATTAATTTTTCACTTACTCTAAAATTACTAATTGTAATCTTATAAGTACTATCATCACTTTTTGTCCATTCTCCTACAAATGTGTTTATTTTTACAATCATATCTTCAGTAAATTTTCCTCTGTAAATTGTATCTTCTTTTATTCTAGAATCTGAAGTTCTATCATAATCGCAAGAATTAAAAACAGTGGTACATAAAGTAAAAACAGACACTAATTTTAGTGTTAAAAATAAATTTTTCATGATTTTATAATTTAAAATTTCTATACAAATATAATAAAAAAATTATATTTACAAACTATTTATAAAATATTTATTTATTAAGTAATATAATTTTTAAAAAATTTTTTATACTGATATTGATATTCAACAACTATACCATTATGATAATAATAAAAAAATTACATTATTATAATAAAAAAACACGCATAAAAAGCGTGTTTTTTAAATGTCCATATTCACTTGCAAATTTAGTTAACAATTAAATCTTGTTCTATATAGTCACTCCATACACTATCATTATCCTTAACTCTTAATTTAATTTTATGTATTCCTTTTTTGAAGAAATGATTAATGTTTGCTTCCGAAGTATTAATTATTATGTTATCAATAATGAATTGATATTCCACAATCATACCGCCAATCGAATTATCTATATCATAAGATTCTGAAGCTTTAAGTTGATAATTAGAAGAAGAACCATTAACTAATACTAATTTTAATATTGGCTTTGGTGGTTTATTCTCTTTAAAATTAATTTTAAATTTTATTTCACATTTTTTGTTGAATATATCTGTTGAAGTTACAGAAAAAACTTGAGTTGACGCAATTGGACTTCTAAAAGCTAAATTGATATCAGCATCTGTTTTGCTCGTATAAGAATTATTGTACAAGCTATTATTAACAAAAATTGAACTTTGTGGATCTGAACCAATAATATTTATTTGAGTTAAATTGTTTAAATTATTGACAACTTTGATAACCGCAGGGTAACTGGAGTTGTTTATTTGATTATACGTTTTAGCAGAATCAATAATAATTTCGTCAGGAGTTGGAATTTCCCAAGTGATTGAAGATTTTCTAAAATACATAAAAGTAGGTGGTGAATCTAGATCTTCTAATTCTCTGATTTTATCATCACAGGAAATTAATCCTGTGATGATAATTAAAATCAAAAAATGCTTTATTATTTTATTAAAATTTTTCATTATTGCTTAATTAATTTAGCGTTAAACTCTGATTTTGTAGTTTCATTATATATTACAACTAGATAAGTTCCAGAAGGAGCGATCAATAAAGGATTATAGAATATTTTATTATTCGTTGTACCTCCAGTTGCATACCAATTTGCATTGAATACACTAATACCTCTAATGTCATAAATTCTTATAATCATTTTTTCTCCTGCATTTGCATTGTACTTTATTCCTAAATATTCTTTATATGGATTAGGATAAATAGTATAATTTGTATTAGGTGGATCTAACGTAGTAATTGGAATTGTTGGATCTATTTGTTTTACTAATATTGGTAATTCATAGTCAACATTAAATTTATCTCCAGTAATTTTATTAGTTAATTTCAAAGTAACCGTAAATTCTCCATTAATATTATAATAATGATTACCTACTATCGTACTATTATCAAACCCATCACCATAAAACCATTCCTTACTATAAGTATCTTCATCAATATTAACTGTAAACGCTATCGAATCATGTTGAGTTAGTATAACTTTAGTTTTACCATTGTCAACAGCTATTTTATCAAGTCTATTATGTGTAATAGTGACTTTTGGTAGAATATATAAATAGAATTCTTTTGATGTAATACAAGTTCCATTTGTGATTTCTAAAGTATATTTTCCTTGATTAATAGAACTTGCGGTTGTAGTTAATTGATAATTAGTAATAGTCCCAGTATTATAATCGTTACTTGGTACTATTTGTGAACCATTAAATAATAATCTCCATTTACTATATCCAGAAGCTGTAATGTTGAAAATTATTGGTTTTCCTTCTTGAATTGTAGAAGAATTAGTTTTAAATTCATCTATAGTCGGAGTACTATTAACAATAAATGAAATATTTTTAATTGATGATTCACATCCTGAAGTATTAACAGCTTTTACGTATAAATTATAAGTACCCGGTATTAAATTGTTGCTTTTGAATCTTTCGTTCATTGTTCCTGAAAGATAAAGAGGATCTACTAATACAGATGCGTTACTGTCTGTGTACCAATTATATTTTGTAACACCAGTTGAAGATCCTACAGCTATATCAATTTGTTCT
>RRZU013505619.1_pt1 | contig 10503 bp, 13 predicted proteins | sample 2165561 | NCBI WGS metagenome assembly RRZU01 (sample SAMN10456909, study PRJNA506462) | wastewater metagenome | isolation source: wastewater sludge | place: USA: Moscow, Idaho | reverse complement strand
GGGGGACGGCGATCTCCGTGGTTCCGTCGCCGACGAGCACCTCGTCCTCGCGCACGGAAGCCGTGAAGTCCAGTGGCCGGCTCTCGGTGGAGGCGTCGAGCTGCGTGACGATCTCCTGACCGGTCAAGCCGTCGAGACCGAAGCCGGCGAGTACGTCATCCTCTGACGTCGTGGTGGAGCAGCCGGCGAGCAGAGCGGCACTGGCGACGACGAGGGTCGCGAGGTGGAACCGAGAACGCATGTGGAGATCCTCGCTCATGTTTCGTGCAGCACGAGGACGACCGACGGCGTATCCGCGATGAAGGTTCAATGAAGACGGCGCTGGTTCAGGCAGTTGGCACCGCCGTCCGGGAAGGCGGTCCGACGCGCGGGGCCCTGTGAGCTGCGGCTGTCGAGGCCTCCGGGCTCAGGTCGAGGCGACGCAAGAGCTGGGCGTTCGCGGCGACTACCACGGTGGACAATGACATGAGGATCGCGCCGATCTCCATCGGTAGGACGAAGCCGATCGGCGCGAGGACTCCGGCGGCGAGGGGGACAGCAGCGATGTTGTAGCCGGCGGCCCACCACAGGTTCTGCGTCATCTTTCGGTAGCCCTCACGCGAGAGCTGGATGACGGACAGGACGGAGCGAGGGTCGTCGGAGGCGAGGATGACCCCCGCCGAGGCGATGGCGACGTCGGTGCCGGCTCCGATGGCGACGCCGACGTCGGCCTGGGCCAGGGCGGGGGCGTCGTTGACGCCGTCGCCGACCATCGCCACGGTCTGCCCGGCACCCTGCAGGGAGGCGACCTTGCTGCTCTTGTCCTCGGGGCGGACGCCCGCGAACACCTGATCGATGCCGAGCTCGGCACCCACGGCCCTGGCGACCGGCTCGGCGTCGCCGGTGATCATCACGACGCGGATGCCGAGTGCGTGGAGGGCGTCGACCGCCTCGCGAGACTCCTGACGTACCTCGTCGGCGAGCCCGAGCGCTCCGGCCACCTGGCCGTCGACCACCACGTGCAGCACGATCTGCCCGCGATCGGACCAGGGCTGGGTCGCCGGTAGGGGAGCGAGCCCGTGCTCCGTCAGGAGGTTCGGCCCGCCGACGGCGACGCGGCGTCCCTCCACGGTGGCGGAGACGCCGACCGCCGTGGAGGCCCGGAAGTCCTCGGCGCGGGGAACGCTGAGCCCCCGGTGGTGTGCAGCGGCGGTGATCGCACGCGCGAGGGGGTGCTCGCTGTCGGCCTCCGCGGCGGCGGCGAGCGCGAGGAGCTCTTCGTCACCGATCCCGGTGGTGGCGATGTCGTGCAGGGCGGGCTCGCCCTTGGTGAGCGTCCCGGTCTTGTCGAACAGGACGGTGTCCACCACGCGCATCCGCTCGAGTGCGGCGCGGTCCTTGATCAGCACGCCGCCGCGGGCAGCGCGCTCGGTGGAGATCGACACCACCAGCGGGATGGCGAGCCCGAGGGCGTGCGGGCAGGCGATGACGAGGACCGTGATGGCGCGGATGATCGCGAAGTCCGGTGTGCCGACGGCGCTCCAGATCGCGACGGTGATGATGGCGGCGACCAGGGCGAACCAGAACAGCCACCCGGCGGCGCGGTCGGCCAGCAGCTGCGCACGCGTCGTGGACGACTGCGCCTGCGCGACCAGACGCTGGATCCCGGCCAGCACGGTCGAGTCACCGACGGCGTCGACCCTCACCCTCAGGGCGCTGTCGGTCGAGACCGTCCCCGCGACGACCTGGTCGCCGACGGTCCGACGTACGGGCCGCGACTCGCCCGTGATCATCGACTCGTCGACGTCGGCGGCGCCGTCGACGACCTGCCCGTCCGCCGGGACCCGAGCACCCGGGCGGACGACGACGACGTCTCCCAGGACGAGCGAGGACGGCGGCACCGCGACGACCGAGTCGCCGTCGACCTTCTCCGCCTCGTCGGGGAGGAGCGCCGCGAGGGAGTCGAGGGCGGAAGAGGTCTGCGCCAGCGACCGCATCTCCAGCCAGTGGCCGAGCAGCATGATCACGACAAGGAGGGCGAGCTCCCACCAGAACTCCAGCTCGTGCGAGAGCACGCCGAGGGTCGCCGCCCAGGAGGCGACGAACGCGACGGTGATCGCCATCCCGACGAGCAGCATCATCCCGGGCTTGCGGCCCCGGAGCTCGGCGACGGCCCCCGTGAGGAAGGGCCGTCCACCCCACAGGTAGATGGCCGTGCCGAGGACCGGCGCGACCCAGGCGAGCCCCGGGACGTCAGGGAGGCTGTACCCGAGCAGGTCGGCGAACATCCCGCTGAGCAGCACCGCCGGCACGGCCAGCGCGAGATTGATCCAGAACAGGCGCCGGAACAGCGCCACGTGGTCACCGTGATTTCCGCCGTGCGCACCGTGCCCGCCGTGGCGGTCTTGAGCGCGCAGATCCGTCTCGCCGGCCGTCCGATCATCCCGATGGCCGGCACGGTTGTGACGGCCGCCGTGCATGTCGTGGCTCTGGTGCGCGTCGCTCATAGCTCTTCTCCTCGACCCGTGCTTCGCATCGAATATACCCCCCGGTGGTATGGCGAGGAACTGCGCACGCGTGGCGGGTATTCCCGTCGTCGCACCGCTCGACGACGGATGGGTCAGATCAGGGGGCCGGGCACGAGCGGAGCGCGGTGCCCTCGACGCCCGGTACGGGGCGTGCCTCCGCCTCGGCCGCCGTCGTCGCGATGCCGTTGCGCTCGATGTCCTCGATGAGCCAGTCCATCTCGGCAATCTCCCGCTGCTGGGCTTCGATGATCTCGACGGCGAGCCTGCACACCCGGACGTCGTCGATCTGCGCCCGCTCCGAGCGGGTGATCGCCAGGGAGTGGTGGGGGATCATCGCGCGCATGAACGCGGTGTCGCCGACCGTGGCCTGACTGCGGTCGAGCACGACGCCGCCGACGAGGAGCAGCACGCTGACGGCGACGACCGCGATGTTCGCCTTGGCGTTCTTGTACATGTTCAGCATCCAGGCAAGCATGATCAGGCCCATGGTGCCGCCCATGGTGACCGCCATGAAGACGCGGCTCTGGCTGAACCGGACGTGGTCGAGCTCCCACGAGCCGACGAACATCACGAAGTACATGACCACCATGGCGGTGAGGATCATGGCGGCGAACCGCAGGTACATGCCCTTCATCTGATGGCTTTGCCCACCGCTGTGGTGCTCACCCCGGCGGCTGGCGTCGTCACCGTCGTTGTCCTCCTTCTTCGACTCGCCATCGTGCTCGCTGTGCATAGACATCGCTGCGCCTCCTCGTCTTGCTGCTACGTGCTGGGGTGCCGGGCGGGCTCACGCGGTGCTGCGGGCGCGCTGCCCGTCGGCACCGCGCGACCACGCTCAGCGGATGGCCGCGAGGAGCTCGGCGCAGGCGGCCTCGCAGTCCCGGCACGCCTCGGCGCAGACGCGGCAGTGCTCGTGCATGCCCGCGTGCTGCTCGCACTCATCACCACACGCCCGGCAGGCGGCGATGCAGGCCTCGAGGTGGGCCCGGGTGATGTTGGTGTCGTAACTGGTGTGGCGGGACAGGATCCGCGCCGTGGCCGCGCAGCTGTCGGCGCAGTCGAGGTTGGACCGGATGCACTTGCGCAGGTCCGCGACCATCTCCTCGCTCAGGCACGCGTCCGCGCACGCGGTGCACGCCTGCGAGCAGGCGACGAGGGTCTCGATGACGCGGGCCAGCAACTGTCGGTCGAGGTTGATGGTTGCGGGGTAGGTCTCGAGCATCTCCGTGGTCTTCACGTCGTTCCTCCTCGGTCGAGATGCGGTGCGTTGATCGCGCGCCGCGGGGACCTTTTCGACGCTAAGGGGGCGCCTGCGTGCTCGCGCGGCGAGAGGGCGCGGGTGGCCATGAAGGTTCGATGAAGATGCGCACTGCTCGGGACGAAGAGTCGTGCGCACGGCGGGCAGGGCAGCACCTGGGCCTCGTGCTGACGACTACGCCGAAGGGCCCCCGGACACCGCGTCGGACCGCTGGATGACGTTGCTGGCCAGCCCACCCGGCAGTTCCGTAGCGCCCGGGCCACCGGAGCGCAGCCAGTCCGCGAGCTCGGCGGTTGCCTCGTCCCCGGCGAGGCGCTCGAACCACACCGGCCGTGCGCCGGCACCGCGGCTGGCACGGGTCGGACGAGCGACCACGGCGTCGCCGCATTCGCACAAGTCGAGGCACTCGACCGTCGTGAGGCGTGCGACGCCGGATTCGGCGAGGCGCTGCAGCCGCTGCAGCTGGCCACCCGCCTCTGTGTCACTCTCGCCCAGTGTTTCCCCGGCGCAGAGACTGCACGCAGGAAGACCGGGCAGGTCCTTCCAGATCGGACTGGAGTTCGCCATCAGGCGACGATACTTCCGCCCCGATTCCTTCGCCGCAGGGTCGGTGGCAGACGCACACGACAGGAGGCCGCCCTCTCATGCGGGTGGCCTCCTGCCGGTCGTGCTCGGTGCTCAGAGGGACCGCAGCAGGTTCTCCATCTCGGTGATCTCTGTGTTCTGGTCGTCCCTGATCGTCCGGGCGAGCGCCAGGGCGTCGGAGTCTGCGCCCTCGCCGATCTGAGTTTGGGCCATCTCGATGGCTCCGCGGTGGTGGGCGACCATGAGCTCGAGGAACTTCCGGTCGAACTCGACCCCCTCGAGGCCGGCCAGGGTGGTCATCGCCTCCTCCTGGTCCATGCCGTCCATGTCCATCCCGCCGTGGTCCATGCCGCCGTGCTCAGCGCCAGCGGGCAGCTCCTCGTCCCACGTCTGCAGCCAGCCGGACATGAGCTCGATCTCCGGGCCCTGCGCTGCAGCGATTCGCTCTGCGAGGGTGCGCACCTCCTCGGTGGAGGCGCGCTCGACCGCGAGCTCGGCCATCTCGAGCGCTCCCTGGTGGTGGACGATCATCATCTGCGTGAACTCGACGTCCGCGGCGTTGTGCTCGGTCGTCTCCTCGGCTTCCTCGCTGCTCGAGGACTCGGGCGCCGCGGGCGGTTCCGCGGTCGGCTCCTAGCCTGTGGAGCAGGCGGCAAGGGTGGCTGTCAGGGCCAGGATTGCTGTGGTCGCGGCGAGGCGCCGGCGCGTCGCGCTCATCAAGGGGTGGTTCCTTCCCAGGATCGGTGTACTCGGTATCGGTCAGGCTGAGGTGCTGGTCGCGCAGCAGGTGTCCGCGCCCTGAGCGCCCTCGCCGCAGCAGCTGTCACTGACCGTGGCGGCCGTGCTCGGGGTCGTGGTGGTCGCAGTGGTGGTGTCCTGGCAGCAGCCCATCGGGCTCTCCTTCGTTGTGTCGGTGACGCGCGTCAGGTCGGACGGTGATGGTTATAGGCGGGCGGTCACCTCCTTGAGCAGGTCGGCGGGGGCGAGCCACATGGACGGGTAGTTGCCGTGCCATAGCTGGTTGCCCTCGGCGTCGATCAGGACGAACCCGTGCCCCGGGAGTCCTTCGTGCATGCCCTTGCCGAGGGTGTCGTAGGCAGCGGAGACGGTGCCGTCGTCGAGCAGGAACGGTGCCTGGACGCCGAGGCGTTCGCGGTGGGCGTTGATCTGGTCGGCGGTGTTCATCACGATCGGCAGCACGGTGATGCCAGCTTCGGCGAACGCGGGGTCCTTCTCGATCTCGGCCATCTGCAGCAGGCAGGAGTCGCACCCGGCGCCCTCGTTGAAGTACAGGACGACCGGCTCGCCGCGGAAGTCCGCCAGCGAGACGCTCGAGCCGTCCGAGGCCGGCAGGGTGAAGTCCGGTGCGACACGGACGTCGCTCGAGGTGGTCGGCTGGGAGGTGATCAGCGCGATCGCGACGATGATCCCGATGATCAGCGCGGCCGCGCCCCAGGCGGCCCAGCTCAGGCGCTGGCGGCGCCGTGCAGCACCGGCCTGGGCCTGCTGGATCTCGGCGAGGACCTGCTGGCGTTCGGCGAGGCGGCGGGTGGCGATTCCGGAGGTCATCGGGTCACTTCTTCCGTGGTCGGGGTGGCGTGGCAGGACGGGACAGGCGCGGCTGGGCCGTCGCTCGACCCTGCAGCTGCCGTGGCGGTGGCCGGGGCGGTGCTCTTCGGTCGAGCCAAGCGGCGCCGGTCGGCGAGGGTCGCCCAGATGAACGCTGCCGCGACTGCGAGCAACGCCAACCCCTGCAGGGGTTCAGGCACCGGGGACAGGAACTCCTGGACCGCGGCGAACACGTCGGTCAGGGTGCGGCTGGCGGCGTCCTGGAACGCCGAGCCGCCGGTCATGTCCTTGCTGCCGGCCAGTGCGATGACGAACACGCCCATCACCGCGAACCCGACCGCGACGGCGATGTTCAGGGTGTTGGTGACCAGGGTGCGGCCCGCGACGCACAGCCGGACGGTTCTTGCCTGGAACAGCTTGCGCTCACCGAGGCGCGCCTTGTCCCAGACGAGGGCCATGACGAACAGCGGAAAGACCATGCCGAACACGTACGCCAGCCCCAGGGCCAGCCCCCCGATGGGAGACCCGGAGAGGACCGACAGAGTCATCACCCCGGCCAGGACCGGTGCGCAGCACGAGGACGCGATCCCGGAGAACATCCCGAGGGAGAAGAAGCTCGCGGTGTCACCACGGGTGGTGTCCGGGGCGCGCAGGAAGGAGGGCAAGGACCACATCCGACCCGACAGGGCCAGGCCCGCCAGGGCGATCATCAGCAGGCCACCTGCCCAGTACAACGTGGCGTGGTACCGGGCGATCGCGCCGGCGAGCAGGCTCATCCCCAGCGTGATCGGCACCAGCACCACCGCCAGGCCCGCCGCGAAGACGAAGGTCAGCGGCAGCAGCCGCCACCTGGCGTTCTTGACCGCACCGGCGAGGTAGGACGGCGCCAGGAAGACGATGCAGCACGGGGCGAACAGGGCCACCCCGCCGGCGAAGAACGCCGCCAGGATGCTCCCGGTCGTCAGCAGCTCGCTGCCCATCTCAGGCCCCGACCGCTGGGACACGCCGGCTGTGCAGGGCCTTGGTGAGCTTCTTGCGCGGCAGGCGCCCGGCGGAGAAGAACTCCCCGTCCACCAGCACCAACGGGTTCATCGCCGGGCGGTGCTCGGCGACCAGGGCCCGGCCCTCGTCCGTCTGGATGCCGACGCTGCGGACCACCAGCGGGAAGTCGCCGGCCAGGGCCGCCAGGGCCTCCTCGGCGTCATGGCAGAAGTGGCACGCCGGGGCGTGGACGACGGTGACGACGACCGGTGGGTCGGCGGGCTCGGTGGTGGACACGGGTTCTCCTGCGGGAGGTCGCGGATCGGGACGTGTAAAGCGTCGACGCGTCGCACTGAAGGACCGGTCACCCTTGGATCAAGGTTCGATGAAGGTCCCCGGCCGGCGTCCGGCCACAGGCCACAATGGCCAGGTGACCCCCATCCCAGACACCACGACCACAGCGCGGCGCGCGGTCGTCATCGATGACGAGCAGGCCCTGGCCCGGCTCGTGGCCGGCTACCTCGGACGGGACGGGTTCGAGGTCAGCGTGACCCATGACGGCGCGCAGGCCGTCGAGGTGCTGCGCGAGGTCGATCCCGACGTCGTCGTGCTGGACCTGGGCCTTCCCGGACTGGATGGGATCGAGGTGTGCCGTCAGCTGCGCACGTTCTCGGACTGCTACGTGATCATGCTGACCGCCCGCGTTGAGGAGGTCGACACCCTCATCGGCCTGTCGGTCGGTGCTGACGACTACATGACCAAGCCCTTCAGTCCGCGCGAGCTCATGGCCCGCGTCGCAGTCCTGCTCCGCCGGCCGCGTCGACCCGCTGCCGCGGTCGCAGCGGCGGCGCGCCCCGCTGTGGAGGTCGGTGCGCTACGGCTCGACGTCGACGCCCGCGAGGTGCACCTCGAAGGCCGCTTGGTGCCGTTGACCCGCACCGAGTTCGACGTCCTCGCCGCACTCGCCTCTGGCCCCGGACGGGTGTTCAGCCGCCGGGCTCTGATCGAGGAGGTCTGGGGGGCGAACTGGGTCGGTGACGAGCACCTCGTCGACGTCCACGTGCTGCACGTGCGCCAGAAGCTGGGCGACAGCGCTGACCGCCAACAGTTCGTGCGCACGGTTCGAGGTGTCGGGTACCGGATCGGCACCGGGGAGTGAAGACGATCCCGACGGCATCGCGGTGGGGCTTTGCCGGTCGCCTGCTCACCGCGCTCGTCATCGTGCTCGCGACCGCTGCCCTGACAGCGTGGCTGGTCGCCTCCTCCGTGGGTCCAAGCCTTTTCCACGAGCACATGGTGCGCGCCGGCCTGGAAGACCACGACGACGCCGTCCTGCACGCCGAGCGGGCCTTCCGCGACGCAAGCGCCGTCTCCCTGGCCCTGGCCCTGGGCGCCGCCACCGTTGCCTCCGCCGCCGTGAGTCTCGTGCTCGCGCGCCGTATCGGTCGGTCCCTCGCGGCCGTGGCCACCGCTGCGGCCCGCCTGGGCGCCGGTCGGTACGAGTCCCGCGTCCCAGCTGCAGGCCTGGGCGCGGAGTTCGACGACCTCGCCGAGTCGTTCAACGCCATGGCCGCCCGGTTGCAGGAGGCCGAGCGGCTGCGGGCCCGGCTCCTGGCCGACGTCGCGCACGAGGTCCGCACCCCCGTCGCGACCATCGCCGGATACCTCGAGGCCGTGGAGGACGGTCTGCAGCCGATGGACGAGCCCACGATGGCCGTGCTGCGCGACCAGGCCTCGCGCCTGACCCGGCTGGCGCGCGACCTCGCCGCGGTGACCCACGCCGAGGCCGGTGACCTAGCCCTGACACTCGAACCGCTGACCCCCGACGAGCTGCTCGTTGCGACCGCCGGCACATGGAGAGAGCGCGCGACCGCCGCCGGGATCGACCTGCGGGTCCAGGTCGACCCCGAGCTCGGACACGTCCGTGTGGACCGCCAGCGCATGGGCCAGGTCCTGGACAACCTGGTCGCCAACGCACTGCGTCACACCCCGGCCGGGGGCACGATCACCCTCCGCGCGACCGACGATCGCCAGCGGGTGGCGCTGCACGTGGCCGACACCGGTGCCGGCATCGCGGCGGAGCACCTGCCGCACCTGTTCGAGCGCTTCTACCGTGCCGACACCGCGCGGGACCGCGCCCACGGGGGTTCCGGCATCGGCCTGGCGATCTGCAAGGCGCTCACCGAGGCCCACGGCGGCACCATCACCGCGACGAGCGACGGCCCAGGGGCCGGCGCATCATTCACCGTCACGCTTCCGGTGCCGCCCGCCTGAGCTCAGCGGCCTCCCGGCGCCGCGCTGTGCGACGGCGACGTCATAGGCGCGTCCGTGACGTCGTGCGCGCCATGGTGGTCGTGCCCGGTGTGGCCGCGGCGGTGCATCCACACCATCATGGCGATCATCATCAGCGGGCACGCGAGCGCAGCCGCCAGCGGCAACGCCGCGCCAGGCCGCACACCAGCCGCCAGCGCCACGACCAGCACCGCCGCCGCAGCGACGACCATTCCCTTGAGGTGGCTCTTCATCGCAGTCCTTCCGATCGCGCCGGCACAGGTCCGGCGAGCTCGGCGCGAAGCCTGCGGTAGGTGTCCACATCAATCTGCCCGGCCGCCAGCCGGGCGTCGAGCACGGTCACCGCGTCCGGCTGGGGTGCCGCGGGAAATAGTCGCGTCACCGCCCACACGGCCATGCCCAGTACCGCCAGGCTCGACGCGAGGACCAGCCACCCGCCGACTCCCAGATCCACGCACCACGGCATCGGTCCGCTCCCTCTCGCGCCGGGCGCCGACGGTGCCCACCGCCCCAGGCTGCCCCGGACACCCCCAAGACGCGGTCGAGGTCCGATGAAGGCTCGATGAAAGAGACTCGTCGGGACGCAGACCCACTGGGGCAGTCGATGCCAGGCTGCTCGGGGCGCCGCGACTAGCGGCTCAACCTCAGGCCCCATCGTCGCAGTCGCCGCCATCGCGCCTTGCGCACGTGTGCCGATGGGGGTCCACGCATCCCGGCGTGGTCGCTTGGCACGATCTCGCCGTAGTTTCGGTTGGACGTGACGGAAACGATCGTTTCCGGGGTGCCTGCCGAGGATGGTGTTGGTCCTAGGCCGAAGTGCATGTGCGCGGCAAGCTCGCCATCGTCTTGTGAACCGCTTGCCCTCTCATCAGCCCTCAGACCCGCGAGGTATGACCACTAGATGCGGGGCCTGCCTTCCGCCCTGTGCACTACATGCTGTGCACAGGTGCCGGCCCGTGTCGGGCGGTGGGCGTAACGTGAACGGCGACCCGTGAGCGGGCAGTGTGTCCGCTCAGAAGATGCGGGCTGCGTGGCTCAGGGGCGCCGGTTCATGTGGTGTGAGCATCGACCATACGCCTTGCAGAGGCGAAGGCCCAGATGGTCTTCGAGCTCTGCAGGTCAGGGTCACGCTGAGAGGGGGCCTGACCCCGGTTCTTGGACACGCTGAATCCAGCACCTGGTGCTGGGGAAGCGAGATGATCGAAGAACCATGGCCAGGAAGAACTACTCCGAAGAGTTCCGTCGTCAGGCCGTCGACTTGCACGAGTCCACCCCGGGCGCCACGGTCCGCGGCATCGCCGAGGACCTCGG
>RRZU011508512.1_pt1 | contig 10503 bp, 8 predicted proteins | sample 2165561 | NCBI WGS metagenome assembly RRZU01 (sample SAMN10456909, study PRJNA506462) | wastewater metagenome | isolation source: wastewater sludge | place: USA: Moscow, Idaho | reverse complement strand
AGAAGATCATCAGGGATATATTGGGTAAATGAAGGCTATTACTGCAAAAAAGCCAGCTGGCATCACACCAAATGCGCCACTGCAAGAGTTCTACTCTCGCGTTCTAGCCTATATGTTTATTGCTGCACTAATCGCAGCAGGAACTTACACCGGCTTTTTCTCATACAGCCTTCTATGGGTTGTGCCTTATGCGTTGTTATATCCACATCTAGCCTATTTTTTTACTTCGCGCTTTAAGACTCATTACCCAAAACTTACTTATGCAATCGAACTCTGTGTTGATTCAGTGCATGCCGGTACGGTTCTGGCATTAATAGGCTACGCGATCATTCCATCATTAATGGGCCTCTTAATTATTACCTTGAGCACTTTAATTATTGGAGGGCTACGCTTGATGCTGCCAATGTTGATTGGCTCAATCAGTGTAGCTGGCATTGCAGGTATAATATTGCAACCTACCATTCAATTTGAAGCGCCACTGCTCGTTTCTGTCGTTAGCGTACTCTTTGCTGCTTTATACATTTGCATTACGGCCTACTTTGTCCACTTACAAAGTCTTCACCTGGCTAAAGTTCAACTCGATATTAAACGTGAACAAGAGAAGGCCGCACGCTTAGCGCATAACCTGGCAAAATACTTATCACCACAAGTCTGGCAAATGATTTTTAGCGGCAAGCGCACGGTCAAGTTGGAAACCCAGCGTAAAAAGCTCACCGTATTCTTTTCTGACATTAAGGGCTTCACTGAGCTGTCTGAAGAGCTTGAAGCCGAAGCATTAACTGATTTACTGAATAACTACCTCAATGAAATGTCGAAAATCGCCTTAAAGTATGGCGGCACCATTGATAAGTTTATTGGTGATAGTGTCATGGTCTTCTTTGGTGATCCCAATACCCAAGGCGCCAAAAAAGATGCTGTAGCAGCCGTTTCAATGGCCATTGCCATGCGCAAACATATGAAGGTACTACGTCAGCATTGGCGCGCTCAGGGTATTGATAAACCTCTAGAGATTCGTATGGGAATCAATACAGGATACTGCACCGTAGGCAATTTCGGAGCTGATACACGCATGGATTACACCATTATCGGCCGTGAAGTAAACCTTGCTAGCCGCTTAGAAAGTGCTGCTGAATCAGGTGAGATTCTGATGTCGAATGAGACCTACTCACTGACCAAAGATGTGATCATGGCGCGCGATAAAGGCCAGATTAACGTAAAAGGTTTCTCACGCCCTGTGCAAATATTCCAAGTGGTCGATTTTCGCCGTGATCTTGGCGCAACCAGCAGCTATGTTGAACATGAATTACCTGGTTTTTCGATGTACTTGGACACCAACAATATCCAAAACTACGACAAAGAGCGCGTGATTGGTGCACTCAAAGAAGCCGCTGAACGCTTACGTGATAAAATTATTATGTAAGCAACTGCAGAACCGCTTGCTGATCAAATGGCCAGTGCAATTCTTGGCCTGTATCAACTCGCCGCAAAACCGGTATGCTTAACGCATAACGCTCAAGCCACTCTGAAGATTCAATAATATCCAGCAACTCAACCACTAAGCCTTGCGCAACAAAAGGCTGCAAAACTTGCTCTGCCTCATCACAAAGATGGCAACCCAAAGTACCATACAACTCACAATCTACTGACATACAGATTCTGTTTGCTTAATCTAAGAAGTGCTCATTATAGGCAATAACATAGCCAAAATCAGTGAAAAGCGAATTTCTTGTAAACAAAATACAGATAAATAAATCGCCTGGCGGCGCCAACAATAACTATTGAAATATGCGACACTTGGGCATCTTACTTTTCGAGGCCTTTGTATATGCTCAACTCATGAACGCCCTAACCTATCAAACGCAAACCAAAAGTATCAAAATTGACGGTGTCAAAAACTTATTTATTCGATCACTGCTCGATCGTCAGCAATATTATGATCCAACCGGTGCCGCAGCACGGCTAGGTATCTGCTCAACGTCTTGGTCATTATTCGGTATGCTCTGGCCATCTAGCATCCATCTAGCCAGCGCTTTAGCAAAACGTCCAATTAATCACAATGAAAGAATCTTAGAGATTGGCTGCGGGCTGGCCTTGGCTAGCTTAGTTGGACACCGCTTGGGCGCTAATATTACTGCCTGTGATCGTCACCCTAAAGCCAAACTCTTTCTTGAAGAAAACCTGCGTTTAAATAACTTATGCAAACTGCCTTTTCGTCATGGCCAGTGGGGTGAGCACCCGGTTCCTTCCACTAAAGACACAGGCGCTACGCTGCTGACAAAAAAGTATGACTTAGTGATTGGCAGTGACCTGCTCTATGAGCCTGATATGCCTAAGGCTTTGGCGCGTTTTATCGATGGTTGCGCTAACCCGAATGCTGAAGTATGGATCGTTGACCCTAACCGCGGCTACCGTACAGCTTTTAATAAAAAAATGCGCCTGTTAGGTTTTCAGCTCAGCTCTGAAGAGTCGCTAAACGAAATCGAGATCACTGATGAGAAGTACAAAGGACGTTTACTGATTTACAATCGTTACTAATATTCAATACAAAAAAGGGTGACCGAAGTCACCCTTTTTTTAGATCACAAAGAACTTAGTTCTTGTTTTCTTGTGCAGCGCGGATCAAGTCACCTAAAGTGGTTGGACCTGCCGCTTCTGTTTCTTGCTTACGCATTTCTTTCATTGCATCTTTTTCTTCTTCAACGTCTTTAGACTTGATAGACAAGTTAATAACGCGAGATTTGCGGTCGATGTTGATGATTTTCGCTTCAACTTCGTCGCCTTCTTTCAGAACGTTACGTGCATCTTCGACACGGTCACGGCTGATTTCAGATGCTTTCAATACCGCTTCGATGTCATCCGCTAACAGGATGATTGCACCCTTAGCATCAACTTCTTTAACAGTACCAGTCACAATGCTGCCTTTCTCGTGCTCTGAAGCGTAGCTTGAGAACGGATCATCTTCTAACTGCTTGATACCGAGTGAGATACGCTCACGCTCTGGATCAACAGAGAGAATAACAGTTTCCAGCTCGTCACCTTTTTTGTAGCGACGAACAGCTTCTTCGCCTGCTTCATGCCAGCTGATATCAGACAAGTGAACCAAGCCATCAATGCCGCCATCTAGGCCGATAAAGATACCGAAATCAGTGATTGATTTGATGGTACCGGAAATTTTATCGTTCTTGTTGAACTGGCTTGAGAAATCTTCCCATGGGTTAGATTTGCATTGCTTGATACCCAGAGAAATACGGCGGCGCTCTTCGTCGATGTCCAGAACCTGAACCTCAACCTCGTCACCAACCTGTACAACTTTTGATGGGTGGATGTTTTTGTTAGTCCAGTCCATTTCTGAAACGTGAACCAAACCTTCAACACCTTCTTCCAGCTCAGCGAAGCAACCGTAGTCCGTCAGGTTGGTTACGCGCGCATTGACGCGAGTACCTTCTGGGTAACGGGCTTTGATCGCTACCCATGGATCTTCGCCCAACTGCTTCAGGCCTAAAGATACACGGTTACGCTCGCGGTCGAATTTCAATACTTTTACGTCGATCTCGTCACCAACGTTAACGATTTCGCCTGGGTGCTTAATGCGTTTCCAAGCCATATCAGTAATGTGCAACAGACCGTCAACACCGCCCAGATCAACGAATGCGCCGTAATCTGTAAGGTTCTTAACGATACCTTTAACTTGTTGACCTTCTTGCAGGTTCTCAAGCAGTTGCTCGCGCTCAGCGCTGTTTTCTGCTTCCAGAACGCTACGACGAGATACAACAACGTTGTTACGCTTTTGATCAAGCTTGATCACTTTGAACTCAAGCTCTTTGCCTTCTAGGTGCGCCGTGTCACGAACAGGACGTACGTCTACCAAAGAACCTGGTAAGAACGCGCGAATACCGTTCACATCAACTGTAAAGCCACCTTTAACTTTACCGTTGATAACACCCATAACCACTTCTTCAGCGTTGAATGACGCTTCAAGAACCAGCCAAGACTCAGCACGCTTCGCTTTTTCACGGGACAGTTTGGTCTCACCAAAGCCATCTTCTACCGCGTCAAGTGCAACGTGAACTTCGTCACCCACTTTAATGGTCAGTTCGCCTTGTTCGTTGTAGAACTGCTCAACTGGGATAACGCCTTCTGATTTCAAACCAGCGTGTACTGTTACCCAATCACCATCAATGTCAACAATCAAACCAGTGATAATTGCACCGGGTTGCATGTCTAAGGTTTTTAGGCTTTCTTCAAAAAGGTCTGCAAAGCTTTCGCTCATGTTTAATCCTGCTGATCGAGGGCAAGTATCTGCCCAAATCCACATTCCAGAATAATGTGGTCTTATTAATAAATAAAAAGCATGGCAGCTATTATCTGGGAGCTGCACATGATTCAAATTAAAGTTGCAGCACACTCATGTGTACTGCCAACTTTTTACCCAGCTAAACTGCGCGCTGCAATCTCACTGTGAATTCTTTCTAACACTTGCTCAATGGTCATTGTCGTGGAATCTAAGATGATTGCATCATCTGCCGGCTTCAACGGGGCAATGCTGCGATTGGTGTCACGCTCATCACGGGCACGAATCTCCTCTAGCAAGCTCGTAAGGGTAACAGTTTCACCTTGATTCTTCAACTGCAAATAACGACGACGTGCACGTTCTTCTGCACTTGCCGTCAAAAAGACTTTCAAGGGTGCATCAGCAAACACCACTGTGCCCATATCACGGCCATCAGCAATTAAACCCGGCGCTTGACGAAACTCCTGCTGACGACGTAATAGTCCAGCACGCACACTTGGCAGTGCAGCAATTTTCGATGCATGCGCACCCACTGTTTCATTGCGAATGGCGTCGGTGACATCTTGATTTTCTAAGAGAATCCGCTGTGTATTACTTTCAGCATCAACAACAAACTCAACATCTAAGCCAACCGCCAGCACTTCAAGCGCATCCTCATGATCAAGCGGCACAGCATGCTTATCGGCAGCCACGGCCAGCACGCGGTACAAGGCTCCAGAATCAAGCAAATGCCACTGTAATTGAGTGGCCAACATACCGGCGATAGTGCCCTTGCCTGAGCCACTGGGCCCATCAATGGTAATTACGACAGGTAAGCTCATGCTTGCACCTCAGGTTCAACGTGCATGCCGACTTGTTTACAAAGCGCAAGGAAGTTTGGAAACGAAGTAGCAACATGCACGCTGTCGTGAATGCGAATCGGCGCATTGGCTCGCAGCGCGGCAACGCTAAATGCCATAGCAATGCGGTGATCACCATGGGCCCATACTTCGCCTCCACCCATTTGTCCGCCATCAATAATGATGCCATCTGGGGTGCCTTTGGCATCAATGCCCAGGGTGGTTAAACCGTCCACCATCACTTGAATGCGATCTGATTCTTTAACCCGCAACTCCTCAGCGCCGCGTAACACCGTGCGACCTTCGGCACAGGCTGCCGCAATAAACAGCACTGGAAATTCATCAATGGCTAATGGCACCAATTCCAAAGGAATATCAATACCTTTTAATTTGGCGCTGCGCACGCGAATATCAGCAACCAGCTCACCACCGACTTCACGCACACGCTCAAGGCTTAAATCAGCACCCATTAAGCGCAAGATATCAATCACACCGGTACGTGTAGGGTTAATCCCCACATGCTCAAGCAACACCTCTGAATCAGGTGCAATGCTGGCAGCCACCATAAAAAACGCAGCTGACGAGATATCAGCAGGCACTTCAATGCGCGTTCCAGTTAGCTTGTGATTGCTTTCGAGTTTAGCCGTGGCGCCGTGCACTTCTACTGGATAACCAAAGCCGCGCAACATACGCTCGGTGTGATCACGCGTTGGTGCTGGTTCAGTTACAGCTGTTTCGCCGCCGGCATACAAGCCTGCCAGCAGTAAGCAAGATTTGACTTGGGCGCTGGCCATTGGCATTTCATAATGCATACCCGTTAAGCGCTGCCCTCCGCGTATGGTCAGCGGCGGACGTCCTTCAGCTGCCGTCTCAATCACCGCTCCCATATCACGCAGCGGCTTCGCCACTCGATTCATGGGACGCTTCGATAGTGAGGCATCGCCAGTTAAAGTGCTGTCAAAGGGTTGTGCAGCCAAAATGCCGGACAAAAGACGCATAGTGGTGCCAGAGTTGCCGACGTAAATAGGTCCAGGTGGCGCCTGCAGACCATGTAGACCAACCCCGTGAATCACCACGCGACCATCAACCGGACCTTCAATCACTACACCCATATCACGGAACGCCTGAATGGTCGCCAAGGCATCTTCGCCTTCTAAAAAGCCTTCCACCTCAGTCACACCTTCAGCTAAAGAACCGAGCATAATGGTGCGGTGAGAAATTGACTTATCACCCGGCACTCGAATCGTGCCATTCACACGCCCACCTGGCTTAGCCAGAAAAATCAAATCATTATCAAGCATACTTTCCACATAGGCCCGTTGGGCTAAAATAGTACTAAAATGTTCGCGGGCAGCACGGGCTCGGGTAAACACACCAAGCAAGTGACGCCCATCTCCTTCGGCGATGGCATTACGCAACGCATCAAGATCGCCACGAAACTGATCAAGTTGTTGCAAAACGGCTTCACGATTGGCTAGAAAAATATCATGCCACATCAATGGATCACTGCCAGCAATACGCGTGAAATCGCGAAAACCACCAGCGGCATAACGAAATATTTCTAAATTCTCGCTTCTTTTCGCCAGTGAATCGACTAAACCAAATGCTAATAAATGTGGTAAATGGCTGGTTGCAGCTAAAACTAAATCGTGTTGCTCAACGCTCATACTTTCGACATCAGCGCCTAACCCTTGCCATAATGCTTGAACACATTGTAAAGCTTTAGCATCAGTTTCAGTATGTGGGGTCAAAATCACTTTATGATGTTTAAATAAGTTGGCATTTGCCGCCTCTACCCCACTGCGTTCAGAACCTGCTATGGGATGCCCCGGCACTAAACGTTTTGGCAAATAACCATAGGCTTCTTGCGCCGCCTGGAGTAAATGCCCTTTGACACTGCCAGCATCCGTAATGATGGTTTCACTCAAATCAAGCGCGGCTAAGCTTTTAAGCAGTTTGCTCAGTGCCAATACCGGAACCGCCAACATCAACACATCAACACCGCGGCATGTTTCTAGCAATTGTGTGCTGCAACGATCAGCAATACCCAGCTCAACTGCACGCTGGCATGACTGTTCATTAAGATCAACACCAATCACTTCTTCGGCTAGGCCTGCCTCGCGCACACCCTTAGCAAATGAAGCGCCAATCAGGCCAAGACCGACCACGACAAGGCGCTTAATCAGTGGTTGTTGAGAGGCTGACTGCATCTTAAACCTGCTGTAAAACGTGGGTTAAAGCAGCCAAAAAACGCTCATTTTCTTCTGCTGTGCCGATCGATACGCGTAAAAAAGTTGGCATACCATACCCCGCAACTGGACGCACGATAACACCTTGAGCAAGTAGCGCTTGATTAATCGCTGCCGCATCACGTTGAAAATCCACTGCAATAAAGTTGCCCCGCGATGGAATCCAGGATAAACCTAAACGCTTAAAACCCTCTTCAAGCTGCTGCATGCCTTGGCTGTTCAGAGCACGACTGCGCTCCAAGTACTCAGCATCATCTAAAGCAGTGCAAGCCGCGACTAAAGCCAAACTGTTGACATTAAAAGGCTGGCGTACACGATTGAGCACATCAGCAATGGCCGCTGAAGAAATCGCATAACCAACGCGCAATGCCGCCAAACCATAGGCTTTCGAGAAGGTGCGTGACACCAACAGATTCGGATAACGGCTTAGATAGGCCATGCCGTCAGGCAGGTCACTATCGGCTGCATATTCAATATAAGCTTCATCCAAAACCACCAATACATTGTCTGGCACTTTAGCGAGGAAAGCATTTAAAGCCGCTTGATTAAACCAAGTGCCTGTTGGGTTATTTGGGTTAGCAATAAACACCACACGGGTATTACTGTCGATCGCTGCTGCCATTGCCTCAAGATCATGCCCATAATTTTTAGCTGGCACTTGGCGACACTCAGCGCCCGCTGCAAGGGTCGCAATCGGATAGACAGCAAAAGCGTGTTCGCTGAATACAGCGTTGCGACCTGGTGCCAACCAAGCCCGCGCGACCAACTCTAAAACATCATTCGAGCCATTGCCTAAAGTCACTTGCGATGGCTCTACCGCATAGCGCTGGGCAAGTTTTTGCTTCAGAGCAAAACCACTGCCATCGGGGTAACGGGTCAGTTCAACCAGCGCTTCAGTAATCGCAGCACAGACTTTAGCGCTAGGGCCTAGAGGGTTTTCATTACTGGCTAACTTAACAATATCAACCGGGTCGATCGCTAACTCACGCGCCAACTCATCAATCGGTTTACCCGGTACATAGGGTGAAAGCTCTTGAACATAAGGGAGCGCCAAGCTTAGAAAATCAGAACTCATTTACTTTCCTTACATAATAGGCTGTTGGCTGACGCACAACAGCCTTGCACAAGGTTAAAGAACAGCGTTTGGGTAAGAGCCTAATACTTTTAAACCAACGGCTTCTTGAGCAATTTTTTCCAGCGCGCTTTTAACTAATGGATCATCTTTGTGACCGATAAAGTCAATAAAGAACACATAGGTCCATTTGCCACTGCGCGATGGACGCGTTTCAATACGGGTCAGGTCAATACCGCTGGTATGAAACGGAATCAATAACTCATGCAGCGCACCTGGTTTGTTGCTCATGGAGATGATCACTGAGGTTTTATCATCGCCGGTGGCCGGTACTGTTTGATTGCCAATAATCAGGAATCGCGTGGAGTTATCCGGGCGGTCTTCAATTTTGTCAGCAAGAATACTTAGACCATACAACTGTGCCGCCATATCACCTGCAATGGCGGCACTGTTCCACTCGCTTTTTACCCGTTTTGCTGCTTCAGCGTTGCTTGACACTGCAACGCGCTCAACATTTGGATAATGCGCGTCCAGCCATTTACGGCATTGTGCCAACGACTGTGCGTGGGAATAAATACGAGTAATACGCTCAGTCTTAGTGTTTTCGGCTACCAATAAGTGGTGGTGTATACGCAGCTCGACCTCACCACAAATCACTAGATCATGCTCAAGAAAACTATCGAGGGTGTGATTAATCGCACCTTCAGTGGAGTTCTCAACGGGCACCACACCAAAACTCACTGCACCTGCTGCCACTTCGCGGAAAATCTCATCAATCGCCGCCATAGGCTTACTGATCACAGCTTGGCCAAAGTGCTTCAACGCAGCTGCTTGTGAGAACGTGCCTTCAGGACCTAGGTAGGCGACTTTCAATGGCTGCTCTAAAGCAAGGCAAGTTGACATGATTTCACGGAACAAGCGCGCCATTTCTTCGTTATCCAGCGGACCTTTATTAAGCTCCATGATGCGCTTAAGAACCTGCGCTTCACGCTCTGGGCGATAAAAAACAGCTTCTTCACCTTCCGCTAAACTGGCCATTTTAATGCGCCCGACTTCTTGCGCGCAGCGTGCACGCTGACTGATCAGCTCAAGAATTTTTTCATCCAGTGCATCAATGCGCACGCGTAAGGCTTGCAGTTCCTGCTCGCTCATTTATGCATGCTCCTTCTCAAAGGCTTGCATGTACGCAACCAGCGCCTGAACCGCTTCCAGCGACACGGCGTTATAAATAGAAGCACGCATGCCACCGACCGAGCGGTGACCTTTTAGATTGAGTAAGCCACGCTCCTGTGCACCTTGTAAGAACGCTTTATCGAGTTTTTCATCGGCCAAACGAAATGGCACGTTCATCCAAGAGCGCGCATTGATCGCAATCGGATTGCTATAGAAATCGCTGTCATCAATCGCTTTGTACAGCAGTGCTTGTTTAGCATGATTAAGCTTAGCCATCGCCTCTAAGCCGCCTTGCTGTTTGAGCCACTTAAATACCAAACCGGATAAGTACCAAGAAAAGGTCGGCGGCGTGTTGTACATCGAGCCATTGTCGGCGGCGACTTTATAGTTCAGCATGGTTGGGCAGCTGGCACGGGCATGCCCCAGCAAGTCTTCACGAATAATCGCCACGACCAAGCCACTTGGACCAATATTTTTCTGGGCGCCAGCGTAAATCATGCCGTAGTCACTGACTTGAATAGGCCTAGAGAGAATATCAGATGACATATCCACCACTAACGGCGAGTCACCGGTGTCTGGCGTCCAATCAAACTGCAAGCCACCAATGGTTTCATTGCTAGCGTAGTGCACGTAAGCTGCACCTTTAGTCAGATTCCACTGATTCTGCCCAGGAATAGCAAAATAATCATGCGCCTTGGCGCTGGCCGCAACATTCACATGACCAAAGCGCTGCGCTTCTTCAATGCTTTTACGCGACCAAATCCCAGTATCAATGTAGTCAGCTGTTGCACCTTCAGCCAATAAGTTCAGCGGAATTTGCGCAAACTGCTGACTCGCTCCGCCTTGCAGAAACAGCACTTTGTAGTTATTTGGAATATT
>RRZU013230227.1_pt1 | contig 10504 bp, 9 predicted proteins | sample 2165561 | NCBI WGS metagenome assembly RRZU01 (sample SAMN10456909, study PRJNA506462) | wastewater metagenome | isolation source: wastewater sludge | place: USA: Moscow, Idaho | reverse complement strand
TCTGACTAAAAATTCGCTCAAATAAACTTCGAGTAATTTCTACCATTCAATCAATGATAATATATCGATTAATCAATCAGTAAAAATCCACACAAGTTGTTCTTCTATTCTCTTAATGATCTTCTCAATGATTCGTCATCATCAAGCTAGGTCGGCTATGTTACCCTAAATCTCTTTAAAGTCAACAGGCAATTTCGATATTTTTAAAACTTATTCTCAAACCAAAAATTCAACAATTAAGTCAAATATCTGTTTTTAAACATGTTTTTATAAGAATCTTCGCCAGTGGTGTGCATTGTATAGACTTCTTATAATTACACAAGTCTTTAATCAATATCTTTGTGTTAAATGTTCGATTTATGCACTTATTTTTATCAAACCATCACTATTTATCGACTTTTGTGGAAAATATATAATCTAGCGTCGTGAAATGTTCTCAGAACACGACGCTTGTTGTTAACTCTTATTTATCCAAGATGTCACGGGCAATGATTTCTTTCATAATTTCTGAAGTACCTGCCAGAATACGATGCACACGCTCATCCTGATACAAACGGCAAATTTCGTATTCTTCCATGTAGCCTGCCCCACCATGCATTTGTACGCCTGCATCAACCATACGACCATTTAACTCGCTAGTTAATAGTTTCGCACGTGCTGCATCCACAGAATCTAATTGACCTTCATTATGAATTTGCACACAACGATCGACATAACATTGTGCCATATCAATTTCAGCATCTAGTGCTGCCAATACAAAACGGGTATTTTGCATATGACTCAATGGCTTACCAAACACCTTACGTTCTTTGACGAATTCTTTGGTGATTTTCAAGGCTTGCCGTGCTGCTGCAATGTTTCCACAAGCTGCTATCAAACGTTCTTCTGCTAAACCCTGCATCAAATGATAAAAACCGCCATGCACCTGTCCCAACACATTCGCTTTTGGGATTTTCACATCTTTAAAAAACAGCTCTGTCGTGTCTTGTGATTTCATGCCCATTTTTTTAAGGTTACGCCCCCGCTCAAAACCTTCCATGCCACGTTCAATAAGAAATAATGTTACACCGTGTGGATTTTCAGGATGGGTTTTAGCCGCGACAATGACCACATCGGCATTAATTCCATTCGAAATATAAGTTTTTGAGCCATTCAGCACCCAATGATCGCCATCTTCTACGGCGCGTGATTTCATCCCCGCTAAGTCTGACCCTGCATCAGGCTCTGTCATGGCAATCGCAATAATACTTTCACCACTGATCAACTTCGGTAAAAACCGCTGCTTTTGTTCATCTGTACCAAAATGCTCAATATATGGGGCAACCAAACGACTATGTAAGGTAATAAAATAGCCAGAATCCCCATGAAATGCATTTTCTTCGATTAGAATTTGCTCATAACGAAAATCTTTTAATCCTAAGCCACCATATTGTTCATCAGCCCACATGCACAAATAGCCTTGCTCGCCTGCTTTTAAAAAAGCTTCACGATCGACCAAATTTGACTCACGCCAACGCTCACTGTTCGGGCGAATTTCTTTTTGAAAAAATTGACGTGCTGCATCACGAAACATGTCCATTTCAAGCTCAAAAGGCAAACGCTGCATACAAAACTCCATAATAAAATTAATAAATCGGTGTATTTTTAGAGTTATTTACCTTGATAAACGGGTTTGCGTTTTTGTAAAAAAGCCGTCACCCCTTCTCGACCATCTTGACTACGTACACAATAATTTTGCATACCCGCTTCGATCGTAATTGCATCATCCAAATCTGTGGTTTTGACCTTATACAGCGCCTGTTTTGCATAGTGGAGTGCTAGCGGCGCTTGTTCAGCGAGTTGCTCGGCGAGGATTTGCACGGTATCAGCTAACTGATCCACTGGCACAACTCGATTAGCAAAACCGTATTGCAAACATTCTTGTGCAGTGATATGACCACCCATAGCAATCAGTTCATAGGCGCGGCAGCGTCCCATATTTTGCAACAACTGCCACGTTATTCCACCATCTGGAATAAAGCCAATATGTGCAAATGCCATATAAATACTCGCACTATCCGTCATCACACATAAATCACACGCCAAAGCATAGGCTGCAGCAATCCCCGCAGCAGGGCCATTGATCGCTCCAATAACAGGCTTACTTCCCGTTGCGATACGCATCAAAGAAGGCTTAAATTCTTTTTCAAGCTCGACCTGTGGTAAAAAATCACTCCCCATATCTTCTTTAATATCTGCTCCAGAACTAAATACTGGTCCCGATGCTGTAAGTACGATGACTCGTACTTCGTCATCAGCCAAGGCATTGTCCAACTTTTCAATCAATTCCAAACGCATCACATGATTCATGGCATTGCGTGATTGAGGACGATTCAATGTCAAAGTTGCCACACGATTTTTGACCTGATACAACACGGTTTCTGTCATTGTTATTCTCATCGAAAATTAGATTCAGTAACTGCACTAAGGGTCAGTTCTCAAACGATTGAATGAAGGATTAGACCCATAGACCTATCACCAAACGTCCTTAAAAACTGACTACATCTCCGTGCTGAGGAAGGCTATGCCCCTATTTTTAGCGGGGTTGCATGCGAATGCCGCCATCTACGCGGATGGTTTCACCATTTAGATACGCGTTTTCCACGATAAATTGGGCAGTTTGCGCAATTTCGTCTGGACGTCCCAAACGCTGAGGATTCAATACAGAGGCTGACAAGGAATCCACTACTTTCTCACCCAAACTATCAAACAGCGGCGTGTGGATTAAACCAGGTGCGATGGTATTCACACGAATACCATATTGTGCCAAGTCACGAGCAATCGGCAATGTCATGCCCACAATGCCACCTTTAGAAGCACTGTATGCTGCCTGTCCAACTTGACCCTCGAAGGCTGCAACAGATGCGGTATTAATAATCACACCTCTCTCACCATCGATTGGCTCATTTTTTGCCATTTGTTCCGCCGCCAAGCGCAAAACATTAAATGAACCAACGAGATTCACTTGAATCACACGGTTGAAGTCTTCAAGGGGAAATGGACCATTTTTACCTATAGTTTTGGTTGCATTGGCAATGCCTGCGTAGTTGATACAAACATGAATCGCACCAAACGTTTCAACTGTTTGCTGAATCGCATGCTTCACAGAATTTTCATCTGCAACATTGGTTTTTACGAATAATGTATTGGTGCCCAACTCGGCAACAACCGCTTGACCAACCTGCTCGTTAAAATCCAAAATGGCGACCTTAGCACCTGCTGCTAAAAATCGTTTAACTGTTGCCAAGCCTAGTCCTGATGCACCACCCGTAATGACAGCTACAGCGTTTTTTAATTTCATTAATCTTTACTCACTAATTTCTTGATGTGATCATAATCACGCATAAAACGGGTCATCATGCCCATATTACAAGTTGCTTTTGGGCAAGCCACAGATCGGCATCGCCCAAATATTTACCCTCAATTTCATTACGGCGGATTTTCAAAGTCGGGGTTAATAACCCGTTTTCGACGCTCCAAGCCTCCGGCAACAACACCAAACAATCCAAGCGCTCATGTTGTTCGAGCGTTGCATTAGTTGCTTCTAAAAACTTTGTGAGCTGTTGGGTTAATTCATTTTTAAAGTTGTCATCTTTTAATTTATGGGTCAGTTCTGGCGATAAGGTTGCCAAAGCAATCGGTTGTGAAAAACCATTGCCAGTGACACAAATCGAATCTAAACCACTAAATTCACTGAGCTTGCTTTCAATTGGGGCAGGTGCAACATATTTACCCCTTGCAGTTTTAAACAACTCTTTGACTCGCCCTGTCAGTTTTAGACGACCTTGTTCGTCAATTTCCCCTTGGTCGCCTGTTTTCATAAAGCCATCAGCGGTAACTTCTTCGGCAGTTTTATCTGGCAATTTGTAATAGCCCATCATTTGTGCAGGACTTTTGACTTCTAATTCACCCGTCTCACCATTGATGCGCGCAGTAACGCCTTTAACAGGACTACCGACATAACCCAGTCGCACCTTGCCCACACGACTAAAATGCGAAGCTGCAAAATTTTCGGTCATGCCATAACCATCCAGCATGTCTAAGCCTAAATTGCGATACCAAGCCACAAGGTGAGGTGATAATGGTGCGGAACCTGTGACCGCAATGCGGCAATAATTCAACCCGAGCTGCGTTAAAATCTTCTTACGAATCAGCTTATTGATCACAGGAATTTTGAGCAATTTTTTCAGTTTACGGTCAGGTAACTTTGCTTCAACTGCTTGATGGAACTTCGTCCACAAACGTGGTACCGAAAAGAAAAATGTAGGTTTCGCGCGACGTAAGTCCTCGGCAAAAGTATCCAGTGAATTGCTAAAAAACACATGAAAGCCATTATAAAGCGAGTGCAGTTCAACCGCAGCGCGCTCGGCAGCATGTGATAGCGGCAAATAGGAAATCATTCGATCATCGGTGCTTAACCCAAAGCAATCGAGCATCGCAGCGCATACACCTGCACATGATATTTGATTGTGCATAACCCCTTTGGGTTGCCCTGTACTTCCAGAGGTATAAATGATCGTCGCAAGTTCTTCTGGTTGAGCAAATTGTGGTTGTTTTAGCGGTTCATGTTTCTTAATTAAATCATTCCATTGCAAGGTATCTGCCCGTGGTGACATGGGCAGTGAAATAATCGCTAAATCTTGAGGAATACACGGTGCAATACCAGTCCAGTTATCAGTCAAACCATCCATTTTACCTAGCATTAACAAGCATGATTCACTGTGTTCGATCACGTAAAGTGCTGCTTCGCCGCTCATGGTCGGATAAATTGGCACACTGACATGCCCTGCCATCCAAATGGCTAAATCCGCCATAATCCAATGCGCACTGTTTTTACCTAAAATCGCAATATGACTCGATTTGGGTAAGTCAAGCGACAACAAATACCTTGCCATGCGACGCACTTGATCGCCCACTTCTGCCCACGTGTAGTCCTTGACACTGCCATCAGGAAAAGGCTGGGTCATATACACTTTTTGGGGTTGAGTTTTCTCCCAATGCAAAAACCGATCGATTGGATAAACTGGAGATTGATTGCTGTCCATATTGTTCTCATTCTAAGCGAAGGATTAAGGCTGATTGGTTGGCGCAATGCCGAATAATGACTGCGAGAGTAAGCGCACATGATTTAATAAACGACGGTGGCTAAATTTCTCAGGTTCTTCTAAACGCAAACGCAACAAATGTTCAGCAACAAGATAAATACTCTGCACACCCAACTCAAAGTCTTCAGAACATACGACCGATGCACCTTGATTGACTGCATCTTTTAAACTATGCGTCAAGTAAGCTTGCACAACAGAATGCCCCTCTTTCAGACGCTCATGCAGTTCTTTCGGGCTGCCTTCAGGTGGTATCAAGAACAACTGCCATGCCGCAGGATTCGCATCTACACTCTTCAGCATTTCAGCCATAATCGACACAAACTGATCTACGCCACCGCCAGGGTATATGGTGGTTGAACGCAAATAAACGGCCAACTCTTTGGCAAATTCACGCTCAATTAAGGCCACCAGAACACCCGTTAAATCACCAAATTGCTGGTAGATCAGTGTTCGTGTAATTCCTGCCTCATCGGCGAGGCGCTTCATGTTCACGGCCAAAAATCCATCGTGCTCTACAATGCGCTTCGTCACATCCAGAATTTGGTCACGACGATCTTCTGCACTCATGCGTTGTCCGCCAATCACAGGATCATGTTCAGTATTTTTTGCCAAAATTTTCATAAAAAACTTGCAACCCTCTCATTTACGATTTAACTTACAACATGTAACTTACACATTGCAAGTTATTTATATCTTTTTTGTGGATGTGAATATTAACCATAGATGCGGAGATCAATCTCATGACAAGCCCATCCAAAATTTCAACCAAACCCTTCAACGGCATGCATTTGCCAATCATCATCGTGGGGGCAGGTTTTGGTGGCATTGGTCTTGCTATCAAACTACGAGAAGCAGGTATTCACGACTTTAGTATTTTTGAACGGATTGGCGATATTGGCGGTACTTGGGCACGCAACACCTATCCAGGTGCTGCCTGTGACGTGCCCTCAACCCTGTATTGCTACTCGTTTGAACCCAATCCAAATTGGGAGCAAAAATACAGCAGCCAACCCGAGATTTATGCCTACATTAAGCAAACCGCAGAGAAACACGATATTCCAAAGCACATCCGTTTCAACACCGAAGTGCTCGAAGCCAACTTTGATGAAAACTCGCATCGTTGGCAGCTAGTGACCAATCAGGGCAACTTCACCACGGATATTTTTATCTCCGCAGCAGGCCCTTTTGCCGAAGCCGCTTATCCCAAAATTGAAGGTTTAAAAACCACTCAACTTCCTGTGATTCATACCTTACATTGGGATCACAATTACGACTTTAATAATAAACGTGTTGCTGTCATTGGCACTGGTGCTTCAGCTGTTCAAGTGATTCCACAGCTACAGCGTAAAGTTAAGCAGCTGAATGTATTTCAGCGCACCCCACCTTGGATCGTACCGCGTCTAGATCGCAATATCGGTTCGTTTGAAAAAAGCCTTTATCGTCACTTACCATTCACTCAAAAAATGTCACGAATGAGCTGGTATGCCATGATTGAATCCTTTGGTCTGGTTGGATTTGTCAGCACTAAATTTGGGAAATTATTTGAATTGTCAGGGCGTTATCAGCTTAAACGTCAAGTGCCCGATTCAGAACTACGTGCAAAAATGACACCCAACTACACCATTGGCTGTAAACGTGCAATTTTTTCCGATAATTATTATCCCGCTATGGTTCAACCGAATGTCGAACTGCTGACTCAACCGATTGTGAAAATTACAGCCAATGCGGTGGTCACAGCAGATGGGCACGAACACGTTGTCGATGCACTCATCATGGCGACTGGCTTTGAACCCTTAGCACGCTTAAGTCACACTATTAAAGGTACGCACGGCCGTTCCATCGCTGAAGTGTATAACGAACGTCCACAAAGCTATTTGGGCATTGCCAATGCTCACTTCCCGAATATGTTCACCATTCTTGGGCCTTTTTCAGCCGCAGGTAATCAATCTGGATTATTTATGATTGAAAATGAAATTACCTACATCGTCGATGCCATCACACGTGTGCGCAAAAGTGCAATTACTCGATTTGAGGTGAAACCACAAGTTCAAGCAGCCTTTGTCAATGAAATGCACTCACGTGCAAAAAAAGGCGCTTGGCTCGGTGGCGGTTGTCAAAGCTATTACACCAATGGTCGAGGCGAAAATGCAGGACTTTATCCGAACTGGTCATTCACCTACCGCTGGCGTACTGCTCATTGGGATCAAGACAATTACCTGATTAAAAAAGCGAGCTGAGTTACATGCACTCTTTATTTAAGCGATTTAGCACATCCCATGGCTTCAACCCTCGCAACAAGGTCGTGTTAATTACGGGCGGTGCAGATGGCATCGGTTGGGAAACCAGCAAACAATTGCATCAGTTAGGGGCAAAAGTGGTCATTGTTGATCGCAATCCACAAGCAATCCAAAAAGTCAGTAAAGCATTAGGGAACAGCGTCTTAGTCATTACAGCTGATGTAACCGACCGTACTGCCATGAAGTACGCTGTGGAACAAAGCATTCAGCATTTTGGCGGTCTAGACTTAGTCATCGCCAATGCAGGGATTACCCCACCATCAGCCACCTTACGCATGAGTAGCCTAGAAGATTTTGACAAGGTTATGGCGGTTAATGTTACAGGGGTGCTGAACACGATTCATCCTGCCATCGAGACCCTAATTGAACACCAAGGACATATTCTCGTAGTAGCTTCCTGTGCAGCTTTTTGCCCTCCCGTGGCTGGTAGTGCCTACATGATTAGTAAGGCCGCTGTCGAACAGCTGGCTAGAGGGTTGAAGCTCGAACTCGCACATCATGGGGTCAGTGTGACCACCGCTTACTTTGGTGTCGTGAATACTCAACTGGCCCAAACCACCTTGGACAATGACCCTGTTGGGAAATCACTCAACAGCCGGCTCCCGACCTTTTTGCGAAGCCGACTGACAGCTCAGCAAGCAGGCCAAGTATTGGTCGGGGCCATTTTTCACCGTGCTCCGATCACCATCGCCCCTACGGGATGGAAACCCTATGCATGGCTCAGAGGGATTGTTAATCCTATCGCTGACCAGCTCATCATTCACGATAAAAGCATTAAACAAATGTTGCAACAACTGGAGCAACACAACACTCCCAACAAACATTCCGATCAATAAAGGAGAAGACCATGCTGAATATTCTCAAAACCAAAACCACTCTTCCTCGATTACGCCGCCCTGAGAATGTGGATATCAAACCCAATAAACTTGGTATGAACTATGGTGACGACCTTGTTCAACATTGGTATGCCAACAATCCACTGTTATCGGCCATGTTCAACGCACTATCCGCACAATTTCCTGCTGGCGAGCGGTTTTTAATCCAGTCTGTACGTTTGTTTCAAGATCAAGTCACCGATGAAGCACTTAAAAAAGACGTTCGCGGTTTTATCGGTCAGGAGGCTCATCATGCGAATGAACATGAACAACTCAGTGCTGCGCTGAAAGAACTCGGTGTCGACACAGAGATGGTTGAAAATCATACTGAATGGCTATTAGATAAAATCACGAATCTACTTTCCGCTGAAGACCAACTAGCAGCGACTGCCGCACTTGAACATTTTACTGCGATGCTCGGCACACTGGTATTAAGCAATTCTGATTTGGCAAATGAAGTACATCCTTCGCTACGATCCATTTTTATTTGGCATGCGATCGAAGAAACCGAACACAAAGCCGTTGCCTTTGATCTTTACCAACATACGGTCGGTAGCTACCCACGCCTAATGATTGCTTATCTTTGGACAAGCAGTTTATTGACTGCTTCCACAGCCTATTATATGACTCGCATCATGATGCAAGATCGAACTCTTATGAATCTAAATGACAACCTGAAAGGACTCAACTGGATGTTTGGATTTGGCAAAAACAATGGCCATCTACGCCGTTACTTGCCTGAATATTTCGACTTTTTCCGTCCAAATCATCACCCTTGGGAAACAGATAACAGCAATGATATTGTCTATTGGAAAGCCAAACTCAATGAAATCATTGCTGATAGCACGACTAAAAGCCATACGCCATCATGAAGTCTGTGAGAGGTAAATCCTGACCTTAAATGATCGCCCAGATGTCGCGAAAAGGTATACCTCTTTGTTTTTCTATACATAAAGGGTGCATAGAAAGTCTCTGAACCCCATTCCTCTTGAGGAGCGAAAAATCGCCCCTTAAGGGAAGATGTCTAATACTTAAACCATTCAGCATGTAAAGAACAGCAATCGATAAAAATACGGCAATACAAAATAGTAATAACCTATTAGGTCACCGCAAAAAGTGAATTTTTCACGTCACAAGTACAATAAAAAACCAATCAAAATTGAATTTTAATATTAGACTTCTTTTATAAACCACTAACTCCCCCTTGAGAAGGCGGATGAGGAGCAACGCTCCGCAAAAGGGGTTTCAAAAACTTATGAAAGAAGTCTATTTAACTTCGGAAAAAATTAACGCTTAACTGCTACGGCTTCTTTTTCACGTTGACGGGTGATTTTTTCAACTTTTTCACGTGCACGCTGGCGTTTTAAAGGCGAATTGAATGCGAATATTTATTCGTATTAAGCTTTGATTAGATAATAATCTGAGGCGTGATGCAATGCTAAATCTAAATAAACCTAAGCGTTTGGCTTCCTATGAAAAAATGGTCCAATCCAGTATCACCAGCAAAGTATTAAGTTATTTAGTTAACCAAGACATACAGCCAAATTATGACGAATATCTGGCACTCAATACAGCATTACAAAGTGGTGATGAGCCAATGGATCAAGTGATGCAGTGGATGTTGCAAAACCCCAAACTACACCGTAAGTATTTTGAAACTGCACTTTATGAAGGACTCGATAAACTCCCTCATAACATTCCAGAGCTTACTGATTTTTTTCATTTGGTTGAACAAAAACCAGTTTGGTATGAGCAACATAAAATTGACGCTGCAATCAAATTTACCTATCGACTAGGTATCAATAATGGTTTGATTTTAAGAGATTTATCATTAATGACAGGCTACATGTATCCTGGATTTAATCAGCCATTGATTTTGACAGGTGTATTAAAAAAACAAGCTAGCACTCGTCTTGCTGAAACCACGAAATGATGGGTCGATATCACAGAGAAAGAGGGCTTTGAACGTTATAACAAGGGCTTTGGTCCACAATTTATGTTCGTTTCATTCATTCTTTAGTACGGCATCAACTGCAAAAATCTGAAAAATGGGATCCTGAGACCTGGGGTTTGCCCATCAACCAATATGATCAGGCCATGACCAATATTGCCTTTAGCGGTGTGGTATTGCTGGGTATTCGGGCTTTAGGTATTTTTCCGAGTAAACAAGAAGTTGACAGCTTTCTAC
>RRZU013105529.1_pt1 | contig 10506 bp, 9 predicted proteins | sample 2165561 | NCBI WGS metagenome assembly RRZU01 (sample SAMN10456909, study PRJNA506462) | wastewater metagenome | isolation source: wastewater sludge | place: USA: Moscow, Idaho | reverse complement strand
CTGCGCCATTCGTCATCGTCGTCGAGGAATCCCACGATGCCGTAAGACGCGGCCACGATCCCGCTGTTGCGGCCACCCGCCAAGCCTCGGGTCCGAGTATTGCGGATCGATCGGGTCGTGCGGTCCGCTCGCCCAGCGGGGGCAAGATCGAAGGGCTCCGCGGCGTCAAAGACCACGACAACCTCAATGGGACCCTCATCGGCCTGAACCAGAACACTTGCGGCCGCCCGCTGCATCAACTCCGGCCGCTCGTGCGTGGGAATCACGGCCGTGACTCCGGGAAGGCCCATCAGTCCCCCTCTGCCAATCGAGTCTCGGAAGAGCAGTATGGCTCACGCCCCCCGACAACACCTATGAGGAAGATTACTCAAGGCTGGGTGTGCGTGAGACCTACGCTGGGTACATCAGCCAGGGCCACTCGTAATGAACGGGGAGTGGCGCGCGCAACCCGGAGAGGAAGAAGCAGTGGCCCTCATCGTGGTCTCAGTCGGCACGGATCACCATCCGTTCGATCGGTTGATCGACTGGCTACAGGCCTGGGTCCTCGAAAACCCCGAGGTGGACGTGGTCGTCCAGCACGGCACGAGTCCCGAGGTGACCGGCGCGGTCTGCCGCACCATGCTGCCTCACCCCGAACTCATGGAACTCTTCCGCACGGCAGACGCATGCGTCCTGCAAGGTGGCCCAGGTGGGGTGATGGACGCCCGGAGCCAAGGGCTCCGACCCATCGTGGTGCCGCGGGATCCGACGTTCGGAGAACACGTGGACGGTCACCAGATCGCCTTCTCCCACCACCTGGCCGAACGAGGCCTGGCCCAGGTCGTGACGACTGAGACAGACCTCCTGGAACTGCTGGATGCCACAGTGGCCGACCGTCTGTCATGGCGGTTCACCCCCGACCTCCATCCGGCCGAGGGCGTCGAACGCATCACCGAGTTGCTTCGCACCCCACCGCCGGCAGCCACTCACCGTTGGCGCGGCTGGCGTCACGTCTGGGGTCGCAGTGACCGATGAGCGCCCGCTCCCTCATACCGATCCCGCCTTCCGACTCGCACAGGGGATCTGGGCGCCCGCCGACTCCGGCACTCGCGTGGCCCAACGTCCCGGGAACGATTCTGATGTTGACCTGCTGGTCGTGGGAACACCGGGCCACCCCCGGGCATTGATCAGTCCCGGACGTGGGCTGCTGCGAAGTTTCCGCGCGGGAAACACGCTCCGGTCCAGGCGCGACCGCAGACGCCGGACGTTGGCCGGTGCCGTGGCCGAGGCGGCTGCACGGATGCCCCGAGATGTCGGCCTCATCAGCCGGCTGAGTGTCGAGACCGATGGGCCTCCTGTGACCCAGGCGATCCAGTTGGCTGCCGGGCTTGAGAGTTCGAGATGTCTGGTCACCGTTCGCCCCATCGACGACCACTACAAGCCGACGCTGACAATGCTGGACGACCACGGCCGAGCCAGCGCTTACGTCAAGTTGGGCTGGACCCTCGGGACCGCCGGCCTCGTAAGAGTCGAGGCATCAGCACTACAGCAGGTTGCCGGTCGACTCGGTCCGGATCTGGCGTCGCCGCGCGTTCTGGCGGCAGGCAACGACCCGTGGGATCGGCCCTTCTGCGCGACGGCCCCGCTCCCCGGGTCCCTGCGTCGGTCAAGCCGACAGTTGCCTTCACCGAGGCTGATGCGCGACCTGGCCGGGCCCGTCACGCGGGTGAGCGCTGACGCCATCCTCAGTGGCTGGGACGCGAACCCGGCAAGCAGCAGCCGCCGGCATCTGGTGCGAGCCGCCCGAAGCATGCTGACCCGACACTGGCGCGATGGGGTTGCGTCAGGCCGTGCGCACGGCGACTGGGTTCCCTGGAACACCGCCACGCGCAACGGCCGCATGGTGGCTTGGGACTGGGAGCACTTCCGCGAGCTTGCACCGCTCGGCCTGGATGCGCTGCACTGGACGGTCTTCAGCGCTCGCAGCCTCGACTCGTGTGCCTGGGCCGATGCCTATGCCGCCGCACTGGACAGTCACGACAGCTCCAGCGTCCTACCTGTGGAACGCGCCGACCGCGCCGCCTTGGCGCTCTACCATGCGACTGAGTTGCTGTTGAAGTCTGAGAGACTGAGAGAGCGCGACGGAGTTGAGCCCTTCCCCGTCGACGACATCGTGGCTGACCTGCTCAGGCGGGGAGCGGGAGGAAGGTCTGATGGCTAGGTCTACCGACGCCGTACCCGGTACGACGGTGGCCCACCTGAACAATGCGGTCCGCCGCCAGTGGACGTGGGTGGTCGGGTTCACCCTGATCGGCCTGGCCTTGGGGCTCTTGGCGGCGGGGCTGCTGTCACGTAGTTACTCCGCATCATCCACCCTGACCATCAACCCCATCACCTCGTCATTGTTCGCCACCGGACCACTGGCGCAGCAGGTCAATACGGCCACCGAGGCCCAGGTCATGGCGTCGGGTGAGGTTCGAGCCCTCGCCGCCGAGAAGTTGGCCGATGGCACGACGCCAGAGGTGCTGAACCGGGCCCTGACCGTTTCGATCCCCACCGAGTCCCTCGCACTGACCGCGACCACGACCGCTCCCACCGCCGAGGAGTCCGTCCGCCGAGCGGACGCCATGGGGGATGCGTATCTGGCCTACCGACGAGCGCAGGCGGAGGCGCAGATCCGGGTCTTCCTGAAGCGGGTCGATGATCGCATCGCGGAATTGGAGAAGGCACTGGCCAACAAGCCGGCCAATGCCGCCTCCCTGTCCGCTGAGTTGACGTCGCTGCGTCGCGACCAGTCCGAAGCCCTGACCTTGGTCGTCAATCCCGGCTCCGTGATCCAGCGGGCCTCCCTACCGGGCGGAGCATCGTGGCCGCGACTGCTGACGCTCGCAGCCGCGGGGGCCGCATTTGGCTTCCTCGTGGGAGTCGGCGTGGTTGTGTGGCGAGACCGACGCCAGGGCATCCTCAACGACCTTGAGGAGATGACCCTGGTGGCGCCCCAGCACCCACCCCAGCTGTCAGAGGCTCTTCCTTTGTCCATGACGTACCAAGAATTCGTCGAGGGCCAATGGGACGAGGACGGCCGTGACGAGGTCCTGGCGCTCCGGGTGGCCGTTTCGCGGCTCAGCAACGATGAGCAGCCTGTAGTGGTCATCGGTCCCGCTGCCGTCGCCTCCCTGGCGCACGCACTTGACGCGGCCGTGGCCCAGGTGCCACAGCGACCCGAGTTGGGCCGCTCCACCGTGCTGGATGCGACGGGGGCACCGAAGGGCGCCGCCTCCGTCGCGGCCGCTCAGGCGGGAGTGCTGGTGATAGCAGCCGTCCAAGGCCGCACCAGCAAGCGGGAGATTGCCCAACTGGCCGCCCCAGCCCTGGGCGTCACTCAGGCATCTACCCCCGTGGTGCACGTACTCGTTGAGACGACCGACTGAGGCGACGCATCCGGCGGTCCATCACTACTGCCAGTCGAACGACCGCCCCACGAACTGCTCCAGGGCCGCGTTGTGAGGGGCGTAGAAGGACGCCAACTCCGCTCGAGTCCGATCGGACATGGGTGATCGGGGGATCCTGTTGTGGTGCTCTGGAATGCCCAGGTCGGATCTCGTGAGGCCGAGAAAGTCGGTGACCTGGGAGAACGCGGCCTGGTAGTCGGTGTAGAAGTCCTCGCTGCGCTGCAGAAGCACCTGTTCGCTGGGAAAAGAGGCGAGGATGCGCTGCACCTGCGGCAAGTAGACCCCCCTCGAGCGATAGCTGAAGAAGTCGTGCGCCTCGCTGTAGTAGGCGGGGTCGGTCAGCCAGCGCGCTTCATCTGGCGCCAATCGCCCCTCCTCGGCCGCCAGCGCATCCTCGAATGACAGGTTTTCCACTCCCTGCTTCACGCGCTCCTGATGATGCGAATAGGCGCGATCCACAGGGTCGCGCAACAGCACAAGGAGCCGCGCATCGGGCACCGTGGACCTGATGAGGCGAGGCGAGTGTGGACCGAACATGTAGTACGGAGACGCTTCGCCGGTGATCGCGGCCCCGGTGCGGCGCGCATGTACCGCTCGTTGTGCGGCCGACGGGAAGTGCGACCGGTACCACGCGAGGGACCCGCGATCGGAACTGAAGAAGAAGTCGGTGGACTTTCGACCCCGAACCTGCGGGTACATGCCGAGGACCTGCGGATGGCGCAGAAGGTTGTTCCACAGGGACGTCGTTCCGCCCCGCTTGGTGCCCATCACGAAGAAGTCCGGCAACGGCCGGGCGGGAGAGGTGGCGAACCCCCATCCCCGCGTGGATGCGTTCGCGATGTCCAAGAGCCAACGAGGCGAAGACTCCTTGGCCCTCTTCAGTGTGTCGCTCACAGCACTTCATCCTCTCTCATCCTGACCAGATTCAGCGGCGATCGCGGGGCCAGGAACAAGGCGGCGACCCAGACTCCAGCCAGGGCCGCAGCCGCGATCAGTGCAGTGATACCCGCGATTCCCAGGAGGGACACCACGAATATCGCGATCAGGCACCCGCCGCCAACCAGAAGCGCAGACCAGAGCACTCGAATCCCCCCTGGCGTCACCCCCTCGAGGCGATGCAGCTGCAGGGCCGCAAGGCCGTTGTCGATGAGGACCGAGGCAGCCCAGGACACCGCCGCCCCCTGAATCCCCCAACGAGGTATCAGGATCAGATTGAGGCCCACTTGGGCCCCCAGCGCGGCGACCTTGTTCGCCAGTTGCAGCCTGGTGTTGCCACTCATCAGAAGAACGGACTGTACCGGCCCGAGCAACGCGACGACGATCATCGCGAGGCACAGGATCCTCAAGGCCCCTGCTCCTGACTCGAAGCCGGGCCCGAAAATCGCAAGCAGATCCTCAGCCTCCGCGGCGGCCACGATGAAGATCGGCCATGTCAGCGCGATCATCAAGGGTGTTCCCGCTCGGAGGAGACGCTGCGCTCCGGCCCTGTTGCCGGCAGCGAACAGCGCGGAGAACCGGGGGGCCAACGCAATGCGCAGGGCGTTCTCACCCAGCGCCCCCGTCGTGACGAATCGACTGACCACAGCGTAGATGCCGGCTTCGGCTGGCCCTCGGATGATGGTGACCATCAGGACATCGACCCACACGAGGGCGATCTCGACCACAGCCGCCAGTCCGCGAGGAACCGCGAATCCCCAGAACTCGCGAGACAGTTCCGCATCTGCCCTGACCGCATGAGGGGTCCGGCGAGCGAGCAGCAGGGCAGCGACAACCGCGACTACCCCCACCACAGCCCACGCGAGGGACCAACCGGCCAGTGCTGTGACCACCGTGCCGCCCAGAACGACAGCCAGCCCCACCGCGCAGACCCGGAGCACAGGCAGGAGGACGTTCTGCAGCAACAGGAATGGCCACAGCATCCCGAATCCCCGGGTGGCGCTGACCGCCACGGTGGCCAGTGTTCCGAGGAGCACCGCGAGAGCTGCCCATCGCAGGCCTTCCGCCGTGGCAGACCCGCCTCCCAGCACCCCCGCCAACCAATCGCTGGCCAGCCAGAGCACGGCGGCGGTCAGAGCGCTTGCGGTGAGGACGGGCGCGAACCCCAGGCGGAGAGCGTGCCGTTGCTGGTCAGCCCGGCCGGTCGCCCGCAACCGTGGAAGCATCCACACGAATGCCGTATCTGCGCCAAGTTCCATCGTGTTGGACAGCACCATGGTGACCGCGACAACCGAGAAGAACACACCGGAGCCTTCGGGGCCGAAGCCGCGGCTGACGATGATGGTGAGGACGAGCCCAAGGACCCCCGCCAACACCCCGCCCAAGAAGGACAGTCCGCCTCGCCTGAGGAGGCCTGGGACCCCGACGGAGTCATCCCCCATGTGATGACTCGTCACGGGCCGCTCCGGCAATGTCACAGTGGTTCGTAGGAAACGTAGTCGATGCGGTACTCAGAGGGGAACTCGGCGCGGAGGATACCGGCGTCCGGACACGCTCCGAGCAGACCGGCCCCCTGAGCGCATCGCTGCACCCCCACCAACTCGCCCAGCGTTCCGTCGGGATCCCCGACCCAATCGCCGCCCACTGCCAAGTTGATCGCGATGTCCCACGTGTGCTGCGGATCGCCGTGCAAGGCCCCGGCCTCGGGCGGGATCCGGTGGCGCCCGGTGGGGCGGCCATCGATCTCGAACTGGACTGTGGCGCCGGATCCGTCTGGGCTGATCTCGACGGCATACGTGTGCCAGCCCCCAGCGGGGGAGACTGCCTCGAGGGGTGTGTGGGTACTGGTGCTGGTGCCGTCGATGTGCAGGGTCTGGCTGGCCTGCCCTGGCAGCTGGGAGTGGAACAACTCCAGGACATCCACTTCTCCCGTGCGGGATCCGTCCGCGTGACGAAGCCAGAACGCCGGCCACAATCCCTGACCGTGTGGCGCACGTGCCCGCATCTCGAATCTGCCGTAGCGCGGGTAGTAACGCCCTACATCGCCGGATCCGATGAATCCGGAAGTGAAGCGTCGAACCGAGCCGTTCGGGCAGACGGCCGACTGTCGGAGGGCAGTGATCACCAGCTCGCCATCCACCGTCCTGACATTCTCCGGTTGGAGGCACGCCAACTCGTGGTTCCCGTCACCGTAGGTGTTGTGATAGGCCAACCACGCTGAAGAATCCAAGGGCCCGTTGAAGTCGTCGCGCCAACCACCGGGATCGCCGCGCATCTGGCCGATGCCGACGGTCACACCCACAGCAAGGATCACCAGCAGAGCGCCCAGGATGGCCGTCGCCCGCGGAGGGACCCGCATCATCCTCAGCCGGTGGCTCGGAGCGCGAAGTCGAAGCTCAGGTCCGAACTGGAGCTGGCATCCTGGTGTACCTCAACCGTGATCACGTTGGTTCCCACGGCGAGATCGGCAGGATTCAAAGTAAACGACCGGAACACATTCTCCGCCGATCCCGAGCGGTTGCTCGCGGCCAAGGTGGTGTTGCCTATCGTTCCCGCCGGCATGTTGTCGCGCACAACTTCCTTGCCGTTGAGGTAGACAACGGCGCCGTCGTCGGCGAGTACCTGCGCATTCAAAGACGTGACCGGGTGGGCGCCGTCCCACGTGAAGGACCGGCGGAAGTACGTCGTGCGGTACTTGCTGTTGACGTTGGGGCCGTATCCCACGACCGTTGCTTCGTCGCCCTCGCCGTAACCCAACTGCGCTGAGCCTGACGCCCATGCGGAATCGTCGAACGAGCTGCCGGACCACCCGGCCTGAAGGGTGCCCGAGTCGTTGTAGCGCCACGAAGCGCCGGGGTTGACCAGATCGGTGTTGGTTGGCGGCGGCGGGGCACCGTTGACGTCGAAGAAGGCAGCTCGGCCTACCTCAACGCCATTGATGGTGGTGAACTCGCCCCCGACCAGGAGTCCTCGCGCACTCGAGTCGAGTGACCGCACCCCCCAGAAGGAGTTGACCGGCGGCCGGAATGCCGTCTCCAACTGACCGGTCACGGCGTCAGCCGCCAGTACCCGGACGTTGGTGTCACCACCGAAGCCCTCATGGAAGCCGAAGTACACGTTGCCACCGGAGTACGTCACGGCCTGGACATCGCCGTCAGCGCGCTGGCGCCACAGCTTGGCCCCATTGCTGACGTTGAAGGCTGCGGCCTGGTTGCCCGAGCCGCCGATCGCGGCGAACAGCCGGGTACCTGTCTCGTTGGTGTCCAGCGCCTGCACGTTGTAGTCGCCGGTGTTGTCGAAAGCGGGCCCCGCCAACTCGCCGGAGGGATCCAGCCCGGCCACGAAACCGCGAGCTTGGCCGTCGATGGTCGTGAACACACCGCCGGCGAAGACGCGTGACCCGTCAGGTGTGGTCGTGATCGCGGCAACTGTCCCGTTGACCACCGGGTTGAAGGCCACATCAACTGTGCGGGTGACCAGGTTCACCGCACCCAGTCGGGGCTGAGCGAATCCGCCCAGAGAGCCGAAGTTACCCCCCGCGTACAGGCGCCCGTTCGCTACCGCGAGTCCGCGCACAGCCCCATTGGCGTTGACGCGGAAGGCCGTCTGCACAGCACCGGAAGTGGCATCGACCTCGGCAAGGCGGGTGCGACTGGCACCGCCGATGGTCGCGAAGTCTCCTCCGACGAACAGGGAGCCACCGGACAGCGCGAGCGCCCGGACCACTCCATTCGCATCGGCCCGGAACGGCAACACGTCGCCCGTGTCGAGGTCGAAAGCCGCCACCCGGGATCGCGCGAAGGTGCCGTTCGCACCGGTGGCGCTCGTGAAGTCACCGCCCACGTAAGCCACCCCGTCACCCATGACGACGGCACGGACAACGTTGTTCACGGCGATCTTGTTCGCCGGAGTGTCCGGGAACGGAACGTAGGCGGCAGTGGCCGCCGCCGGCAATGCCATGGCCCCCGCGGCCAATGCGACCGTCAGAACTCGACCGAGTCTGGACATCTTCAAACCCCCACGTAAGAATCCGTTGGCGCCACTTCCCCAAGCGGCATTTGCCCAAGGTAACACGCAGTCACCGACCTGCCCAATACCCGCCGAAAAGCGGCCGGGAGCACCGAAAAACTACCGTGTGTACACGCGGACCCAGTCGATCACGTAGGAATCAGGGAAGGAAGCGCGCCGCAGCCCGGTGGTCGGGCAGTTGCCCGGGACACCGGACGGGGGGTTCGAGTAGGTCAACGAGCACTTGCCGACATAGGGCAGGTAGCCCAAGGTCCCCTCTGGTTCGCCGACCCAGTTCCCGCCCACGGCCATGTTGAGGGCGATGTCCCAGCCCCCGTTCGGATCGACCCCGTTCCAACTCTGCGGCTTCGTATTGGTGTACTCCGTGGTCACCACGCCGTCGATCAAGAACCGGAATCGGACCTGGGCGCCACCAGAGAGCGGCTCGATCTCCACGGCCAATGTGTGCCACCCACCGAGTTCGGCCGGTTCCTCGATTCGTGTCGAGCGGCTGTGGGTGTTGTAGCTGATGGACGCGGGGAAGTGGAGCGTCTGCGTCGCCTTTCCCGGCAGTTGATTGTGAAACACCTCAAGGATGTCCACTTCGGCAACTCCGGCACCGTTGCGGTGCCGCAACCAGAATGCGGGCCACAGGCCCTGCGCGTGAGGAACTCGAACCCGCGCTTCATATCGGCCGTACAAGGGCAGGTAGCGGCCGACTTCCCGAGACCCGAGGAACCCGGAACTGTACTTGTCCGGGGAGCTGTTCGGGCAGGTGATGTTCTCAGCACGAGCCGTGATTGTGGCAGCCCCCCCTGCCACGACGACGTTGTTCGGCGTCAGGCACGCGAGTTCGTTGTTCCCGTCGCCATAGGTGTTGTGATACGCCTTCCAGTTGCTGCCGTCGACGGCGGAACCGTTGAACTCATCCGCCCAGTGGAGCCGCCAACCGGACGGCGGCGCGGTAGACGGCGGTGCCGTGGACGGGGGAGCCGTGGACGGGGGAGCCGTGGACGGCGGTGCCTTAGACGGCGGTGTCGTGGACGGGGAAGACGAGGGCGTCGGAGTCGGGACCGCCGACCGGGAGGGCGACGGCGCCAGGGATGGACTGGACGGCCTCGGCGAGGAGGACGCCGGCGCGCCTGGGGCGCGCTGCGGTCGTGTGACCGACAGCCGCGCGCCGACCAGCGTTATCCGACGCGAGGCTCGCCCTCTGGCGAGGGCTGTGACCGTGGCAGAGGGTGTCGTTACGTGATGACGGACGCTGAACCTGGCACCGGCAGCATCTGTCCTCAATCGGCGGATGCTGCGGGGGTCTCGTCCTGGGACGCGCTCACGAACCATAAGTCGGACGACACGTCGATGATCTGCACCAGTGCGGACCTTCCCCCTGAAGACGACCCGGTCTCCCCGCTCAGCCCTGATCACATGTTGCGCCGACCAGGTGGCGGCATCCACACGCCGCAGCGCGACCGCGCGACTTTGACCCGCCGCACCGATGACAGGGCCCGTCGGCGGGCCACCGGCCAGGGCAATCCCCGTCGTCAGCCCGGCCGCCACGAGGGTCGCGGCGCACAGGGCAGCGGTCCAGGTCCGGTGAGCGTATTCCTCCACTCACAAGACGTCGGATGTTGTTCCCCAGGGCTTGAACCGAGGGGACCGAGCGGGGGACCCTCACTGGAGAAGGGCATCGATGAGTCGGCGGCCGGCGAGCCGAGTGGTCAGCCCTGAAGGCTGGCGCGCAGATCCTCAGCGATCGCAGGGTGACTGACGAAACTGTTCTTGACGAAAGGCGGCATCAGGTTGAAGTCCACCTCACGGCCGTCCCAGTGGTCACAGACCAGTCCGTAGTGCTTGGCGACGGCCAACGGTGCTGCCAGGTCCCACTCATAGAACCCGGTGTCGTGCAGGTACGCCTCGGCGCGGCCGCACAGGATCTCGTTGACCTTGGCCCCGACGGAACCCACGTTGACGACCTCGACTGCCTGACCGACCCGCTCGGCGAGGCGAGCGCAGATGCCGTCCAGGTCGGCGGGCGGCCGGTTGCGCGACGCCACGATCCGCAGTGGGCGGTCCCCGGGCAGCATCGGCAGCTCGGCGTCCAGGTCACCCGACGTCCGCACCAGTCCCT
>RRZU013011899.1_pt1 | contig 10507 bp, 15 predicted proteins | sample 2165561 | NCBI WGS metagenome assembly RRZU01 (sample SAMN10456909, study PRJNA506462) | wastewater metagenome | isolation source: wastewater sludge | place: USA: Moscow, Idaho | reverse complement strand
GAAATACAGAGGAAGGAAAGCTGCGGGAGACAGTGATCCAGAATGTGATGAAGAATTTTTAAGACAAAGACCGTATATCAGAAAAAGCACTGGTATACGGCCTTTTGGTTTTTACATAAAACAATAAAACTGTAAAATAAACAAAGAGAGATAAAAAGACAGATAATTATAAAATAAAATATATAAAAACTAAAAATAATATTGACAATATTAAAAAAGAGTGCTAATATAAAGTCAACAAATAAAACAGATGAAACAAACACTCATTTGAAGCGAGGAAAGATAACCGGTGAAAATGAAGAAATTATCGTAATGACGAGAAAGTTACGAGAGAAGTAAAATTCATTTGAGGGGCAGGGTTATCGAGGAAGCGAGAAAATGAGAATCACTTAAGAAAGGAAGGTACAGACCGCCAGGACAGTAAATCTTAAAAACAGGACTTATTAATAAGTGAAGAGAGGTAGAAAAGGTGATTGAGCCAACAATGTAAAGATGGATGTGAATCAAAATAAAAGATTTGCATCCATCTTTCTGTTGTATCTTTCTGAAAAAGTTGGTAAAATATAGGTTGCTATTGACAGATTCAGATAATAAGGGAGAGGTACAATGGATATGATAAATGAAATAGGAAGATGGCTGCAGGAAAAGGAAGTTTTGCCGACCGCATTAGAGCGGCTTGGAATGGCAGACAAGCTGGCAGAGATTGTGCTTATTTCGCTTGGAATTACGGTATTACTGGGAATTCTGAGCTGTTTCTTTGGATTGAAGCTGGCAAGATTCTGGTCATTTCTGACAGTTTTTGTGATTGGAACAGGAGCAGCTGCGGCTGTGGCGATGCAGATTACGTCAGATGAAACACTGAGCGGGATCATTGGTCTTGCGGCAGGGATTATTCTGGCAATCGTGTTTGCAATTTTGAAGCGGGCAGGAATGTTTGTGACTGCCTTTGTACTTGGAGCAGCACTAAGTATATACTGGCTCCGGCCGGCGAATCTGATCTGGCTGCTGGTGTGTGTTGGAATTGGTCTGGTATTTGCGTTGTTGACGATTAAGCTTTTTGTTCCGGTTCTGATGCTTCTTACAGGAGTGACCGGTGCTGTATGCATCAGTCAGGCGGGAACTGTTTTGCTGGGTCATGCAGGAGTTGAATTAGAGCGTTGGATGGTCACGCTGGCATTTGCGGTGCTGGCAGTCCTTGGAATTCTGGCACAGTTTCTGATGGAATCCGGAAAGCGTCAAAAGCTGCATCTGAAAAAAGCTGCGGAGATTCGCGAACAGAATTCCACAGAGAATGAAGTGGATAAAGCCAGAGCTCTTCTGGATGAAGAGTTTAAAGAAGAAAAGCAGGCAGAGAAAGAAGTACATACAGCGGCTGTTCCTCATGCAGAAGAGCTGGAAATGGAATTTGAAGATGAATTTGAAGACGATGACGAGGATGAGGAAGACGAAGAAGTGATGAAAGAAGATCTGATCGTGACAAAAGAGATTGTTACAGAAGATGAGGATTTGGATAAGGATCTGGATGAAGATTTTGATGAAGATCTGGATGAGTTCTGGGACGATGAGGATGATGATGTAGAAATCGTGGAGATCGATCTTTCGGATCAGGATGACGAAGATAAGTAACACAGACGCACTTTTTCCAATGTGGAAAGCATTGGGAAGAGTGTGTTTTTTTGATGGACTTTCTTGTAAGAGGGATGGCAACGCGGTATAATAGAAAAAAGAGACGAAAGCCTGTGCGTAAGTAAAATGCAGAGACAAAAAGGAGGCTTATCTATGAAAATTGATATGCATTGCCATGTGAAAGAGGGATCGATTGACAGTAAGGTGAGTCTGGAGGATTACATCACACTCCTTAAAAAGAAGGGATTTCAGGGAATGGTGATCACAGACCATAACACATACAACGGATATCGATACTGGAAAAACCACATGAAAGGAAAGGTTCACACTGATTTTGTGGTATTAAAAGGGATCGAATATGATACAAGAGATGCAGGGCACATTCTGGTGATCATGCCGGAAGGCGTGAAGATGCGGCTTTTAGAGATGCGGGGAATGCCGGTATCGCTGCTGATCGATCTGGTGCATCGAAACGGAGGTGTGCTTGGACCGGCACATCCGTGCGGAGAAAAGTATATGAGTATCGCCAATACAAAGAAATTTTATCAGTCGCCGGAAATCATGAAACGGTTTGATTTTATTGAAGCTTATAACTGCTGTGAATCTGTAGCATCAAATACAGGGGCGGCAAGGCTGGCGGCAAAATATAAAAAGGTGACGACCGGTGGAAGTGATTCTCACAAGACCGGGTGTGTGGGACGTGCTTATACGATTCTGCCGGAGCCTGTGACGTGTGAGACAGAGCTGATCTCTATGATCCACAAGAAAGTTCCTTTTGAAGTGGGTGGCGTACAGTATGAAAAGACAACAAAGGACAGGATCGGAAAGGTGAATAAAGTTCTGGTGTATTCATTCTGGCTTTATAATAAAGGCGGCGAGCTTATAAAACGAAGAGGGCGGAAGGTTAAAATGGAGGAAGAACATCCGATTGATCCGATTGATCCGATCGAGTTGTACTACACGGGAAAATCATGATGACGATGCTGTTAAAGTCGATACTGATTTTTATCTTTGTCGTGATTTCCATTTCTGACTGGCGGACGCATAAGATTCCGGACAGATGGAATGCAGGGATTCTTCTGGTGGCAGTACTGCTGGCACTGGTGGATTCTTCGGTTTCCTGGCAGGAGAGGATACTAGGGATGTTTGCGGTAAGTGTCCCGATGGCATGCCTTTTGTTTTTTGTTCCGGGAAGCTTTGGCGGCGGTGATATCAAGTTTGTTGCAGCTGTCGGGGCGGCAATCGGAGTGAAGCTGGTCGTTATGGGAAGTGCGGCAGCAATCCTTCTGGCAGGGATTTATTGTATCCGGCTTCTGGCAGAAAAAAGAAACGGGCAAAAGACAGCATTCGCCTTCGGCCCGTTTTTATGTATGGGTATGACAGCAGCCATGGTGTTTGGAGACGCATGGGCTGCGTGGTTTTTATCAGGATAGATTAATGTCTGCCAAGGTGCTGTTCCAGTTTTTGCCGGAACAATTCCAGCTGTGCTTTGTAATTTCTGGATTCCAGTTTCGGGAATGCCTTTAAGAGACGGCGTGCCGGTTTTGGAACCTTTTCTCCCAGATTCTGGGCTCTTGTTTTTAATTCTACAATCTGCATCCGGATTTCTTCGGATACTTCCAGTTTGACATCATCCAGTTTTTGTCTGGAACTTTCCTGCATATCCAGTACGTGCATTACATTCTGATAAAGCTCTGCTCCGATCTGATTGGAAATTGCGTGTAATTCGTCGGTGATATGCTTCAGCAGTTCCAGATATTGATTGAACTTCACGATTGCAGAAGTGGTTACGATCATATCGGAAAGCAGAGCAATGCCAAGGATTGCGATCAAAGCAATTCCGGCTGTGTGCGGAATCAGGGATAACACCTGATGGATCAGCGGGTGGACAAAATATACGATGAAAACGCATGCAACGCCCCAGATCAAGGAAAATAAAAGGCAGACATACCCTCCGATATTGAAAGGCAGTTTGGAATAATCCCACCATTTGTTGTGGAACAGCTTGTCCATTGCCCATCCGGTTACGCCCTCTAAAACAGTTACCAGTATGACAGAAGAAATGTACAAAAGTAACAGGTTGGACTGGAAAGCTTCCAGGCATGCGATGACCAGTGTAACGCCAACCCCGTAGATCGGGCAGATCGGTCCGTTTAAAAATCCGCGGTTTACAAAACGATGCTGTTTAAAAGCCGCAAATATGACTTCTGTACACCATCCCAGAAAGCCATATACAAAAAAGTAGAGGATACTATAGTAAATCGACATTAAAAATCATCCTTTCTATCTGAAATATAAACAATATCATGAAGATACAGTGCATGTGCAGGAGCATGCCCGGAATAAGAATGTTCTCCTGCAAAGATCGAAGGAATACAACAGGCATCCAGTGTGCCCGTTCCGATATCGAGCAGCAGCTGCATCAGTGTTGCGGGCATGAATGGCAGAAAATCACTGCCTTCCAGGAAAAGCTGCATTTCGTCATCGGAATGCTCAATCCGGAGAGAATAGAGTTCTCTCATGACTGCTTTTTTCTTTTTGACAGGAGAAAAGCAACGGACGTCATGCCTGCCTTTCAAAAAAGAAAATGCTTCCTGCATTCGCAGGGGATCCGGCAAGTCGGGGAGAAATAAAGTATACTTCTGACGGAAAACATCAGGAGTCGGACCGGTTTTGATGCAAAGCTCCCAGATACAGTGTTTGGGGAGTAATTCTGCATGAAAACGTTCGGAAACCTGTCTGGCATCTAAAACGGCGATATCCTGAGGCAGCACCTGATTCAGACTGCTCTTTAGAGCAGAAGGCAACAGGGAAGAAGTGGTCTGAAAGCTGAGAATCTGCCCTCTTGCATGAACACCAGGGTCTGTTTTTGCGGCACAGAATAACTGTATGTCCTCTTTGAGCAGCCTGGCAAGAGCAGTATGGATTCTCCCCAAGACCGTATCAAGATTTTCTTTTTTGGGAGCGGCCTTCCAGCCTGCATACCGGGTGCCGTCATATTCAACTGTAAGCATGAGAGTCTGCATAGAAATCCTCCTGAATATTTGATTCTAGTTCAATATTGTACAGGAAGACGAGACAGAATGCAATGAAATGAAAAGAAGAAGGTTTTATGCCTTCTTCTTTAACATGGACGCAGCCATATTGACGGTGCGGTCGATCTGCGCTTTTTCGGCATCTGATTTTCCTTCTTTCAGAAGATCCAGAATCAGAGTGATTTCTTCCGGCGAGAACTGAATATTATGCTTTCCCGCATTGGTGATCAGTGCGAACAAGATGGGCGCGAGGTCTTTTCCGGATTTTCCGGCAGTTTGTGCAGCGGCCATTTTAATCAGTTCCAGTTTGATTGGATCCATGTTCTGCATTTTTGGATGATTCATCCATTCGTTCATGTGAAGTACCTCCTTTAGAAGTTGTAAAATCCATTTGATTCATTGTATCGGAAAACATGGCATCATATGTCTGAAACATTTCTTTTTGTTCCGGATTCAACATTCCCATCAGCAGATCAGGAGAAAAACCGGCAGGATTGTCTGCCGGCATATTCTGAAAAAGCTCCATCATCTGCAGAAGCTGGTTTACCTGCGCCATCTGCTGTGATTCTTCTTCGGAAAGATAGGGTGAGAGGTCACTTAAAATCCGGGATGGAGAAAGAGAGTCAGAAGGAGGGGAAACCGGAAATCCCCGAAAGAGATGAATGGCATTCTGCAATTCATTCAGGCGGATGAAAATCCCCAGCATCCGTTGGCCGTTTGTTGGAAGATAGGGCAGCAAAAGTTTGATCGTCTGTAATTGTCTGGAAGTAGTCAGTTCATCAAAAGGTGTCAGAAAGTGTTTTGGATTCTTTTCCATAAATCCTCCCGGTATGTAGCGTTGTAAATATATATGTGGAAAAGTACACGAAAATGAATGAAAACCTGAATGACTTTTTTTAGTTGGTATCATACTATAAAGAAAGGAAGAAAAAAGAAAAGAGGATTTTTATGAAACGAAAACTGATCATTGACGGAAATGCGGTATACGAGATTGATGAAAACTGCATGTTGAAAAACAGGTTGGACAAAGAGAAGGCAAAGAAAGACAGAGAAAAGATCCGGTCGGAATAAGCCGGGCATTCAAATCTCCCCGGCAGATCGCCGGGGAGTTTTGCGTTCAAAGGCAGATTAGCATCCGCATCCGTTATTGCTGCATCCACATCCGTTGTTTCCGAATCCATTGCCGCATCCGCCGCAGAAGATCAGAAGAAGGATGATCCACAGACAGCTGTCATTGCCGCATCCGTTACCGTTGCTCCATCCATTGCCACATCCGCCGCAGCACAGAAGCAGGAGAATGATCCAGATACAGGAGTTCCCGCCAAAGTTTGATTCGCATCCACATCCGCAGTTTGTTGCACTTAATTCACTCATTTTAAATCCTCCAATAATGTTGTTTACAGTTCTATAATATGTGGATGAGGGAAATGTGTGAGAAAATTGTTTTAATAAATTTTTTACAGGAGTTGAATTGGTCTTAATACTTATTTTACTTGGCCTGTGCTATTTTTTAGAAAAGGGAAGGAGAAGATGGGTTATGAAGATCATAAAAATGGATAAAAAAATAGAGAAAGAACAGAATAGAGAACTGGAGCAGTTTTGCAGACAGATCAGAGAATATGTACAAAGCGGACGCATCCGTGAGTGTGAACAGTTGATTCCACAGTACATGCAGAAATATCCGGACAGTGCAGTTCCACATAATCTTCTGGGAATCGTTCTGGAAATGAAAGGAAAGCATGTGGAAGCAATGAAACATTTCCGGGCAGCAACTGCTCTGGATGCAGGTTTTCTGCCGGCAAGCTACAATATGGAGCAGTACAGTTCTTTTGCGAGAAAGTGTACGATAAGACCTGCGTATGGATGGGAAGACTGCGGGAGGAAAGGCACACATCATGGTATAAACACATCCGGCAGAAGAAGTGAATATTCTGATAAAAAAGGAATGTTCATAAATGAAACAGGCAAAGCAGATCATTGGATACTGGTGTGAAGAGATCCAAAGAGGAAGGGCTTTAGGGCAGGGAATCTGCGTCGCGGTTTTAGATACCGGCATCTGCGCACATCCTGATTTTGGAAAACGGATATTGGAATTCAGGGATTTTGTACATCGAAAGGAGCAGATGTATGATGACAGCGGTCACGGAACACATGTGGCCGGAATTTTGGCGGGCGACGGGCGGATTTCCGGCGGAACCTACGCGGGAATAGCGCCGAAAGCCTCCTTGCTGATCGCAAAGGTACTGGATCAGGATGGAAACGGAAGTGTGGAGAGTGTTCTGGAAGGAATGCGCTGGGTACTGTCTATGCGGAAAAAATATCCCATCCGGGTCGTCAATATTTCTGTAGGAGCAAAGCCTAATCTGGAACAGAGGCAGAAAAAACGACTGATACTCGGTGCGGAATCTCTATGGGATGCAGGAATTGCGGTGGTGGCGTCTGCGGGAAATGACGGTCCGGAAAGAGGCAGTATTGCTTCACCGGGAGACAGCAGAAAGATCATCACAGTAGGCGCTTATGAGGAAATCAGGCGGGGCAGGACACGTATGGGACAGCGGTGGAAATATTCCGGAAGAGGACCATCCGATACGTGCATTGTAAAACCGGATCTTGTGGCGCCGGGACTTGGGATCATAAGCTGTGGCAGAATTGACAAAGAAAAGAAAGCTTATGTGGAGAAAAGCGGCACATCCATGGCAGCACCGATCGTATCAGGTGCGGTTGCATGTCTGCTGTCAGAATATCCGGACATGACCAATGTAGAAGTGAAACTGAAGCTGAGGGAGTCATGCATTTCGCTGGACGAAGAAGGAACCGGGTGGGGTCTCCTTAATATAGGGGAGCTTTTGTAAGCGCGAATGGCAAAGAAAGAAGGTGTCAAGAAAAAGTACTTGACACCTCTTTTTTTTTGAGTTATGATAGCAAAGGTGATTTGAGTGAATGATATTTTAGAACAGGCATTGTTATACGACTTTTACGGTGAACTTCTTACCAGTCACCAGAAAGAGATTTATGAACAGTTTGTACTGGAAGATTTATCTTTGAGTGAGATTGCAGGTGAGGCAGGCATCAGCCGCCAGGGAGTGCATGACCTGATCAAGCGGTGTCAGAAGGCTCTGGAAGGCTATGAGGAGAAGCTGCATCTGGTAGAAAAATTTCTTTCTATCAAGGAGAAGGTTCACGAGATCGACAGTGTGCTGGATGCTTATGAATCCAGTGCCGGAAATCAGAAACCGCAAGAGATGATAGAGAAGATCCGGAAGATATCGGATACAATTATAGAGGAGTTATAGCATGGCATTTGACAGTTTAACAGAAAAACTTCAAAACGTATTTAAGAATCTCCGAAGCAAAGGTCGTCTGACGGAAGATGATGTAAAGGCGGCACTGAAAGAAGTGAAGATGGCACTTCTGGAGGCGGATGTAAACTTTAAAGTCGTAAAGAAGTTTGTAAAAGATGTGCAGGAGCGAGCAGTCGGACAGGATGTGATGAACGGACTGAATCCGGGACAGATGGTGATCAAGATCGTAAATGAAGAACTTGTAAATCTGATGGGTTCTGAGACGACGGAGATCAAATTGCAGCCGGGAAGTGCAATCACGGTGATCATGATGGCAGGACTTCAGGGTGCAGGTAAGACCACGACTACTGCAAAGCTGGCAGGCAAGTACAAGCTGAAAGGCAAGAAACCACTGCTTGTTGCGTGTGATGTGTATCGTCCGGCAGCGATTAAACAGCTGCAGATCAACGGAGAGAAGCAGGGCGTGGAAGTATTCTCCATGGGAGATAAAAACAAGCCTGCTGATATCGCAAAAGCGGCGCTTGAGCATGCGCGCAAGAATGGAAATAACATCGTGATCCTGGATACAGCGGGACGTCTTCACATTGATGAAGATATGATGGCAGAGCTTCAGGAGATCAAAGGAACAGTGGATGTGCATCAGACGATTTTAGTTGTGGATGCTATGACCGGACAGGATGCGGTCAATGTGGCCGGAAGTTTCAATGATAAGATTGGGATTGACGGTGTGATCGTGACAAAGCTGGACGGCGATACAAGAGGCGGTGCTGCACTTTCGATCAAGGCAGTGACCGGATGCCCGATTCTTTATGTGGGTATGGGAGAGAAGCTCTCAGATCTGGAGCAGTTCTATCCGGATCGAATGGCATCCCGTATTCTTGGAATGGGAGATGTTCTGACACTGATCGAGAAAGCCGGGGCTGAGCTGGATGAAGAGAAAGCACAGCAGATGGCAGAGAAGATGAAAAAAGCCCAGTTTGATTTTGAAGATTATCTGGAAAGTATGAACCAGATGAAGAAAATGGGCGGATTATCCAGTGTTCTCGGTATGATGCCGGGACTCGGAGGCATGGGGGCAAAGATGCCGGAACTTGACTCCGAAGAAAATGAAAAGAAGATGGCAAGGATGGAGGCCATGATCCAGTCAATGACAGTAGAGGAAAGACAGAACCCGGATCTTTTGAATCCATCCAGAAAACACCGTATTGCAAGAGGCGCTGGTGTAGATATTTCCGAAGTCAACCGTATGGTAAAGCAGTTTAACGAATCCAGAAAACTGATGAAGCGACTTCCGGGACTGATGGGTAAAGGTGGTAAAAAAGGCAGGTTTAAGCTTCCTTTTTAGCACATAGATAACAAAAAAGAAAAATATTAAGAAGAGGTGAAAGAAATGGCAGTAAAAATCAGATTAAAAAGAATGGGACAGAAGAAAGCTCCTTTCTATAGAATCGTTGTAGCGGATGCGAGAGCACCAAGAGATGGAAAGTTCATTGAGGAGATCGGAACATACGATCCAAATCAGAACCCAAGCGTATTCAAAGTAGATGAAGAAGCAGCTAAAAAATGGCTGAACAACGGAGCTCAGCCTACAGAAGTTGTAGGAAAGATCTTTAAGGCAGCTGGAATCGAAAAATAAGCTGTTTCGCGGAGGTGCGCGTAAATGAAAGAGTTAGTTGAAGTGATTGCGAAAGCATTAGTAGACGATCCGGACAGCGTTGCAGTTTCTGAGAGACAGGACGGCAGAACTACGGTTATTGAAGTACGTGTCGCTGACAGTGACATGGGAAAAGTGATCGGAAAACAGGGGCGCATTGCAAAAGCGATCCGTTCTGTTGTAAAAGCAGCAGCGGCAAAGGAAGATAAGAAAGTTGTTGTTGATATCATACAGTAACTTGACAAAAAGGGGACAGGCTTTGGATCAAAGCAGCTGCCCCCTTTCTTTTTCGCAGAGAGGATAGGAGAAGAGCATGGAACAGTTTTTACAGGTAGGTGTGATCTCATCCACACATGGAATCCGCGGGGAAGTCAAAGTATTTCCGACCACGGATGATCCAAACAGGTTTAAAAAGCTCAAAAAAGTGATTCTGGAGACAAAGAAAGAGAAGCTTTCGCTGGAAGTCCAGGGAGTGAAATTTTTTAAACAGTTTGTCATCGTGAAATTCAAAGGGATTGACAACATCAATGATATCGAACAGTACAAAGGCTGTTCTCTTTTTGTCAGCCGTGAGGATGCAGTTGCACTGGAGGAAGACGAATATTTTATTGCTGATCTGATCGGGATGGAAGTTTACACGGATGAGAATCCCGAGGAACTTTTCGGGACATTAAAAGATGTGATCGAAACCGGGGCGAATGAAGTGTATCTTGTAGAGTCAAAAACACATGGGGAAGTGCTGATCCCGGCAATCCGCCAGTGTATTCTTTCCGTGGATGTAAAAGCGCAGAAAATGCAGGTGCATCTGCTGAACGGATTGCTGGATCAATGATTTCAATGAAAGAAAGTGCAGGGCAGATACGATGAATTTTCATATTTTGACATTATTT
>RRZU011961878.1_pt1 | contig 10507 bp, 11 predicted proteins | sample 2165561 | NCBI WGS metagenome assembly RRZU01 (sample SAMN10456909, study PRJNA506462) | wastewater metagenome | isolation source: wastewater sludge | place: USA: Moscow, Idaho | reverse complement strand
TGGCGTGCGCAAAATTGGTCAGCTCAGGGACGACCAATCCGAGCGTCTGGCTGTAGCCGGTGCGCAATGCCCGTGCCTGCACCGACGGTTGAAACGAATGGGCCTCGGCCACGGCGCGCACCCGTGCCTGGGTCGTCTCGGCGATGCGGTAGCGGTCACCACGGCCGTTGAGCACCATGCTCGCTGTCGTCCGCGACACGCCCGCCAGACGGGCGATATCGTCGATGGTCAGCCGTGGCACCGACACGTTCCACTCATAGCGTTTTGTAGCCCATGGACTGTGGCAGCCACAACACAATCTCGGGAATGACGGTGATCGCCAACAACAGCATCAGGAGCATGACCAGGAACAGCCAGCCTTCGCGCATCATGTCGCGGATCGAAATCCCGGTCAGCGCATTGGTCACAAACAGCAGCATGCCGAACGGCGGGTGAATCAGGCCGATCATCATGTTGAGCACGACCACGACACCGAAGTGCACGAGATCCACCCCCAGCGTTTTGGCAATCGGCAACAGGATCGGGACGAACACCAGCAGGAGCACCGACACGTCCATGAAACAGCCAAGTATCAGGAAGAGCACATTGACGAGCAGCAGAAACTGCACCTTGCCAAGCTGCATCTCGCTCACCCACGCGGCGACCATCATCGGCACCCCTTCGGCGGTGAACGCATAGTTCATCATGAAGGCACCGGCAATAATCAGGGTAATCACGGCACTCGACCGCGTGGACTCGACGATGACACCGAACAGCGATTTCCAGCTCAGCGCGCGGTAGACAATTCCGGCCAGCACCAGGGCATGCAGCGCCGCGACGGCGGCAGCCTCGGTCGGGGTGAAAATCCCCGTGTAGATCCCGGTCAACAGCACCACCGGCAAGGACAAGGGCAGGGCGCCGCGAAAGAGGATGCTCGGCCAGTCGGCAAGCGGAATCGGCGCTTCGCGCGGCATGTTACGGCGCGTGGCTATGATATGTACAGCCAGCATCAACACAGCCGCCATCAGGAGCCCGGGCACGACTCCCGCCAGGAACAACGCGCCGACCGAGGCGCCGGAAACCAGCGCGTAGATGACCAGCGGAATCGACGGCGGGATGATCGGACCGATCGTGGCGCTGGCGACGACCACGGCCCCGGCAAACCCCGGGCTGTATTCCGGCTTCTTGAGCATCTGCTTGATCGTCACCAGCCCCGGCCCCGCGGCATCGGCGATCGCGCTGCCACTCATGCCTGAAAACACCACGCTGACCAGGATATCAACCTGGGCCAACCCACCTCGCATCCGCCCGACCAGGATGCGGCAAAAATCGAAGATGCGGTCGCTCACCGTACCGGCGTTCATCACATTCGCGGCGAGGATGAACAGGGGCACGGCCAGCAGGACATAGCTGTTGTACAGGCTGTTGAGTATTTGTTCGGCAACCAGGCCAAGGTCCTGCCCTTTGACGGCAAGGTAGGCCACCCCGCTGACAATCATGGAAAAGCCGATGGGTGCCCGCAGCAAAAACCCGGCAACCAGGACACCGACCAGCGCCCATAAGGCTGCACTCATCGTTCATCTCCCTGAGGTTCGCGCACGATCACGGCAATCTGCCAGACGGCCCGCGCGACGAGGGACATCAGCAGCAAGGCAAACGGCAGGAAAACCCACATGAACGGCAAGCCAAGAACCGGGGTGCCTTCACGGGCCATGAAGCGGATGTAGTCCCAACTCGCCGGGAGCGCCCAGGCAGACAGGCCACCGATCATCAGGTGCCCTGTAATGCGCATGGCCCGCCGCGCAGCAGGCGGCGCCAGGTGATAGACCAGATCGAACACCACGTGCTCGCGCTCGGGCACCATGAAAGCGGCCGCCCAGAGAATGACCCAGATATACAGGACAACAGCCAGTTCGTCGGTCCACGGCAAGGGTTTGTCGAACACGAAGCGTGCGACCACCTGAACGATGAATACCACGAACAGCGTGGAAAACAGCAGGCCGCCGACCGCGTCGGCAGCCCACTGACACCACTTGCGGGTGTTACTGAACGCCATTGATCCGCTCCAGCAGACCCTGCGGCCATGTCGTGGCCATTTCCGACTTGAGGTATTTGTCCTGAACCGTTTTGCGGAATGCCGCGACGTCAGGCGTAATGACCTTCAAGCCTTGCGCCTTGAAAAAATCGACGAGCTCCGCTTCGTCCTTGATGCGGTTGGCATTGTTGTAACGTGCCGCCGCTTCTGCTGCCAACTTGACCTTTTGCTGTTGCTCCGGCTTCAACGCATTGAACGCCTTGGTCGAATAGGACAGGAAAATGGCATCCACCAGATGCCCGGTCATGACGATCGTCTTGCTGACTTCGAAGAACTTGGCTGCCCGGACGCTCGGCAGTGGATTATCCTGACCGTCGATCGTGCCGGTCTTGAGTGCAAGATAGACTTCGCCGAAAGCCAGGGGGGTTGGTGTTGCCCCCAGCGCTTCGCCAAGGAACAGCCACTCCTTGCTGGCCGGCATGCGCAGCTTGACGCCCTTGAGATCGGCTGGCGTCTTCACTTCCTTAGAGTCGCGCAACATCACTTGACGCGTACCGAGATAGGCGGTGGCAAGCGGCGTCACTTCCATCTTCTTGACCACCGGTTTGAAGACCTCGGCGCCGATCGCACCGTCAAATACCTTCTGCTGGTGATCGGGATCGCGAATGATGTAACCCGCTGTAAAAATCGAGAATTCCGGCACGAGTTTCGATATGTCCTGCGCCGACATCGCAGTCATTTCTAGATTCCCGCGGGCCATCGCCGCCGGCTCGGTCCCCTGCTTGAACAGCGCTGCACTGAGGTGGATCTGGACATCGAATTCGCCCGGCGCGCTTTTCTCAAGATGCTCCTTGAACACCGTCCACATCTTGGCATGCCAGTCATCCGGCACCGCTGGCGTCGAGATGCGAATCACCTGCTTGCTCTGCGCCAGTGCTTCGGGCGCCGCTCCACCCAGCCCGGCAGCGACCATCACGGTCAGAACAGACCATCCGGCCCTGTGCAGGGCCTGCTTGAACAACGTCGATTTCATGCTTCCCTCTCCTTGCGTCCAAAATGATTCATTCCGGAAGGTTTTCGCCTCCCGACCCTTGCACCTATTCCACTTTTCCCACGGCTTATCCCGCGTTCACAGCCGCGCCTCAGCGCTTTCTTACACCACCCACTTCATGCTCTTCTCTGCCACAACGCCTGCCTAGAGGCCAACGCCCGAACCTACGTCCGCGCATTCGCCTGATACAGGAACAGTTCAAGCTCGGCATGCGTCGGCATACCGCTTTGCGCTCCTGCACGTGTTACCGACAGCGCGGCGGCGGCGGCTGCCTTGCGCATGGCTTCGTCCCGCGGCAAATCCCAAAAAGCAGCCAGCGCGCCATTAAAGGTATCTCCCGCCCCCGTACTGTCGATGGCTTCCACCTTGAAGGCAGGCTGATGGCAGATGTTGCCAACCGAGTCGGCATACCAGACCCCCCGGCAACCATCCGTGTACAAGAGTTGCGGCGCCCGCGCCGACAACAGCGCCTCCCTGCTCTCCACCCCGGGAAACAGCAAGCCCAATTCATGTGCATTTGGCGTCAGCAGAGTCGATACCTGGATCATCCGCTCCGGCAAAAGTACCGCTGGCGCCGGATTGAGGATGAACGGGCGGCCGTGGCTCACCGCCAACTCCGCCGCTGCCAGCACGCAGGCGAGCGGTATTTCGAGCTGGCACAAGACCACCTCAGCCCACTTGAAAAGGTGACTTGCCGCCGTGATGTCCTCTGCCCGCAACGCATGATTGGCTCCTGGCGCAAGCACAATCGCGTTCTCTCCGCCGGCAACCGTGATCATCGCCACTCCGCTGGCAGCATGGGGCACCCGGCAAACCGCGCGCACATCCACCCCTTCGGCAGCCAGCCCGGAGAGCAGTCGATCGCCAAAGGCATCGCCGCCCACACAACCGAGCAATGTCACCTCGGCCCCCAAGCGGCTGGCGGCCACCGCCTGGTTGGCCCCTTTGCCGCCGGGGAAGGTTGCGAACTCTCCCTCACCCAGGGTTTCCCCTGGCGCAGGAAAGCGCCCGGTGCGGATCACCAGATCAAGATTGATGCTGCCAACCACCAGAACCCGGCTCACGCCACACCCTCCACGCGTTGTTAAATAGTCTTTACTAAAACGTGCGCAGCAGTTGCATTTAACCCTGATAAGATACGCTTGTCTACTCGTTTTTTTACTCGCGCAAAGCCCCTGAACAACCACAGCTAACTCGATACAGCATTCAATTTACACTATTAACTGCAGACTCACCTCAGGAGCCGCCATGAATCCCCGCATCGAAGGCATTATCCCGGTGATGCTTACCCCTTTCTTGGACGACGGGAGGATCGACTACCGCGGACTCGAAGCACTCACCGAATGGTATCTGGCACACGGCTGCGATGCCCTGTTTGCCGTTTGCCAGTCAAGCGAGATGTATCACCTGACGCTGGAAGAGCGCAGCGAACTCGCCCGTTTTGTCGTCCGGCAAGTTAACGGACGCGTACCGGTCGTGGTGTCCGGCCATATCAGCGACGATCCGAACGGCCAGACCGAGGAACTCCGCTGCGCTGCCGAATCCGGGGCAAACGCGGTCGTCCTGGTCACCAACCACCTCGACCCGCACCAGAAAGGCACCGCCACGCTGCAAGCCAACCTCACCTGGCTCTTGAGCAGGCTTCCCAGCGATGTCCCTCTCGGCCTGTACGAATGCCCTGCCCCGTACCGCCGCCTCCTCTCCGACGATGAGTTGCGCAGCTGCCTCGATACAGGGCGTTTCGTGCTGCTCAAAGATGTGTCCTGCGACCTGGCGACCGTGCGGCGGCGCGTAGCCCTGGCTGCCGGATCGCCGCTGGCCGTGCTCAATGCCAATGCCGCCATCGCCTACCCGGCCATGCAAGCGGGCTCACGCGGGTTCAACGGCGTGTTCACCAACATCCATCCGGATCTTTACATCTGGCTGTACCGACACGGCTCGGCGCACCCTGAACTGGCCGCTGACCTTGCCAACTTCCTGGTACTGGCGGCGCAAACCGAATCGCTTGGCTATCCAGTGCTCGCCAAATTATTCCATCAGCGCCTCGGCACCTTTGCCTCGGCCCGCAGCCGCGCGATCACCTTTGATGTCCGCGAGCGCTTCTGGGCGCTGGACGCGGTCATCGACGCCCTGATCGCCGGAACGGAAAGCATGCGAAGTCGAATCCGTGCATTGCCTGAAAGCAACCGCTGAGGCATCCGGGTATCTTCTGCGCGGGGCTGGTGGAAAGTAACACACCCCGGCATGACCAGGGGAAGGCCTGGCCAAGGACTTACGCAGGCGCGGCGTTGCGCTCAATCAGGCGGCAAGGAATGAGCACCTGCCCGGCAGCCGGTGCCGGCGCGTCCAGCCCGAGGGCAGCAAAGGCATGCTCGGCAAGCGCCACCTCGTCCTGACGCACTGAGAACACCCGGTTGGGCAACAGGTCAAGCATCGTATGGTCGTCAAACGTGCCGATCACCAACCCCGGGGCAATCCCCGCTGCTGCCTGCTTCAGTGCCTGCAGTACGCCTTCGAGCATGAGCAGCGAGGAGCACAACAGGGCCTGCGGCGGACGCCCCGTCTCCTTCAGATAGTCGCTCATCAACTGCCAGCCCGCACGCGGCGAATCTTCCGGATGCGCGCGAACCGACCCGCGCAATTCCGGACGGCCAGCGCCGGAACACGCGTCAGCGTAGGCCTGAATACGCAAGCGGATGGTCGGCGACTCGGCATGGCCGCAAAAGAACACGCAATCGCCAGGCGACTCGGCGAGCACCCGACGCGTCAGATCACCCGCACCTTGCGTGTTATCGCTGAGCACGGTCGGATAGGCAACATGACCATAGTCCCGGTCAAAGAACACGGCGGGGGGAACGCGCTTGGCCACCCGCAGCGCGTCGGGCAGATCGGGCTGGCTTGGAGCGATCACGATCCCATCCACACCTCGGGCCAGAAGTGCTGCAACGGCGCGGGACTCAAGCGCGGGGTCCTCGTGCGATGCAACCGCAAGCAAGACATGCGAGCACCCCCCGCACAAGCCTTCCAGGCGAGCCATCACGCGTGCAAAAAACGGATTGGCCAGATCGGGTACGACCAGGCCGACGCTTTCGCTCCGCCGCAACTTGAGGGCACGCGCCGTATGATTGAGCACATACCCATGCTCGGCGATGTAACGCTCGACCCGTTCACGGGTCTGCACACTGATCCGGTGACGCTCGGCTTGCCCCCCGATCACGAAACGGACCGTGGTGACCGAAACGCCGGTGGCGCGTGCGATCTCCTCAACTGTTTTGGCCATTCCTCACCCTCTGTTAATTCGGACTGGCGCCTCAGCGTCAAACCTTGCCCAACGCCTCAAGCAGACGGCCGTGAATACCGCCAAACCCGCCGTTGCTCATCACCAGGACGCGGTCGTCCGCTTGTGAAAGCGCTGCAATCCGTTCGACCAGCCGACCCAGGTCATCGACCACGCTCACCCTGTCGCCAAGTGGCGCCAAAGCCTCGGCGGCATCCCAGCCGAGATTGGCCGAATAGCAAAACACATGGTCGGCAATCGCCAGGCTCGACGGGAGTTGCGCTTTCATCACCCCGAGTTTCATGGTGTTGGAACGCGGCTCGATGACCGCCAGGATCCGCCCGGCCCCGGGCTCGCCCTGCATGCGCCGGCGCAGGCCTGCCAGTGTTGTGGCAATGGCTGTGGGGTGATGCGCAAAGTCGTCATAGACGCGCACCCCCCGAACCTCACCACGCAACTCGAGGCGGCGCTTGACGTTGCCAAAGCGCGACAGAGACTCCAGTGCCTGTTCGGGGCGAACGCCCACATGGCGCGCAGCTACGATCGCCGCCGCCGCGTTGGCCCGGTTATGCTCACCGCTGAGCGCCCAATGGCCGCTGGCGATGATGTCCTTACCGTGCAGCAGGCGGAGCGAACCATCCGCATCATCCCCTTCGACGCGCCATCCCACCGGGTCGTTGAAGTGTTCGATTGTGGACCAGCACCCGCGCGCCAGCACGCGCACCAAACTCGCTTCGGCCGCGTTGACCACCACCTGGCCGGATGCCGGAATCGTTCGTACCAAATGATGGAATTGCGTCTCGATCGCTGCAAGATCGGAGAAAATATCAGCATGATCGAACTCGAGATTATTCAAAACCGCAGTCCGGGGCCGGTAATGGACGAATTTCGACCGCTTGTCGCAAAAAGCCGTATCGTACTCATCGGCCTCAATTACGAAAAACGGGGAGTTGGGATCTTTTTCACCGGACAAACGCGCAGAAACACCGAAATTAAGCGGCACTCCCCCAATCAGGAAGCCCGGACTCATATCCGCGTCCTCCAGAATCCAGGCCAGCATCGACGCCGTGGTCGTTTTGCCGTGCGTCCCGGCCACGGCAAGCACCCAGCGCCCGGCCAGAACGTGATCAGCAAGCCATTGCGGCCCTGAGACATAGGGCAAGCCGCGGTCAAGAATCGCCTCGAGCAGGGGATTGCCCCGCGAGATGGCGTTGCCGATCACAAAGCAGTCAGGCTGCAGGGCCAGTTGCTCGATGCCATACCCTTCGATCAGTTCGATCCCCGAGGCTTCAAGCTGCGTACTCATGGGCGGATAGACGCCACTGTCGCAGCCGGTGACACGATGACCTGCGGCCCGTGCCAACTGGGCCACACCGCCCATGAAGGTACCGCAAATGCCGAGTATATGAATATGCATGCGTAAATCCACGATAGAATAAGGCGCCGATGACGGCCAGCCCGCAGCCCGCATTCTACACGCCCCCTTAGACGCCCGACCGGACGACATTCGCATGCCCAACGCACTTCCCGGCCGCGACGACCAGCGCCGACGCATCGCCGCCCTGGCCGCCCGACTGATCGCCGAAGACGGACTGAGCGATTACACGCATGCAAAACGCAAGGCAAGCCAGCAACTCGGCCTGCCAATCGCAACCCATTTACCGGAAAATGCCGAGGTCGAGGAAGAACTGCGCTTGTACCATCGCCTGTTTCAAAGCGAAGAACACACTGCAATTATCCGCGAACTACGGGAAACAGCGTGCATCGTGCTCGAATTGGTCGAACCCTTCAATGCCTACCTGAGCGGCCCGGTTCTCGATGGCAGCGCCAGTCGGCATACTGAAATCGACATTCAGCTATTCACCGACAGCGCCAAAGATGTGGAAATCTTCCTGCTCAACCGCAAGATCCCGTTCACCCACAGCGAACCGCGTACCGCACGCGCGGAAGCCGTCCTTAGCGTGCCAACCCGGGGCACTGTCGCCAATCTCGTTATTTATCCCTGCCAGGAAGAGCGGATCGTCCAGCGCAGTCGGGACGGGCGGAGCAAAGCACGCGCTCGCCTGGCCGCCGTCCGCCGCCTGCTCGAAACGGACCCGCCATGCGGCGACTAGCGCTGACGGCACTCGGCCTCGGCACACTGGCTCTGGGCACCCTTGCGTGGCAACTGCGCCCGACGGCCGAAACGCCGCAAGCAACCCTGAGAAAACTGCCTGCCGAAACGCTGGCCGCGCTTTTTGCCAGTCAGTTTCCTGACCAGCACGGCAAAACCCAAGACCTTGCTCAATGGCGGGAGCAACCTCTGCTGATCAATTTCTGGGCCAGCTGGTGCCCGCCCTGCCGGGAAGAAATTCCCTTGCTGGCCCGAATGCACCGCAACCAATCCGACAAAACACCGAAAATTATCGGCATCTCCGTCGATCTTGCAGACAAATCGCAAAAAACAGCGATTAACTACGGCGCCACTTACCCACTGCTCCTGGGCGGAGAACGCGGCATCGACCTGATGCGGACACTCGGCAACACGTCCCTGGCCCTACCCTACACGCTTCTTATTGATCCGCAAGGAAAAATCATTTTGCAGCAGGCCGGCCTCATCCCTCCGGCCATGCTCGATGCCGCCTGGCGGCAGGCCTCGCGCCCCTGAGCCAGTTTACCCAACGAATACAGGCCATTTTGCGCCAGCAGGTAGACAAAATGCCGCGATCTGTTGCAAACTGGCCTTCATGAAGACGCGCAAATCCACTTCGTCGCAGCACCAATCCAGCCCGCAACGACCGCGGCTGCTGGTCTTGCACGGCCCCAACCTCAACTTGCTGGGGACGCGCGAACCCAACCACTACGGGCAGACGACACTGGCCGACATCAATCTGGCCCTTGCCGAACGGGCAACCACCGCCAATGTCGATCTCGAGTCGTTTCAGAGCAACCACGAAGGCGCCCTGATCGAACGGGTGCATGCCGCGCGCGAACAAGGCGTCGGCTTCATCATCATCAACCCGGCCGCCTACACGCACACCAGCGTCGCCCTGCGCGACGCCCTGGCTGCCGTCGCCATTCCCTTCATCGAAGTGCACCTCTCCAATGTGCACGCTCGCGAAGCCTTCCGCCAGCATTCGTACTTCTCCGACCTGGCGATCGGCGTGATCTGTGGTCTCGGTAGCGAAGGCTATCTGCTCGCACTCGAATACGCGCTCGGCCGCCTCGCCCGCGCCTAGAAAATGCCTTGCCGGCCTGCCGGCATTATGTGAATGCAAAGGAGATCCGCATGGACTTGCGTAAACTCAAAAAACTGATCGACCTCGTCGAAGAATCGGGCATCACCGAACTCGAAGTCACCGAGGGCGAGGAAAAGGTACGCATCGTCAAGCAAACAGGGGTGGTTGCCAACCCGACCTACGTCCTGCCTGCCGGCGCAGTACCACAACCCAAGCGCAGCAGCGTCGACCTGGACGATGAGGCCGAGGAGGACGATGACGATCTGCCCGCTGGCCAAGTCGTCAAATCACCGATGGTTGGCACCTTCTACCGTGCCGCCAGCCCCGGCTCCGATCCGTTCGTTGAAGTCGGCAGCTCAGTCAAGGTCGGCGATACGCTGTGCATCGTCGAGGCCATGAAGCTGCTCAACGAAATCGAATCCGAATACGCCGGAACGATCAAGGCCATCCTCGTCGATAACGGCCAGCCGGTTGAATACGGCGAACCTCTGTTCGTCATCGGCTAAGGAGCGGACCATGTTCGGCAAGGTCCTCATCGCCAATCGCGGCGAGATCGCACTACGCATCCAGCGCGCTTGCCGCGAACTCGGCATTCGTACCGTCGTCGTGCATTCCGAGGCCGACCGCGAAGCGAAGTACGTTCGCCTTGCAGATGAGTCGGTATGTATCGGCCCGGCGCCATCAAGCCAGAGCTACCTCAACATTCCGGCCATCATTTCAGCCGCCGAAGTCGCCGATGCCCAGGCCATTCACCCCGGTTACGGCTTCCTTTCCGAGAACGCGGATTTTGCCGAGCGTGTCGAAGCCTCCGGCTTTGTCTTTATCGGCCCGCGCCCGGAAACGATCCGCATGATGGGCGACAAAGTCGCCGCCAAGGCCGCGATGAAGGCCTCCGGCGTGCCTTGCGTCCCCGGTTCTGAAGGCGCGTTGCCCGAAGATCCCCGCGA
>RRZU012566632.1_pt1 | contig 10508 bp, 8 predicted proteins | sample 2165561 | NCBI WGS metagenome assembly RRZU01 (sample SAMN10456909, study PRJNA506462) | wastewater metagenome | isolation source: wastewater sludge | place: USA: Moscow, Idaho | reverse complement strand
GTGGAGATGACCGCCCGGTCGGCTGCGAACATCGGATGCATGGGTTCCAGTGCCAAGCGCACCCCGGCGTCCTGCGCGTAGGGCGCGAGCTCGGCGATGGTCTGCGGGATCGCATCCCGGACGCGGCTGATCGACTGGCCTGGATCAAGCCCGCCCACGACCATGACCAGCACGCTGGTGCCGAGCTGGTGGGCCTCGTCGATGGCGCGGCGATTGTCGTCCAACGCCGCCCGGCGTCCGGTGGGGGTGGGCGCCGTCAGGAAGCCGCCCCGGCACAGCGAACTGACGCGCAGCCCGGCACCCCGGACCAACCCGGCGGCCCGGCGGACGCCGATCTCGGCGACGTTCTGCCGCCACAGGCCGACAGATTCGATGCCGGCGGCGGCGACTGCGCTGATGAACTGCTCGCAGGGGGTCGTCCGCATCGACCATTGGTTGATGGACAAGCGGTTCTGGGCTGCCAATTCGGTCTCCTCCTCAACAATGGGTGCAGAAAAGTATCGTCTGGGGGTTTGTGTGCACCCAGTTCTTGCTCAGTGCACGTTGCGGTCGGCCAGGTAGCCCCGCCAGACCACCTCGAACGGCTCGTCGGGGTTGGGCAGCGGACGCACCGGGCGCCAGCGGCACTCGACGGCGGGCAATTCCTCGGCCGGGGCCGGCTGTGGGACGGGATCACTGCCCGCGTGGTGCGGGTCCGGCGGCTTGGCCCCGGGGCCGGGTCGCAGCGTGACGATCTGGGCCACACCGTCGAGCGCCCCGTCGTCGGGGACGAACCGGAAACGCTCGTCGAGCCCGGCATCGACCGGGTTGGCGTCGGCGTCCTGCCAGAGCGGCAAGACGCCGGCCGGATCGGTGTAGAGCACCGAGCCGCGGCTGTGGCCACCGTGGGTGAGGTAGTCGGCCATCGCCGTCAGGTAGACGTACTGGGTGGTGACGAGGTCGCGCACCAGGAAGAGCCGGTCGACCGAGCGTCGGCTGCCGGCGTCGATCGCCAGCGCCTCGTCGTAGCCTTCCAGCCGCGCCGCGGCCTGCTGAAGGGCGTCGGCCACCGAGGCGGCCGAGCGAACCAGGCCGGCTTGGGCGCTCATCAGTGCACCCACCTCGAAAAGGGCCTGGCCGGTGTTGTCGTCGGCACCGGCGGTGAAGCGGCGGTGGGCGTCCGCCACCAGTTTGAGCGCGGGCAACACCACCGCCTCGGCGGCGGCCGCAAAGACCTGCTCGTCGGGCGGGCTCTGCGGGCCACGCCGGGCGATCCACTCGGCCGCCCGGGTCGCCCCGACCTGCCCGGAGTTCAGCGCGGCGCCGCCCGGCCGGTAGACGCCGTGCGCACCTGCGGCCTCACCCACCGGATACAGCCCTGACAAGGGGGAGCGCCACCAGGCGTCCACCTCGAGGCCGCCGTTGTTGTGCTGCGCGCAGACCGCGATCTCGAGCAGTTCAGCTGCCAGGTCGACCCGTGGGCCGCGCTCCAGGTAGAAATCGTAGGCGGCCTGGTTGAGCCGCTTCAGCCGCTCGACAGGCGGCGCGTCCGCGGGCACATCGGTCACCCCGGTGCGCCGCAGGTAGTCCTGGGCTTCGGCGCTGAGTCTGCTGATGTCGAAGTCGCCGCCGCCCGGGTTGGTGCGGAAGTCGAGCCAGACCCGGCGTCCGCGCAGCACCGTCTCGCGGTAGACCAGCAGGTCGATCAGGGACGACCCGTCGGCCGCCTTGCGGGCGTCGAACGGCCACTGGTAGCCCTTCAGGAAGACCAGCGACGACTGCACCGCGAGGTCGCCGATCGCCTCGGTCAGGAACTCGCGCTCGTCGCCACCGTCGGCGTCCGTGCTGATGAATCGCGGCACCACCTGCAGGTAGCTGCCCGAGACGTTCCAGCGGGGGGCGACCGACGCCAGCCCGAACTGCCACTCGGTCAGGTTCTTGCCGGGAGCCCCGGCGCGCAGCGCGGCGCCGGTCGCACCCCACTGGCCGTGCGGGTAGACCGAGTCCGCGTAGATGCCCGCCGGGCCGCCGGTCGCGTAGACCACGTTGGACGCCCGGATCAGTAGGAAGCGGGCGCCGGGCACGGTCGCGGCCTGCTCGGCGGCCTGCGTGGTCTTGTTCATCACCAGCAGGCCGATGACTCTGGGCTCGCCGGACGAGCGGTCGACCACCAGGTCGATCACCCGGCAGCCCTCCATGATCGGCACCCCGGCCGCCCGCACCCGGTCCTCCAGGCGTTCGGTCATCAATTTGGACGTGTAAGGCCCGATCGAGGTGGCCCGCTCGCGCGGGTCGTGGTCGGTCTTGTAGCCGATGAACTGGCCGTAGCGATCGGTGGGGAACGGCACGCCTACCTCGACCAGGTGCGCAAAGGCGCGGGCCGAATTGGCGGCCTCGGCGAGCGCGTTGTCGCCGTCCATCGCGCCGCCGGCGAACAGCGTGGCGGCCAGGTCGGCGACCGAGTCGGGGGCGTCGCCGCCGAGGCTCAGCTTGTAGTAGGTCTGCTTGTCGGAGCCAGCATTGCGGGACGCGCCCGCCCGGATCTTGTCGGCGATCACGACCAGGTCGGTGTGCCCGGCCGCCACCAGTCGGTCGGCGGCGCAATAGCCGGCCGAACCGGTGCCGACCACGACGGTGGTGGTGACGATGGTGGGAACCTGGTGGTCCTCGATCAGGGTGTCTGAGGTGATCACTGTTGGCCCTCAGAGCCTGGGTAGGTGCATGCCGCCGTCGACGTGGATGATGTCGCCCGTCGAGTACGGCATATTGCCGCTGACCAGTGCGAAGACCGCGCCACCGACGTCGGCGGGCTGACCCCAACGCGGCACTGGGGTGAGGCCCTCGGCGATCGCCGCGGTGTATTTCTCGGCGTTGGCGGCGGTCATGTCGGTCAGGATCATGCCCGGGCGTACCTCGTAGACCACGATGCCCTCGGGTGCCAGCCGTGCGGCCCACAACTTGTTGGCCATGGTGCCCCCGGCCTTCGAGATGCAGTATTCACCGCGGTTGATGGACACGATGTCGGATGAGATCGAGGTGACGTTGACGATGGTGCCGACGACCCTGTCGGTGGCCGGGTCGTGGTCGCCGCGCAACCTGATCATCTCGGCCGCGACCATCTGGGTGAGGAAGTAGGGTCCGCGCAGGTTGATGTCGAGGACGCGGTCGTAGCTCTCGGGGGTGGCGACCAGGATGTCGAGGCGCTCGATCGGGGCGACGCCGGCATTGTTCACCAGCGCGTCGACGCGTCCCCAGGCCTCGACGGTCTGGGTCAGGAAGCGCTTGTCGTCGGCGAGGTCGGCGACGCTGCCCTGGGTGTAGCGGACCGGGCCGAGGGCGCCCAGTTCGGTGAGCAGGGCCTCGTCTGCAGGACGTGTGGCCATGATCGCCACCGCCCAGCCCTCGCGCAGGAGTCGTTCGGTGATGCCGCGGCCGATGCCGCGGTTGCCGCCGGTGATCATGGCGACGGGCTGGTTGATCCGGGTCATCGGGTGCCTCTCAGGTTGGCGTGCCTTGGCTGGCGAAGTAGTTGCGGCTACCGATCTCGCGTCAGCGGGACGCTGTCGCGGCGGCGCACGGCGGGGGTCTGGTGGACGCGTTCGGCGCGGCGGTAGGGACCGCGTTGGAAAGCGCTTACCGACAACCCTAGGCGATTGTCCGGCGTCGCGGCAAGCTTGGCGGAAATCTGGTACTATTGTTTCAACACCCGATCCATGAGTTTCGTTGAGTGAAACCCTGATCAATCTTGAGGAGTGCTGATGAGCGTCACACTGGCCGACGTCACCCGTTATCGCATCGTCCCTGTAGTGGTCGTCAACGACGTCGCGAATGCGGCCGGACTGGGTGCTGCCCTGGTCGCCGGCGGCCTGCCGGTCGCCGAGGTCACCTTCCGCACCGCCGCCGCGGCCGACACGATCAAGATCCTGGCAGAGCGCGGCGACATCACCGTGGGTGCCGGCACCGTGCGCAGTGTCGCCCAGGTCGACCAAGCCGTGGACGCCGGCGCGACCTTCATCGTGAGCCCGGGCCTGCGCGCCGACATCGTGCTGCGCGCCCAAGAGGCCGGTGTCCCGGTGCTGCCGGGTGCGGTGACCCCGAGCGAGATCCTGCAGGCCGAGGAGTTGGGCCTCAAGTCCGTCAAGTTCTTCCCCGCCAACGTCTACGGGGGTGCAGCCGCGCTCAAGAGCCTGTCCGCACCCTTCGGCGACATCTCGTTCATCCCCACCGGCGGGGTGAGTGCTGCGAACCTGGCCGAGTTCCTCGTCCTGCCCTGCGTCCCGGCCATCGGCGGGTCGTGGATGGTGCCGGCCAAAGCCGTCGACAACGGCGAATTTGACAAGGTGGAGACCCTCACCCGCAACGCCATGTCGCTGGTCGCCCAACTGACCGGAGGGCACAACTGATGGCCGTCGAACTGGGCCTCAAGAAGGCTGCAGACTGCCACTGGGACGCGCTCAGCCTCGGTGAGATCATGCTCCGGCTCGATCCGGGCGAAGGTCGCATCCGCACCACCCGGCACTTCGCCGCTTGGGAAGGCGGCGGCGAGTACAACGTCGTCCGCGGCCTGCGCAAGGTCTTCGGCATGCGAACCGGTGCGATCACCGCGCTGGTCGACAACGAGGTGGGTCACCTCGTCGAGGACTTCATGATGCAAGGTGGCGTCGACACCTCGCTGATCAACTGGGTTGCCAACGACGGCGTGGGACGCACCGCCCGCAACGGTCTGAACTTCGTTGAGCGCGGCTACGGCGTCCGTGGCTCGGTGGGGGTGTCCGACCGCGGCCACACCGCGATCAGCCAGGCCAAGGCGTCCGACTGGGACCTTGACGAGATCTTCAACGTCAAGGGCGCACGCTGGCTGCACACCGGTGGCATCTATGCGGCGCTGTCCGAGACCACGGCGCAGGCCGTCATTGACATCTGCAAGGCTGCCAAGCAGTCCGGCACGTTGATCAGTTACGACCTCAACTACCGGCCCAGCCTGTGGAAGTCGATCGGCGGTCAAGCGAAGGCGCAGGAGGTCAACCGGGCCGTGGCTCCCTACATCGACGTGATGATCGGCAACGAGGAGGACTTCACCGCCGCGCTCGGTTTCGAGATCGAGGGCGTCGACGAGAACCTCACCGTGCTGCCGCTCGACAGCTTCAAGGCCATGGTGGAGCGGGTCGCCGAGGCGTACCCGAACCTCAAGGTGATCGGCACCACGATGCGTGGCGTGAAGTCGGCGACCATCAACGACTGGTCGGCGATCGCCTGGTCGAAGCAGGACGGCGTGGTTAAGGCCGCCCAGCGTGACGACCTGATGGTCTTCGACCGGGTCGGCGGCGGAGACTCGTTCGCGTCCGGTCTGGTCTACGGCCTGATGAGCGGAGCCGATCTGGAGACCGCGGTCAACTACGGCGCAGCCCACGGCGCGCTGGCGATGACTACCCCGGGCGACACCTCGATGGCCACCATGGCGGAGGTCAAGAAGTTAGCCGGCGGCGGGTCGGCCCGCGTCGACCGCTGACACGTTCGGACGCTGCGGCGCCTCATCTGCGCGGATGAGGCGCCGTTTGCGTGCACACTGGCCCATTGAGGCTGAATCGTTCGACGCTGGGCAGCCGGAGTGTCTTGTGTGAATACCCCCCAGGGGTATCATCCTTGTTATGGGTCACGACCACCACGAGCGCGATGTCCAGCGGGGGGAGCCTGGCGAGGAAGTCCATCAGCACGTCGGCGATGGCGGCCACACCGGGCACGAAGGCCATGAGGGCCACACCGGGCACCAAGGCCACGCCTCCCATGGGGGCCATGACCACTCCGGCCACGTTGCGCAGTACCGCCGACTCTTCTGGGTCATGTTGGTGCTCGCGCTCCCGGTGGTCGGGTTCAACGACATGTTCGCCGACCTGCTCGGCTACCGGTTGCCCGACGCCGCCTGGGTGGCTTGGGTGTCGCCGCTGCTGGGCAGCGTCATCTACCTCTGGGGTGGCCGTCCATTTCTGGCCGGCGCCCGTGACGAGCTCAAGCAGCGCAAGCCCGGCATGATGCTGCTGATCGCGCTGGCGATCACGGTCGCGTTCGGCGCGTCCCTAGGCGCCAGCCTCGGCCTGCTCTCGCACGTGCTGAACTTCTGGTGGGAGCTGGCGCTGCTGGTGGTGATCATGTTGCTCGGGCACTGGATCGAGATGCGTTCGCTGGCCCAAACCACCTCGGCGCTCGACTCCTTGGCCGCACTGCTGCCTGACGAGGCTGAACGCGTCGAGGGCGAGCAGATCGTGAAGGTTGCCCCCGCCGACCTGCAGGTCGGCGACGTGGTCATCGTCCGGCCCGGCGCGGCGATCCCGGCGGACGGCCGGATCACCGCCGGTTCGGCCAGCATCGACGAGTCGATGGTGACCGGCGAATCCCGTGCGGTCCGCCGCGAAGAGGGTGACCACGTGGTCGCCGGTACGGTCGCGACCGACTCCGGCCTGCGCGTCGAGGTCACCGCGATCGGCGACGAGACCACCCTGGCCGGCATCCAGCGTTTGGTGGCGGACGCGCAGGCGTCCTCGTCCCGGGCCCAACGCCTGGCAGACCGGGCCGCCGGCTGGCTGTTCTGGCTCGCCCTCGGCGCCGCCGCGATCACCGCGACCGTCTGGACGCTGATCGGCAGCCCCGACCAGGCCGTCGTCCGCGCCATCACCGTGCTGGTCATCGCCTGTCCGCACGCGCTGGGCCTGGCGATTCCGTTGGTCGTCTCGATCGCGACCGAGCGGGCGGCCAAGGGCGGCGTCCTGATCAAGGACCGGCTGGCGCTGGAGTCGATGCGCACCGTCGACACCGTGCTTTTCGACAAGACGGGCACCCTCACCAGGGGCGAGCCGGCGGTCACCGGCCTGCAGACCAGCGGCGGGCGAAGTGAGGACGATGTGCTCGCGCTGGCCGCGGCCGCCGAGTCGTTCTCCGAGCATCCGTTGGCGAAGGCCATCCTCGCCGCCGCCCAGTCCCGGCAGCTGCCGGTGCCGATGGTGACCGACTTCTCGTCCGCGCCCGCGGTCGGGGTGAAGGCCACCGTCGACGGCAGCGTCGTCGAGGTCGGTGGGCCGTACCTGCTCGCCCAGCACGGCCTGATGCCCCTGCCGCACCTCGCCGAGTGGGACGCCGAGGGCGCCACGGTGCTGCACGTGCTGGTGGACCGACAAGTGGCTGGTGCGCTCAAGGTGGCCGACGAGATCCGGCCGGAGTCCCGCGAGACGGTGGCTGCGCTGCAGGCGGTCGGCATCCAGGTCGTGATGATCACCGGGGACGCGCCGTCGGTGGCCGACGCGGTCGCCGCCGAACTGGGCATCGACCGGGTCTTCGCCGGCGTGCGCCCCGAGGACAAAGCGGCCAAGGTCGCCGAACTTCAAGGTGAGGGACGCAAAGTGGCGATGGTCGGTGACGGCGTCAACGACGCCCCGGCGCTCGCCCAGGCCGACGTCGGCATCGCGATCGGCGCCGGCACCGACGTGGCGATCGCTTCGGCGGGGGTGATCCTGGCCTCGTCCGATCCGCGGTCGGTGCTGTCGGTGATCCAGCTGTCGGCGGCGAGCTACCGCAAGATGCAGCAGAACCTGTGGTGGGCGGCCGGCTACAACCTGCTGGCGATTCCCCTGGCCGCCGGCGTGTTGGCGCCGATCGGGTTCGTGCTGCCGATGGGCGTCGGGGCCATCTTGATGTCGGCGTCCACCGTGGTCGTCGCCTTGAACGCGCAGCTGTTGCGCCGCCTCGACCTTTCACCCCAGGCCAGCACTCGGGCCGTGTGGGCAAGGGCGGCCTGACCCTTGCCCGGGCTACGGCTTGGACGCGGCCGCGGCGACCGCAGCCAGCACCTCTGCGTCGCCGAGCACCCGGAAGTGGCCCATCGCGGCAACCGGGACGTTGGTGGCTCCTTCGAGGTGGGAGCCACCGGGAATGTGGGGGTCGAAGGCCGGGTAGATCGAGGTGATCAGGTGGTTTACCTCGGTGGCGGCCTGCAGACCGATGATCGTCGAGTCGGCGGGCCGCAGGGCGCGAACCGTTGACCACGGGAACCAGCGGGCCAAGACCGAACCGGCGAACGGTGTCGCTATCGCCACCAGCCGCCGAATCCGGGAGTCGGCGTCTGTGGTGAGCACGTGCTTGCCGATGAGTCCGCCCTTGCTGTGCGCCACGACCACCACGTCACGCAGGTTGCGGGCAGCCAGCTGGGCGGTCACGACCGCCGAGCCGTCCGCCACGGCCATCGTGCTTCTGCCCAGCTGGGGTACCACGTGCACCGGATGCCCCTCGCGATTCAACCGCTCGGCGACCGGCCGCATCATCGTCCACTCCTCGACGACTCCGGGGAGCAGCAGCACCGGCGACAGATCGCCCTCCGCGAAGCTGGCGGGCACCTCGCGGCGGACCAGACCATCGACGAAGCCACGCGTCACCCACGCGTAGTCCCGGCCCCAGTACCAGCCTCGGCGCGCCAGTTCGCTCGCCTGGTCGAGGGCGTCGAGGGGCCGCAGCCTGCGCGGGCTCGGCGCGCCACCGGCCTCAGCGGTGGGCGTGTTCATCGATCAGCGCGGCGATCTTGGCGGGAGCGGCGAACATCGTGGCGTGCGGACCGGGCACTGTGGCATACCAGCCCGCCTGGAACTCGGTGGCGAGATGGGCGCCCCACACGGTCGGGACGATGGGGTCGTCCGTACCGCAGATCACCAGTGTCTTGGCCGTGATGCGTTTCGCGAGTTCGTCGAGGTCTACCCCCAGCAGGTGCGGAGTCTGCTGCACCATGTACGGGATGCCAGCTCGCACCAGGTAGTCGTAGACCGCCATCGCCGCGACGCTTGGTGGTTCTTTGAGCCCGTTGGTGAGCAGCAGCCCGGCGAGTTTCGGGATCGAACGCGCGCTCGGCGCCACCACCGGGGCGATGAGCACGATGTGATCGACCTGTTCGGGGAAGTCGGCCGCCATTTCGGCGACCACCTGGGTGCCCATCGAGTGTCCCACGACCACGGGGTGATCGAGTTGCTTGTCGGTGAGGAACCGGCCGACCAGGCCGGCATGTTCGGCGATCGTCAGGTCGCGGTCGGGACGCGGGGAGCGTCCGTACCCGGCGAGGTCGATCAGGTAGACGTCTCCGTGGTTCGCCAGTTCGACCGCGGTGGGCCCGTAGGCGCGGGCCGAAACGCCGATGCCATGCACCAGCACGAAATCGGGGCCGGTCTTCTCGGGCACTTGGCAGCCGAAGCGGTAGACGACCAGCGACGCGTCGCCGTAGCCGACGCGGCTCGTGTGATATTCGACCGAGCCGACATAGCGTCCCTTGTACACGACCTCATCGCGCGAGCGGTGGCGGCGGGACGACATGACATCAGCCTAGTACCTGCTGCTGCCACGAGGCTCGTTGCCGGTGGTGGACTGGCGGGTGCACGATTCTCGGCAACCTGGCGGCAATCACGGCAACTCGACGCGACACCGCACGCTCCCGGGGGCTAGAATGAAAGCGCTTTCCGGATCGCTGTCGAAACGCGGGAAGTTCCTGGTTCGCCGGCAAAGAGGGAGTGCGCGATGGTGCAGTTCATGAGTGGCCCCGAGGCAGCCGAACTCATCCAGGACGGCGACACCATCGCGATGCTCGGCAACGGCGGCATGACCGTCGAACCGCGCCTGGTCTACCGCTGCATCGGCGAGCGCTTCGCGAACACCGGCGCACCCCGAGGCCTCACCCTGATCCACTCGGCCGGCATCGGCGACCGCGCCGACGAGGGCCTCAGTCGGTTCGCCCAGGACGCCATGACCAAGCGCGTCATCGGCGGCCACTGGGCGTGGTCGCCACGCATGCAGGCGATGGCCAACCAAGGACGCATCGAGGCCTATAACCTGCCACAGGGCGTCATCTGCCAGCAGTACCGCGAGATCGCGGCCAAACGTCCCGGCCTGATCACCCGCACCGGGCTCGGCACCTTCGTCGACCCCCGCATCGACGGCGGCAAGCTGAACTCGGCGGCCACCGAAGACCTGGTCAGCCTCATCGAGGTGGCGGGTGAAACCTACCTGCACTACAAGCCTTGGCACATCGACGTCGGCATCATCAAGGGCAGCACCGCCGACCTCGACGGCAACATCGTGATGACCGACGAGGTCGCCTTCCTGGAGGCGCAGGCGATCGCGATGGCCGCGCACAACTGCGGGGGACTGGTGATCGCCCAGGTTCGCAACCTCGCCGAACGGGGCTGCCTCCACCCGCAGTTGGTCAAGGTGCCCGGCATCCTGGTCGACGTGGTCGTGGTCGATCCCGACCAGTGGCAGACCAGCCAGGGCGTCCACGACCCTGCGCTGTGCGGGGCGGCGCGGCGTCCGATGGCGGCGTTCGAACCGATGCCGCTCAACCAGCGCAAAATCATCGCCCGCCGTGCCGCCCGCGAACTCGAACCCGGCATGGTGATCAACCTCGGCTTCGGCATCCCCGACGGTGTCGCCTCGGTCGCCCACGAGGAGCACCTGATGGACGACGTCACCGCGACCATCGAGCAGGGCCTGATCGGCGGCATCCC
>RRZU013203885.1_pt1 | contig 10511 bp, 9 predicted proteins | sample 2165561 | NCBI WGS metagenome assembly RRZU01 (sample SAMN10456909, study PRJNA506462) | wastewater metagenome | isolation source: wastewater sludge | place: USA: Moscow, Idaho | reverse complement strand
CGAGCGCCGTGTAATCCTGAACTTCGCCGTTCACAAAGATGACAGCGCGCATAGGGGTCCTAGCTCTGTGCTTAGAGGAATACCTGCCAGATAAAAATGCCCACCATCAGCAGCGCCACGACCACTTCAAAGACCGTGGACAACAACGAGGCGGTAAAGTAGGTGCGGACGGCCCCAAATGCCTCGCCCCAGTTTCCCTTAATATAGCGCTCGATGACCAGCATGCCCAATAACGCGCCGATGAGCGCGCCAAACAGGGTACCGATCACGGGTAGACTGCTCAGAAAGATGCCACCGGCAATGCCGCAGACCAGCGCACCGGCAATTGCCCGCCAACTTACCCCTGCGCGTCGGCTGAGCGTGGTGGTGAAGAATAGGTCCGCAGCCCAGGCCAGCGCCGCCAGCACGCCCAGCGCACTAATCGTCCACCAGTTGATTTCAACAAAGCCATCGCCCCAAGCCCAGGAGAGCACCCCAAGCCAGATCAGGATCGGCCCCGGCAGCACCGGCAGCACTGTGCCGATCAGACCCAATACCACGAGCGCGTAGCCGATTCCCTGTAATACCAAACCGCTAGATTCAACCATTCCTACTCCTCAGCCCAGATCTCTCCCTTCTCTACGTGCAAAGGCACGATGGAGTCGCGGGCGAACAAGAGTGGCACTGCGATCCCGATCTGTTCGTACAGCGCAGCGGGGACGCCGATATCGGCTAAGTATAGGTCACCGGAGGCCTCCGCTGCTGCGGCAGCACGCAGGGCGGACTTGGGCAGCGCCAGTGCCACTGTGGCCGCCGCTTGCACGCACGCCGCAGACACGCGGCCGGTGGCGGCATCCACACCGCTGGGCACATCGAGGCTGAGGATGGGAGCCGGATTGCTGTTGGCAAGCTCTATGAGGTTGCGGGCCTCTCCCCGCGGATCGCCACGCAAGCCGCAGCCAATGACGGCGTCGATCAGCAGGTCGCAAGGGGGGATCTCCCAGCCGTCTTCGGCCCAGGCGAGCGCCGCGCCCATCGCTTGCAGCGCCGCCAGCTGCTCCGCCGCCGCACCTGCGAAGGTGCCGGATGAAGAGGAGCATACAACCTGTACCCAGGCTCCCCAGTTCAGCAGGTGGCGCGCCGCCGCCAGGCCTACTCCGCCATTGCTGCCGCGCCCTGCCAGCACCACGACAGGCCGGTCCAAGATCTCCTGTTCCAGCAGTTGGCGCGCCATGTGCGCCAGCGCGCGCCCCCCGTTCTCCATTGTCGCCAGCCGGCTGACGTGGTACTCCTGGACCATAAGACGGTCCAACTCACTGACCTGCTCGCCGGTCAACGTAGGGACGGGCAAACGTACAGCCATCTCAGGCGAGACCTGTACTGATCCAGGCTCGGTGAAGCAGCCAGGTATTCTCCGCCGGGTCCCACTGCAGCTCATAGGCGCCGTTGTCCACTGCTTGGATCAGGTAACAGTGCAGGCGTTTGCCGTCAACAATTTCTTCCCAGTGGCGGCCCACGTCATTGACATAGCGGGTGCGGTCGCGCCAGATAAAGGATGTCGGCCGAACATCGCCGTTGGGCATCACCCGAATCAGTGTGTCGACCGTTTCATTGACCAGTAGTTCGCGGTTCATACTATCTCCTATCGTTCTCGCTCGATTGTAGCCGTGGTGGTTTCAGGTCCACAATCGGGCGCCTGCTTAATCTTGATCCAGATATTCGCCAATCATTTGGAGGGCGCGCACGGCGCTCAGCAGCTTATTGCCGCTGCGGTCGCTCTCCCAGACGTGCCGTTCGCCGTGCTCGTAGCCATCGGCGGCGCTCACATGCAGGTAGACAGTCCCCGTAGGTTTTCCGGGCATCCCACCTCCTGGGCCGGCGATGCCGGTCACGGCGACAGCCACGCCGGCTGCGTACAGCCGCAGGACTCCTTGCGCCATCTGCTGGGCCACGCTTGCCGACACCGCGCCCTCGGCCAGGAGGGTTTCGTGGTCTACACCGGCGACCGCTTCCTTGGCCCCATAGCTGTAGACGATCGCCCCACCGGCAAAGTAGTCGGAACAGCCGGGCACTTCCGTGATCAAGTGCCCAATCAAGCCTCCGGTGCAGCTCTCCGCCGTAACGCACATCAGGTTGCGTTCCCGCAGCCTGGCGCCCACTTGCTGCGCAAGCTCTACGGCCTCCCGCATTGAAGGAATTGTCTTCATTTTAGGCCCCTTCCAAGCGCCTGCCGATAAACATCAAATGTGCGTCGCCGTGCGGCGCACCGCTGCGATCCAGGACACGAGTAAAGATCACGACTGCGTCCCGCCCTTTTTGCGCAAGCTTGAGACGTGGGCGCAACGATTCCGGCTCGACTGGAAAGCCGCGTTTTTTCAGCTCGACACGGGCTACGCCAAGCGCATGCAGACGCTGGTTAAGCAGTTTAAGCGCAAACGGATGGATCTCCTCAATGGCAAAGGCTTGGACAAGCGAGCGTGCCTGCCGGTCGAGTTCCCGGCCCGGCTCGCTGCCGCGTCCGGCATCGCCGGTCAGGTAAGCGATGTCGGGGTCAAATTGGTGCGCGTTCAGGTGGCGGCATAACCACGCCAGGCAGCCGGCACGAATCAGCGCGGGGTCGGGCTCGTAAAGCACTTGTCCCGGCGCCAGTTCACCGAGCGGCGGCAATTCGTCGTCGCTCGGAATTTGTTCGGCGCTGGTACCTCGGACGATCGTGGCCCACTTGTGCCGCCAGTTAGTCGGCCCAAACCATAGGACCGCCTCCTTGCAGACGCCTTGATGGCTGACAAATTCGACGCCACAACCGGCCGGCAGCTCGGCGTCTTGAACACTAGGCATCACTTTGACGCCTAGCGCCGGCACAACCGCCGCCAGCTGCAGAAGCGGAGCGATCGGCGGCTGCAGTTGGTCAAGCCTGAAAACCCGGCGCTCGCCCACACGGCGGGCGGGGTCGGCGAACGCGCCCGCCGCTGCCGGCAGCAGGCCCGCATGGAGGTCGGCCACCCAGTCACGAGTACGCACCTCGACCTGCCCGGCCAGGCTCATGCTGGCCGCGTTGGCCTCGGCAAAGGCGGCTCGTACGGGGTCAAGCTCATAGGCTATCACTCGGCGGCGCTCGGCTAGCGCTAACAGATCGCCGCCAATCCCACAGCCCAGGTCCAATAGGAGGCCGGACGGCGCGTGACGGTCAAGCCAGGCGGCATGCTGCTGCGCGACGTCCCATGCCGTCGCCTGTTCCAAAGCTTCAGCCGTGAAAAAGAGCTGTTCCGCCTTCGGAAACTTGGCGGCAGCGCGGCGGCGCAAGCGTGCCAGGGTTACGAGCGCGCCTGCCCTGCTGGCGTCGAATCGCTGGCGCAGCCGGTTGAGCAGCGCGGGCAGGTCGGCATCGTCGAGCTGGGCGTCCTGCAGCTCTTTTGCCGCTGCGCGCCCCTCCTGTGACAGGAGAAATGTGGCTGTTGCCGGGCCGATGGCGCTGATGATTGGCATAGCTTTGGATTGTACATGGCGGAGCCGGAACGCCCACAAAGTGTTAGCTAATTGTAGGCTTTCTGGCTTGACGCTGCCTGTCCCCAGCGGGTAGACTAAGACGCTGTTGTTTGTGATGGCTTGCACATGCACCGAGCGCCTACGGGGCTGGCAGACCGGACTGCGCCGCAGGATTGGCGCTTCGCCGACGGGCACGCAGCAACCATTGTCCATATTGGTATGGGGGTCCCATCGCCCCTGACTGCAGTTCGTCTATCTTGGAAGGAGTCTGAATGAGCGTTCAACATGAATCACTAGATATGAAGTCAGCAGAGCGGAAGCAGGAAGCACCCGAGCTCGAATACAAGGCGGCCAGCCAGGACTCGCTGTCGATGTTTTTTGCTGCCGTCGGCGGCGCCGTGCTCGGCATGCTGGCGACGCTGCTGATCCTGGCGTTGATCAACGGCGGCACGCTGAATTTCATCCATCCGGAACGCTTGGCCGTGCTCGAACAGAATTTGACCCGCGTCAATGAGAACGTCGGGGCCGTGAGCACCAACGTCGACAACGTAGCGCAGCAGGTGACTGCCATGCGCGGCGACATCGCCGGCGCCAAGGGTGATGTGCAGGCAGCCATGGCCAAGCTTGACGAGCGCGGTACGCAGGTCGATCAGATCGGCTCCGATGTCGCGACTCTGAAGGTCACCGGGCAGAAGTTTGACACCTTTGTGGTTGCTCTTGACCAGGCTTTGACCTCTATGGACCGCGTCGGCGCGGCGAATGGTGTAAGCGCTGCCGTAGGCGGCCCCCTGGTCGTCAACAGTGACGCCGTCAAGCCCGGCAACGTAGCAGTCCTTTTCTATGTCGACAGCAACGGCAACGGCCGCATGGACGACAGCGAAGCCAACCTGGTTGGCGTGAAGCTGGCCGTGACTGACGCCCAGGGCGGCACCGTCGGCGATTACAGCTCGACCGATGGCGGCATCGCGGTCGACAATCTGGCCGCCGGCCAGTACACGTTTGCCGTGACCGACGCGGCGGGCCACACGCTCACCGGCGCCGACAGTGTCACCGTCAACGTACCGCAGGACGCCCAGCAGGGCCAGGTTGTGTACTTCCCGGTTGCGGAGTAATCTCGGGTCCCACTTGGGCAGTAACATGCCGTGAATAAGAGGCGCCACCGACTGGGTGGCGCCTCTTCTCTTTTATTCGTCTGCCCCGTCCGGTTCCGGGTCCTCTTCTGGGGCTGTATCCGCTCCCTTCTCGTCCAGATCCGCCGCATCTGCGTAGAAGAGCAGCATGACGGAACCGTATTTACGCCGGTCGTACTCCTGCAGCCGCTGTAATTCTACCGGTTTGTCCTCGACAGGATGAATCTGGACGACGATGGTGGCATATTCGGCCGTAAGCGATGGGCGCTGGTCAATCATTTGCAGCGCCCTGCGCCATAAATCCTGGTACTGTGGCGGCGCCACAAAGATAAAGTCGAACGGCTCGCCGCGGTAGCGCTCGAGGAAGGTAAAGCTGTCGTTGCGTTCGACTGTTGCCTCACGGCCGAAGCCGCAGTGCGCCAGATTAGCCTGCATCGTATCTACAGCTTTGCGATTGTTGTCGACAAAGTGGGCGTAGGTAGCACCGCGGCTGAGACACTCGATGCCGACGGCGCCTGTGCCGCCAAACAGGTCGAGCACGCGTGTATCCTCGATCCAATCGCTTAGGATGCTGAACAGGGCGGACTTGGCGCGGTCCGTAATCGGCCGCGTGCTGTCGCCGGGGACACTCATCAATTTGCGGCCCTTGGCACGGCCGGTGATCACCCGCATGTGTACATCCTCCTGGGGCGCTGCTTTAGCGCACCATCATCATATCCCATTTGCCGTCGTCGAGCAGACGGAAGTAACGGATGGTGGCATCCTCGAAACAAGCCAGCAGCCGGCCTTTCTCAAAGCGCTGGACGACCGTGTGTTGGCAGAGGCGCTCCTCGCGGTCGATCGTCCCCATCTTGTCCTGCAGCCCGTCTACGGTGCACCAAAGCTTGCCAAAGCCGCGCCGCGGCAGCGGCGGTGAAGTCGGGGGCACGCTGAGCGGGTTGCACGACAGCTCGGGCTGTCCCTCGCGCCAGGTGTCCAGGTAGGCCTGCCAGGTCTGGTCCGGGAAGAGCACGTAGATTTGCAGCTCGTCGCTAAACCAGAGCATGAAGCGATTGTAGTCCGGACCCGTGCCAAACTCGTTGATGCCGACGTCGTTGTTGTCAGCGGGTTCCAGTGCGCATCCCATCTTGGCGAGCAGGTCGGGGTAGCCCGCCAGATCTAGGTCGTACTGGACGGCGCAGTCACCCTCATCGACGATCGGCAGCTCGGAGACGCTCGCTATCGCACCGGCCGGTGGCGTCGTCAGAGCAGGATCGGAGGATGGCGCCGCGCCAGCCCCTGTGGGCTGCGAGGTTGGTATTTGCTCCAGCGGCACCGCCGTTGGAGTAGGCGGCGCTGCCGTCGCGGTGGCGGTCGGCTGTGGCGCTGGCGTAGCGGTAGGTGTGGGAGTCGGCTCAGGAGAGCCTCCACAGGCAGCCAGCAGTACAGCGACGGCGCAGACCGTGCTTATCCAAGTTGCCTTGCGTAGGTGCCATTTCATCATAGGACTATTCTTATCGCGTCTACTGGCGGACCAAAATTGGGCCGAGGTCAATTGCGTAGCTGCTTGGCCCAGCGCTGACGGGCAGGCGCTGGCCTGTGACGGGATGATAAAGCCCAACGGCTATTTTATACTCGCCGCTTGGCAACGTCTCGGGCAGCAGCAGGCCATAGTGGTCGGCAATTTTTTCTCCCGGCTGCCAGGTGCTGGTAGGGCGCAGCCACTGTACCGGTTGACCATCTGCTTGCTCTATTTTATTCCCCTGCTCATCCAGTAGATGGACGAACACATGATAGTTCTCACCCACTGCGGCTAGATCCTGCCACTGCAGTGTGAGCAAAACTGCCTGTCCTGGGCGTGCCTCTGCCGTTACGGCATAACCGTCCAACCGGAACCAGCCGTTAGCCTCCGTCACAGGTGGCGGTGCCGCTGGGTCGCCAAAGACGGTGCCTAGGCCGGCTTCCGCCAATTGTTGTCGCGGCGCCAGGGCAAACAGCCCCAGCCGCTGGTTGCTGCCGCCGGCAACACGGTCGTTGACCAGTAAAAAGTCTGACCCGCGCAGCGCGCGCTCCCACCCTGATTTTTCCGGTGGGCTGCTGTCTGGCAGCACCCACAATCGATCATACTGCCGGCGCAGCCGCTGGAGCCATGCCTCCTGATCGGGTGACATCGTCTCGGCGTTAAAAAAGCCATAGACCGGCAGTCTGCCGCGATAGTTGTTGGCAAGCCCCTGGCTCTGATCGGGGCGGAGATTGAGCACGGCATCGCCATCCCGCTCGCTTGCAGCAATGCGCTGGCTCGCCGCATCAATGGCGGTACTGCCTAAAGTCGCCTGTACGTAGGTCAGCACGGCCAGGGTAATCGCAATCAACGCCGCCCCGTACAGCCAATTGCGCGTCCGATCGTCACGATCGTCTGGCCCCCGGCTGCGCAGCAGCTGTACCAACAAGATGAGACCGGCCAATACGCCGGCGAGCGGCATGGCAAAGGACAGCCAGTTCACCGAATCATGGGTGGCGCCTGCCTGCCACCACGCAAACTGGATGTTCTGTGGTTTGAGGAACTGCCACTGCAATACCAGAGGTGAGTAGCGCACCTCTGTGAAAGTCTGGGGCGCAAACAGCGGCTGTACATTGGCCGCCAGCCAGTCCTGCACCAGTGAAAACGGCACTGCCAACCCCAGCCACTGGATCGTCACCGACCACGCCGTCAACAATGCTGCCGCCATCAGACCCGGCCATGCCCAACGCCGCTTCGTGACCAGCATATCCCAGCCTCCTCCTGCGATGAGGCTGACAAAGGGCACGATTGGCACTAGGAATCGTGGCCCCCAACTGTACCCGCCATGCCACATGTACCACTTGGCGTAGACCACGACGTACAGCCCGGTCAGGAGCAGGCTAAACACAAAGATGCGGCGGTGGCTGCGCCAAAAAATGATCGCACCAGGAATGGCTAGCAGTAAGACAGGGTTGTACCAGATAAAGCCGCGAGCCGGCCCTACGGTCAAGCCGTAGAGTCCCGCCAGCAGGTCGCCGGTGAATGATTCGGTCGAGACGTACCCAGTATCAAAGATGCTGCCGTAGCGTGCCCAGTTCCACCATAAGGCCACCAGCCCCGCCGCAACGACAGGAATAAAGAAGCTGACCACGGGGCGCCAGTTGCGCCAGAAGGCAGCGCGCAGCCGTTCTGTCATCGTCATGCCGCTGCTACTCACTACGGCGTCCAAAACCCAGAACAGAGCAACCAGGTAAACTGGCAGCGTCATCAGGTTAATCGAGCGGGTGAGAAAGGCGATGCCCCAGGCGATACCAGCACCAAACAAGTACAGCTTGCGCCCGGACTGGGCATAGGCCAAGAGTGCGTAGGCGGCGGCCAACAGCCCCCAGCCGCAAATAGGATCGCTAAAGTACCCTTGCGTATACGGCCAGGCCATGGTTGCCAGGCCAAAGAGCAGGGCCGTGGCGATCGACGTCGGCCGCGACCAACCTAAGCGGCGCCCCGTGCGAAACAGCAGTGCACCCGTCCAGGCGGTAACCAAGGGGTTGAGCAGCAGCGCCGCATGCACCAAGCCTACCGCTCCCCACTGTTTGGCCAGCCATACAAGGGGCATCGCCAGCAGCACCATGCCGTAACCCTTGCGCGAAAACAGGTCGCCGCCGACGCCAATGTTGCCCTGCTGGTTGCCCATCCACAGCAGTTGGTTGCTGTCGAACGAACCGGTGCGGACAAAGCTTTCGGTGGTGGCAAACATAGAGAGACCGTCACTGCTGTCGACCAGGCCGGTAAAGGTCAGCAGGTAACAGGCAAGCAGGAAGCCAAATAGAAAGAAAGCTGTGCTGCGGTCTTTGGGGCTTACGTCAAGCGGGCGAGTTTGCATCGGTGGAGTCTGGGGTCGATTCAGGCGGTCAATCGACATGAACTGGTAACGATAGATGGTCGGCGCTCGTTCCGTCCGGCAGAGTCAGTGTACGCCGGCCTGTGCTGTCATACATGCCCACTTGCAGGTCATAGACGCCCGGCGGGAGGTCTGTGGGCAATGATAAGCGATAAGGGTCACGAATTGCTGCTTGGGGCTGCCATGTCGTGGTTGGCGCCAGCCCCTGCACCGGCAAATTATCTTGCTGTGCGATGAGGCGACCCGACGCGTCAAACAGCTGTGTAAAGACCGTGTAACTTGCCTCTACCGGCGCCACTGCCTGCCAGTATAGCACCACCGGTAGGATACTGCTGTTTGGTGTGCCAGGCGTCGCAACGGTAAGCGGCCTGCCGACGTCTGCCGCCAGCAATTCTATGGGGCCGCCCGTTGTATCAACCGTGGCGAGCGGTGTATGGTCGCTCAACGCTGCCACGCGCGCCAGGTGGCATGCGCCGAGCACCTGTTCGTCGAAAATTGCAGCACCGGGCTTTGCGGCAAAGCTGTGCAGTACCGGCGACCACTCTGGCATACCGATTCCTTGGCCTTCCGCCGGTGGCTGTGCAGCCGGCTCTGTCACCTGTTCGACCCACCAGAATTCTCCGGCACCGGCCAACTGTGCCAGCTTGGCACCCATGACTTCTTCTGCAGGCCGATCATTTGGATCGTAGCCATCAAGCACGTGGATTGCGTATTTGTCATGCAGCCACGGATAGAGGTCGCGCCAGATGGTGACCTGGGGTGTGATGATCGCCGCCTCTCCCATACCTGCATTTTCCTGTAACAAGGTAATGGCCTCACGGCATGGATGTTCGGCTGTGCGCCGGTCCCAATAGGCTTGGGCAGCGCGCGGTGCACCAAGCAGGGCAGCTAACAGTGCGGCCGCGACGACGACCCATGCCATCCGCGCCGCAACCACTTGCAGGCGGCGGCCTATTTCCGCGACCGGCCAAATCTGTCCAAGCCACTCGGCGGCGAGCAGCACCAGCAGCAGCGTGCGCACGAGCACCGTGGCGACTAACAGCCAATGCTCGTCGGGCAGGACAAGGAGAAAAATTGTCGATTCTACAAAATTAATTGCTGTCAATGCTATTGCCAGCACGATTCCGTGCATAGTCGGTGTCAACAGCACGAGAAAGGCCAGCACCCAGACGACAAACTGGGGGCTCCATCCCTTGCTATAGAGGAACAGCCAGATCACACTCACTGCCGCGAACACAATAGGGGTGCGTGCCCGCGTCCAATCGTAGCGGCGGGTATAGAGCCAAAGATAAATCGCTGCAAAGGTCAGGCCGATCAATCCCCAAGGCAACCGCGTCTGCCATTGACCGCCTGTCGCCAATCCCTGCAGGTTGCGCATATCGATGGGCACCAGGCCATAGCCATAGTAGCCGTCCAGCAGGGCCCAGATGCTTTGCCAAGGCGGCCGGATGGCGTTGATACGAAAGCTGCTCAGCGCCAACTGTGGGTTGAACCCCGGACCAAGCGCCAGCGCGCCAACGCCCACCGAAACCACACCAAAAACCAGGATGTAAAGGGCCGGCCGCAGCAAGTTACCCGGTGACCGTCGATTGAACCACTCCTGGCGTGCTGCCGCCCAACTGAGCTTTGCTCCCAACCAGCGCACTGCTATGGGAACCAATAAAATAGGCGTCAGCTTGATCAGGAAGCCGAGCGCGGCAGCAATGGCACTGCCGGCCCACCCCCACCGGCGCGCCAGCAGCAAGAGGTCAAGCCCCAACAGCATAAAGAAGAGCGGCATTGCCTCAAACCAGCCGAGCAGGGTATACAGCGGCGCAAACAGCAGCGCATAAAGCACGGCAGGCAGCAGCCCTGGCAGGACCCCCGCACTGCCTAGAAACTGAGTTTCTTTGAGAAACTCAGTTTCTCTTGTTTGTACACTTTCCGCCCCCAGCCGGTTGCCAAGCCGGTAGATCAGCAGGAGGTTGCCTGTCTCAAACAGCAGCAGCAGCCCACCAAAGATCAGGTGAAAGAAAAGCCGCGGCTCGCCCCAGGGTGG
>RRZU012511955.1_pt1 | contig 10511 bp, 8 predicted proteins | sample 2165561 | NCBI WGS metagenome assembly RRZU01 (sample SAMN10456909, study PRJNA506462) | wastewater metagenome | isolation source: wastewater sludge | place: USA: Moscow, Idaho | reverse complement strand
TTCTTTGTCTCGTATTCGGGACACGAGTGGCTGGCCCCGGCGCGAAGTGAGGCATTGCCGCAGCAATTTTTTGACGACGGCGGCGCCGAAATCGTTCCCGGGATCCGCTTGCAAGCTATCGCGACACCCGGACACTCGGAGGGATCCAGTGTCTTTCTGCTGGAGGGACAGATTGCGCCAGATCCTGAGGCGGTGAGCCTTCCCGAGGGTTCGTTTGGCACTGAACTCATGCTCACCGGCGATGTGCTGTTCCGTGATGGTGTTGGGCGCACCGATCTTCCCGGATCGGATCCGGCTGCGGCTATGGTCTCGCTGCGTCATCTCGCTGAGACGATCGCCCCAGCTCGAGTTTTCTTCCCGGGGCACGGCGGCCCGTCAACGATGGGTCGCGAGTTGCGGCATTCTCCTTTCCTGCGCGAGGCCGTGAGCAGCCACTAACTTGCTCACACTGTGCCCCGAGATGAGGAATCCGCGTTCGTCGTGAGAGAATATCCGTCATGAAGATTGCCCCCCTTTCTGGATTTCCTGAGTGGCTGCCGGACGGCCGAATTGTTGAGCAGCGCATCCTTGACACGCTGCGTCACACATTCGAGGTGCACGGATTCTCTGGAATTGAGACGCGCGCGGCCGAGCCGCTCGATCAGCTCCTGCGCAAAGGCGAAACCTCCAAGGAGGTCTACCTTCTCAATCGCCTCCAGGGTGGGGACGCACAGGACGCCGAACTCGGCCTCCACTTCGATCTCACGGTCCCGCTGGCCCGCTACGTGCTAGAGCACGCGGGCAAGCTTGATTTCCCCTTTAAGCGCTACCAGATCCAGAAGGTGTGGCGTGGTGAGCGTCCTCAGGATGGTCGCTTCCGCGAGTTTATTCAGGCGGACGTGGATGTCGTGGGCGCTGATACCCTCGCCTTCCACCACGAGATCGAGCTTCCACTGGTGATGGTGGACGCCCTGAACAAGCTGCCGATCCCGCAGGTGGTTGTCCGCGCCTCGAACCGCAAGGTGGCGCAGGGATTCTACGAGGCGATCGGCATCGAGGATGTTGCCGAGACGCTGCGCATTGTCGATAAGCTGGACAAGGTCGGCGGCAAGGCCGTGACAGAGATGCTGGCCGAGGGTGTGGGCGCCTCCGCGGAGCAGGCTCGCCTCGCGCTTGCTCTCGCTGAGATTTCGGGGACTGACGCTCGCGTCGCCGAGGAAATCCTCGCGCTAGGCCATACCTCCACCATGCTAGAGGAGGGCCTAGAAGAGCTCGTCGGCCTCATTGAAGGAGCGAATGAACTGTTGCCGGGCTCCGTCGTCGCAGATCTTAAGATTGCTCGCGGCCTGGACTACTACACGGGGTCCGTCTTCGAATCCACCATGATCGGACACGAGGATCTCGGCTCGGTGTGCTCAGGCGGCCGCTATGACTCGCTCGTAAGCGACGGTAAGCGTACCTACCCGGGTGTCGGCCTCTCAATCGGTGTCTCGCGTATTATTTCGCGCGTCCTCTCACGTGGTCTCGTCACCCCCACTCGCAAGGTTCCCACCTGCGTTCTGGTGGCGGTGAACAACGAGGGGGAGCGCCGCCATGCCGAACTGACGGCCATGCAGCTGCGTCGCCGCGGGATCCCCACAGATGTCTCTCCGGGGTCGCAGAAGTTTGGCAAGCAGATTCGATTTGCGGATCGTCGTGGTATCCCGTTCGTCTGGTTCAAGACGGACGAGGGCGAGCAGGTGAAGGATATTCGTTCGGGTGAACAGGTGACCGCTGACCCCACCACCTGGGAGCCCCCGGTCGCGGATCTCTTCCCGGAGTTGAATTCGAGTCTATGAGTATTCCCATCGTCAAAGGGCCGGACATGGCCGCGTCATTACGCGGACTGTGTGCGGCTCTCGAGCAGGCGCAGTTTCCCCTGCCGGGGTCGTACGCGGAGTTTGGCCGGGATATCTGTGCTGATCTGATCCGCCAGCTTGAGGATTACATCCTCCCTCGTTACGACTCCCTGGACGCTCCGTTGCTCGCGGTGGTGGGTGGCCCAACCGGTGCGGGGAAGTCGCTGCTGGTCAACTCCTTGGTGCGCGAACATGTTGCTTCGTCCACGGCGATTAGGCCGACGACGAGGAGTCCACTGCTCGTCCACGCTCCCGGTGAGGGATCGTGGTTTGCCTCGCAACGCGTGCTGCCCGGTCTTGCCCGAGTGCGGGGTATCGGCGCGGTGGAGAACAAGGCCGGGGTACAAGGAGAGCTGCGGCTAGCCGAGCACGAGGGTGTACCCCGCGGGCTCGCCCTGCTGGATTCTCCGGATATCGATTCCGTTGTTGAGGAGAACCGTCGGCTTGCCGGGCAACTTCTCGCGGCGGCTGACCTGTGGATTTTTGTCACGACGGCGGCGCGCTACTCGGACGCTATCCCGTGGGCGCTACTGCAGGAGGCAGCGAACCGTGACATCGTCCTCGCCGTCGTTCTCAACCGCGTACCCTCCGGTGTGGGAACTCAGATTCGCCCCGACTTCGCACGTCGATTGAACGAACGGGGCCTCGGATCGGCGCCTCTGTTCGTCGTCTCGGAAGCGGTAGATTCTGATGGACTCATACCGGAGGCGAATGTTGAATCGTTGCGGAGATGGCTACGTGGAATCACCGAGGATTCCGCGTCGCGGGCCTCCGTCGCCCGTCAGACACTTGCTGGCGCGGTGGATGCGCTGCTAGAGCGCGAGGACGATATCCTTACCGCTTTAGGTGAGCAACTTGCTCTGCGAGAGCGTATGGACCGGGACGTCGACGAGGTTTTCCGGGCGGGTGAGAAAACCGTTGCGGCCTCTGTAGATGACGGAACGCTGCTGCGTGGAGAAGTACTTCAGCGCTGGCAGGAAATTGTTGGTACAGGCGACTGGATGCGCAAGCTGGAGAATGGCGTCTCCTCACTGCGCGATCGGGTCAGTGGTTGGTTCCGCGGCGGAGACAACGCCGCGAATCTTTCCGGTGTGGACAACGCGATCGAGGATTCGCTCATCACCATGCTGGTCACGCAGGCGGAAGAGGCCCTTGCCGCCCTCGAGGATGAGTGGTTGGGCCGCCCGGAGGCTGTCAATGTGCTCACTGCGGCCCACATGAATGTGCGGTCGCCGAGCGAGAGGCAGGCGTCCGCGGCGTCCGCCGTGCGCGCCTGGCAGCGCGAGCTGGTGGAGATGGTCTCCTCAACCGGTCGCAACAAGAAGTCCACCGCCCGCATTCTCTCGGTGGGGGTCAACGTGGTGGGAGCGGCCCTCATGATTGCGGTATTTGCCTCCACCGCTGGCCTCACCGGCGGCGAGGTTGCCGTGGCCGGTGGCACCGCCGTGGTTGCGCAGCGTGTGCTGGAAGCGGTATTTGGTGACGATGCTGTCCGCAAGATGACCGCCCAGGCCAAGAACGATCTTGTTCAACGTACCCACGAGTTCCTTGCGGAGGATGCCCTTCCGTTCCGGGAATGCCTGGAGGTGCTGGAACTGGACGCATCCGTCAGCGCGCACATCAAGGAGAGTTTTGAGGAAGCGCGTCAGGCGCGAGGAAAGGAACGGCGTCGATGAGCGCACTGACACTGCCCGAGGGCATTGAGACGCTCGAGCACGCCCTGAGGATCGGCGGGTCTCACCTACCTGGCGAGGCTGTCAACGGGACGCGGGATCTTCTTGAGAAGATTCACGAGCGTCGGGCGCGCGGCATGGACCATACCGTCGTTGCCTTTGCGGGTGCTACCGGCTCCGGTAAGTCGTCGCTGGTCAACACTGTCACCGCCACCGAATCTGCCACGGTCAGTGCTCTTCGCCCGACGACGTCGCGCGCACTCGCCGTCGCTTCTGGTCCGGTGAGTGAGCTTCTTGACTGGCTGCAGGTCGGTGATCGAGTGATCTCTCGTTCCCTTCCGGGGTCTGCCGACTCCCAGCTTGTCATTGTCGACCTTCCGGATATTGACTCGACGGAGTTCGCTCATCGTGAGCTATCCGAACGTCTCATTGCGCGCGCCGACGTCGTCGTCTGGGTTCTTGACCCGCAGAAGTACGCCGATGCCGTGGTACACGAGGACTATCTTCGGGTCCTGGGGGAGCATTCGTCCTCGATGCTCATCGTCCTCAACCAGGTGGATCGGCTCTCTCATGAGGAACGTCCCCGGGTTATCGAAAACTTGGCCGAGATTCTTGAATCCGATGGCCTGCGCAGCCAGGTTCTAGAGACCTCGGCGCTGACAGGCGAAGGTGTTGAAGCACTACGGCAAACCATCAAGGATGTCTCCGCCACAAAGCGAGCCGCTGTGGAGCGCCTTGCGGCGGATTTGCGTGACCGAGCCGAAGAGCTGTCCGCGCTGGTTCGGGCGGACGATGGCCGGTTGGAGGCGCCAGGAGAGCTGCTGCCTTTCGACGCCGTCGCTCTCAGTCTGATGGAGGCATCGGGCGCGAAGGTTGTTTCCCAGACTGCTCAGGCCTCGTACCTTCACCGGGGCAAGCGGGCTACCGGCTGGTTGTTCACCTCGTGGGTGGGCGGTCGCAAGCCTGATCCGCTAGCCGCGCTACATCTGGCAGGGGAGTCTGGAGCGAGCACGGAGCATGTCGGTGCGAGCTCACTCATTCCGCTGGAACGGCAGCGCGCCGTAGCTAAGGCCGGGGTGCGTCGGTATGCGCAGAGCGCCGCCGAGAATCTTCCGCGCACCTGGCGTAGGGATGTGGTGACGGAGAGCGAGAAGCGTTCTGATTCCCTTGTCGAGACCGCCGACTCGTTAATCATGAACTCCAATGTGGATTACAGTCGGCGTCCGGCGTGGTGGGGATTCATGAAGCTTATCCAGTGGCTTGCCGGGCTTTCGGTGGTGGCCGGCGCGGGCTGGTTGCTGGCGCTGTGGATTGCCGGCGCCTTCCAGATCCTTCTGCCAGATCCGCCTTACGTGGGGCCGGTGGGATTGCCTACGGTCCTTCTTAGTGTGGGCCTGCTCATCGGGTGGCTTGCGGCACTCCTCAGCCGTTTCTTCCTCGGACGAGGCGCTCGAAAGACCGCACGTCGGGTGTCGAAGCATCTGGGCAAGGGGCTCTCGGCCGCCGCGCAGGACATGGTGGTGCAGCCGCTACGTGCCGATCTGGACAATTATGCAGCTTTCGTGAGCGATCTCGATAAGATCCGCACTGTGCGCTAGAGCACCGTCCACCCGACGCGGGTTTTCATGCATAACGATGTATAGTTATGCACATGGCAATCAAGGTGTCTGTCGCTGGTGCGACGGGGTATGCAGGTGGGGAAGTGCTCCGCCTCGTTCAGGACCATCCTGAGCTGAATGTCGGAGCACTATGTGCGGGAACCTCGAGGGGGCCCCTGGGTAATTATCACCCGCATCTGCGACGTCTGGCTGACCGGGAAGTTCAGCCCACTGACCCAGCGGTTCTGGCCGATTCCGACGTCGCCATTCTGGGACTTCCGCACGGAGCTTCGGCGGACGTCACTGCCGCGATCGAAGCTATTAACCCCGACTGCGTCATTGTGGACCTGGGAGCAGATCACCGGTTGGAGTCCGCCGCTGATTGGGAGGCGTTCTACGGCTCGGAGGCCAGCGAAGCGTGGACGTACGGGATGCCGGAACTCATCCGTGCCGAGGGTCCGTCCCAGCGTGAACTTCTTTCTCAGACTAAGCGCATCGCGGCTCCGGGATGCAACGCCTCTGCCGTGACATTCGCGGCCCAGCCGGCCATCGCCGCGGGAATTGCGGAATCGACGGGAATCGTTGCCGCCCTCGCCGTCGGATATTCCGGCGCGGGCAAGGCCATGAAGCCGCATCTCATGGCGTCCGAAGCCTTTGGTTCGGCACTGCCTTACGGCGTGGGCGGAACACACCGCCATATCCCTGAGATCGCGCAGAACTTGCGTGCGGCAGGTGGCAGCGTCTCTACACTCTCGTTCACCCCCGTCCTGGTTCCGATGTCACGCGGCATTCTCGCCACCGTCTCGATCCCGGTGGCCTCCGACGTGACGGTCGACGACGTCGCCGCAGCTTACGGGGCCGCTTACGCGAACGAGTCGTTTGTTCTCAACGTCTCGCAGGTTCCCGCCACCGCGTCCGTCACCGGAGCAAATACTGCCCTGGTGTACGCGACGCTCGATCGCAATGCCGAGCGGATCACGGCGATCTGCGCCATCGACAATCTCGTGAAGGGCACCGCCGGTGCCGCCCTTCAATCCCTCAATCTTGCCCTCGGCCTGCCTGAGGACCTGGGTCTCAATGTGAATGGAGTCGCGCCGTGACGGTGACAACGCCCCAAGGATTTACCGCGGCCGGTGTGGCTTGCGGACTCAAGCAGAACGGCAAGCGGGACTTCGCCGTCGTCGTCAATAACGGCCCCGAGTACACAGCTGCCGCTGTCACCACCTCGAATCGCGTGTACGCGGCTCCAGTGGGATGGACGCGGCAGGCGGTGGCGGACGGTTCGCTGCACGCCGTCGTCCTCAATTCGGGTGGCGCCAACGCCTGTACCGGCGAGGAAGGTTACGCGGATACGGTAGCCACCGCGCATCTAGCGGGTGCCAAGATCGGTGTCGCGCCGGGTGAGGTCGCGGTGTGCTCCACCGGCCTCATCGGCGAACTGCTCAACATGGATGCCATCCGCGCCGGAATTGATGCCGGCTTCTCCGAGCTCAGCGACGATGGCGGCGCCAATGCCGCTCTCGCTATCATGACTACCGACACCAAGCCGAAGACCTCCGCGGTGACGGGCGACTACTCGATCGGGGGCATGGCCAAGGGTGCGGGTATGCTCGCCCCGCAGCTGGCCACCATGCTGGTGGTGCTGACCACCGACGCCTCGCTCACCACCGAGCAGGCGAACGATGCTCTGCGCCAGGCGATGGATCAGTCGTTTGATCGGATTGACTCGGATGGCTGCATGTCCACTAACGACACCGTCATCCTTCTCGCCTCTGGCGCCTCAGGAATTGCGCCGGATCTCGACGAGTTCACCGCGGGCCTCACTCGCGTTTCCCAGGATCTCGCGGAGCAGCTCATCGGCGATGCCGAGGGTGCTTCCCACGATATCGCCGTGGAGGTGTCGGGCGCTTCGTCGCAGGAAGCTGGCCTCGCCGTCGCTCGTTCGGTGGCCCGCTCCAACCTGCTCAAGTGTGCCGTGTTTGGCAACGACCCGAACTGGGGTCGTGTTCTCTCCTCCCTCGGAACCGTCCCCGAAGAGGTGGCACCTTTCGATGCGAACGCGGTGGACGTGGCTATCAACGGTGTCACCGTGTGCCGCAACGGTGGTGTGGGGGACCCGCGCGAGCTCGTGGATATGACCGGGCGCCTTGTCACCATCTCCATCGACCTCAAAGCGGGTGGCGAGTTCGTTCGCCTGCTCACCAACGACCTCACGTACGCGTACGTCGAGGAGAATTCGGCGTACTCCTCATGACAGACATTCTGATACGCCTCCAGCGCGCGCAGCAAAAGGCTGAGGTTCTTGTCGAGGCACTCCCGTGGATTCGGGAGTTCGCCGGGCAAACCTTCGTCATTAAGTACGGCGGTAATGCCATGGTCTCCGAGGAGCTCAAGGCGGCCTTCGCCCAGGACATTGTTTTCCTTCACCACATGGGCATCAAGCCTGTTGTGGTGCACGGTGGTGGCCCGCAGATCAATTCGATGCTCCAGCGCGTGGGCATCGAGTCCGAGTTCCGGGGCGGCCTGCGCGTGACCACCAAGGAAACCATGGACGTGGTTCGTATGGTTCTTACCGGCCAGGTGCAGCGTGAACTGGTTTCTCTCATCAACGAGAAGGCACCCTATGCGGTGGGCTTGTCCGGTGAGGACGCCAGCCTATTGCTCGCCAAGCGCCGCACGGCGTCCGTGGCTGGCGAAAAGGTGGACATCGGCCATGTTGGCGACGTCATCAAGGTCAACCCGGTGGCCATCACCGATCTCCTCGATGCGGGTCGGATCCCGGTGGTCTCCACGGTGGCGGTGGACATCGAATCTCCCCGCGAGGTCCTCAACGTCAACGCGGATACCGCGGCGAGCGCCATTGCAGTGGCATTGGGTGCCAAGAAGCTCATCATGCTGACGGACGTTGAGGGGCTCTACCTCAATTGGCCGGACAAGTCCTCGCTGGTGGACCAAATCGGCGCCGAGGACCTGCGCGGACTCATCCCGTCGCTCGATTCGGGCATGGCTCCCAAGATGGAGGCGGCGCTGCGGGCCGTGGACCAGGGCGTCGAGCAGGCACACGTTATTGACGGGCGCATGGCCCACTCCATGCTGCTGGAGGTCTTTACGGACGCCGGCATTGGTACCCAGGTGGTTCGGCACACGGAAGGGAGCGGAAAGTGAGCATCAGTACTGATCCAGTGACGAAGTCGGGGGAGCTGACCTCGCGTTATACCCACACCTTCATGAATACCTTTGGTGCACCCCAACTGGTCCTCGTCAAGGGTGAGGGTGTGCACGTGTGGGACGCCGACGGCAAGCAGTACCTCGATCTTCTCGCGGGTATCGCCGTTAACGCGCTGGGGCATGCCCACCCGGCCATTATCGAGGCTGTCACCACCCAGGTGAACGAACTTGGCCACATCTCCAACTTCTTCACCAGCCCCGCCCAAGTAGCTCTTGGCGAGAAGATCCAGCAGATTTTCGACGCTTCCGGCTACGACGCCCCGGTCAAGGTGTTCCTCGCGAACTCCGGCACCGAGGCGAACGAGGCGGCCCTCAAGCTCACCCGGCTCCACAAGCCCGGCGGCAAGGTCCTCTCGCTCACCCACTCCTTCCACGGCCGCACCATGGGTGCGCTGTCGGTGACGGAGAAACCGGTGATTCGCGAACCCTTCGAGCCGCTACCCGGTAACGTCGAGTTCGTTGAGCCAACGATTGCGGCCCTGACCGCTGCTTTCAACGACGACGTCGCCGGAATCTTCGTCGAGCCGATCCAAGGGGAAGCCGGAGTGCTTCCCCTCGCCGACGGTGTCCTCGCCGCCATCCGCGAGCTGTGTGACAAGCACGGTGCACTGCTCGTCGTGGACGAAGTGCAGACGGGTATTGGGCGCACCGGAGTGTGGCTGGCTTCGCAGCAGGTGCGCGCCGACGTCGTCACTCTTGCCAAGGGACTCGGTGGGGGATTCCCCATCGGTGCCTGTGTAGGCGTGGGAGCCGCCGGTGATATCTTCGGCCCCGGCAGCCACGGCTCAACCTTCGCGGGTAACCCGGTGGCCAGTGCCGCCGCACGTGCCACCCTCACCGAGGTGGAGAATCTTCTCGGGCACGTGGCCGAAACTGGCGCGTGGTTGCGAGCGCAACTAGAAGCGGTCGGATACCAGGTGCGTGGCGCCGGACTGCTGCTGGGTGTCGAGGTGGCGGACTCCGCCGTCGTTCACCAGGTGGCACTCGAAGCGGGCTTTATCGTCAACGCCCCCAACGGGACGACGATCCGCCTCGCCCCACCTCTTATCATCACCGAAGAACAGCTTTTCCCCTTCATCAGTTTCATGACCGAGAACGCACAGACCTTCGTGAACGGAGACTAACGATGGCGGAAGCTTTCATTCCCGGAACCCGATCGGCCAGGCAGGCTCTCATTGCGCAGATCCTTGTGAAAGAGAGGATCGGCTCGCAGAGTCGACTGCAGGAGCGGTTGCGGGAGGATGGCATTTCCGTCACCCAGGCCACGCTCTCGCGAGATCTCGACGAAATGGGCGCGGTTAAAGTCAAGGACGCCGAAGGAAAGCAGGTGTATCGAGTACCGGACCCGATGGAGGTGCAGGCAGCCACCCAGGGCGCACGCGCCCAGCTCGCCCGGTGGTGCGCCGAGGTGCTCATTAGCGTGCAGCAGGCGGGCAATCAGCTGGTGCTGCGCACCCCTCCGGGCGCGGCCCAACTGCTCGCCTCGGGACTTGATCGCGCAATGCTGGATGGTGTCCTCGGCTGTATCGCGGGGGATGATACGGTACTCGTCGTTGCCACGGACGAGGCGGTTGCCTCCACTCTGCGTGAAGAATTATTGGATTTGAAGTAGCCCGCGGGAAAATTCCGCGCTCACCACGAAAAATTACTAAGAACAACCGGCTCGCCCGGAACACAACAAGGAGAAAAGATGCCTCAGCATAAGGATCGTGTCGTACTGGCCTACTCCGGTGGCCTGGACACTTCGGTCGCCATCGGCTGGATCGCCGAGCAGACCGGCATGGAAGTTGTCACGGTGGCCGTTGACCTCGGCCAGGGTGGCGAGGATCTGGAGACTATTCGTCAGCGCGCCCTCGATTGTGGCGCTGTCGAGGCTTACGTCGCGGATGCTCGCGACGAGTTCGCCTCCGAGTACTGCATGCCTCAGCTCCAGGCCGGTGGCCTCTACATGGATGCTTACCCGCTCGTGTCCGCGCTCTCGCGCCCCGCGATTGTCAAGCACCTCGTCACCGCCGCCCGCGAGTTCGGCGCCACCGTGGTTGCCCATGGCTGCACCGGCAAGGGCAATGATCAGGTGCGTTTCGAGAACGGTATTACGTCGCTCGCGCCGGATCTCAAGTGCCTCGCCCCTGTGC
>RRZU011859885.1_pt1 | contig 10511 bp, 8 predicted proteins | sample 2165561 | NCBI WGS metagenome assembly RRZU01 (sample SAMN10456909, study PRJNA506462) | wastewater metagenome | isolation source: wastewater sludge | place: USA: Moscow, Idaho | reverse complement strand
TCCACGTTCAGGTAGCCTTTCCACGTTCAGGTAGCCTTTCCACGTTCAGGTAGCCTTTCCACGTTCAGGTAGCCTTTCCACGTTCAGGTAGCCTTTTCTGTTACATAGTCCAGCCCGATATCCAGTGCGCGGCTGCTGTGGGTAAGGTAGCCCAGTGCTATGGAGTCTACGCCGGTTTCGGCCACTTCGCGCAGGCGGGCAAAACCAATGCCGCCGGAGGCCTGGCTGTGGGCTCGCCCTTGACACAGGGAAACGGCCTGACGCAGCTCAGGGGTAGACATATTGTCGAGCAAAATCAGTTTGGCACCGGCGGCCAGAGCCTCTTGGAGCTGTGCCAGGGTGTCCACTTCCACTTCTACGGCAATCCATTCGCTGGCGGCTGCATGGGCGCGGCGGATGGCTTCGCTGAGGCTGCCGGCTAGGGCGATGTGGTTGTCTTTGATGAGCACGGCGTCGTCTAGCCCCATGCGGTGGTTGTGGCCGCCGCCGGCGCGCACAGCGTATTTTTGCAGGGTGCGCAGGCCGGGCAGGGTTTTGCGGCTGCACATAATGCGGGCGCGGGTGGAGGCCACTTCGGCCACGGCGGTGGCGGTCATGCTGGCGATGCCGCTGAGGTGGGTGAGAAAGTTGAGGGCGGTGCGCTCGGCGGTGAGCAGGGCGCGGATGTCGCCGTGTACGGTGGCCAGTGTTTGCCCTGCATGGATGGCGCTGCCATCGGCGGCAAGGGCGGTAAAGCGGGTGGCGGGGTCGATGCGGTGAAAGGCGAGGCGGGCGAGGTCGATGCCGGCCAAAACGCCTTTTTCTCGGCTGACAATGGCGAGGTTGGCATGTTGGTGGCCGTGGAAAATGAATTCGGAGGTGATGTCGCCGCGCCGGCCTAAATCTTCGGTAAGGGCTTGGTCGACATGGGGTTGCAGCAAAATATCGGGCAGGTGCATGGGTGAGCCTTCAGGTAGCGTGGTTAAGGTTCTTTGTGTAGTGGCAGTTTGACACCGGAAATCAGGCTTTCCATCATCACGTCGTCGCGGAAGCGATAGCGTTGGGCGGGGCGGCCGCGGTCTTGCACCAAGCTGCCGCCGGCGGCTTCAATCAGGTTTTGGTATTGGATCAGGCGGCGGAAGTTGGGTTTGTGCAGCTCGCGTCCGGCCAGCACTTCTACGCTTTTTTGCAGTTGCAGCAGGGTGAAGTGCGGCGGCATTAATTCGAAAATCACCGGCCGGTATTTGATTTTGCCGCGCAGGCGCGACAAGGCGGTGGCGAGTACGCGGCGGTGGTCGCTAAACATGCGCGGGCCGGTAAGCTTGGTGTCGAAACCGGTGTCGACTTGCGCCGATTCGGCAATCAGTCCGCACTCATACAATAATTCGTAGCGCAGCAGCGCATGTTCTTCCGACCAGCTAAAAGGCGGTAAACCCCAACACAAATTAATACGCTTTTGCCGCGCCAGCCGTGCGCTTTCATCGGCGGGCTGTTGCGCCCAGGTGTTGAGATGTGGCAGCAGATGCTGTTTCACCCAGGCAGGCAGGCCGGCGCGCACGTCTTCCCAGGGCAGGATGTCGTACCAGTCACGCCATTTGGCATCGGCGGTGAGCACGTCTTCGTGTGCTTCGCTCACCAGCCCCAAATAGGCGACGTATAACACGGGGTCATCGTTACCGGTGCGGCGGGTGGTGTCGATAAAAGTATAAAGCTGCTCAACATAGCCCATGGGCTGGGCGGTTTGCTGAGCTACCCAAGCACGCACGCCGGCTTGTAGCGAGCGCTGCACGGGTGACAGCGGGCCAAAGGGCAGTGCTTCGCCGTTGCGAACGGTGAGCACACGGGCGTGAAAATCGGTGACCGCCACCAATACGGCAGCCAATTCGACCACTCCGGTGGCGGATTGCTCGGTTTGTGCGGATGAGTTCATGGTGTTTCCATTCTAAAGGGGCGCATATCGGCGTTTCAGGACACCTCAAAAAACGCTTGCTTATTATACTCAATGTGAGCATAATGTCCAGCTTGTGCCGCTGGCACAACAGCGCCATGTCAGGATACGCTCGGATGGCTGGTTTGGTAAAGATTTTGCTATTTATACTCATAATGAGTATAAGATAAGGCTGTGAGTCAAAGATAAAAAGGAGCATTGAGGATGGTGCGATACCTGCAAAAAAGTTATGAATACGAAGCGCCATTGCCGCATCAACCGGCCGGGGCATGTTATTTGAAAGAGGCTTGGGCGCGGGTGCCACCCGAATTAAACGGCAGCGAAAAGCAAGCTTTGCAGGAAGAAATTAAAATATTGTTGCGCCAGCGCAATGCCGTGCTGGTGGCACATTATTATGTGGCGCCGGAGTTACAGGATTTGGCTTTGGCCAGCGGCGGCTGTGTGGGCGATTCGCTGGAAATGGCACGTTTTGGCCAGGCTCATGCGGCGGATACGTTGGTGGTGGCAGGGGTGCGTTTTATGGGAGAAAGCGCGAAAATACTCAGCCCGCACAAAACTGTGCTGATGCCGGATTTGGATGCCAATTGCTCGCTTGATTTGGGTTGCCCCGCCGATGAATTTGATGCTTTTTGCAACCAGCATCCCGACCGCACGGTGGTGGTATATGCCAATACCAGCGCGGCAGTGAAGGCGCGTGCCGATTGGGTGGTAACGTCTTCTGTGGCGCTGGAAATTGCCAGCCACCTCACTGCTCAGGGCAAAAAGCTGATTTGGGGGCCAGATCGCCATTTGGGCGACTATATCCGTCGCCAAACCGGTGCAGACATGCTGTTGTGGCAGGGTTCGTGCATTGTACACAACGAATTTAAGGGTGATGAGTTGGCGGTTTTGAAAGCCCGCCACCCGCAGGCTTGGGTGCTGGTGCACCCCGAATCGCCGGCCTCGGTGGTGGCGTTGGCCGATGTGGTGGGTTCTACCAGTAAACTGCTGCAAACGGCCGTTACATCAACGGCCAACGAGTTGATTGTGGCCACCGATTTGGGCATTTTGCACGAGATGCGCAAACAGGCGCCGCATAAAATTTTTATTGCCGCACCCACCGCGGGCGAAAGTGCCACCTGCAAAAGCTGTGCGTTTTGCCCGTGGATGGCCATGAACGGTTTGGCCGGTGTGCGTGATGCCTTGTTGTATGGGCAGGGCGAAATTCTGCTTGATGCGGAGCTGGGTCGCCGTGCGGTGGTGCCGCTGGCGCGGATGTTGGATTTTGCGGCTGCACTGAAAAGCCGCACTGTTGTGCATGGCATGGGCGCTGCATAATAGATTACGGCCGCCCCGAAACCAGCGCTGTATGCGCGTGGTGCGCCAATGTTGTTGCACAGAAAAAAGGCAGTCTGCTGCCGTGCGCAGTGCTGTGGGTTGACCGCGTCCGCAGGCAAACGCGCAATGTCGGCGTGCGTTTTCATAACGATTTGGAGTGCTAATGTATAGAGGCTACCTGAAAAGATTTTCAGGTAGCCTCTGTTTGTATGCCGGCCTCAACGGTGCTCGGCGGTGGCGTTTAATAAAAAATCCGCCATGCTGCGCACCGCCGGTACTGCGCCGCGGTTTTTGTAATACAAAAGGTGCAGTGGCGAGCTTTCGGGCTGCCAGTCGGGCAGTACCGGCACCCATTCGGGACGGATGATGTGACCGATGCGGGGCAGCAGGGCGATGCCGGCGCCGTCGTCAACCAAGCGGGCGATTAAATGGAAATCGTTGCAGCTGAAGCGTTTGCCGCCGCTGAGGTTAAAAGTTTTTTGCTGGCAGTGCAGCCGCCAGGCCGGGCCGTCGTATTTATAGAGCAGAGTGTGGCGGTGTAGGTCTTGCGGCTCGTGCAGCGGTGGCGTCTGATTCAGGTAGCCGGGCGCGGCATAGAGGCCGAAGCGGATGTCGCACAGCTTTTTTGCCACCACGTGATCGTTGTCGGGTGTGCCGGCGCGCAGGGCGATGTCGATGCCGTCTTGAATCATATTGATGCGTTCGTTGTTCACCTGGATGTCGAGTGATACATCGGGATAAAGGCGCAGGTATTCGGCCAGATGCGGCGCCAGCAGTTCGCGTGCCATTTCGGTTGACACGGAAAGGCGCAGCAGACCTGAAGGAGCGTCGAGGCCGTGCTGCACGCTGCTCACTGCCGCTTGCGCCGCATCGAGCATGGTTTGCGCGTGGGCGTAAAAAAGCTCGCCCAGCTCGCGAGCAAAGCCGTGCCGAGGGTATTTTCGAGGCGGGTGAGGCGGCGGCTCAGGCGTGATTTGGGTTGGCACAATAAATCGGCGGCCTTGCTCAGGCTGCCCGCTTGCACCACCGCCACAAACAGGCGCATGTCGTTTAAGTCTACGTTATTCATCGTTCTGTTTTTGCAACTTTAAGTTTAAATTTTGTGTATTGTTGCGATTTTAGCATTAAAGTACACTGTGTATCACGGTAAAGGCAAGGCTGTTCAAGCCTGCATAAACCGCTTTCAGGCAGCCTCTGCACATCATCATATGCCCAACAGGCTACCAGAAGAAATATGCCAACAGATAATCAAGATAAAGGAACCGTTATGCGCAACATCCGCCAAATTTACCAAGCCACCGGCCAACACTGGGTGGGAGATGGTTTTCTGGTGCAACCCTTGTTCAGTCATATGGCCGACGATCGCGGCACCGACCCTTTTCTGATGCTCGACTATGCCGCTCCGAAAACCTTTGCGCCCAACAGCGGCCGCCCGCACGGCGTTGGCCAGCATCCGCACAAAGGCTTTGAAACCGTAACCATCGCCTATCACGGCGAAGTGGCGCATCGCGATTCTACCGGCGGTGGTGGCGTGATTGCTGAAGGCGATGTGCAATGGATGACTGCCGGCGCAGGCATCATTCACGAAGAATTCCATTCTGAATCTTTCAGCCGGAGCGGCGGGCTGTTTGAAATGGTGCAACTCTGGGTAAACCTGCCGAAAAAAGACAAAAACACCCCGGCGCGTTATCAACATTTGGCTAAGGCGGCAATTCCGGTGCAAGATTTACCCGCCGGTGCCGGTCATGTGCGCCTGATTGCCGGCGAATACAACGGCGTGCACGGCGCGGCGGAAACATTTACCGAAATGAATGTGTGGGATGTGGTGTTGAACGTGGGTGCCGAAGTGGTGTTTACGCTGCCTGAAAGCCATCAGTTGTCTATGGTGGTGTTGCGCGGCGAAGCCATGTTCAACGGCAAAGAGCGCGTTGGCGCCGGCCAATTGGTTAGTTTTGAACACGGTGGCGGCGATGTGCGCATTGCCGGCGGAGCGGAAGAAGTGAAAATTCTGTTGCTCTCCGGTGTGCCTATTGCCGAACCGGTGGTTGGCTACGGTCCGTTTGTGATGAACAGCACCGATGAAATCCGCACGGCCATTAATGATTTTAACAACGGTCGTTTCGGGGTGATTGATTAAGCCGAAAAGCGGCAAGTCACTGTCTAAAGAAGATAAAGGCTACCTGAAAATAGATATTCTGTTTTCAGGTAGCCTTTATAGCGTGATAACGCGTTATACGTCGGAAGAATCCACCAAGCCTTTAGCGAGGGCATCGGGGTTGAAGCGCAGCGATTGCGGGTAGGGGTAGAAATCATCCAGCTCGCCGCGCAGTAGCCGCTCTTTTTTGCCCTGCCAGAATTCGGGCGTGAGCAGGTCGCGGTGATGTTGCATAAATACTTGGCGCACATCTGGCTCGCCAAGCAGGAAGGGGCCGAATTCTTCGGGGAAAACATCGCCGGGGTGCACGGGATACCATACTTCGCCCGACATTTCATATTCGGGGTTCGGTGCGGGCGGAATAGAACGGAAGTTGCAGTCGGTCATGTATTCGATTTCGTCATAATCGTAAAAAATCACGCGACCAAATCGGGTCATGCCGAAGTTTTTATAAAGCATGTCGCCGGGGAAAATATTGGCCGAAGCCAGCTCTTTCAGGGCGAAGCCGTAGTCAATCACGGCGGCGGCCTTATCGGCAGGGTTTGCTTTCTGCATAAACAGATTCAGCGGCTTCAGGCGGTATTCTACATAGGCGTGTTTAACGATAAACAAATCGTCGGTTTCTTCAATCTGGCTGGGCGCGAGCGTGCGCATCTCGTTCATAAACTCTTCGTCGCAGCGGTGTTTGGGCAGGGCGATATTGGCAAATTCCAGCGTATCGGCCATGCGTCCGACGCGGTCGTGCTTTTTCACCAGCAGATATTTTTGGCGCACGTATTCCTGATCGAAATCCTTGTTTGGCCCGAACACATCTTTAATAACCTTAAACACATACGGAAACGAAGGCAGGGTAAACACGCTCATCACCAAGCCTTTAACGCCGGGAGCGAGTATGAATTTATCGTTGGAATATTGCAGGTGTTGGGCGAATTCGCGCCACCAAATATTTTTGCCCTGCTTGTGCAGGCCGAGCATGGTGTAGAGATCGCCGGGCGAACGCATCGGCAGCATTTGCTGCAAAAACTGCACATAACCGCTGGGCACGGGCATATCCACCAGAAAATAAGCGCGCGCAAACGAAAACAATACCGAAATCTGTCGTGGCTCAAACAGCGCGGCATCAGCCACCAGTTCGCCCGCCTCGTTGTGCACAATCGGCAAGGCAAACGGATGGCGCTGGCTGCCGTTGATAATCTGGCCGAAAATATAGGCGCTTTTATTGCGGTAAAACGCCGAGTTCAATACCTGTACATGCAGGTTTAATTCGTTGAGCGGCCAGTCGCCATGTTGTTGCAGGTAGTCGCGCGCCGCACGCAGAATATTCACCACATCGCGGTTGATGTCGGCAAACGGCACCTGCCAGCCGGCATGGTTGAGAATATCTTTCAGGCAGCCGCGCAAGCCTTGGTGGCTGGGGTAAAACGATAAAAACGTGGGCGGATCCGAGTCGATATATTCGGTGCTGATGGCCGGCTTCACAAAAATAAATTGGTTGTTGTAATACTTTTTATACAGCAGCTTGGTGGATACCGAATTGAAAAATGTTTCTGCCAGCTCCGGCTGCTTGTGGTTGACCAGCATAGAAATATATTCTTTTTTCGCTTCGGCCCATACTTCATCGCTTAAGGCATTGGCAGCATGTTCGCGCCGCAACACCTCCACCGCTTCGCGCACGCGCAAATCATACATCTGGATGCGCTCGGCACCGATAGACTGGATGCCGTGCCAATCACGCTGTTCAAACAGTGCTTTGGCTTGGGCAGAAATTTCGCGATACATCGAATAGTGTTTGTTGAAACCCACTAGAATGGTGGACGCAACCGAGCGGGCATGTTCGAGGGTTAGGCGCAGAGACATATTGTTTCCTTCGGATTTGGCCGTGAAACGGCTGATTTTATAGCCGTAACCTTATGAGTTTTTGCACACTTTGGCAAGAGGAGGGCTACCTGAAAATCACGTTTTCTCAAAGATTAAACCCGCATTAATCTGTTTCAGGTAGCCTGATTCAGCCATTTGCACCTTTATTAATCTATATTTCGGTTAGCCGTGTATTCGGCATCGTTGCGAGCAGCTTGGGCGCGGTTTGCATGGTGGGCAGAGGGCTTTGTAAACCGTGCAGTTTTCCGCCCGCGCCACAGAAAATAAAAGAAAAACGAGTGCGTTTGAAAAATACAATAAAGGCATTTTTTATGCTTGAATATTATCCAGACGACCTTATATGATGGGGTATCGAAACAATGATTCATCCCTTTAAAACAGGATTGCCTAAAGATGACTGAACAAAACCAAAACCCTGAAGAAAAAGTAGAAACTGCTGCTGAAACGGCGGAAGTGGAACAGCCGAGCTACGAAAGTTTGGAAGCAAAAATTGCCGAGCTGGAAGGGCAGTTGCAAGACGAGCAATTGCGCAGTTTGGCTAACGAACAAAACCTGCGCCGCCGTCACCAAGAAGAAATACTGGCCACACATAAATTTGCCGGCCAGAAATTTGCCGCCGAAATGTTGCCGGTAAAGGATTATCTGGAAATGGCACTGCTTGATCAAAGCGGTAATTTTGAAGCGTTGAAAATGGGCGTGCAGATGACGTTGAACGAGTTACAAAAAGCGTTCGACCACACTCAGATTAAAGAAATCAACCCGCAAGCGGGCGAGAAACTCGATCCGCACCAACACCAAGCTTTGCAAACCGTTGAAAGTGAGCAGGAGCCCAATACGGTGGTGAACGTGATGAAAAAAGGCTACATGCTGGCTGACCGCGTGTTGCGCCCGGCGATGGTCGTCGTGGCCAAGGCGGGTGACGCCGAATGAAAGCATCGTTGTACCCGTTTCATTAAGAAAGCATTGTTTTGGCAGGCGTAGCGTTTCAGGTAGCCTTTTACAGCCGTAAAAATACAAGCGTGGCTAAATTTTAAAAATCAACCAATTGATTTTTAACGTATAAAATTTAAATAAATTTTTATCCACAGATACTTGAAAACTCTGCGCCTACCCTTATTTAGCAAACAACAGGGCGCAAGCCCACCGGAATTCATTTATTATTAAGGAGCTATACAATATGGCAAAAGTAATCGGTATCGACTTAGGTACCACCAACTCATGCGTGGCCATTTCTGAAAACGGTCAAACTAAAGTCATTGAAAACGCCGAAGGCGCGCGCACCACACCTTCTGTGATTGCTTACCTCGACGGTGGCGAAATCTTGGTTGGCGCACCGGCTAAACGCCAAGCCGTTACCAATGCAAAAAACACCATTTATGCCGTCAAACGTTTGATCGGCCATAAATTTGAAGACAAAGAAGTACAAAAAGACATCGATTTGATGCCGTTTGACATCATCAAATCGGCCAATGGCGATGCTTGGGTGAAGGCGCAAGGCAAAGAATTGTCGCCGCCGCAGGTTTCTGCTGAAGTGTTGCGTAAAATGAAAGAAGCCGCCGAAGCTTATTTGGGCGAAAAAGTAACCGAAGCGGTGATTACCGTGCCGGCCTATTTTAACGACAGCCAACGCCAAGCCACCAAAGATGCAGGCCGCATCGCCGGTTTGGATGTGAAGCGCATCATCAACGAGCCGACCGCAGCCGCTTTGGCTTTCGGTATGGATAAAGGCGATAACAAAGACCGTAAAATCGCAGTTTACGACTTGGGTGGCGGCACTTTCGATATTTCCATCATCGAAATCGCCAACCTCGACGGCGACAAACAGTTTGAAGTGTTGGCCACCAATGGTGATACTTTCTTGGGTGGTGAAGACTTCGACCAACGCTTGATCGACTATATCATTAGCGAGTTCAAAAAAGAACAAGGCATCAACCTGAAACAAGACGTGATGGCGTTGCAACGTCTGAAAGAAGCGGCTGAAAAAGCAAAAATCGAATTGTCGAGCGGCCAGCAGACCGAAATCAACCTGCCCTACATCACCATGGATGCCACCGGCCCGAAACACTTGGCGATGAAAATCACCCGTGCCAAATTTGAGAGCTTGGTGGAAGATTTGATTGCACGTTCAATCGAGCCGTGTAAAACCGCTGTGAAAGATGCCGGCTTGAATGTGAACGAAATCGACGACGTGATTTTGGTCGGCGGTCAAAGCCGTATGCCCAAAGTGCAAGAAGCTGTGAAAGCTTTCTTCGGCAAAGAACCGCGCAAAGATGTAAACCCCGACGAAGCCGTAGCCGTGGGCGCAGCGATTCAGGGCGAAGTATTGGGTGGCGGCCGCAGCGACGTATTGCTGCTTGATGTGACACCGTTGTCGCTCGGTATCGAAACCATGGGCGGTGTGATGACCAAACTCATCCAGAAAAACACCACCATTCCGACCAAAGCATCGCAAACCTTCTCCACTGCAGAAGATAATCAAAGTGCTGTGACTATTCATGTGCTGCAAGGTGAGCGCGAACGTGCATCGGCAAATAAATCGCTGGGCAACTTTAATTTGGGCGACATTGCACCGGCACCGCGCGGTATGCCGCAAATCGAAGTCACCTTCGATATTGATGCCAACGGTATCCTGCATGTGTCGGCCAAAGACAAAGGCACCGGCAAAGAGGCCAACATTACCATTCAAGGTTCTTCAGGCTTGAGCGAAGAAGAAATCGAACGCATGGTGAAAGATGCGGAAGCCAACGCCGAAGAAGATAAAAAACTGACTGAGCTTGTGGCTTCACGCAACCAAGCCGAAGCGCTGATTCATTCGGTGAAAAAATCGCTGGCAGACTATGGCGACAAACTGGATGCCGATGAAAAAGCCAAAATCGAAGAAGCTTTGACTGCCACTGAAGAAGCCGCTAAAGGTGAAGACAAAGCAGACATCGACGCCAAAACCGAAGCCTTGGGCGCAGCCAGCCAAAAACTGGGTGAAATGGTTTACGCGCAAGCGCAAGCTGAAGCTCAAGCAGCCGAAGGCGGCGCGCAACAGGCTGAAGCCGGAGCCAAAGGCAATGATGATGTAGTGGATGCCGAGTTTGAAGAAGTGAAAGATAAAAAAGACTGATTCAGCTTGCTGACACGTAAAAAGGACGCCGTAAGGCGTCCTTTTTACGCATCCAGTTTTCAGGTAGCCTCAACGCATCCAGTTTTCAGGTAGCCTCAACGCATCCAGTTTTCAGGTAGCCT
>RRZU011205264.1_pt1 | contig 10511 bp, 13 predicted proteins | sample 2165561 | NCBI WGS metagenome assembly RRZU01 (sample SAMN10456909, study PRJNA506462) | wastewater metagenome | isolation source: wastewater sludge | place: USA: Moscow, Idaho | reverse complement strand
GTCTTGCCGCTGCCGGCGCCGCCGCGGATCTCGACGCGGTTGAGCAGGCGGGTGACGCTGAGGATGAGGCCCTGCTCCTGGGTGAGGTGGTCGGCGCGTTCCTGGCGCTCGTCCGATGCGTCCTCCACGCTGCGGGCCGCGTGCACGGAGCGTCCGGTGAGGATCTCGACCAGCAGTTCGCAGTCGTCCTCCGACGGCGCTGGGCGATGGGTCTCGAAGCCGAGCGGGATGTCGGCGAGGCGTTCGGCGAGGGCGGCCTGGTCGTGTTTGTCGTGCACCATCCAGCGCGGGCAGTCGGGCAGGTCGAAGTCGTCGCCCAGCGTCGTGAACGGCGCGACGACGGAGTGGGCGTAGCGGATCCGGCCGCGCGAGCTCTGCGCCCAGCGCGGGTCGCTCTCGACGTAGCCCTGGATCGCGTAGCGCGTCTCGCGGGCCTGACCGACGGGGTCGATCGGTTCGTCGCGGCCGTCGCGCCACATGTACCACTGGCCCTCGCGGACGCTCAGGCCTGCACCCTTGACCTCGACGATGAGGACGCCGACGTCCGGCATGACGACGACGAGGTCGGCCTCGTGGTCCTTCGTCGAGTCGGTGAGCCGGTAGTTCGCGATCAGGGTGTCCTGGGGGCGGAGGGCGTCGTGCAGGCGGGCCCAGACGGCGCGCTCCGAGTCAGTCGGGAACTTCGGCTCGGCCGGTACCAGTCGCGGTGGCATGGCCCAACGCTAGTGGTCGGCGCGTGGTTGCGGGCAGGTGAGGGGCAGCCTGTCTCGTTGCCGACAGGACAACTCTCGATCCCGCCGCCCGTCGTCGAGGCGGTCGTCACCGATCGACGCCTTTGACCCGATGGCCGGATCCTCGTGGCCACCGATCCAGGAGGCCGGCGGATTCGGCCGCGGCGCGACGGGCCGTGCCCGCCCGGGTTGGCGGGCCAGCTGCTTTGCCTGCGGAGTTTGCCGGCCGTTCGTAGGCTGAAGGTGACCACTCAACTTTGGAGGAAGCATGTCTGTCAGCAGCAAGGCCACCACCACTTGGCGGGGATCCCTCTTCGAGGGATCGGGCGAGGTCGCCTTCGACTCGTCCCACATCGGGACGTTCCCGATCAACTGGAAGGCCCGCAGCGAGGGCTCCGAGTCGACCACCACCCCTGAGGAGCTGATCGCGGCCGCGCACGCGTCGTGCTTCTCGATGGCCCTTTCCAAGGCGCTGGCCGACAACGGAACCCCGGCCGAGAAGCTCGAGACGACGGCATCGGTCGGCTTCAAGCCCGGCGTCGGCATCACCGGAAGCCACCTGACCCTCCACGCCGACGTCCCCGGGCTCAGCGATGAGGCGTTCCAGGAGCTGGCAGCTGGGGCCAAGGCAAACTGCCCGGTGTCGCAGGCCCTCGCCGGCATCGAGATCACCCTCGACGCGAAGCTGTCCTGACCCTCAACGCCTGACGGCCAGCACCCGAAAGGGTGCTGGCCGTCAGTGTCTTGAGATGTGCTCGTGAGCTTCGGTCTTAGCGGATGGACCAGTTGCCATCAGCCATGAGTTCGATAAGGGAGGGGCCGGCCAAGAATGGGCGGCTCGCCGAGTAGGCACCAATCTCGTTGACCAGGCCTCGATAGTCTTCCGCCGTCTCTTGGGACACGATGAAGTTGCTCTGGCCATCGTGAGTGAGGGTAAAACTTCTGGCCGGACCGTAGTACCAGAGGATGTCGCTCCCCCTGCCACTCAAGCCTGATGCGGTCAGGGTGGGTGCGGCTGAGAGTGGCTTGACGACGAGCGTCCAGTGCCCGTCGGCCTCAACGTCAAGTTTGGTGGTGTCATCGTCATAGATTCCGACTGCGCCGGCAGCACGCGTGGTTCCGATCTCGTTGATCACGTAATCCGTCACGCGGTTTCCACTGTCTAGTCCGTGAACCATGAAGTTACTCTCGCCACGATGTGTTCCGATCACGTAGAGCTCCGTGGCTCCCCTCGGCAGGGTGATCGTCTTCGGGCCCGTTCCGCTGTACGTCGCGTATACGTCGTTCGTGAACCGGACCATGTTATTGAATTGCCAGCCCTCCTGCTGCACGTACGTCGTGCCAGACGAGGATGCCTTTGCGGAGATCGCCGTTCCCCAGATGTACGAGCGGCACCCGTTGCGGCCTGTCGTCGGCGTATCGCATTGCGTGTACCACCTGCGACCGTCAGCGCTGGTCCACTCCGCGGTTTTTCCCAGGTTGTTGTTCGACCACTGGGTTCGTGGCGAAGCCTTGTAGGTGAGATTGTTGAACACCCACCCGTTGGTGCTGACGTAGCGGCCGTTCTTCAGGGAGATCTGGGTGGCGTAGATGTCGGTTCGGCAGCGGGTCACCGTCGAGGAGTACCTTTCGCATGTGGTGTTCCACTGGCGGCCGTTAACGTTGTGTTTGCCAGGCGTGATGTAGACGTCAATGTCTGCGTTGGCGGGCTGTGCCAGAAATGCCACAGCAGAGAGCGCGACCATGGCAGCAGAGGCTGCCACTCCAAGGAGTCGACGGGGTTTCATGCACGGAGCATAGGACAGCGCTCAGACCTTTCTCACGGTCGCGCGAATTGTCGCTCAGAAAGCCATGCGCGCATCGCTTGTTGAGGCGTCCCGAGGCATGCTAGGCGGATTTCGGTAGTGCGAGCCAGGTTTCTGGTTCGAGCTGGCAGGTCTCCGAGATCGCACCGGGGAGCTCGTAGAGCCCAACGGTTGGTCTGGCGAACGCGAAGACCCGCGCCAGCACGTAGACGTCTGATAGCTCCTTGCTGACATGGACCTCGTTGCGGCTGACCATCATGGGCCAAGCCGGACCACGACGGGTGGTCTTCACCTCGAGAAGTCGAGGGCTTCCATCGGTGCCAAACGAGGCTATGTCGTAGCCGAGACCATCTCCCTGAGTCACGGACACATGCTCGACCCGGGCGGCCAGCGTCGCCTGCCCTGCTTCTCTCAAGCGTCGACGCTCCCGTTCCAACACCAGGAGCTCACCGGAGTGGCCGAGCGAACGGTTCGCCGACTCGAGCATGACGAAGTCTGTATGGAGTGGCCGAGGCCTTTGGTGCGGCGCAAAGGTGATGCCTCCGGGAGGTTCGATGACGTTCCACACAACGTCGAGTCGCTCAGCCGCCCCGAGCTCCATGGTCTGGCGCATGAGGTCCGTCAGGGCTGGGCGCCGAAGTATCTCGTGCTCCAGCGCCACGGCTAGTGATGATTGGTAGTTGCGAGCGGGCTTGTACCCCTCGATCCATGGGGCGTGCATGTCGCGCAGCGCTGCGCTGACATTTTGGAACTTGAACTCAACTGACCCCTTTGATCGTCCGGTCAGTTCTCGCACCCGCCTGTTGTGATCCGCCTTCACGTAGTGCTGACTAGCCAGTTCCTGTTCAAGCATCGAGAAGTACTCGCGAATGACGACCTCGTTCTCAGTCTCAGACCAATCGTCCATGGGGAAAGGCTAGCGGGACGACGGCGGATCCGCCGCCGAGGCGCCTCGACGACGGACCTCCCTGAGCTCAGCCGCGGACGCGGGTCTTCAGGGCCGTGAAGGCGCGGAAGACGAGGGCGCGGTTGGCCGGGATCTCGATCAGTTCGCCCGTGCGCGGGTTCCTGGCGGTACGGGCCGCACGCTGGCGCGGCTCGAAGGAACCGAAGCAGGGAAGCGAGACCTCCTCGTCGGCCGCGACGCGCGCTCCGATCTCGTCGAGGGTGGCGTCGAGCGTCTCGCGGACCTGCGCGGGCCGCTGTCCGGTGCGCTCGGCGACGACGTTGGTCAGTTCGGTGATGTTCATGTCTCTCCTACGGGTTGGTTCAGGGGGTGATCAGTCCGCGCTGGTAGGCGCGGACGAGGCGGTGAGGCACGAGGTGCTCGACGCCCTGGATCCGGATGGGGACGAGGTCGGGCCGGGACGCCTTCCACTGCGCCCGACGGTGGCGGGTGTTGCTGCGGGAGGTGCGGCGCTTGGGGACTGCCATGTCAGGCGGCCTCTGCCGGGTCGTCGATCGGGCCGAGCCAGGGCTCGAGTCCGTCTCCGGAGCCGGGCCAGCGTGCGTCGGCCAGCTCGGCGTCGGTGAGCAGGCAGGCGTTCAGCGCGGCCTCGAGGGCGTCGCGTCCCTCGTCGGCGCCGACCACGACGATGCGGGTGTAGGGCCGATCACCGGCCCACTGGTCGAAGGGCCCGATGCTCAACATGCCACCGGCGCCGTCCCACTGGCAGATCTGTCCGGGGCGGGACGAGAGGAAGAAGCAGCCGCGGGAGCGGCGGCGTCCGCGACCGAGTGCCTCGATGCTGTCGCGGAAGCGGTGTGGATGGAACGGGCGCTCGGATCGGAAGTCGAGGGTCCACACGTTCTCCGTCGGGCGGCTGGCGGGTGCCGCGCAGAGCGGGGAGACCCAGTCCTCGGACTCCGGGTGAGAGTGGATCCCCACGAGCAGGCTCGTGGCGTCGACGCTGGAGAGGCCGTCCACGACCTCCACGCCCGGCCGAGCGAGCGCCGTCACCAACTCCCTGCCCTCCGAGGAGGCCTCGCCGTAGAGCGAGACCAGATCCGCGTACTCGACGAAGGCCGCAGCGGTCTCGGCGATTCCCCGCGGATCGTCCTCGCGGACGGGAAGCCCGCGCTCGACGATCAGATCGTCGCCGACCAGGTCGTCGGTGAGCCTCTCGCCGTCCAGCGCCACGACGACGGCGCCGATCCGCACGTGCGGGGCCGCGGCCGGGTACGACTCGATGACGCGGCACACCTGCATCGGCTCGGCCGTGACGGGCAACTGCGCGATGAGGGCCTCCCAGCGGCCTGATGCGGCCAGCCGTTCGAGCGTCGGCACCACGTCCTCGCGGATGGCGCAGCTCGTGCACGCGTGCTCCAGGTCGATTTCCTCGCGCTCGACGATGCCGCTGACGTCCGAGACGGTCCTGACCAGGGCCTCCCGGGCCGGGTTGATCGAGTGCTGCACCACGACGACGGAGGGAAGGTCCCACTGGAGCGCGATCGTCGCCGCGATCATCGGCTCGGCCGACACCCCGGCGACGAGGAGCACAGGCACCTCGTTGCCGCGGGCGCGGATCCGCCTCACCCCTGCCTCGCCTTCATCCGGGGATTGCGCTTGTTGATCACGAAGACGCGGCCGCGGCGGTGGACGACCTGGGCGCCCGGGATCGCCTTGAGGGCGCGCAGCGAGTTGCGGACCTTCATCGACCGGCCTCCCCTCGTGCGTAGCGACGGTTGAAGCGGTCGACACGCCCCTCCGAGTCGATGACCCGCGCCTTGCCGCTCCACAGGGGATGGCTCGCGCTGGAGATCTGCACGTCGATCAGGGGATAGGTGGCGCCCTCGAACTCGATGGTCTGCCCGGACGTCAGGGTCGAGCCGGTCCGGAACGTCAGGCCCGCCTCGCGGTCGCGGAAGACGACCTGCCGGTAGTCGGGATGGATGGAGGTCTGCATTTGTGACACCTGCTACTCTCTTGATAACCATTCTCATTATACATAGGAGTCAAGAATGTCGAGAACCTGTCAGGTGACCGGTGCCCGTCCGGGCTTCGGGAACAACGTCTCGCACTCGCATCGCCGCACGAAGCGGCGCTGGGGTGTCAACGTCCAGTCAAAGCGCTACTGGGTCGGATCCCTCGGGCGGCACGTCACGCTCACGCTCAGCCCGCGCGGGATCCGCACGCTGGACGCGAGGGGAATCGAGGCCGTCGTGCGTGACCTCACCGCGAAGGGGGTGCGCCTGTGATGCCCGGAAAGAAGAGCAAGGATCTGCGTCCGGTCGTGAAGCTCCGCTCCACCGCGGGCACCGGCTACACCTACGTCACCCGGAAGAACCGGCGGAATTCGCCGGACCGGCTGGCGCTTTCCAAGTACGACCCCGTCGTGCGCAGGCACGTCGAGTTCAAGGAGGCCCGCTGATGGCGAGCAAGGCGAAGATCGCGGCCAACCAGCGGCGCAAGGGCGTCGTCGCGCGCTATGCGGCTCGGCGTGCGGAACTGAAGGAGCAGGTGCGCACCGGCACACCCGAGCAGCGGGAGGCCGCTCAGCGCGGGCTCCGAGCGCTGCCCCGCGACGCCAGCCCGGTGCGGGTCCGGAACCGGGACGCGATCGACGGTCGGCCGCGTGGCTACCTCCGCAAGGCGGGCGTGTCGAGGGTCCGCTTCCGCAAGCTCGCGCACGCGGGCGAGCTGCCCGGCATCACCAAGTCGTCCTGGTGAACCGGAGCCACGACGTCATCTGGTCGCGGCGAGCAGCGCCCTGCGGAGCAGGGCCGGGTCGCCGAGGCGGTGGCGAAGCGTGCGCTCCAGGCCGCTGACCGGGTAGAGATTCTGTGGGGCCCGCGGGTCCTTGAACTGCTCGCTCGCGTACCTGGGCAGGACGGCCTGCGAGAGGTGGGCCAGTGCCGCGGCCTCCTCCTTGGACAGGTCGGCGGAGCATTCGACGCGGACGATGCCCGCCCACGGCGAGCCCGAGGCGCCGGGCAGCCGCAGGTACCAGGAGTAGCGCTCCCAAGTGGTCTCCAGCAGGAAGACGGGGGTGCGTTCGCCAGCCTGGAGCTGGCCGACCACCCGGTTCAGTTCGGAGGGCAGATAGGCCGACTGGTGCGACTTGATCACGCCGATCGCGCGCGGCACCTTCGCCCGCCCGTGCAGGGGGCCGTCGATCACCAGCAGATCGTCCACATCGTCGGGCGAGGCGGCGCGAGCGTTGGCGGCGCAGATGATCTCCAACTCGGCCAGCTTCTGCTGCAGCGCGAGCGACAAGACGTCGAAGACCTGCCGGTTCGGATCGGGCCTTGCGTGCACGGCGCTCCAGGACCCGAGCCGGGTGGAGATGTCGTCGGCGTCGTCGGAGGTCGTGAGCATGGCCCTGCGCACCTCCGCGATCTCGACGGTCGCGCCCTTCGTGGTTGAGCGCACGACTCCCGCGGCGTACGAGGCGCACAGGCCCGGCTCTGCGTCTCCGCCGAGTTCGGGGCTGATCCACAGGCGCGCCTCGATCCGGCGCACCCCGTCGGCGAAGAGGATCGTCGGAGGCGCCTTCACGCCGTTCGGTGCGACCGGTGACCACCTCTCGACCGGTGACTCCACCGTGGGGTCGAGCTGGTTGACCGACTCCGCGAGTTCCTCGACCTCCTCCAGGCTGGAGCCGTAGCTCGGCGCCCAGCCGTCGACCATGAAGTGCATCAGCCCTCCCTCACGACGGTGGACGTCCGGGAGGTGCGGCTGACGGTGAACCGGGTGGGGATGCGTTCCGCGAGACCCTGGACGTGGGTGACCACGCCGACGAGCCGGTCGCCCTGGGCGAGCCGCTCGAGGGTCAGCGCCACCACCTCAAGGCTGTCTGGGTCGAGCGATCCGAAGCCTTCATCGAGGAAGATCGAGTCGAGCTTTGCCGCGTTCGACGACATCGACGACAGCTCCGCCGACAGTGCGAGGGCAAGGGCGAGGCTCGCCTGGAACGTCTCGCCGCCCGAAAGGGTCCGGACGGAGCGCCGCGCCTCGGCGTCGGTGTGGTCGATCACATGGAACTCGCCCTTGTCGTGCGAAAGCGTGAACTGCCCACCCGAGAGCTCGAGCAACGAGGACGAGGCCGCCTCCACCAGGACGTCGAGGGCCGCCCCGGCGAGCCAGCGCTGGAACTTCTTCGCGCTCAGGTGATCGGCGAGCATCGACGCGACCTGACGGCGCTGCTCGGCCTCCGCGCGCTGTTCGTGAAGCCCCGCCAGCCGCTCAAGGTCACGGGTGATCGCCGCGTGCCGGTCCCGTGCCCGCGCCGACTCGGTGGCGACCGCTACCGCGACCTGTGCCGCCGACGACACCTCGAGTCCGCCGTCGAGGGCTGCCTCGGTTAGGGCCTGTTCGGCAGAGGTGACGGCCGCGCCGGCCTCGGCGGCGGTCGTCTCGGCCTTCGCAAGCGCCTCGTCTGCGGAGGTCCTCGCGGTCGCCGCCCACTTGGCCAGCGCCGCCCAGGCCGCGGGCAGATCCGACGTGTCGACGGCGGGGGCGCCGAGCGGGACCAGTGGCTCGCGCGTCTCCCGGAGTTGGGCGTCTGCCGTCGCGAGCTCGTCGCGCAGCGCCCGCTCGGCGGCGACCGCCGCGTCGCGCGCCCGCCCGGCCGCTCGCAGCCCGTCCAGGGCCGTCCGCTCCGCGCGCTCGAGCCCGGTGAGAATCTCCAGCGATGCGCTGACCTCCGCGGCATCCGGCGCACCGTCCAGAAGCTGGGTCAACTGCTCCGAGCGCTCGTGCGCGCGAGACAGTGCTGCCTCCGCGCGCAGCAACGCGGACCTCGCCGCGTCGGCCGCAGCGGTGACGCGCGTGCGCTCGGCCGCGGCATCGCTCAGGGTCTTGTCTGCCGCGGATCGTGCTGCGGCAGTCGTCTCGCGGGTGGAGGTCGCCTCGGGAAGTGTGACGGTGTCCAGGTCGGCGAGCTCGGTCGACGCCCACGCGGTGAGCTCGTGCCATGACTCCTGGAGTGAGCCGGCTTCGGCGACCGGGGCACCGTAGGCCAGGACCGAGCCGCGCGCCTCGCGCAGGGCGGTGAGGGCGTCGCGGCGTTCCGCCTCGAGGGCCGAGGCCTGAGCGACGGCGGAGGAGTGGGCCGCGCGAGCCTCGGCCCGGGCCGAAGCGGCGGTCTCCGCGGCGTCACGCGCCTCGGCGACCTTCGCGAGCGCGCCGACCGCGGCCTCGCGCAACTGGGCCGGGTCGCCGCCGTCGGGCACCAGCGTTGAGAGCTGCGACCTCGCATCGGCGAGGGCCCTCGCCTGGGCTGCGACCTCGGCCTCTGCGCGGGTGACTGCCTCCCGGGCGCTGCGCGCCACGAGCTCGGCCTGGCGCAGCCTTCCGTCGGCTGCGTCGGCCTCTGCCGCGTCGATCGGAGAGGGGAGGGTGGCGACGGTGGTCGTGCAGACCGGGCACTCGTGCCCGACCTCGAGGCTCGCGCGCAAACCGGCCGCGGTGACGAGCAGGCGGGCTGATTCGGCGTGAGCGCGCGCGGCGGCAACGTCGGCCTCGGAGGTCTGGGCCATGACGTGGGCATCTCCGAGGGCGGTCGCGGCCGTCGCCGAGCGACGCGTCAGATCCTCGATCCTCGCCTGGAGTGTCACGGCGCTCTCGAGCCGCGAGGCCTGTGCCGACAGCTCGGCAGGGTCGCCCGCGTCGCGCAGTGCTGCGCGCGCGTGGTCCTCTGCAGCCTCCGCCTCTGCGACCGCCTCCGCCGCCGCCTCGACCGCGCTGCTGGCGCCGTCCAACCGTTGCGCCAGGTCGTTGAGCCCGGCTGGAGCCTGCAGCGACGCGATGGCCTCGCGCCGGGCGGTCAGTGCGGTCAGCGCCGCTTCGGCTGCCTCGACCTCGCGAGTGGCCACGGCCTGAGCGGAGAACGCTGCCGACCAGGCCTCCTCCGCGGCGAGTCGGGCCTCGTCGGCTTGCGTGACGCCGGACGCCGTCCGTTCAACGTTCGATTCGAGCGCCGGCAGCGAGCCGACGAGGGTGCTGAGCTCGGCCCACTGGTCGCGCATCCGCTCGAGCAGGCTGCGGTTGCCGCCGGCCTCGAGCGCCTCACGGGCCTCGCTGTAGGCCGACTCGGCCTCCGCAGCGGCGGCCCGTCGGTGGTCGGCCTCGTCTCGGACGGTGGCCGAGCGTTCGGCGAGGTCGCTGATGCCTTCGGGGATCTGCACCGCCTCGAGCCTGCGCACGTTTGCCGCTGCGGCTTTCGCGGACTCGCCGGCCCTGCGGGCGCCGTCACGGGCGTCGTCGACCTCGGCCTGGAGGCTCCCGATGCGCTCCGACAACAGACGCAGCTCCTCGACGCGGGCCGCGGCCTCGTCTGCAGACTCCTTCGTCGCGCCGCCGAGGTCGCCGATCCGGGCGTCGATGGCGACCAGTTCCGAGTCGGCGGCACTGCGCCGGGCGCCTGCCGCCCGCATCACGATGTCGTACTGGTGGGCGCCCAGCAACTTGAGCAGGATGTCCTGGCGTTCGCCCACCGTCGCGTTGAGGAACTCGGCGAACCGCCCCTGGGGCAGGACGACGGCCTTCGTGAAGTCGTCGAACGACAGGCCGAGCAGCTCTTCGACCGCCGGAGTGACGTCTCGCACCTCGGAGGCGAGGACATCGACCTCGTCGCTGGTCGCGCTCGGCTTCAACGGGTCGTCGAAGCGTTCGAGGACGGCGGACTTCTGCTGGATGTTCTGTCCCACGCGTCGAACCTCGCGGGCGACCTGGAAGCGCTGGTCTCCGATGTCGAAGACGAGCCGGACGGTCGCCTTCGTTGTCGTGGGGGCGAGCGCGTACTGCACCGAGTTGGCACGGCCCCAGCGCGGCGCCGACCCGTACAGGGCGAACACCATGGCGTCGATCACCGTCGACTTGCCCGCTCCCGTCGGGCCGACGAGCGTGAAGTAGTCGGCGCCCTCGAAGTCGACCGTCGTCTGGGAGCGGAACGACGCGAACCCGTCCATCTCGAGCCGGACCGGGCGCATCAGTTCGTCCCCGTCGTCTCGTCGAGCAGGTCGGAGAACAGCG
>RRZU011689946.1_pt1 | contig 10512 bp, 9 predicted proteins | sample 2165561 | NCBI WGS metagenome assembly RRZU01 (sample SAMN10456909, study PRJNA506462) | wastewater metagenome | isolation source: wastewater sludge | place: USA: Moscow, Idaho | reverse complement strand
GTTTTCTGACAGCGATGATATCGTGCTGCCCGGCGCGGTTGAAAGCCTGGTCAGGGCGATGGGGGAAGACTGCGATGTGGCCATTGCCTTGTTTGAGCTTTGTACAGACGGAAAGCGGACAAGTGTGCGCGGTCTGATCAAAGAAGACCTGCTGCTTGACAAAGATGAGTTTTTAGAGCGATTAAGCCGCTGGCCCGGCGCCTATTACTACAGCGCGCTGTGGAACAAGCTTTACCGTCATGAGAACATCACGACTCATCAGATCCTCTTTCATACTGATATGATCTGGGGTGAAGACTGCCTGTTCAATATGGAATATGACTGCCATGTACAAAAAGCCTGCTGCGTCAATATGGCGGTATACCGCTATAACCGCAGGATATCAGGCCTGTCATGGAACTCCCTGTTTCAGCTGCACAAGGGCATCCGGATCAAGCGTTCAATCTACCGTGCGCTTAAAAGGATATATACTCAGGCTGGCCAGTACAAAAAATACTACTGGCGCGTCCAGCGCTATATCCTCAACGTTACCTTGATGGATTGAAAGCGGCTTTACCTGTCAATGCGGTAAATGCCGCATTTTAAATACTGGGTCTCGGGGGCGGCGGGAAGCGTTGGATGATCCCTGCCCTGGCTGCGGAATTCGACTTGCATCAAACTGACGCGGGCGTCAATGGCAGCCTGCAATACGATGTCTTTGAACATCGCGCTGAGGATATGCTGGGAACATGAGCAAGTCACCAGATACCCTCCGTTCCTGATCATCTTCATGGCGCGCAGGTTTATTTCTTTATACCCCTTCGTCGCTGATTCCACATTGGACTTGGATTTTGCGAAGGCTGGAGGATCAAGGATGATGACATCGTACTCCGCTCCTGACTGCGATTCGTCGCGAAGCAGGTCAAAGACATTGGCCGCGCGGAAGGACACGTTATCAAAGCCATTGAGGCGCGCGTTTTCACGCGCGCACTCACAGGCAAACTCAGATATGTCAACCCCGGTCACCTCCTTTGCGCCGTACCTGGCCGCGTGCAGCGCGAAGCTGCCGGTGTGTGTGAAACAGTCCAGCACCTTCGCGTCCTTCACAAAGGGCGCGAGAGCCGCGCGGTTTTCCTTCTGATCAAGAAAAAAACCGGTTTTCTGCCCCTGCTTTACGTCCACATGGAAGCGGACACCGTTCTCAGTGATTTCGACCTTTTCGGGAACCTCACCATACAACAGCCCGGTAGACTGTTCCATCCCTTCCAGCCGCCTGATGGGGACATCGTTGCGTTCATAAACACCAAGAGGCGAAAGCTCCTCCACCAACGCGTCCACAATCATCTGCTGGTATCTGCTCATGCCCAGGGACAGGCACTGCAGCGAAATCACAGGCCCAAAACTGTCCGCCACAATGGCAGGCAAACCGTCGGCTTCCGCATGAATCAGACGGCAGGAGCCCAGATCGGCGAATTTTCTTCTGTAGTCAACCGCCCGGCGTACACGGGCTTTGATAAAGGCCTCATCTATTGCTTCATCATAAATAGACAGTATGCGCAAAGCGATCTGCGAGTTGGGATTATAGACTGCTCTTGCTAAAAACTTTCCTTGTTTTGTGCACACGGTCACGGTATCGCCGGGACTGACAGACCTGTCCGCGCGGTCGATATCACTTAAAAATATCCAAGGATGCCCAAGGAACACTCTTTTTTCTTTTCCGGGCTTCAAATAAACCTGTCCCATACTCGAGTCTCTCCCCCTTTTAAACGCTTGCATCATAGCACATAAATGCCTATAATGCATCAGTTGATTAGGAGGGGGCAATCGCTTGGCTGGATTGGAATTGATTGTACTGGCAGTCGGACTGTCTATGGACGCGGGCGCCGCGGCCATTTGCAAGGGATCCTGCATGCGCCGATTCAATATAAAGGAAGCCGTGGCCATTGCTGTATCCTTTGGCCTTTTTCAGGCGCTTATGCCCTTGATCGGCTGGTATCTGGGCACACAGTTCAGCGTCTATATCCAGCGGATCGATCACTGGATCGCCATGATCCTGCTGACCGGTCTGGGCATCAAGATGATCTGGGAAGCCATCCGCGAGAAGGAGGACGTTGCCTGCACGCCCCTTGATCTAAGGGAGCTGATGGTGCTTTCAGTTGCCACCAGCATTGACGCATTGGCCGCAGGCATTGCTTTTGCTGTCCTCAGTACGAGCATCACGCGTCCGGTCATCATCATCGGGCTTGTCACTGCCGCGCTCTCTATGCTGGGGGTCATGATCGGAAGCCGCTTTGGGCAGACATTCAGAGCAAAGGCACAGGTTGCCGGCGGTGCCGTCCTGTGCCTGATTGGAATCAAGATATTGCTGGATCACCTGAACGTCTGAATCATTCCTTTCGGCCTTCCAGCTTGTCGCGCAGGTAGCCGGCAAGAATGACAACAATCCGCGTATTTCTGCCGCCGCGCATCACGATCACATCGGCCTGGTTGAAGTAATTTCTGATATACTTATCATACATGGGCTTGACGGTCGCCAGATACTGCTCGCTGATGCTGTCAATGGTTCGGCCGCGCTCTTTGAAGTCACGATTGATCCGGCGCAGCAGGCAGATATCCGCTTCGACATTCATGTACAGCTTCAGGTACATATGGTCCAGAAGCCTCTGATCATAGAATGCGTGGATACCCTCCACGATCAGCACATCCGGCGGATACAGCAGTTCATCTGAGTCGTTGCGGCAGTGCCGGGTAAAGTCGTAGGCTCTTTTTTTTATTGGCCGGCCTGCCTGCAGTTCCAAATAATCCTCTAATAGCAGATCGTGATCAAATATAGAGGGCTCATCGTAGTTGAGCCGGCCGCGCTCTTCCAGCGTCAGATCCGGGTGGTCAAGATAATAGGCGTCCTGATTGATCACCAGGCAGCGTGCGTTGCTGAGGGCTTTGACCAGTTCAGCTGACAGAGTCGTTTTTCCTGAGCCGCTCGCGCCGCAAATACCGATAAAGAGCATAGATTGTCCTCCTAACCTTCATATGGGAAGATAAACAAAGTACCAGGCCTTGTCAAGGAGAATGACTATGCACACTGAAGGCATGGATGATATTGCGGGGACGCAATGTCGCTTATTGACTTCATGCCGCGGCGCTGGTATGATACGCACGAACTGAATATCCTTATCAAGAGTGGCGGAGGGACTGGCCCTGTGAAGCCCGGCAACCGGCGAAAGCTTGGTGCTACATCCAGCGGCGTATAGCGCCGGCAGATAAGGCTTGTGATAACGCTTGTCTGCATGACAGGCGTATTTTTATTTGGGAGGGAACCATGAGAAAGCTATTTACCTCGGAATCAGTCACGGAGGGACATCCCGACAAGGTCTGCGACCAGGTGTCGGACGCGATCCTGGACGCGATCCTGGAAAACGATCCCCATGCCCGCGTTGCCTGCGAAACCACGGCAACCACAGGCCTTGTCTTTGTGATGGGGGAGATTACGACGGAGACCTATGTATCGATTCCCGATGTGGTGCGCAGCGTGCTGCTTGATATCGGCTACAACAGCTCAAAGATAGGCTTTGACGGCAATACCTGCGCTGTGCTCACCTCGGTGCATGAGCAGTCGCCCGATATCTCCGCGGGGGTCAGCAAGGCCGTAGAGACACGCGATGACCAGGCGGCGCATCAGGAGACCGGGGCGGGTGACCAGGGCCTGATGTTTGGTTACGCGTGCACTGAAACCGAAGAGCTGATGCCCATGGCCATCGCCCTGGCGCACCGGCTGACCCGAAGGATGACCGAGGTCCGCAAATCCGGCCTCTGCCCCTGGATGAGGCCTGATGGCAAATCACAGGTCACTGTGGTGTATGAGGATGGGGTGCCTGTCTCAATTGATAATATCGTGATATCCACCCAGCATGATGAGCGCGTGAGCCAAAAAGAGATCGAGCAGTCTATGATCGAGCATGTGATCCGTGCTGTGATCCCCGCTCATCTGCTGACAGGCGGTACCCGTTACCTGATCAATCCCAGCGGACGCTTTGTTATCGGCGGCCCGGTTGGCGACAGCGGCCTTACCGGCCGCAAGATCATTGTGGATACCTACGGCGGCTACGCGCCTCACGGCGGCGGCTGTTTCAGCGGCAAGGATCCTACGAAGGTAGACAGGTCAGCCTGCTACATGGCCCGCTATATTGCCAAGAACATCGTAGCCGCCGGTCTGGCGCAGCGCTGTCAGGTATCCCTTGCCTACGCTATCGGGATGGCGAAACCTGTCAGTTTCACCGTGGATACCTTCTCAACCGGAAAAGCTGATGATAACACGATCGAACAGGCGATCAGCAGCCTGGTCAGCCTGACGCCTGACAGCATCATTTCAAGGCTTGACCTGCGCAGGCCCATCTATCGGCAGACGGCCAGCTACGGCCACTTCGGACGCTTGGATCTGGATCTTCCCTGGGAAAAGACCGACCTGGTCCCGGCGCTTCAGAAACTGCTTTGAGCTACATAAAAGCGCGGAGCTTCTGAAAACAGAGGCCCCGCGCTTTTTTTAATTGATTTCAGGTTCCCAGGTAGGCCTTTCTGACATCCTCATCATTCAGCAGGTCGGCAGCCGGCCCGTGTTTAACGATCCGGCCGGTTTCCAGTACATAGCCGCGATTGGCGATTGAAAGAGCCATATGGGCGTTTTGCTCGACCAGAAGAACAGTGACGCCTTCCGCGTTGATCTCCCGCGTAATGGAAAATATCTCCTGAACCAGCAGGGGGGAAAGGCCCATGGAGGGCTCGTCCATCATCAAAAGCTTAGGCTTTGACATCAGCGCCCTCCCCATGGCCAGCATCTGCTGCTCGCCGCCGGATAGCGTGCCCGCGGCTTGCTTGCGCCGCTCCTTCAGGCGGGGAAAGTGATCGAATACCTTTTCAAGTGTCCTGGCCTGGTCTTCCTTATCACGGTTGGTAAACGCCCCCATATCCAGGTTTTCCATCACGCTCATGCGCGAAAACACGCGCCTTCCCTCCGGTACCTGCACCAGGCCCATAGCGACCAGGCTGTGAGGAGGAACCTTGGTGATATGCTGTCCGTTAAAGGTGACCTCACCATTCCTGTAGGGGATCAGACCGGATATGGCATGAAGGATGGAGGTTTTTCCGGCGCCATTGGCACCGATCAGGGTAACGATCTCTCCGGGATTCACCTCAAAGCAGATATCGTGCAGCGCGTGAATGGCTCCGTAGTACAGGTCCATGTGCTCAATCTTCAGCATGCTGCGCACCTCCTTCGCTTTCACCGTCAGGCGTTCCCAGATAAGCCGCTATGACTTCCGCGTTTTTGCCGATCTGTGCGGGGCTGCCATGGGCGATCACGCGGCCGTAGTTCAGCACATAGATACGCTCACAGATGCCCATGACCAGCTTCATATCATGCTCGATCAGGAGAATGGCGACTGAGAACTGATTGCGGATGATCTTGATGGTAGCCATCAGTTCAGCGGTCTCGATCGGGTTCATGCCCGCCGCAGGCTCATCCAGCAGCAGAACCTTGGGGTTGCAGGCGAGCGCCCGGCATATTTCCAGTTTGCGCTGCTGTCCGTACGGCAGGCTGTCAGCCTGAGCCTGGGCAACATCTTCCATATCGAATACTCTCAGCAGCTCACGCGCGCGGATATCAATACCCATTTCTTCGGTCTGGTAAGAAGAAGCGCGGACGATGCCCGAAAGGGGGGAATACTGCATCCTGGTATGGAACGCAACTTTGATATTCTCAAGCACAGTCATGGACTTGAACAGCCGGATGTTTTGGAATGTGCGAGCGATGCCGTTCTTGGTAATTTCATGCGTTGACATCCCGCTGATGGATTTGCTCAGCAGAATGATCTCGCCTTCTGTCGGCGCGTATACGCCGGTCAGCATGTTGAATACAGTTGTTTTACCGGCACCGTTGGGGCCGATCAGCCCAACGATCTCGTTGTTTCGCAGGGTCAGGTTGATGCCTTCCGCCGCAACCAGTCCGCCGAAGCGGATGCCCAGGTTTTTAGTCTCCAGCACTACAGTGTCTTCCCATACGTCATAGTGAGGCGTATAGGGCATCTTGGCCTGACGCTTTTTGATTCGCAGCGCCTTTTTTAGCCAGCGCCCTGTACCGTCCCATGCCTTGATCAAAGAAAACTCCTTTGTGCCCATGAGGCCGGAAGGACGGAACAGCATCATGCAGATCAGCAGGGTTGAATAGATGACCAGGCGCCACTCGGAAAAGCCTCGCAAAAACTCGGGCAGTGCGACCAGAACGGCAGAGGATATGATAGAGCCGGTGATCGAGCCCATGCCGCCCAGAACGACCATGACCAGGTACTCTATAGATTTGTTAAAGCCGAAGGTCTTGGGGCTCAGCATGCCGATCTGGTGGGCATACAGGCCGCCCGCGATACCCGCGAAGAAGGCTGCCAGCGTGAAAGCGTACAGCTTGTAATAAGTTGTTGGAATACCAGTTGCTTCGGCTGCTACTTCATTTTCACGGATGGAGATAATGGCACGCCCATGCCTGGAACGGCCCAGGGTATAAATGCTGGCAATGATGATGACCATCACCCAGAATACGATTGAAAGCTGAATGGCGCCTGATACATTGGTATCACTAGAAAAAGCGCGGGACATCCGCGTGATGCGGGACAACCCTCCAGCACCTCCGGTGCACGACAGGTTTTCAATCACCACACGGATAATTTCTCCGAAACCCAGCGTGATGATGGCCAGATAGTCACCCTTTAAGCGCAGGGCCGGCATGCCGATGATCAGGCCGAATAAGGCTGCCATCAATCCGCCCGCGATCAATCCAACAGGCAGGCTGAGAGCAAAGCTTGTTTCGCTCATCGCTTTGGTGATCAAGGCAGCGGTATAGGCCCCGATGGACATAAAGCCGGCATGTCCAAGCGCCAGCTGGCCCAAAAGGCCGGTTGTCAGGTTTAAGCTGACAGCCATGATGACCGCGATGCCGATGGTGATGATGATGCCGGATATATAACTGTTAATGGTACCGGTCGATATAAGAAGCGACAAGATCACATAAATAATGACAAGGGCTGAGATGTTCAGCGTATAACTTTTAACTTTTTTATTCATCGACTATACCTTCTCCCTTGTCCCGCGGCCGAGCAATCCTGAGGGCTTAAACAGCAGCACCACAATCAGAATGCCGTATACCACCGCGTCGCTCAGCTGTGATGAGATATACGCCTTTGTCAGGCTTTCCGCCAGGCCCATGATCATTCCGCCCAGCATGGCGCCGGGGATGATCCCGATGCCGCCAAGAACGGCAGCGATAAAAGCCTTCAGGCCGGGCAGAGCGCCAAGCGAGGGAGATACGCTGGGGTAAGCCAGACCATAGAGCAGCGAGCCTATACCGGCCAGCGCGCAGCCGATCGCAAAGGTAAGTGAAATGGTATTGTTGACATTGATGCCCATCAGCTGGGCTGCGTTAAAATCTTCCGATACCGCGCGCATGGATTTTCCGGCGCGGGACTTTGATACAAAGGCCTGCAGCAGGATCATCAGCACGGCAGATGTAAGGATCGTAATGGTAGTGGTCGAGCCGATCATCAAGGGGCCGATGTTCAGCGCGGGCAGCTTCAGGCTGATGGGATACGGCTTGGGCGTTGGCGTAAAGATCAGGAGCGCCAGGTTCTGCAGCAGCATGCTGACACCGATGGCTGTAATCAAGGACGAGATGCGGGGTGAATTGCGCAAAGGTTTATACGCTATTCGCTCAATCAGCACGCCGAACACAACACAAGTCAATATGACCAGAACGATGACCAGGGGGACAGGCAGATTCAGCATGGTGATCATGACAACGGCGGCATAGGCTCCCACCATTAAAATATCACCGTGCGCGAAATTGATCAGGCGCACGATGCCATATACCATGGTATAGCCCAAGGCAATCAGCGCGTAAATAGCGCCGACATGAAGGCCGTTGATCAATTGGTTCAATAGCAGTATCACTTAATTACTCAACCTCCGTCCTCCCGAAAATAGACACAAGGGGGAGGAGCAAGTCCTCCCCCTGAAAAGATACCTAAGGCTTAGGGGTTCTGCATTTTGACGAAGACCTTGTTGCCCTGCGCGTCAAATGTCATGATGAAGGCGCTCTTGATCGGGTCATTGTGCTCGTCAAAGGTGATCTTGCCGCTGACAGCTTCAAGGTCGGTCGCTCTGATGGCTGCCGCGACATCTTCATACTTGGTGGAGCCCTTCTTCAGAGCCTCAGCAAGCACAAGCGCCGCGTCATAGCCGGTGGCGGAGAAGGAAACGGACGGGTCTTCATTATATGCGGCCTTGAATGCTGCAACGAAATCCTTGGCCAGCTGGCTGTCAGCCTGCGTGGAGAAGTGATCTGAGTAAGTCATATTCGTGAGCAGGGATTTGTCAGCGATTGCATCCACGATATCCGAGATGCCGTCGGCGCCCAGGAATTTGACGTTCAGCCCGATTTCATTGGCTTGAGTCAGGATCAGGGAAGCCTCCGCGCCGTAATAGGGCAGGAAAACAACCTCGGGGTTCGCGTTCTTGACGTTGGTCAGCTGGGTTTTGAAGTCCACATCGCCGTAGGCGGCGGACTCAGAGGCAACCATTTCAAGGCCAAGCGCTGCAGCCTCGGCAACAAAGGCATCGTAGAGTCCCTTGGAGTACTCATTGCCGTTATCATACAGTGCCGCTACCTTGGTAAAGCCCTCGTCCTTGGTGTAGCGCGCCATCTGCACAGCCTGGAAGGGATCCAGGAAGCAGGTGCGGAACACGCTGGGACGATCAGTTGTGATATCATAGGCGGTGGCGGAGGCGGTGATCATCGGGATGCCAATGTCCGCGGCGTATTCGGCCACAGCCTTGGTCACACCGGTCAGCACCGCGCCGATGATGGCGACAACGCCGTCATTCTGTACAAGCTTTTCAAACGCAAGTACGCCGTCATTGGCTTCGCCGCGGTCATCTTCCCAGATAACCTCGACCTTTTTGCCGTCAATGCCGCCCTGCGCATTCAACTGGCTGATATAAAGGTCAACGCCTTTTTGAACAGCCAGGCCGTAAACCGCGTAAGGACCGGATAGGACGGCGATGCCTCCGACTTTAATCGTATCTTCTGCCAGCGCAACCGGCGCGACAAAACTGATGCCCAGGACGAGAACCAAGAAAATTGATAACCAAGCGCGCTTTTTCATGACATCTGCCTCCTTTGTTCCGTAGTTATTCTCCACGGTTGACGGTATCATACATAATGAAGCATGAATATGCAATAGTGAGATTGTACCTGCTTTGTATTGCATTTGTTGAAATGGTTTTGATTGTATGATATGTCCGCGCTTGACAGATTTATCTGCATCATGCTATGTTTTTGCAGGTTTCACCGATTGACTTGCAATGAAAGTGTGGAAGTTTGAACCGATTCGAGTTGATAGCCGGAACTGAAAATGAGGGTATGCAGCTGCTTTCCTTTTTGCGCGCCCGCCATCCTCTGGCGCCTGAGCGCGTGCTTCAAAGCGCGCTCAAAGCCCGGGATGTTAAATTGAATGGTATCAGGGTTTCCGGCAGCACAGGGATCAGGGCAGGCGATCTGGTCGTTTGGTTTACAACATGGAAGGAGCCTGATCTTGAGATTATATATGAAGATGACAATCTCATGATCGCCAATAAGCCATCGGGGATTAGCAGCGACCGGCAGGAAGACGGGGCCATGAGCGTGGAGGAATGGGGAGAGAGACGCGGCGCTTCCATTGTCCACCGGCTTGACCAGCAGACATCAGGATTAATCATCCTCTCAAAGAACGATGCTGCCAAAACCGCATTGGAAGAGGCGCTGCGCATGCGTCAGATTGATAAGCGATATCAGTGTCTGGTTGCGGGTGTGCCTGAAGAACCTCACGGCGTTTTGCGCGCCTATCTTTATAAGGATTCGGAACTGGGCAGGGTATCAGTATCTGAAAAACCAGGGCGGTTTGCCAAAGAGATCGTTACGGAGTATGATGTCATGGAGGCAAAGGGAGATTATGCCCGATTGCTTATTACCCTTCACACCGGTCGCACGCATCAGATCCGTGCTCATATGGCCTACATAGGCCATCCGCTGCTGGGTGATGACAAGTACGGTTCGCGTGAAGCGAACCGCAGCCACAAAGCAAGACGGCTGATGCTCTGCTCGACCGGGCTGCGCTTCCAAACGCAGGGAGCGCTTTCCTATCTATACGGTCAGGCCTTTGGTATTCAGCCGCCCTTCTAGCCTTAAGTATATTTGATTGTGAGGAATTTCATGCAACTCGGTAAAATTCGATTGATCAGTGTTGATATGGACGGCACATTTTTAAATCCGCAAGGAGGCATCTCAAAGAATAACCTCGAGGCTGTCAAAGAAGCCCAGGATGCCGGCATTATTTTTTCCATCGCTACAGGTCGTTTTTATGAGAACGCTGCCATCGGCATGCGGGACAGGAGGCTACATTGCCCCCTGATTACTGTCAATGGAGGGAAGATCGCCTTATCGCCTTTCGGAGACAT
>RRZU010980122.1_pt1 | contig 10514 bp, 7 predicted proteins | sample 2165561 | NCBI WGS metagenome assembly RRZU01 (sample SAMN10456909, study PRJNA506462) | wastewater metagenome | isolation source: wastewater sludge | place: USA: Moscow, Idaho | reverse complement strand
CGATGGAATGGACTTCGATGTTTTCTGAAACACCCGGGATCCCCGGGATCAGCGAGCACATACCACGGACGATCAGCTCGATCTTGACGCCGGCCTGCGAAGCCTCGTACAGCTTCTGTACGATCCGGTCGTCGATGAGCGCGTTGAACTTTGCCCGGATCAGACCTTCGGAACCGTTTTTGACATTCTCGATCTCACGGTCGATCATCCGGTTAAAGGCCTCCCGCAGCGTGTTCGGCGCGACCTCGATCTTCCGCCACAGCTCGTATTTCGAATAGCCCGAGAGAACGTTAAACAGCGTCGAAACATCGGAAGCGTAGCTTTCCTTCGCCGTCATCATCCCGATGTCGGTGTACAGTCCGGCGGTAACGTCGTTGTAGTTGCCGGTTCCGAGATGAACATACCTGACAATCTGATCGTCCTCCCGGCGAACCACGAGGATCATCTTGCAGTGGATCTTGAGCCCCGGCAGTCCGTATATGACGTGACAGCCCGCATGCTCGAGCTTCTTCGCCCAGACGATGTTGTTGGCTTCGTCGAAACGGGCCTTCAGCTCGACGAGAACCGTAACCTGCTTTCCGTTTTCCGCCGCTTCGATAAGCGCTTCGATGATCGGAGAATCACCGGATACCCGGTACAGCGTCTGCTTGATCGCTAGGACATCCGGATCCTTCGCGGCAGTGCGGACAAAATCGACCACCGTTTTAAAGCTTTCAAAGGGATGCGACAGCAGTCTGTCCTTTTCGCGGATCACTTCGAAGATATCGTCCCGGCCGTAAAAGTCCGGCGCGGGAACCGGAACCCAGGTCGTTTCCCTGTATTCGTCAAGCTCCGGTCTTCTCGAGAACTTCATAAAGGCGGACAGGTCCAGCGGTCCCGCAAGCTCGTAGATCTCGTTCTCCTCGATCTCCAGCATCTCGATAAGCATGCGCCTGGCTTTCTTGTTCATGTCCGGCGTGATTTCCATTTTCAGAGACGCGCCCCATTTGCGCTTCTGGATCGATTTCTCAATTTCGATAAGCAGATCTTCCGCTTCATCTTCATCAATCGCAAGGTCCGCGTTTCGCGTGATCCGGAATTCTGAAACGTGTTTGACGTTAAATCCCGGAAACAGCTCGGAAACGTGAGCCTTGATCACATCCTCGAGGAAGATATACCGCTTCTGATTCTGCTTCCCTGAAGACGGAAGTGAAATGATGCGGGTCAGGACGCTGGGGACTTCGATAATCGCGTAGAGAAACCCGTCATCCTTCTTTTTCTTCTTCTTCGTATCCTGCTTCTCGTCGTTTTCAAGCTGAACGATCAGATTGACGGCATTGCTTGAGATAAGCGGAAACGGTCTGGAGTTGTCAATCGCCTGGGGCGTCAGTACCGGATAGCAGACTTCGTCGAAATACTCCTCGACATAGTTCTTCTCGGATGAGTCGAGATCGCTGTATCCGACAAAGGCGATCCCGTCCTGCTCCAGCTCCGGCAGGATCGATTTGGTCAGACAGTTATACTGCCGCTTCATCATCTCGTGGGTGCCGGCCCGCATATTTGCGAGCTGTTCGGCAGGCGAAAGTCCGTCGAGACCCTTTTTCGTATAGCCGACGCTCACCTGGTCGTTAAGCCCGGCGATACGGACCATGAAGAATTCATCCAGGTTGCTGGCCGTGATCGCCAGAAACTTGAGCCGGTCAACGATCATATTCGTTTTGTCATATGCTTCTTCGAGAACCCGGTAATTGAAATCCAGCCAGCTGGTTTCTCTGCCGACGTACGGGCCGGGCGTGTAATTAGTTGTCATCAGATTTTCACCCTCTTGATGGTCAGTACCGGATTCAGTCCGTAAACCTGCCGGAAGCAGGTCCTTGCCGAGTTGAAATCATACATTTCGAGATGGGTATTTTTAGACGTCGACGCTCTGACGGTAAACGAATCCTCCGTCAGCGAACACGTCAGCTTGTTTATCTTCTGTTTTCGTCCTGCGTCGACAGCTTCAGCGAGCTTGAGAACCGCCGTAAGCTGAGCGCAGGTGAGCTGTTCGTTCTCTGCCAGATCTCTGTCTGTCGGAATCCCGATATAGGCCGGATCGGCGGTATGGGCGCAGATCCTTGCGCACAGAAACCGCTCTCTGGCCGTGAGGCCGAGAATCTCCATCCTGTTGATCAGAAATTCGCTGGCCGCAGCCCTGTCTTCCTCGCCGATAAACTGTCCCGCCTCCGCCAGCATCGCGCAGATCCTGAGCATATAGCGTTCCCGCTTGACGAGGGTATAGCGTTTCTTAAGCGTGTCGAAGAAACGCAGCGCATAATACTCGGTCTCTTCCGCATGACGCAGATCGACACCGTATCGGGCCGCCGCTTCCTTCGCGCTGGCATACCCGGATTCCGCGATCCAGTCCGTAAGCCTGTCAAATTTCGTCTGTTTAAACTGGTACATCGCCAGGGCGTTTCCGATATCCGACGGAATCATGCACAGACTGTCTGTGCTGATCGATTCGAGCAGCGCTCTGCAGAAGACGAGGGTATACAGCACCGTCGCCGATTCGGATTCTTCCAGGAACGGGTACTTGCGCTGCAGCTGATTCGGCATCAGGTCCTTCATCCCCTGATACATCCCGTTCACTTCATCCTTGCTGAGCCAGAGATGTTCGTCTGCGCCGCGCCGTTTGAATTCCGGATTCTTAAGCTTGGCAATTCCGTCAAAATCCGTCGAACTGAAATAGATATGACGGATCTTTCCCTTGCGCAGGTGCATTCTGACCGGACGGATATAATTCGTTACGATTTCGGTTAGGAGTCTTCCGAAGCTTTCCGATCGTTCCGTAATATTCTCCGTCATTGCAGTCAGTTTCCGGTAGCCCAGCGGTATTCTCGTGATATAGCAGACGGTCCCGTCCTTCAGATAAGCCAGCAGGAAGCTGTCTCCTTTGAGAGAGACCATCAGAGAATCGCTTTTAAATTCCTGAGTATCGACGATTTCCGGAACCGTAAGCATCATCCCTTCGATAAAGCCGACGAGCTCGTCTTCGTCGCTCATCAGATGAACGGTATAGGGCTTGACCGCATCCCGTATCCGTTCGTAAATATAAATGCTGTTGATCGCCCGTCTCAGCGCCGCGCTGATAAAGATATCCACCTTCTCAGGCGCACTCTGAGCGGCGATGCTCAGATATTCTTCAATTATGCGGCACAGTTCGGAGACCGACTGTGCGCTTACTGCCTCGTCTGCAAAGATCCGGCTTCCGAAATTGACGGGAAATTCCGCCTGATCCAGAATATTGACCTTGCCTCCGGCTCCTCTCTGAGCTACTTTGAGCGAGCAGCGATTGCAGCCCACAAATATACACGCGTATCGCTTCACATCGTTTCCTTTCGCTCTGCGTCCGGCCGCTTACTTTTTAACTATGTAATCTCCGACATAAGCCGCCCCGACGATACCGGCATCGTTGCCGAGACTCGCCAGACGGATGTCAGGATCGACAAGCTCCGGATAGGTGATCTTGCCTTCCATGCCGTCCTTAAGCGCGTCGAGAAGAAAATCTCCCGCGTTCGCGACTCCGCCGCCGATCGTAAAGACTGCGGGATCGATAAGGTCGATAACATTGGCGAAGGAATTGGTCAGCTTGTCCACCATAATTTCGAAGCATTCCGTCCCGACCTCGTCTCCCGCCTTGGCTGCGTCGAGAACCATCTTCGCGGTGATCTTGTCCGGATCTCCGCCTGCCAGATCCAGAATCGAAGACTGCATGCCTTCGGAGATCAGACGCTGCGCCCGCTTGATGAGGCCTGTGGCCGATGCGTAGGTTTCAAGACAGCCGTTCTTTCCGCAGTTGCAGGTATAGAAATTCTTTCCGTCCAGGGTATGGCCGATTTCGCTGGCGACGCCGTGGGCGCCGTTCACGATCTTTCCGTTAATGATGACGCATCCGCCGACACCGGTTCCGAGTGTGTACATCACCGCATCGTCGAAGCCCTTTGTGCTTCCGAATCGGTTTTCGGCAATCCCTGCAACCGTCGCATCGTTGGCCAGATATACCGGAAGTCCGGTCTTATCCGACAGATCCTTCTGAAGCGGCTCGTTCTTCCAGAAAATATTCGGAGCATTTACGACCGTCGCTCCGTCTCTTGAGATGATCCCCGGAATGCCGCATCCGATTTCAGTGACAGGATCCTCCGGCGCATTTTCCTTAACCCATGCGGCAAGCTCGTCCGCCAGAGCCGCCATGCTGTCTACCATCGAAGCGTATCCGTTTTCCGGAAGCGCCGGCGTACTGGCCGAATGAACGATCTGACCGTTGTTGTCTACAGCTCCTGCCGCAAGGTTGGTCCCGCCTACGTCAATTCCGATCTTCATATTAGTCTCCTCTTGATCTTGTTCATTTTAACGCGATTTTCAGTTATCGTTTCGTATTACAGCTTTACAAAATATTATAGCATGCGTATGTAAATGTTTATTTACACGAAAATAAAAAGCACCGCAGTGCGGTGCCTGAATTGTTCTCCGGTTCATGATTTTGCTGCATGATTAAATCGGCCTGTATTATTCGTGAACAGTAAGATCGATCTTTTGAATATTTTCTCCGTATAAAGCCCGCTCTTCGGACTCACTTTGGAAGATCAGTCAATCCCGGCTTCTTTCCGAATGAGACGGACTCTTCTGATCTCCGCGGCGTAGCCGTCGTTGTCGTTCGGCGTTTCAAGAAACAGCGGAACCGCGGCGAGTCTCGGCTCTGTCACGAACCGTGCAATGGTCTCCGGTCCGATGAGACCTTCTCCGAGCTTTTCATGGCGGTCCTTGTGATCTCCGAAGGGCATTTTGCTGTCGTTCAGATGGATCGCCTTGAGACGGTCCAGACCGATGAGGCGGTCAAAATCGTCGAGAACTTCTTCAAGATGATTTTCGATATCGTAGCCTGCGGAAAAGATATGGCAGGTGTCCATGCAGACACCGAGCTTTTCCGACAGCTCCGTCTTTTCGATGATCTCGGCGAGCTCCTCGAAGCTGCGTCCGATCTCCGTTCCCTTTCCCGCCATCGTCTCAAGCAGAACAGTCGTCGTCATTTCCGGGACAAGGGTTCTGTTCAGGATCTCTGTGATCCACCCGATCCCGGTCTCCGCTCCGCTTCCGGTATGTGAGCCGGGATGAAAGTTATACAGGCTGCAGGGAATCTGTTCCATTCGTTCAAGATCCTCCGAAAACGCGCGGAACGCAAAGTCCCGGGTCTCCGGCTTTGAGGAAGCCATGTTAAGCGTATAGGGAGCGTGGGCGAGGATCGGCCCGAATTCATGATCCTCCATAAACGAGCGGCAGGCTTCAAGATCCTTATGATCGAGTTTTTTTACTGCTCCGCCCCTCGGATTTCTCGTAAAATATTGAAATGTGTTCGCCCCCATCGATGCGGCATCCTCTGCCGCGTGAAGAAATCCCTTCGCGATGGAAACGTGCGGTCCGATTATTGTCATATAATAAGCCTTTCTGTATCTGCGCTGTTTTCCTGATATCTGCTGCTGTGCGGCTGTGTGCCTATTCGTCCGGATCAGCCCAGCGCCACATCCATCAGCATCATAATCGCGAAGCCGCCCATAAAGCCCAGTGTTGAGAATTCGATCTCCACATCGTGGCCGATCTGCGATTCCGGGATCAGTTCGTCGGCTACGACGTACAGCATCGCGCCGGCTGCAAACGCAAGGGCATACGGAAGAATCGGATTGATATACATGACGGCTGCAGCTCCGATTATCGCCGCTATCGGTTCGACAAGCCCGGAAAGCTGCCCGTAATTAAAGGCTTTTGTCCGGCTCATCGCTTCGCGGCGCAGCGGGATCGATACGGCGGCGCCTTCCGGAAAATTCTGAATCCCGATCCCCAGAGCCAGCGAGATCGCTGCAGTCAGCGAAAATACGCCGTTTCCGGATGCGAGTCCGCCGAAAGCGACGCCTACGGCGAAGCCTTCCGGTATATTATGTATCGTGATCGCCAGAACGAGCAGCAGGCTTCTCTGCCATGTGGACTTGACGCCTTCCTGATGTCCCGTTTCCGGATGAATATGCGGCAGGAATTTGTCCAGCAGGTGGAGGGCAAGACCGCCCAGCAAAAAACCGGTCAGCGCCGGAAACCAGTTCGGAACCGACAGTCCTTCCGATATTTCGATGGACGGAGCCAGCAGACTCCAGAAGCTCGATGCGACCATGACGCCTGCTGCGAATCCGAGCATCATGTTCAGTACTTTTTTATTGATTTCCTTAAAGAAGAAAACCATCGACGCGCCCGCTGCGGTCATCCCCCAGGTAAATAAGCCGGCAAGCCCTGCAAGCAGAACCGGCGATAAATTATATTCCATTATTCTCTCCTTTTCGATAAATCTGTATTAATGAAGTCATTATCTCATACCCCTCGGCTGTGAAAGATATGCCCGCGGCTTCCTTTGATTAACGTGTTGTAAGTCTCGTTAATTGTTAGTCTAAACTTACTTTTATTTTAACCTGAAATTCATAATTAATCAATACTGTTATTATTCTAATCAACTGGATACTATTATTTACATCAAACGGGGAGATCAGCCATGAAAAACAAAATATTAGTGCGAGGTATAGGAAACGAATTTGAGGATTATATCTTTCTGAAGGACATCGCCGAATTCGAAGAATTCTATCTGGCCAACGAAGAAAATTTCAGCATTTACGAAGTGGCGACCATCGGCGATATCGAAACGACCAGTCTTTCGGATGAATATACGGTCTACGATATCACGCTTAAAGGAACCGGAGAACACTTCTGGCTGATGGAAAACAATCAGACCGGTATCTATACGCCTGTGGAAAGCATACAGGAAGCGGAACGGATCACCGGACTGATGGAAGATGCGGACAAAGACACGGATCAGGAATAAAGAAGCACTTTACAGGCTGAGGTATTTTATCTCAGCCTTTTCTGCGCCCGTTTTACATCTAAGTTCGTTTTTCATCCTGATTCATCTTCCCCGCCTTTCCGGTTTTCCCGATTAGTCAGGCCGGTAAAAGAGCATAAAAAAACCGCCGTATAATCGGCGGATAAGTTTCAAAAATGGTGATTCTGATTGGGCTTGAACCAACGACCTCTACGATGTCAACGTAGCGCTCTTCCAGCTGAGCTACAGAATCACAGATCAGCTTGTTCAGCTGACTTTTACTATTCTACAAGGCACGGAACATTTTGTAAAGTCTTTTTTGCTACTTTTTTACACTTTTCTCGAACTTTATTGTCAATTGTCTCTCATTTCTGGTCTTAATTCAATACAGGGCATATAATAAAAACACGAGGCAATTTTGTCCCTTCGGACAGCTGCAGTGTGCCCGTACTAACTAAGGAGTATTTATGGAAAAGTTTAGCCAGAAAGAAATCATCAGCAATAAAAAGTATCTGGAACTTCTCTCAAAGGACTTTCCCAGCATCACAAGCGCCGTCGGAGAAGTCGTCAATCTGAGTGCGATCATGAACCTTCCGAAAGGAACCGAACATTTTCTGACCGATATTCACGGTGAAAACGAGGCCTTTTATCACGTCCTGCAGAACGGCTCCGGCGCGGTCAGAAAAAAGGTTCTCGAAGCGCTTAAACAGACGCTGACTACCGAAGATCTGGACGAATTGACATCACTGATCTATTATCCGGCTGAAAAACTCGAGCTGATCAAAAAAACGAAACCGGAAAAGTACCTGAACAACTGGTATGAGCTGACGATCTACAGGCTCGTGAAGGTCTGCCGCGAAACCGCAACCAAGTATACGCGAAGCAAGGTAAATAAAGCGCTTCCTGAAGACTTCAGATACGTCATGGAAGAACTGCTGCAGGAAGACGAATCGAGAACGGACAAAAAAGATTATTACAATATGATAATCCGGACGCTGGTCGACTGCGGCAGAGCCGATTATTTTATCGAGGAGCTGTGCGGCGTGATCAAACGTCTGTGTACCGATCATCTGCATATCATCGGCGATATCTTCGACAGAGGTCCCGGTCCGCAGCTGGTTATGGATCAGCTCATGGAGCACCACTCGATGGATATCCAGTGGGGAAACCACGACATCCTGTGGATGGGCGCGGCATCCGGGAATACGGCCTGCATCGCCAACGTAATCCGAATCGCACTGCGGTACGGCAATATGGATGTGCTTGAAACAGGCTACGGGATTAACCTTCTTCCCCTCGCCACCTTCGCGAACAGAATCTACGGAGACGACGATATCGATCTGTTCAGACCGAAGGCCGCGAAGGATGAGAACTGGAAACAGGATCCTGATATGCTGCTGATGGCGAAAATGCATAAGGCGGTCGCGATCATGCAGTTCAAGCTCGAGGAACAGATTATTACGCGGCATCCTGAATATAAAATGAACGACAGGATCCTGCTGCCGAAAATCAATTACGAAACCGGCGATATCGACATAGACGGAACGTCCTATCCGCTCCTGGACAAATCCTTCCCGACTGTAAATCCTGCGGATCCGTCTGCACTGAACGAAGAAGAACAGAGCGTGATCGACAAGCTCGTTTCCGCATTTAAAAAATCGGAACGGCTGCAGAAGCATGTCCGTTTTCTGTTCGCCAAGGGCAGCATGTATCTGACCTACAACGGAAATCTGCTTTTCCATGCCTGTATGATCATGAATCACGACGGAACGTTCACACCTGTCAAGATTGACGGACACTGGTACAGCGGGAAGGCACTGATGGACATCTACGATCAGAAGGCGAGAGAATCATATTTCTCCAGCCCGAACGTCTACGATCCGATCACCGATTTCCTGTGGTACCTGTGGTGCAATGAAAATTCTCCGCTGTTCGGCAAAGACAAGATGGCAACCTTCGAACGTTACTACATCGAAGACAAGGCGACTCATAAGGAAACCTATAACAACTACTATCAGCTGATGGGAGATCCTGAAACGGGCGAAAAAACGGCGGATACGATTCTCGAGGAATTCGGCATCGATCCGGCCAAGGGCCATATGATCAACGGTCACGTACCGGTCAAGCTCAAGTCAGGCGAATCGCCGATCCGCGCGAACGGCAAACAGCTCGTCATTGACGGCGGTTTCGCTGAAGCCTATCATGAAGCGACGGGAATCGCAGGCTATACGTTAACCTTCAATTCCTACGGTCTGCTGCTGACAAGCCACAAACCGTTTATCTCCGTCGAAAAAGCCCTCGAAGAAGGCATGGGGCTGGCAGGAAAACTCGAAGTCGTCGAATCGACGTTTGACCGGATCTGCGTCAAGGACACCGACGTCGGCAAAGAAATCAAACAGCAGCTCCACGATCTGGACATGTTAATATGCGCCTACAAACGAGGCATTATTAAAGAAAAGGAACTCTGAGCAGGAGAACCTTAAATCAGGATTTTCTCAAAACGATACAGCCGAAAAAAGGCGTATCCTCAATGACGGGATACGCCTTTTTCTATGAACTCATTTATTCGTTGTGATCCTTATCTTCAGTAGGCTGATGTTCGTTTTGATGATGATGTTCGTCATGGTCGGATTCCTGATGATCATGCCCATCGTGATCGTGATCGTCGTGATCGTGATCGTCATGATTGTGGTCGTCATGATCGTGATGATGGTGCGCCTTTCGTTCGGTAACGGGCGTAATCGTGACCTTAAGCTGATCGCCGTCACGAATCAGGCTGATGAGCCCGTGATCCGAAAGGGAATCAAGCGCTTTCTTCGTCACATCAGGAAACGTATCCAGCATGCTCGTGATCATAGATTCCTCCGTGATAAACGCGTATTCATTTCCCTTGAGCGAAGAAATATAAAACAAAGCCAGATAGACGATCATATCCGCTGAATCCACCTGACTTTCCACATCACCGAACTTCCCCTCCGCCTGAGCATAGCGATAAAACACCCAGGTCTGAAGATTTTCCGTCAGCTTCGCGTTGTCGCCAAGCCATTTTTTAAACGCATCATACGTATATAAACTATTATCTTCCATAAATTTACTCCGATCCTTCTGATAAAACATTTATACACCTATACAGAATGGTGAAACAAGATGTAATCAGAAGACAAATAACCTCAACCGACTTATCCGTAATGAACAACAGGCGAAATCGAGCGGAAAAGGATGAGACGGAAGCCTGCTTCCGGACAGACTTTTCCACGAAGGCTTTAATCGCGGAACGCGATGACCGCAGCCGAAGGCGGAACGAATGCCTGCTGTTTATCACGAACGGTACAGCTCCATAAATTTCCTGAGGAAATTTATGTTCCATTCAAAAACAGCACAGCAGTGTCAGCTTAACACTATCTCTGAATATTAAGCCGGCAGAGGAAGGCTGACCATACGGGAATTCTGTGAAAGCTTGCTTTCAAACAGAATGACCGGAGGGCAGACTTCATAAATGAGCGCCAGCTCATTCTCTGGCGGCGCAGATTTATTAAATACTTAGTAATCGTTTACTCCACCCCAATAAAAAAAGCCCTGCAACGTTCTATCCTTCCACTTCGTTACCAAAGCAGTACTTTCGACGCTAGAAGACTTCACT
>RRZU010065795.1_pt1 | contig 10514 bp, 9 predicted proteins | sample 2165561 | NCBI WGS metagenome assembly RRZU01 (sample SAMN10456909, study PRJNA506462) | wastewater metagenome | isolation source: wastewater sludge | place: USA: Moscow, Idaho | reverse complement strand
TGCGCCTTCTCGATCGCGTGAGCGACCTGGGTCGGCGCGACCGCCCACAACGCCGACACCGACTTCACGGGTGAGAACGTCAGGTCGTACCCGGCCACAGCGCTCTGCCGGGGCCGGGAGTAGCGAGCCAGTGCATCCGACAGTTCGCGGGTATTTCTCGGCTCGCGCCCGTGGTCGGCAACGAACCGCTCACGGGCGACCTCGGAGCGCACGCGGGCGAGCAGGTCGTACGGCGGCTTCCGGGCGGTTGATCTTGTCGAAACCCCGGCGGCCTTCACTCGCCGGGCGACCTCGGCGTTGAACCCGTCGACGCCGGTGTTGTCGTAGACCCTGTACGCCGCCCCGAGCGGCTCGCCCGTGAGCGGGTGCGATCCCGTGCCGAACAGCTGCTTCATCTGCTCGGCCGTCACGACCTCGCCGGCCTCCAGGCCGTCGATGCCGACCAGCCCAGACCCGACCCAGCGCCCGGGCGATTCGCCTTTCGCGGAGTAGTAGTCGGCCAGGGGAGCGGCGCCCTTCTCTGTCGAGTCGAGCGCCGCGACCTGCCGCGTCAGGTACTCGTACCCCGTGCCCGCGGAGAGCTTGTGCAGCGTCATGGTCACATCCCAAACGGCCGACGGCAGATCGCGAGTGGCCAGCGCCTACTGGTGGACAGCCCTATTCGAACCAGTCGCTATAGCTGGTCGGAAGCATGCGGTGCCCCGCAGGGCAGGCCTTCGGAATGGGAGGCGTCACGCTCCGCCGCTTGGCGCTTCGTAGGGTGCGGGTTGTCAGAGTCCGAATGCGCCGCCGCTGACGAGGATGGCTATGCCGAGGCCGATCAGGACGATTGGGAAGAGCACGTGTTCCCACCGCTCAAGCACCTCGGCGATAGGCCTGCGGGTGGCGACATACCTGGCGAGGAGGACCAGGACGCCGACGAGCAGCAGGAACACGACGCAGAAGATGACCACGGTTGCCGTGCTGACGTTCAGGAACACCGGGACGTAGACGCCGATGTTGTCTCCGCCGTTGGCGAAGGTGACCGCGGCGACAGTCAAGATGCCGACCTTCTTGCCCTCGACCTTCTCGTCGTCGTCGTCACCGTCGCCTCGCCATGCCTGCCACGCCGCCCAGATACCGAGCGCCAGGGGGATGAGCCCGAAGTAGGGAATGGCGCTGGACGGCAGGACCAGCCCGGCTCCCCAGGCGACCAGCAGCGCAGCACCGAGGATCCCGACGAACCCCAGGTACTGCCCCAGCGCGATCCGGGTGGTGGTGCCTCGTTGGCCGGCGCCTCGGGCGAAGAACAGGGAAAGAATGATGATGTCGTCGATGTTGGTGGCCATGAACAGCCCGATCGCCTGCAGCACCGTGGTGGCGGTCACCGGCTGACCTCGCAACCGGCGACGGGGCACTGCGGATCCAGGCACGGGGCGTCCTCGTTCACGGCGAGGGTCACCTCGACCAACGCGAGCAGCGCGTTGGTGAGGTGGGGGTCGGCGATCGCGTAGAGGGTGTGTCGTCCCTGCGGTTCGGCCACGACGATGCCGCAGTCGCGCAGGCAGGTCAGGTGGTTGGACACGTTGGGCCGCGTCAGGCCGAGGTCCTCGGCGAGTCCAGCGGGATAGGCAGGTTGTTCGAGCAGCGACAGCAGGATCCGAGCCCGCGTCGGATCTGCCAGAGCCCGGCCGATCCGGTGCATCGCGTCCAGCCTGGAGGGAGTAGTCAGCATGCGCTGAACTATACAGTGTCTGCTGAACCGACCCGTCGGGTCGGGCGTGCAAGCGAAGTCGTCAGCTTCGGCGTCGGAGGTGGGCCTCGCGTTGGGCGGTGTAGGTGCTCCAGTCTCGTGCGGCTAGGGCGGCCCACCGGGTCGCGGTGTTGGGTGCCAGGCCGAGGATGTCGGCGAGGATCGGGGTGGGCATGCTCGCGGCGAGCTGGAACATGGCGGCGTTGCGGGCTGCCCTGGGTTGGATGCCGCGTTCGACGAGTTGGGCGCGGACGTTCTCGGTGGCCAGGTGCTTGCCGGGGATGCCGCCGGGGAAGAGCCAGGTGTCGGGACGGCTGACGTAGGAGGCCTGCCCGCGACGGGTCAGGTGGGTGCGGACGAGGCGGTCGAGCGGGTCGGGCAGCTCGACGGGGAAGGTGTCGAACGTGGCTGTGGTGACGCCGTCGGGGTGGACGGTGATCTGGTGGGCGCGCATGCGGGCGACCCGGGCCAGGGGTTGGGCGTAGAGCAGGACGAACAGGCCGGCGACGCGGGCGTAGAGGCGGATCGTGTCGTCGTGCAGGAGCAGCTGGACGTGTGCCCACCTGTCCTCGTCGGAGAGGGTGACGGCGGGCTGGGTGGTGGGGCGGGTGGCCACGGACAGAGCCCCTCCGAGGCCGGTGCGGGCGCGCCAGGCCAGGAACGGTCGCAGCGCGAGGGCGCGGGCGCGGTGCTGCTGCGCGTACCGGTCCAGGTCGTCCTGGTCGATGTCGGTCAGGTCGGTGCCGTCCTTGGTGAGCCAGTCCATGAAGCGGGCGGTGACGACGATGGTGGCCCGCGCGGCGGAGATCGCGCCGTGGGTGAGGGTCCCGTGATGCTCCTGGCGGCGCAGCCTGCTCAGCACCTGCCAGCGGGCGAACCGGGCCAGGACCTCGGACTGCCCGGCCGGCAGGGTGCTCAGCAGCTCCGCCAGCCACGGGCTGACCCGCTCGAGCTCGGCGTGGAAGGGCGGCAGGACGCCCAGGGCGGTGAGCAGGTCGCGCAGGTAGCTGTTCGTCCTGCTCGCGGGCATGGCCTCGAAGGTCGCGTGGGAGATGTCGAGCTCGCCGCGGGCCATCGCGCCCAGGGTGGCCGGGCCGGTGGAGCGGGTGAACCAGTACAGGGTGCTCTGTGGTCGCGGGCCCGAGATCAGGGCTTCGTACACCGGCCGCAGTCGCGGGTTGATGCCGCCATCGGGGCCGGACAGCAGCGCGGTGGCCTTCTCCTTCAGGGCGCAGTGCCCGCACAGCCGGCCCCACGGGGAGTCCTCCCGTCCGCAGGCGGTGCAGGCGTAGACGGCCTCGTTGCCGGTGCAGGCCGCGCACGCCGGCCGGCGCCGGTCGTCGTAGAAGGCCAGCACCCTGATGTTCGCGCAACCGGGGCAGGGCTGGGCTGTCCGGGCGAAGCGCAGGGTGCAGCGCTGGCAGACCGCCTCCTCCAGGACGACCCGGGTGCACCGGTCGTGGCGCCCGCAGTGCGCGCAGTCCTGGCGCGGCAGCCGCGCCCTTGGGCTCATCCGTCCTCGGGCGGGCGGCGGACCCGGGCACGGATCGGGCGCAGGTCACCGATCCCTGGACCGCTGTCCCCGGTCCCTGTCTTGGCGGTCTGGTCCTCGACGACGGTGGGGACCAGCAGGTCGTTCGGTTCGCAGTCCAGGATGTCGCACAGCGCAGCGAGGACCTCCATGTTCAGCCGTTGCGGGGTCCGGGCCACCAGCCGGTAGACGTGCTCGCGGGACAGGTGGACCCCGCGCTCGGCCAGCAGCGGGACGAGCTCGGAGGTCTGGTACATGCCGTGGGTGGCCATCACCTGGCGCAGGTTCCACCCCATCACGGTGCGGACGGTCATCACTGGTCCTCCTGATCGGTGGGTGCGTAGACGCGGGCCAGCGCGGCCTTGAGCGTCTTGTCCTTAAAGTCGTTGCTGACCGAGGCGTAGATCGCGGTGGTCGAGGCGTAGGCGTGCCCGACCTGTTCCTGGACGAACCGTTCGGGGTAGCTGTCGACGACGCGTGAAAACTGGGCAGTAATCGACGGGTGAAAGTTGAGCACCCCGAGTACGCCTTGGGGTGTGATCACGTTGGAGAACTGGGCCGAGATTCGTCGGCTGTACAAGTCCGAGGGGCTCTCGCAGTCCGCTATTGCACGCGAGTTGGGGATCGCGAGGAACACGGTCGCGTCGGCGCTGAAGACCGACACGCCACCGCGGTACGTGCGGCCGCCGAAGGGGTCGCTGGTCGACGCCGTCGAGCCGCAGATCCGGTTGCTGCTGAAGGAGCATCCGAAGATGCCGGCCACGGTGATCGCCGAGCGCGTCGGCTGGCAGCACTCGATGACGATACTCAAGGAACGAGTCCGTGAGCTGCGGCCCTTGTTCGTCGGTGTCGACCCGACCGATCGGGTCGTGTACGAGCCCGGTCAGGTCGCTCAATGCGACCTGTGGTTCCCGCCCCTGCTGATCCCTGTCGGCGGCGGTCAGGCACAGATCCTGCCGGTGTTGGCGATGACGTGCGGCTACTCGCGGATCACGGGTGGCGCGATGATCCCGTCGCGTCAGGGCGGCGACATTCTGGCCGGCATGTGGGCCATCCTCGGCGCCTGGGGCGCGAGCCCGCGGACGCTGGTGTGGGACCGTGAAGCGGCGATCGGTGGCACCGGCAAGCTCACTGTGCCTGCTGCGACCTTCGCCGGCACCCTGGGGGTGCGGATCAAGCTCGCCCCGCCACGTGACCCGGAGTTCAAGGGCCTGGTCGAGCGCCGCAACGGGTTCTTCGAGACCTCGTTCCTACCCGGGCGCACCTTCACTGGCCCCGGCGACTTCAACGACCAGTTCACTGACTGGATCGACACGAAGGCCAACCGGCGCCACCTGCGCGCGATCGGCGCCACCCCGCGTGAGCGGTGGGACGACGACAAGTCTGCGATGGTCGCCCTGCCACCGTTCAGTCCGCCGGTGGGGCTGACGAACAGGATCCGCCTGGGTCGGGACTACTACGTGCGGATCGGCTCGAACGACTACTCCGTGGACCCGTCCGCGGTCGGCAGGTTCGTCGAGGTGGTCGCGACTCCTGACGTCGTCGCGGTCACCTGCGAGGACCGGATCGTCGCGACCCATGCCCGGCATTGGGGAAGCGGCGCCACGATCACCGACCCGGACCACGTCGCGACGGCGAAGGAGCTGCGGGGCTCGTTCGCTGCGGCGCGTGCTGCTGCGGCGGCACGTAAGACCACCCGCGCCCACGGCGACGGGCACGTCGTCGCGCTACGCGCCCTGCCCGACTACGACGCCCTCTTCGGCGTCGACTTCCACCACGCCCCCGACCTGCAAGGAGTCCACACCTCATGACCGCTATCGCCACCGATGTGTCGTCGAAGATCGCCTACCTGGCCCGCGCACTGAAGACCCCCACCATTGCCCGCACGTGGGAAGACATCGCGGTCCAAGCGCGCGACCTGGGCTGGTCGCATGAGGAGTACCTCGCCGCGGTCCTGGAACGCCAGAACAGCGAACGCGAGGCATCGGGGGCGATGATGCGGATCAAGACCGCTCACTTCCCGGCCATCAAGACCCTCGAGGACTTCAACTACGACCACCTGCCGTCGCTGCGCCGCGACATTCTCGCGCACCTAGCCACCGCGACCTACGTCGCGAAGGCCGAGAACGTGATCCTGCTCGGCCCGCCCGGGATCGGCAAGACACACCTCGCGATCGGGCTGGGCGTCAAGGCCGCACAGAACGGCCACTCCGTGCTGTTCGACACCGCGAGCAACTGGATCACCCGGCTGGCCGGCGCCCACCAGGCCGGAACGCTGGACGCCGAGCTCAAAAAGATCCGCCGCTACAAGCTCATCATCATCGACGAGGTCGGCTACATCCCCTTCGACACCGACGCCGCGAACCTGTTCTTCCAACTCATCGCGACCCGCTACGAGCAAGGCTCGATCATCGTCACATCGAACCTGCCATTCGGCCGCTGGGGCGAGGCCTTCAGCGACGACGTCGTGGCCGCCGCGATGATCGACCGACTCGTCCACCACGCCGAGGTCATCGCCCTGTCAGGAGAGTCCTACAGAACCCGCGCCCGCCGCGAACTCCTCGCCAAGAACGGCAACAAGTAGACGACCAGGTGCTCAAACTTCACCCGTCGAAACCTGCTCAATTTTCAGCCGCCGTTGACACACGGGTAGGACTCGGCGAACTCGGTGAACCGACGGACCACCCGGACCCGGTCGCCGATGGTCTTCTCACCCAGCAGCCGGGAGGCCTGCTGGCGTCCCCACCCGGTCAGCATCGCCTCGAAGACGGCGCTCTCCTCGTTCAGATGAGCCACGCCGGCGATCAGGACGAGCCCCGCTGATCCGGGTATGCCGACCATCAGGACCGCCGATCCGTCGTTGCCGCAGAAGCCATATTGTTGCTCCTGACGTTACACCTAGTAGGACGTCCCTGGTCAACGAACTCGCGTGGGGACGTCGGCGTCCCTACTAATCCGCAGACCACCCAGTGGGTGTGACTTCTGACGCGATAATGCTCGCTTTGGGGGTGGAGGAAAGAGGTGTGTGGTTGGGGAGGAACGAGGGGAGCGGGTAGCGAGGAGCGGGGAGCGGGGCGGCGATCAGGAGGACAGGGACGAAGCAAGGATGACGCGAGCGAGAGGTGAGGACGACGGGGCCAGTCGGGTGCTAGATCGAGTCTGGGTCAAACGGCTCGTCTTGAGAGATCCCGTCCTCCAGCTCCGCGGGGACCTCCGGCTCTTCGTCGACCTGGCGTCGAACCTCGAGCAGGGGGCCGGCCTCCCGACTGACCGTGTGTGACGTAACGAGCGCTACGTACCAGACATCTGAGAAGGCCATTCGGCGGTAGTCGTCATCATCCAACGGCAGTGCATGGCGTTCGCTGAGTGTGCCGATCACCATGTCGGCCTCTAGGTCGCGGAGCCTGCCGGCGAGCCATTCGGCGTCGACCAGTAGCACGTCTTGTGCGTTCTCGGCCTCGGGCAACTCGATCGCTCGCGCCACGATCCGTCCGTTGACAGACCACGCTGCCCGGTGGCCTACCCATCGGGCTGAGCCAAGGAGCTCTGGCGTGGGTGCGTAGAAGTCGACGGACTCGTCAATGGAGCAGTCGAGGGTGCTCCCTTCCCAGAGGTACTGCTCGACGGCCGGGCGCGGCTGGATGCCCAAGTCCCGCAACTTTGAGGGAATGTCGTGGTCGTCCAGGTAGGGCTTAGCAGTTGCAACGATTGGTGCCGAGCTCGTCTCGCCGAGGTACTGGTGGTGCATGCGACGTGTGTCGGGCATCCAGCGGCCGGAGAGGCCTTCTCGCTCGATGAACTCGTACAGCGTTGTTCCTTGCCCATGTGGAACTAGCCATGAGAACTGGAGGAAGAAGACATCGCGCTCTCTCTTCGTCATTCCAGTCCGCTGTGCGTTGTCCCGGTCCCAGGTCGAGTAGCGCTGGATGGCGACCCATGTGCGACCGTCGAGGTCAGTGCAGGAGAACATCCGGGCGGCTTCAGGAAGGTCGTCCGTCTTGGCAACCCACTCATCAGGGGTCGCGATGATGTCCAGCTCTGGGGGTGGGAGGGTTGCCCATGTCGCCGTGGCGTCGCGTGCAACGCGGCAGGTCTGGGACTCGCCCACGACAACGCTCGGCGGCAGTGTCGGATCGAAGTCTCGTCCGTACCAAACCCACGGCCCTTGATACTCGTTCTGGGTAGTGCTCCACGTCTCGTAGGACGGGTGGAAGTTGTCGGCGAGCCGGGCCAGCAGTTCTCGATGCGCAATCCATTGGTACTTCTTGCCGAACCTCTCGGCCTTATGTGCCTCTCGCCCCCGCCTGAGGTCGTGATCTTGTTCGAATGACTCGAAGCGCTGCGTGGTCCAGCCCAGGGAAATTGCACGGTTCGCGATCCACCGACCTGCCCAGTTGACGTCCACTTCATCCAGCGGATTCTGGTGGTTCTTCTTGGTCGGAGCCGGACCTGATAGCGGGTGCCAACTGAAGAACTCCACATCGCTCTTCACGACGTACTTGTTGAAATCGCCGTACCAGTCGAGGCATGAGTGCAGGATCGAGGATGCGCGCCAGGCGGTGTAGTTGCCGTCATCGTCCTTGATTGGCCCATGGGCAGCCTCAAGCTCGGCACGAGTCGGCGGCTCGTTGGGTGGTTCAGCTCCGTAAGGAGGTGCGAATCTGGGCAGATCTGTCTCCGCCACGAGAGCGCGGTCGACACACCACGCGGCGATGCCCCGGACAGAGTCCCGTGCGACGACGTCGACCGGGAGCCCAAACTCGCGCCAGTCAGACAGTGCTTCGAACAGGACCCGAACACTGTCGAGGTCGTCGTCACCGCCAACGAGGACTGCTCCGTAGCAGCACGTCAGCACACGTTCTTGGACGTACGGATCGTCGGTCTCCCTTGCGGCATGAACCAGTGAGGGCGTCACCGCTAGATGCGACGATAGGAGCTTGACCAAAGTCTTTGACGCTCCGTCTCGGAGGAACCGGTTCGGGGATGTGAACAGCCACATGAGAAGGATCGATGCAAGCCGCACCTCCTCATCGTCAACTGAGTTCGAGAGGCTTGTTGCCCATTTGGACAGCCGCCGATATGCGCCGGAGTACTGGTCGACTTGGAAGGTCGCGATCGACCAGGTTGCGTCTCGCTCCGCCATGCTGCGCCCGACAAGTTGGGTATGTAGCCAGTCCGCGTTTCCCGGGTGACCATCCCGCGGCGCCAGAGACAGAACCGCTTCGATCCCGCGCGCAGCGTCATCGGGACAGGCATCGAAGGCCTGGCTTAGGAGCTCCAGTGCGCGCCCCCCGAAGGTGGCGGCAGCACGGTCCGTCAGACTCTCGCGCATGGCCTCCTGCAGTCGGAAGTCCTCGGACGTGTCTGGCAGGAGGTCCATGAGCTCGACGCCCTCCCGTTCGGGGAGAACGACAGCCAACGACCGCCAGGACCAAGGTGCGCCCGCGACCTTCTTGGCAAGCAAGCGCCTTCTCTTCACCTCCCTCGGGAGTGGGATCAGACGTTGGGCCCAGGCACGACACGCCGCATCGACCGTCGCCAGGAGTCGGTCAGCGAGGAGGTGTTCGGAGTACGCCTGGAAAGGAAAGGCGACGGACTCTGTCCCGTTGTAGGTGGGACGAAGCTCGATGAGGCCTTCGCTCGCCAACTGTTGGAAGAGCGTGTCCGGCCATGTCCGGCCCGGGAGGTAGGCATCCACCTCCGGCTCGATGAGATCGCGGCGCACAGGTTGGCCGCCGTTGTCGAGGATGCGGTCAGCGATATGCGAGAGCGCGTCCGAGACGACCGTGCTTGTCGGGCTCAGGTTGAGCTTGCTCGCGGCCTTGCGTCCAATCACTTTCGAGTAGCGCTCGAAGAGGTTGGATCTTGTAGGGGCGTCTGCCCTGCCGAGGGGGTCTGCTGCCATCACTTCGCAGTACATGCGGAGGAACAGGGGGCTGCTCAATGCTGGCTCGAATAGGCCCCTGGACGGAACGGGAATGTCGAACAGGTTGCAGTACGCCGCTAGTGCTTCCGCTTCCATGCCCGCGAGACCTGGGTGTCGGATCTTGATGAGCGGGCCTGGTGCCCCGACTACATCGCGGTAGTCCGTCCTGTAGGAAACGATCAGTGCGATGTGGGGGTACTTCTGGAACTGCGCGAGCATGGCCGGCAGTTCGTCCCGCCATCGCCTGGGGGACTGGGACTCGTTGATCGCGTCGATTACAACGAGAGCACGACAGTGCCGTGCCTCAGCCAAGGAGTCGAGCGCTTGCAGGAACTCGTCGCTGCCGACAGCCATCCCGCCGAGTGTCTCAGCGGCTGCTGGCCACCAGTTCTTGTCGCTCAGTCGCTGGCCAAGGATCGCAAGGGCTGGAACGCCACGCTTCAGACAGTCATCGACCGCACGCATCAATGCGTGAGTCTTGCCTTGTCCCGCCGGACCGACCAGCGCGAACGCGCGATTGGTGAGGACCTTGGCGGCACTGCTGGTGGCCAGAGACTGAAGGGCTTGGAGAGCGGAGATTGCTGAATCGAGGTTTCGCCGGTCCCAGCTCTGCAAATTCTCCCACTCGACGTAAGCGAGATCGATGAGCTTGTCCGTGAGCGCTGCGATCTTCCCGGGATCAGGAGCTAGGTCTGGCAACAAGTCGTCCTCGCCGTCGCGGGTGCCCAAGCAAGATGCGCAGACGCCTTCGAGTTCTTGGATCAGCGATGTGGCTGCGCTGGTGCTGGCACCCCACATTCCGACGTCTTGCACGGCTGCACCGATGGCACTCTTGGCGAGGGTGTGGAGATTAGTGACGAACGATGGGCCAAACACCGCAGCATCGATAATGCCGTTGACGGAGGACGGGGAATCGGCTTGGGGTGTGTAGCGCTCACCTGCCGCTCGGACCGACTCGGCGAACCTGTCGTTTAACCACTCGTTAGTGATCTCCAGCCCGCCAAACCAGTACTCGCGGCGGCCAGCGTGTTCCTTCAACGTCAATCTGGCGGCGATCTCTCCGGCGCGAATGGTGGTGAACTCGATCCGGCTTGCAGCGGGGAAGTCACTGCGCCATCGGGCGACGGCCTTATCCCAGCGGTCTTGGTCTGTCTTAGTGCTCGCTGCGCCAGAGTCCGTGAAGTCATAGGGCACCACGAAGGTCAACCTCGTCAGACTCGGACGCTTGTTGCATACCGCTTCGACGGACTCACGCATGCCGCTGAGCGCGTCCGCCAGGCTGGCATGAAATTTCGCCTGGAAGCCCTCTTGGTGCCCGTCGGCAT